>Ga0209210_1000084_pt1 | contig 116187 bp, 178 predicted proteins | sample RifGroA1_FD_183991 | JGI IMG/M metagenome (GOLD analysis project Ga0209210, IMG submission 183991) | Contaminated groundwater microbial communities from Rifle, Colorado, USA - Rifle Groundwater A1 (SPAdes) (version 2) | ecosystem: Environmental > Aquatic > Deep subsurface > Groundwater >... | reverse complement strand
CAACATTTCCATCAGAAGAATAAGTACCATCAGAATTCTTAATACAATTAGAAAGTCTTCTTTGAAGAACTTCTTCTTGTGAAATAGGTTTAAATAAAGAATCAAATTGTGAAGAAGAAATAGACATAACTAAAATGTCTTTCCACCTAATTTAGTAAATCCAATACCGCCACTAATTTTATTTTCATCATCTTGAATTTGCCTGGCTAACCTTGAAATATACCAATCAATCTCCCTTGTAGTAAGCTTTTCTCTAATATCTCTAATATTAAAACCAGGTAATCTACACAAATTAAATTCTACTTCCAAAAGCGTCTGTAATTGTGGATCCTGTTGGAAATAAAAAGTCAAGTCGAAAGGGTATTTCTATTTCCTCCGGATCAATTTTAGATCCTTCTTTCTCTGCTTCAACCTTACATTTTGGACATTCAACTTTGGCTTTCATGTCTAATCCATGAAAGAATTTTTCATGGAAAGCATAAATAAGAACAAGATCCTTAGTTGAAAAATCCTTCAACATTTGAACTTTATCTTCAATCTTACCTTCATCTGTTATTGTTCTTGCATACTTATAAAGATGATGATCATCATGACCATCTATGTATTCACTTATTGAAATAGTATCTCCAACATTAAATGGTCTAAGATTAATAATCTTTCCATTGGAAAGAGTTATTGGATATGGAAACTTGAAATCCTTTGGTAATTCAATGGTAGCCATAGTATTAAGATCAACTTGAACTTTTACCTCGTTTAGACAATAAGAACAAACATAATTAACATTAACGATATTAGTATATGAATTAATATACTCCCAAAGCATTATATATAATCGATCACCAAGAGTAACACTCTTTGGATCCACACCCTTTAGAACTCGTTCAATAACAACAAGGAATTTTTTGTCTAAATTTGAAGAATTAATAGTGGAAAGAATAATTTGATCTTCACCACAATACGGCCTAATTTTAACAGCGTCAGGATTGATATTATAAGGAATGCATCTTGACGGAAGAGAAATTGAAAAGAAGTCTTCTTTTCCCATTTTAAACCTTTCAAAGTTAAATTGTTTGATTTCTCTTCCATGAAATATTATCTAGTCCTGTTAATTCAATTTCATCTACAGATAATTCTATTTTATATCTTAAAACTTCTTCAGTAGCCTGATTTAGATCATTTTCAGGTAATTTTGTGGGAAAACATCTTTTCAACTCATATCTATTATTAATTATACCACTTTGAGTAGTAGTTTCAACATGTATATTTCTAGTATACCTATTTTTAGGACTATAAAAACCGTCCCTGTCAACAACAAGATATCGCCATTCCATGAAATATAAATAAACAGCATTATCCATCGGACTTAAAAACTCCAATGAAACTCTGTCAATATTCATTAATCCTGGAAAGAATCTCTGATGGGGACCGTATCTAAACTGTTCAACTTCAGGAATGTTGTAATTTCCAAAATAAACCGATTGGCAAAACTGAGACACATACATACCATTAATTCCACTTATATTATGAGGCATTATTAATTGCCAATCAAAGGTCCGTTGGAGATCCCATGTCTTTGAAATCTTAGATAAATTAAAATTTGTATCCATAGTTAGACATGGTTTCTATTTTAATTAAATACCTGGAATAGACACACCAACATTAACGGAAATTGAAGAACTAGCTTCCTCCCAATAATCATAGGCCCAAGTAACACTATAAGTAACAACACCTTCAGCATCTTGTGCAATGGGTGTATCATCTATATTTCTTGGATAAGCACCAACCATCTTGAGAGATAACCATGCATTTCCGGCACGATCTAACATCTTCATAATAAAATCAGACTTGATAAGCAAATCTGAAGTACCAATACCACTTCTAATCTGCCTAATTCTCTCCATCCAAGCATTAATGGCAGTAAATGTCTTTTTATCTGTACCTTCCATAAACATAGCAGTCCAGGCATGTGGAACTGTAGCTTTACCTGGAATACTTATACCTGGAGTACCTCTAAACGGAATAAGTATTTCTCCAAAGCCTCGACCAGGAATAACAGCACTACGGCAACGAATTGACATAGCTTTCTTATCCCCACCACCAAGCATAGTTGGAAAAGTAACTTCCCATTCATAATCTCTTGCTGGATTTGTAAGATTAAATTTAAGTGCATCAATTGACATTACCATAGTATAACCTCCGGTTATCAAACATAACTTATTCTTCAATATTTATATTTTCACTTTCTTCAACCAAATGTTTTAAATTATTAATGAATCTTTTCTTTGATGAAGATGAAACTTTTGAACCTTTAGCATTCATAATAACTGATTCATTAACTTCCCAAAAACTTAGCTTCCATTCCTTTTTTGATTGATCAACAAAACTAACAGTAAAGCAAGGCATTCTATTTTCATACCACACATGATGCACCACAACATTCTCAATATTGGAAATTTTATATATTAAATCACGATTTACCTTTTTTAATTGCTGAACATCGGGCCATTCTTCTAATACTTTTTTATACATATCAACTTCAGATTCTACAGCTTCTTTTATTTTTTCAAATAATTCGTCAAACATATTTCACTCCTTAGAACATTACTCCGCGTGATATCAGTTCTTCAAACGATGCTCCAGTAGGAGTAGCAATAGTCTGTAACTGAATAAAATTGATGGACCTAACCGGCTTAATGAAAACATCAACATTCAACTGATTGGCATCAATTACAACAGAGGTATTGTTAGTGGTATCACACAAAACACGATAGCCACGATCACCAGATTCAGTTTGGAAAGCACCTTGAGAAGATAACCTATCAAGATATTCTTCAAGCATTGAAATGACTCTAGTCCTTGTTTCAATTGTATTTCCTTCAAACACAAATTGACGAAGTGAAATACTCATTGATTTTTCAAGAACAATAAACAACCTTCTAACATTAACATGACTAAATGCACTTGACTTCACCTGTTGAGTAACGTCACCCCAAACCACAATACCACTACCACTGAACTTCTGAATTGGATTGATTTGGGCCTGATACAACACATCACGTTCACCCTGAGTAAACACCACACTACCGGCAAGAGCTATAACATTCAAAGTTCCACGATCAAATCCAGCAGGAGAATCCCATGGGTTTCCAATATAATCATTATAAGCATACTGTGCAGCTACATATCCGGACACCGGAACATCAACAAGCTGATCGTTAAAAGAATCATAAATTTGAACCCACGGAGCATATAATGCACAATAACTAGAATTAAAATTCTGTGTATCATCTCTCCACGTTACCATACTAGCAACAGAAGTTATATTTTCATATGGTACGTCAAGAATGCACATACAATCCGCTCTTGTTTCTGCAACTACTTTCATTTCTGTCTGAACTGCAACTGCTGTTTCACCACCATTGATAAGAATTCTAACATCAACCTTATCAGGATTTATAAATTCAGCCCAACCAAGTATTAACTGAGCAGAAGAAATAGCAGCACCATCATATCCACCATCAAAAACTAAAGCAACAGCTTGAGCTTGTGGAAGAACAGTATCAGCTAAAGCACTATCAGCAACAACGATATACTTGCTTATTCCATTAATCTTATCCTCAAGATACATCTGCTTTCCAAATCCATCAAGTTTATTCTTTCTAGAAACCTTCCATTTTTCAACTTGAGACCAATTACCATCATCATCCTGATGATATACAACTATTTCAAATGTATACTGTTCTGTAGCTTCGGATTCAGATCCAGTCTTAACATTCTGAATTACAACTTCAAGCTTATCATTCCACACACCCGGATTTGCTCCAAGAATTTGAAATACAATATCATCATCCAAACCGCTAGCAGCAACAAAAGTAGATACGGATTGACCCACAGTTAAAGCTTCATTAACTTCACTAGAAGTTGACGACATTATATATATACCACCATATAAAGCACCATTATGAACTCTCAAACAATAGAGTTGAGATCCTTTTGCCAAATAAGCAAGTGCAGTATAATGGAAATAATGACCCGTGGTTGGATCCGGTTCTCCGTACTCATCAATAAATTGCTGACCAGTTGTGATAAGTACGATATCATCAGTGTTGCCTTTTGCCGAATAGCCAACAAGTGCAGCAGCAGAAGTAGCTACGGCTGGAACAACATCAGAAATATCTTTTTCAATCGGATAAACACCAGGACTAAGATAAACTCCCATAATAATCTCCTAATTTATTTTGACCTTTTTAATTACTCAACAAAGTATAAATTTCCGTCATTAGTATCACTAGTTAAAGATTCATCCAACTCAACATATGTAAAACCATCTGTTTGTGTTGAGGAAATGATGGTATAAACTCCATTATTATCTGTAGAGTTTTCAATAAAAATCTTCTTTCCTTCAAGAAAATCGGAGGCAAATTCTCCAAGAATCTTAATAGTATTTAATGAAGCATTAATTGAGAAAATTCCATATAAATTTTGTCGCAGCATCTTTAATGCCGCAGCTAATTCAACATTCTGATCTTCATCCTCTACACATATTTCATAATAATTCTCTACTTCATCCTTGTCATATGTAGTTACTCTAATTTTAGAAATAATTCCAGAGTTAAAAGTTTCGCTATTAAACGTCCAACCATCCACTTTGATTGATGCACTAGCTACGTATATTAAACCTTCTGTATATTTCCTTGCTATTGTTGACTCATCATTAACCGGACTAAAATGAATATCAAAAGCAAGAGGATATAAATCAGAATAGGTTATATTAAGCTTTGGATTATTATGAATCCAAAACATATAACGTTCTGTACACAGATTTATTTTATCAAGATCCTTACTCCAAAAACATATTTCATAATTAAGATCCATTGGAACAGCTTTAACCGTGGTATATGAGGAACGATTTCCAACAATAACAGGAAGATCAATACCCCTCCGTGAAACATAAGTATTATTCCTGGACCAGGAATATTCAGTTCCAACACGCCATAAATTAATGAATTCAAGAAAATTTTTACCACGTTTTTCGGAAACTTCTCTTAAAGCTGTTTCTTTAGGTATTAAAATTACTCCTTTGTTTATATTAGTCTCTTCAAAAGAAGATTGTGTGGAAATTCCAAGAATATCACCAAACTTTGAATATAACAAAGTACGAAGACCAATGTCCATTGTGTAAAGAAAACTACTTGCCATTTAACTTCCTTAGTCAATTAATAAGGATTTTTTACTTTCTTTAAGCTTGTCAACCTCTCTAAGATCAATTTTCATATAAGCTCCGGAATTCTTCAAATAATCAAAGTTTTCAACTACCACATCAGTTAATTGGCATCTTGGAGGAAGAATTGTGTTAAAGGAACTTTGTTTTACCGTAATTTGATGATCAGTTGTATTTTTAATACATGTAAGTCTAACACCCATTTTAAACCTTTCAAATTAAACTAAATCTTTACCACTATTATGATTAAAACAAAGGACCTGATATCCTGGTAAAAAATCATTACGGATTAACCATTCGGATTTGTGTTGTAATTGATATTCTCTTTTATGTCTATTAGTGCAATCTTTACATTTATCTCTTAATCCATCTTTCCTGCTAGAATCTACATGAAAATTATCAGAATTGAGAGGTAATTCACGTCCACAATCATCACAAATTCTAGTTTCTGATAATAAATCTATCATAATTCAATTCTCTTTGGTACAACTAGAAAAGTCTGCCTTATCAAACTATCATGCATTTCTGGAATTATAATATCAATACATTCAAAATGTTCTGAATTAATATCATTTGGTACAAATTCAATATTAATACGAAAAAATGAATGTATTTTTATTGTTACATCAATTTCATCTCCGGCATTTGATCCAGAAACTGGTATTGCTTTATGACCAAACCAACTTATTATAGGTCTTTGATCTTCAACATGAAAACCAAGAGCTTTTAACTTATGTATATTAGGCTTCCAATTTATAAAAACCTTTGTAGTATATTCGGTATAATCAAGATCTCCATCTACACCATAAGCATCCTTGGCTTCGTAAACACCAAGAGAAGTATCATTAGGAATCCAAAGAGTACAATCAATTCCATAATTATCAAGGGAAACATCAATCTGCTTCCTAAGTGCATCAATAGTCTCTCTTGGGATCATTTTACTCATTTAAACAGTTCCTTATTTCTTTGAAGCTTCAATTTCAGCCTGAGATTTTACTTTCTCCATACCAACAGTTTCATTTTTATCATAATCAATAACTATAGACCAAGCATCTTCAGAAAAACAATAATAATTACCAAATATTTTCAATATTGGATATTCATCATCAGTCTTTTTGCATGGAACTGCTTTATGAATCCAACTATCCTCCATATCAAAAATGTATGCTACTTTTCCATCTTCACTAAGTTCCAACAAACTGTATATATCACGACTCCATTTAGGTCTCTTCTTACCATCTATAATATCAATCCATTCTTTTTTATTGGAATAACTTTTGACTTCTTTTCATTAATACTAACTAACTTAAACAATCTTTCAAGTATGTTATTCATTTTTAGAAATCCAATCTAGCCTCAACAAGGCTATTATCTTTATCAATTGTTACTTCTAAATCAGTTGGTCCAAGCGGAAACTTCATTTCACCATCAATAACAATACTTTCAACCGGAATATCAATAACATGTTCCTTACCATCTAAAGTTTTATAACTTACTTCATCAATATTAACAACAGAAACATCAACTCCTTTTATCCCCCACCTTTTATGATCTAAAACAGCATACCACTCAACCATAACCTTTTTTGGTGATATTTCATCAAACTCACCAACTATATGAACTTCAACTTCAGTCCTATAGGTATTTTGATCATGTTCTTCTTTTAAAGTTCTTTCAAGTAAATCATTCATATTCATTATTTAGATCCCTTTTTCTTAATGACACTAAAACTATGATCAGGGTTTTCTATTACTATCGCATCTATGTTCTTTGCTAACTCATCGGCTTCTCTTTTATCAACCACTTTTGGATTTACTGTATAAAAATCACTCTCAGGCTCAGTAGCTTCATCAACATCATTTATATTTGGACTTATAATATATTTATCAGTTAAAGTATCATACATCATCTTAACCATACCATCACCTTCTGATTCAAAAGATGAATTTGGTCCTGGTTTAAATTCTGAAGTAGAAAGAACAGAATAAAGATTACTATCCTGACCACCGTGATTATGATTGGCAAACCAATACATTGCTATTTCTGCATCCTCTTCAAATCCATCTTCAAGACCAAATATTTCTTCTAGAGTAGCTAACATATCCTCTTTTGTTGGATCATCATTAATAGATTCATTACAAGCACCAGCTTCCATCTTCTTTAATTTAGTATAATACTTAGGATCCTCTATTAAATGATCCATAGCAATTTTTTGGGCTTTGCTCTTATTGTCCGTATGCTCCATTTCAACTTTTATTCCAACAGCAAGTTGATCCTTATCAAAATCTTCAGGTTTATTTCCAGCCTTTTTAGCAAAACCACCATTTTCTTTTACTTCTACAGGCTTATATTTAGCAAGTTCAGTATAACATTCTTCCCTATCTTTACATTTCTTGTATGTCTTACCGTTTACTTTTAACTCCCAATATGTTCCACCAGGATCACCCATTCCAGGACTTATAATTGAAAACGTCTTTACACTATCAGGTACTTCTATTTTAGCTTCATCAACTTTTGATTCATGAACATCAAAGTGTTTTAAACTATTAATAATTGATTCAATCCTAAATTCATCATCATTCTTTACCGCTGTTCTTAATTCTTCACCTTCTTCTTCACCAACATCTTCCCAATTTAATCCATATTCAGACAATATGTCAGAAATCCTTTTACAAATTGGACACACTGTATTATCAAATTTATCAACTTTAATATCCTCTTCTTTCACAAATTCTTCACACATATCACAATCGATTCCACTCTCTCCTTCTTCATGACTATCTAACTCAACATCCGATATTTCTTCACCACCATTTTGTTCAGCATATTCTTTTTTAGCACGCGGAAGCATTATATATTTAAGATAATAAGCTTTAATTCCAACATCATCTGCATCACCGATATCTTTATCTTCCATTCCAGTCATGTCAAGCAAAGCAAGAGCATCAATCATAACATCGTCTTCTGGGAATTGATCATAAATTACATCATTCTTCAAAGCCCATTGAAGAATTTCCTGATCTTGAGGATTTATACCGGGAACTTCACCTATCAATTCACGAACACCCTCTACCAATTTCTTAATTTTAACCTCTTCACCATCCTTATTGAAATCAGGCTCTATTCCTTCATCTACTTCCCCTCTTTCCTGTTCCTCTTCATCTTCAGGAGTTAAATCATCTTCAATTCCTCTTAAGGAATTATCAATATATTTAATTAGTTTTTCAAGACCATTTTTCTTTAATGAACTTTTAAATTCTTCAGTTTTAGCAGCTTTAATCAAAACATCATTATCAGCAATAATATCAGCTATATATTCAGCCCAACTATCAAATCTAACTTCACGTTTCTTTACTACTTCATTAAATTGAATTAATATTGTTTTAATCAAATCTTCGACTTGTTCTTCATCAGTAAATTCAACTTCTTCCTCACTTTCATTTATTTTTGATTCTTTAACATCAAATTCTCCTTCTCTTTCCATTCTTTCTTCTTCTGCTTCTATTTCATTCTGAATATCCTCTTCATCTTCAGGAGTTAAATCATCTTCATCAGGCTTTACTTTCTTTTCAGTTTCATACTGATTTAATAACTTTAATGCAGCAGTTTCAATTGAACCTTTAATATATTTACCAACTTCACTCAAATGAACATATATAACAAAATTATTTCTTATTACATGAAGTGCATCGATATAACCGGCAAGTTTAGTTCTATGTGTTGGAGCAGCTTTTATTATATAATCATCAAGAGGTTCACGCATACCAAAAACCTTGAATTTATTATCTTCATATTTTGACTTAGTACCACGTGGATTATATTGACCTTCAGTCTCATTTACCCTGGATTCACGAACAGCTTTATTAACTCTATCAAATAGTTTATCGAAATACATCCTAACACCCCTTATAGTTCAATCAAAGAAATTTTATCACCATCTTCACTACACCAAAAACCTGTAGCTTTTCCTTCTGGATTAACCAAATCCTTAACTCGATCAGACACGCATTCACCACAAGACCATGAAGCAGTTTTTATCCCTTCTCCATCCTTATAAAGAGGACGAAGTCTAACAGATAAATCCGAAAATCTTAAATTCATGAAATTCTGAATAGCCTTTGGTCCGGAAAATTCACATGGTTCACTAGTATCAGGACCAATTCCACAAAATATAGCACCAACAATATTCAATGCTTTATCATCGGTTGGAACTGTCTTTACACCATTTTCTATTAACTTATTAAAAAATTCATCAATTCCTGTAGCAGGAAACTTAACGATATATTCACCAATAACGGTTATCATTTGCTTATAAACATCTAATCTAGCAGCCATAACTATCCTATTTTAAATAACTTCTTTTAACAGTTTTCATTAATTTTTCACATGGAACAGGATTACCAGAACAAACAAAATAACCACCAACTTTTTGTGGTGCTCCTTCTAAAGAAGTTAACTTATTATTAGAACAGTCAAAATCACCACCAACTTCTTGTGGTGCTCCTTCTAAAGAAGTTAACTGATTATGAGAACAATAAAAACTATCGCCAACTTCTTGTGGAGAACCTTCTAAAGAAGTTAACTTATTATTATAACAATAAAAAATACCACCAACTTCTTGTGGAGAACCTTCTAAAGAAGTTAACTGATTATTATTACAATCAAAATCACCACCAACTTCTTGTGGTGCTCCTTCTAAAGAAGTTAACTTATTATTATTACAATCAAAATCACCACCAACTTCTTGTGGTGCTCCTTCTAAAGAAGTTAACTTATTATTAGAACAAACAAAATAACCACCAACTTTTTGTGGTGCTCCTTCTAAAGAAGTTAACTGATTATGAGAACAATAAAAACTATCGCCAACTTCTTGTGGTGCTCCTTCTAAAGAAGTTAACTTATTATCAGAACAGTAAAAAATACCACCAACTTTTTGTGGAGATCCTTCTAAGGAAGTTAACTGATTATCAGAACAATTAAAATCATCTTTTACATATTTAAATTTAACCGGTAATTTAGTTAAACCTAAATTACTTAAATTAACATCACCATCAGAAGAATAAGTTCCATCTTCATTTCTAACACAATTAGAAAGACGCCTAGAAATTAAATCTTCTTTAGGAAGAGGTTTAAATAAAGAATCAAATTGTGAAGAAGAAATAGACATAATTATTAAACAAACAATGATTTAATTTTATCATAACTTATTGATTTATCAGTTTCAGTAAAACCTTCTTTTTGTCCATTAGGATGAACTGCAACGGCGTACTTTTTATTATTAACTTTATCAATAATATAATAAAGATTAACTCCAGCACTCCAATATGATTCCCAATAACTTCTAGTAATGGAAGCAGTACACCATTTTGTTCCTGCCCCATATTTACAGGAAGCTTCATATGTTTTAGGATGAACTATTAAAATATTTTCATCTTCGTAAACTTTATCAACTCCGGATGACTTAATTTCCCTTTCCTCTTCACTTTTTGTTTTTACATCTTGTTTTGACGAAATTACCGAGTCAATTTCATCTAAAGTTTTATATTTATTAATATCCGAATCAGAACCTTTAATTAAATTTTTCTCAACAAAACTATTAAATAATTTAACAACATCAATTATATGGGTAATTCTTTCTGGATCACTAACATATTGTTTACACATCCACTCAATGTATTTCTTTGTTTTGGTTGGATCTGCCTCAATCAATTTATTAAGAATATCTTCAGGAATTTTATCAGAATATAATTTCCGAGCATTACTTTCGCTCTCTTTAATATTAATAACTTTTTCAAATATTAAATCAAAATGCATGATATATTCCTTTATTTTAAATAACTTCTTTTAACAGTTTTCATTAATTTTTCACATGGAACAGAATTATGAGAACAGTAAAAACTACCACCAACTTCTTGTGGTGCTCCTTCTAAAGAAGTTAACTGATTATTATTACAATCAAAATCACCACCAACTTCTTGTGGTGCTCCTTCTAAAGAAGTTAACTTATTATCAGAACAGTAAAAACTATCGCCAACTTCTTGTGGAGAACCTTCTAAAGAAGTTAACTGATTACCAGAACAATTAAAATTACCACCAACTTCTTGTGGAGAACCTTCTAAAGAAGTTAACTTATTATTATAACAATAAAAACTATCGCCAACTTCTTGTGGTGCTCCTTCTAAAGAAGTTAACTTATTATCAGAACAGTAAAAACTATCGCCAACTTCTTGTGGAGAACCTTCTAAAGAAGTTAACTGATTATTATTACAATCAAAATCACCACCAACTTCTTGTGGAGATCCTTCTAAAGAAGTTAACTTATTATCATAACAATAAAAACTACCACCAACTTCTTGTGGAGCACCTTCTAAAGAAGTCAATTTATTATGAGAACAATTAAAATCACCACCAACTTTTTGTGGAGATCCTTCTAAGGAAGTTAACTGATTATTATTACAATCAAAATAACCACCAACTTCTTGTGGAGAACCTTCTAAAGAAGTTAACTTATTATCATAACAATAAAAACTACCACCAACTTCTTGTGGAGCACCTTCTAAAGAAGTCAATTTATTATCAGAACAATTAAAATTACCTTTTACATATTTAAATTTAACCAGTAATTTAGTTAAACCTAAATTACTTAAATCAACATTTCCATCAGAAGAATAAGTACCATCAGAATTCTTAATACAATTAGAAAGTCTTCTTTGAAGAACTTCTTCTTGTGAAATAGGTTTAAATAAAGAATCAAATTGTGAAGAAGAAATAGACATTTAATTCTCCATAATCAATTCATGTAAATCTTTAAAGAAACTTTCGGTAAATATACCACCAACTGGATATATCATTGACTTAACTGTTTTAACATCTTTTCTATCTTTAATTTCATCAATAACATTAGGATTTCCAACATATAAAGACTGTTGAATTGATCCACCTACATCATTAATATCAATACCAAGTTCTAATACCAAAGTAACACCATTAGTACGACTTTCAGCCTTCAAACCACAAATAAAATCATTCTTCCCAAATAATGTAAATTTACCTAACGGTTTTTGCTCTTGAAATGCAGTAACCATCATTTCAAGAGTTCCTCTATCCTCACCATACTCCTTAAGGATCTTACCGTATAAATCTAAAATTCCTCTATCAATATCATTTAATGCAACAACATAACGTGGACTTGATGTATTATTAACCTTAAAATAATTTCTAAAATTCGTATATATTAAACGTAAAACCTTAAACTTTCTAAAATTAAAAAAATTATGGATGGCACGCATTAATTCTGATCTAATAGCTTTAAGTTCATCAACATTAGCCTCAAATAATCCTTTAACTTTTAATGATTTACCGTGCTCTAATTTTCCACCAAACAATTTATTAAACGAATCCCAATACTTATGAAGAACATTAATAGAAGATTTTCCTCCAAACTTTACACTCTTATAATCCTTACCATCCAAAACTTCAAGATCCCAATCATCTTTTTCCTTGGATAAATCACCAATAAATGCCTTAACAACACCAACCTGAGATGGGAGATAAGAAATGGTGGACATTGTGGTATCTTCTTTTAACATATTTTTAATTTTATTAATTAAATTATAATAACCCATTATTTAATCTCTCAATAATCCAAATTCTCTAATTGCTAACTCAAGACTATTAAAATCACGTCCACTTTTTAATCTATTGTCCTTACCCTCCCCCCAAATATCCCAATAAAAAGTATTGTATAAAATACTTTTATTTTTAATTGTTTCCAACTGTTTATTAGTTATCCTTGAAAAAATTCTTACATCAAATTCAATTTTTGGTTCAAAAAGTACAAAATCAACATATCCAGTTTTATCATAAAATTGTTTCATCATTTTATCTTCTGGAAATTCATCTACATTGTTCCTTTCAGCCCAAGAAGAAATATAATCATAATGAGAGGATTTTATAGAAATTAAATAACCATCTTTGTGTATAAAACCACCACTTATAGTTTTACTATGATCCTCAATTATTTTTGATAGGGAATTAAACCTTAAAATTGACTCCTTCTCTTCTTTATCCTTTTTAGGTTCTTTCTTTACTTCAGCACTTATTTTAACCTCCGGTTTCTCTTCTTTGGCTTTCCTTGGTTTTTCCTTGACCTTTGGAGTACCTTCCTTTGGCTTTTCCTTGGCTGGTTCAGTCTTTGTTGGTTCTTTTCCAGGAGCTTTAGCCTTTTCCGGTTCTTCTACAGCCTTTGTTTTCTTTCCTTTAATTCTGGCAATCTCAGTCTTATAATCTTTAACTATTCCAGCTATCTCTTTAGCGTGAAATTCCTTTAACCAGGAAGCAATAGTTGGGCCATAAAAAGGAAGAGCCTTTAATAAATTAGCCCCATGCTTACATGTTGCACCGTATTCACGAGGATTCCTTTGAACTGGTGGTCTATTTTCTGGTTCTCCAATTTTAGCATCACGCTTAGGTCTTGAAAGAATATAATTTCCACCCCAGTATTGAATTGCCGGACAACTACAACTTAATCTAATTTCAGCATTGTCCAATAAAGACATTGCTAATTTACGAAAATCAATATTAGATCGATCTTCTTTCCAAACAGACCTATCAAGATAAATAAGATTCTTTAATATGTTTGTAAGTCCTTTAAACTGTATTCCATTTTCATACCACAAATCCTTAGTGCCACTATGAACTTTAAAATGAAGTATACTTTTATCGGTATCCACCAAATGAACACCACCACGATCCTGAACAGCTTTCATTCGTTCAGGAAATGTTGGAAAAAGTTTAGTTATACTTAATTGTTTTCTTCCAATTTCTGAATATGTAGCTTCACATATCCCTTTACCAATAATCTTTTCAAATATATTATAAAAACTAATCATTTAATTATTTCCAATAACCATCTTACCACAATTACAATTCCAACATAAAACTTGAAGATTTGGTGGAAAATTATTTCTCTTTATCCAATTATAAAAATTTTAACCACCATTACATCCATCTTCTTTTCTATGTTTTAAACCATCACCTTCAATATTAAATTCCATTTTTCCATCTACTGCTCTTATTGCACCAGATTCAAAGTATCATCAGGTGTAGCTAAAGTTAAAGGCTGGAATTCGGTTTTAATCCATTCAAGGTTTGTAACTTCTTCACCATTTAATACAAAAGTTCGTGACATTATTTATCCTTATATTTATTAACAATTTCCTGATCACTACGTAATTTTTCTATTGATATTTCTGGATCAATATTTGATCTTCCATGAATATCAGTTTTTGGAAACTTGGGAACTTTCCCCATTGAAACTAGTAAACTAATTAATGCATTTATATTATCCAAATCCTTTTCCTCTGCCCCTCTTCCATGAAGAATACTAGCATGTATATTACTTCTAAGTTGTTCAAAGAAATGCATATCAACATGCATTTGATCTATAGAAGAATCAAGAGCGGCAATTAGCTCTCCAATATCATCGGAATTAATAGCGTCATCAATTTGTTTAATTCTATCTCCATATTTAATCATCGTCCTTTTCATGCTGCTTCCAGATTGAAAAGGATCTTTACTTAGTTTACTAGGATCTTTCTCATACGGTAATACAATTTCGGAAAAAAAATCTTTTAATTCATTCAATGCTTTAAATACATCAAGTTTATCTGGGGTAATCTGTTTATTTAAATCTGTATAAACTCTTCTAATAAGTTTTATAAGCCTTATACTTCTTGTGTTTTCATTAATAACTTTTTCAAATATTAAATCAAAATGCATGATATATTCCTTTATTTTAAATAACTTCTTTTAACAGTTTTCATTAATTTTTCACATGGAACAGGATTACCAGAACAGTAAAAATCACCGCCAACTTTTTGAGGAACACCTTCTAAGGAAGTTAACTTATTATAAGAACAATAAAAATCACCACCAACTTCTTGTGGAGATCCTTCTAAAGAAGTCAATTTATTATCAGAACAATTAAAATCACCACCAACTTCTTGTGGAGCACCTTCTAAAGAAGTTAACTTATTATTATAACAATAAAAACTACCACCAACTTTTTGTGGTGCTCCTTCTAAAGAAGTTAACTGATTATAAGAACAAACAAAACCACCACCAACTTCTTGTGGAGCACCTTCTAAAGAAGTCAATTTATTATGAGAACAGTAAAAATTACCTTTTACATATTTAAATTTAACCGGTAATTTAGTTAAACCTAAATTACTTAAATTAACATCACCATCAGAAGAATAAGTACCATCAGAATTCTTAATACAATTAGAAAGTCTTCTTTGAAGAACTTCTTCTTGTGAAATAGGTTTAAATAAAGAATCAAATTGTGAAGAAGAAATAGACATTTAATTCCTTTTATTTTAAATAACTTCTTCTAACTGTCTTCTTCAGTTTATTAATAGAAACTTGATTATTATAACAAAAATCACCACCAACTGAATATATCATTGACTTAACTGTTTTAACATCTTTTCTATCTTTAATTTCATCAATAACATCAGAATTTAATCAATTTCTGTGGTGGTGGAGGAAGCACAATAGCTTCAACTAATTTTAATATCCTTTCAAATAAAAAAAACTAAACATCATTACTTCCTTGCAATAAAACAAGACCACCTGCCATTTTTAGCTAATTCTTCTTTAAGTTCTTTTTGTTCATTCATGCCCTCGGTAAATAGGTCACCACCATCATTAGGAACATTAATTATACCAACCTTCCGAAGAGTATTCCCTTCAACCTGCTTTGTAAGTGCTTTATAATATCTTAGAATCCAATCACTTATATGATCACAACGAATTACTTCATCGGGTAGAATTCTCTTTGTCCCTACCACAATAACTCCTTGTGAGGTAGAAGGAAGATTCATAACATAAAGATAACCACCAACGGATGAGTCTTTTGATCTATCAAAAGTCCAATCAAAATTGGAACCGACATAAAGTCTAAACGTCTTAAATGCTTCAGATGTAAGAATTAAATCTGTAGTTACACTATCAATAATTGCAATTCCAGTTAAAGTCCAAAGAGGATGATCATTCCAAACATACGACTGAACCTTAGTTGGATAAACGGCACAAACACTCTTAATTTCAACAGGAATTTGAATCCTTTTTAAACCTGAAGTATAATCTACTAATGTTGATACCTTATAAGCAGAATTTGTATTCCAATACCTAATAGCATTTTCACACATCTGATTCAAAGTATCATCAGGTGTAGCTAAAGTTAAAGGCTGGAATTCGGTTTTAATCCATTCAAGGTTTGTAACTTCTTCACCATTTAATACAAAAGTTCGTGACATTTAATTTCCTTTATTTTAAATAACTTCTTTTAACAGTTTTCATTAATTTTTCACATGGAACAGAATTATAAGAACAGTAAAAATCACCACCAACTTCTTGTGGTGCTCCTTCTAAAGAAGTTAACTGATTATGAGAACAATAAAAACTATCGCCAACTTCTTGTGGAGAACCTTCTAAAGAAGTTAACTGATTATTATAACAATAAAAACTACCTTTTACATATTTAAATTTAACCGGTAATTTAGTTAAATCAACATCACCATCAGAAGAATAAGTACCATCAGAATTTCTAACACAATTAGAAAGTCTTCTTTGAAGAATTTCTTCTTGTGAAATAGGTTTAAATAAAGAATCAAATTGTGAAGAAGAAATAGACATTTAATTCCAAATAAAATTAAGGGGACCTAGTTTTGGAGAATCCCTTCCAACAGGTCATCCTAACCACTAGGTCCCCTTAAAGGACATTTTACAACTCAAATTATTTATGATCCAACAATCGTACCGATATTAGTAATCGTTCCAGTACAGAACATACCGGCATTAACAACCTTGAAACCACACGAACTATAGAAGCCCTTCTGAGCCATAAGATCAGAAGTCACCAGAGTAGGCGTAGTAAACAAAGGAATGTACGGACAAGCAACAAATCCTGCCATCAAGTAATTATCACCACGATAACCCATAGTATAGGAATCATCATTCTTAAACGGATTAAGGATCACGTCCCTACCATCAAGAGTACCAATCTTAACAGGTCCGGAAACAGGTTTCTTGGTCATATCACCGGTTGGTTTGAAGTTACCCTCAAGCTGCTGAATGACACGAGCAACGTTAAGACCAGCAATAATAAACGTAGCGTTTGCACGTAACGTCTTCTTGATAATGTTGGTATTACCTTCATACATCCTATCAAGAAACTCTCGTTTCTTCCAAACCCACTCTTGACCGGACTGAATCTTAGCATTCCAATTGGTAATAGCAGTAGCAGCACCAGTACCTGCGGCAGCTTCATCAATCATATCAAGACCAACCTGATCAATGGTGAACTTAACCTCGTTACCAAGATATTTGGTAACTTCGTTCTCAAGATTCATACCATGAGCCTTCATCAAATCCAAAGCAGCACCGATACTGTATTTGGACCTTACTGGAAAGTCAACAGCAGTAACAGTGGACTGTGAAACTGAGAAATCAACCTCAGGTACACCATCCTTATTACCATAAGTATCCTCAGGAAGGTCATACTGATAGTAATAAGTAATCAGAGCATCTGCAGATCCTAAACCAGTAAACGTAATGGTATAAGTACCATCAGCACTAATAGTACCAGTTCCAGTAATACCAGTTCCAGTAACAGCACCAGAAGAAGTTGATGTACCAATAGTATTACCATTAGAATCCTTGATCACGATCTGATCCATAAGGATGATACCAGGGGCATACGCAAGAGTTGCAGTAACAGTACCATCACCAGTAGCAATAGTCTCACCAGCAGAAATAGCCATAGCGTATCTACGACCACCTTCTGTAGTATTATGACCAGTCTTGGAATGGATTAAAGAATCACCAGCGGTAACTGAACCCTTTGTAGTTCCGGCCTTAACATCAAAATAGAACACAGCAGCAATACGCCGATCTATAGCCTGAATCAAAGCAACATCATTTAAGGCTAACGAAGGAAGCAACGCCGCAATCACGGGAAGCTGAATTCCTAAGAAACTGATGTTATCCTCAGTAGTTTCCTCAAACAATCTAGCTCTATTTCTCATCCCACCCTGGATAAGAGCGTTCTCCATACAAATGGCAATATTACGCTTCTCAAATTCATTAAGCTCTCTATTTTCCTTCTCCTTTAAACCTTCATTTACAGCCTCAATAAAATCACTCCAAGCAGCAACCATTTGATCAGTATGCTCAAATATTGCCTGCATCCGCTTTGCAACCATTTCCTGATAAGTCATGACATTTCTCCTTAACTTAAAAACCTTTTACTAAAGACTTAACACTCTCTTTAATATAGGTCTTTCTATTTTCTTCTTTCCGTTCATTTTCACTAACTGATTTTGTTTCCTCAATTACTTCGATCGTCTTAGCTCCATTGCCGTGAAGTGCACGGACACGCATAGCATCAACAATCCTATCAAAAGATTCATCAACGTCTGCAATTGAATCACATTCCTCTAGAAGTGCTAGAGAAGAATTATTCAATTTCAAACCGGAATCTTTAACTTTCCTATCAACATATTCTTTCAAAAACTTATGATAAGCCAACTCTTCAGCACTCTTAATATCAGTTGACTTTGATTCATTAAGTTCGGTAATGCTCTTATCTTTAACTTCCAAAAGCTTCTTATGTTTATTAATCTCTCCTTTGAGCATGTCAGTGAGAGCTTTTAATTTTAAATTTAAACCTTCAACAATAGACTTACCACCACCAACAAGCTTCCTATAAGTATTAACTTCAACCTTTAATGCCCTATTAGATGCAACAACCAACCGTGATTCCTCAATAACAACATCACGTTCTGCACGAGTAGAAGCTTCTTTAACTTTTAATTCAACAATTTCCTTATGTAAATTAGAAACTGATTCTTTAGTTTCAGCTTTATTTATCTCTTTATCTAATAAATCAATTGTGTCATTAATTCCTTTTTCATGGGTTTTATCAACAACACCTTTTAATTTAGCATTTTCCCAATACTTCTTAAGCTCTTTTAATTTATTGATATCAGTTGCCTCATTTACTTTTGCCTCTCCTAATTCTTCATCTTTAATTTCCGGTTCAACAACTTCCTCTTCAGTAGAAGGAACTTCCGGAACAGAAGGAGGATTAACAGGAGCAATAGCCTGAACCGAACCGGCATTTTGAACGACATTCTTTTTAGTAACAGAAACACTTCCATTATCCGCAACAGAAATTGAAGCATCATCTGTTTCAATATTAGTAGTTATGGATTCCAAAATAGCAGTAACAAATTTCTTTTCATTAGCATTTAATGCTTCATTATTGGCTTCAGTCTGAATTTTTCCACGAAGCATTTCAATGCTTTTAGCAGCCATATTAGCAGTAGAAGGATTGGACGTGAAATCCGTAGTTATATAATCATAACTTTCTGGAATAACATCATAAATCTTCTGTCCATCCTCTTCAGCTTCCTTTAATTCTCCTTCAGCACGAGTTGAAACCCCAACACCACAACCAGCACGAAGAAGTTCATTAATAACACGACCAGCAGGAGTATTTAAAACATCAAATTTCTGATAAACACGACCATCACTATCATCAATTTTAAATTCAGTAACAACATGAGAAGTTAACTGAAGATCCGACTGAGTACCGGCAGGATGCTCACCCTGGCCAAACAAACTACGCTTCTCAAGCTTCTCTTTAATTTCTGGTTTGGAAAGCACACATTCCCAGACCTTTTTACTATATCTACGCTTATTTGCATTTAATTTATCAACATTGCAAATCGGGAAAACACAACGACACAATACACCAGGAGGTAAAGTTTCTGACTCAATTAAATTTGGTTTTTCTATATTAGATTCAATAATCGGTATTTTGGATTTTTTCATAATTTAAACCTATCATATATTTAATTATCTATAATCCTCTACTAAAGAAAAAAATGTATAATTATTGTGTTTAGTCCTATTTAAAATTATCTAGAAGTTTTATAGCCATTTTCTTTAGCCCATAATTCAGCTTCTTCAGGAGTTTTATATGCACAAAATCTATGACCATAATAATCAAGAAGAACAAACATTCCATCCAATTGCTTTTTAATAGCTAATATTTCACCAGGATCACCTATTGCTTCTTCCACATCTTTTCTTGTTACCATCTCAGGATTTTCAAGAAGATTTTCCTCTCTCAATTTTGCAAGCAATCTATTTTCAAGTTCTTCTCTAAACTCATCAGGACCATTAAAAAATTCATCTTTGATCTTATGTCCCCAACCCCCATCACTCATTATATTTGATAACATATCAAGAGCTTCAACATTATTTATTAATTTCTCTTCTCCATAATTATCCATCCAACCTTTAATTACTCGCTTTATCATCCTTTCGTATTTTCTATCAAGAGTAGCTTCATCAACAACTTTATCTTTATCACCAGGTTCAATACACATCATATTATAATCAGTAATTGTTGGACAATCAACAAATGACGAAATAGAATTAATGGTTTTTTTAACAATTTTATTCATTTGATCCCAAGTATATTTTTTCCCACAACTAAGATCAAAGGTAACCACAATTTCATATTTGTACATATTTGTTTTAGCCTCATCAACAACTACACATCTATCTGTTGGTGCATTATATTCACAACTCTTTAATAATTCATCACCTTTATATAATTTGGCGGGAGTCTTTAATTCAGCCATTCTATTAAATCCATGTTGTGCAGAATTTAAATCATCATAAACCTTTTCCTTTTGATTCCCTTGAGAATCAATGTAAACTATTTTATATTCACTTTCATCTTCAAGAAGCTTCTTTTCTTGAGTTTTTTCATCATCTTTATTAAAATCTGAAAGTTTACCCTCTTCAACTTTCTTGACATTAGTAGGTGTTTTTCCTGGATTTTGCTTTAAAGCTTTATTTTTTGCATCAAACTTACTATCTGCTTCAACTTCTATTTGATCCCCATCACTGAAAATAACAACATATTTACCATAATCAACATTTCTAACATCAGAACCAATTCCTGTTCTAATATCATACGATTCATTTACCTTATTTAATGTTCTTTTTAAAATATCATCAAACTTCATATTTCACCATAAGTAAAATGCTACTCAACCAGTTTCAATTGTGTTCATTACTTTTCAACTTTAACCTTTAATTAATTTCTTATATTCATCACTATCCATCAAATTAAGAACCTTTTTTGTAAACACTTTTAAATTATTCATATCAAATTTGGCTTCCTTTACACCACAAACATCAGTAATAAATTCATTTGAAAAACCAAATTCAATACCATTAATACAAATCATTTTCATATTTGCTGGTCCATTTTCCTTAACTGACACAACAAATTTATTTCCTTTGTGTTCAACTTCTATTGACTCAGAAGCATTTTCTTCCTGTTTGGGTTTAAGGGCCTCATCCTCTTTTGGTGCTTTTTTAGCAGCTTTCTTTTCAGCCTTAGCTGCTTCTTTCTCATCCTCCTTGGCTTTAGCAGCCTTATATTTATCCTTAGCCTTATTGTATTTATCAATATCCTTCTGAGCCTTTTTCTTTAATTTATCCTTCTTCTTCTCTTTAGCCCTTACAGATTTACTAACTTTTTCATCAACCTTTTCAGCTTTAGCAGCATTAAATTCAGCAATAGCTTCCTTTGCCTCTTTATAAGCAGCAGCCACAGACTCTTTTGTCTCTTCTCCTTCTTCATCCTTTTCCTCAGCAGCTTCCTCTTCTGGAGTTTCCTCGGCCTCATGAACAAGAGGTTCATAAAGATAAGTCATAAACAAATCCTTCTCAATCATAACATCCAAATCTCGAATGGCACGAAGAATTACTTGAGTAGAATTAGTTATGTCTAGATCATCAGATTCTTTAGCAGACCAAACTTGTTTATCCTCTTGATCTTTAATTACAACATCCTCTAAAACATTTTCCCCCTTGAAAACAGGTTCAATTGAATAACTAATATCACCATCATTATTTACACCGAATAACATCTTCTTAGTTATTTGTGGAACTTCTTCTTTAGCCTCACCTTCAGCTTCTTCCTCTCCACCATCTAAATCTGAACCCATACCAGGATAGGCAGCAACATCCTTATCTCCAGCAGGAACATCTGCAGACATTTCGCCATCTGCGTCACCACCAACTTCTTCATCTCCACCTTCTTCAGCAGGATCTTCCTCATCTTCATCATCTAATTTAAGTTCTTCATCATCCTCTTCAACCAACTTCTTCCTTTGAGCTTCCTCACCATCCTTATTGAAATCAGGAGCTATACCCTCTTCAAGTTCATCTTTATCTTCAATTCCAACTAAAGTATTAACAATTTCCGGAACTTCTTCATAATTAAAACCAAATATATGTTGTGTAAGATTGTCTGGAGACCAGTATGCTTTATTACCTTTATACTTTATAGTAACGGTATTTTCATCAACTTTATCCTCTTTATGTTTCATTAAGTCTGGGATTAATTCTGGAAATTTCTTATAATCAGCAGCAGCAAAATATTTCATTAAATCATTAAATTTCCATGTTTTAGAATCCTTTCCCTTAGAAATAACAACATCCTTATTGAAATCAGGAGCTATACCCTCTTCAAGTTCTAACTCAAAACTAATCTTATTTTCCTTAAGCCATGTTGACTCTGTAACTTCAATTTTTGGAAAAGCCTTCTTAACAGCCTTTTTAACAGCATTCTTTAAAGAAGACAAAGAACCTTTATACCAAGACGGAGCAGAACTGTATTGAGCAGATCTAGAAAGGGCATTACGAGCATGACCTATATCACCAATAGGAAAATGGTCCTTATCATCCTTTACTTTTGGGCTGTCGGAAGGAAATACACACTTACCACGATTTCTAACACCAGCCTTAGGATCCTTCTTAGCTTCATCTACAGATTCATTAGTATCGGATGGAAAACTCTTTTCCAATTCCTCTGCATTTTCTTTTCTCACAGCCCTCATTACCTCTTCTTCTTGTTTATCATTAAGATCCATAAATTTCTTCTTAAACATTTTCATAGCCATTTTATTATATGGAATTATGGATGTTTTTCTATTCCATCTCTTTTCAGCCTCATTAGTTTCTTCCTTCTTTTCACTTATTTCAACTTTTTTATTCTTATTAATATGTATAGTTTTCTTATCTTCATCCACAAGTTCATAATCTTTAGACTCAACCAAATCGGAAAGTTTAATATACTTTCCATTTATAGCAGTAATACTGGATTCATTAGCTTCCTTCAAAGGAAGAATACGGTTCTGCTTAATATCCTTTAAGAACATGTTATCAAGAAGAGGATGACCACTAGGACCAACAGTCCAACCAAGATTACGCCAAGTTCCATTACCAATAGAACTCATAGTAGTAGACTCAACAAGTTTCTTCTTCCGATCAACCAAATAACTAAAAAGATCACGACTCATAACCATCACTCCTTATATAAATCAAATTAAAAACCAAAAATACTACCACGTTGAACATTATATGTTTGTAAAACATTATCTGCATTTGAAGGATTTGATCCAAGCCTTTCATATACAGCAACAACATATAAATGACCTGCAGGAAGTAAATCCGGAATGGGAATTGGATATTGTCCAGTTTCATCATTTTCTGTTAATTCAGTTACACTATCATCCCATGTAGTAGTTAAAGACAATACGCCAGTAACAGAATTAAATATTTCATCAGTATCAGCCTCTATATGTCTTACATAATATACCTTACTAGTGTGACCACCGGAATCAAACAATATTCTATCAATTGCAGTCATATTATCCTCTAATAATTAACCACCAATAAATATTCCACCAACTGATCCAGTAGTACCTTCAGGATCATCAGACCCAGCAAGATATGGAGAAGTTGGAAGTTTAGCATCAATAGCATCAGTAACGGTTTTAATATCAGTTACATTTTCTTCAAGTTCGGATCCTGCTCCTTCTTCAACCACAATTGTACTTGCTGCATAATTAGTAGTAACCGCACCTTCAATAGCTTCAACTTTAAAAACTAATCCTTCAAGACCATGTGCTACAGCTACAGTATAATCTGCATAATATTGACCGATAGTTCCAACCGGTTTAGTAACAACACTTAGGTTAACACTACGATCCACACCAGAATTATTCTCAACGGTAATAACAGGATTAGCATCAAGATCTTCAGCTTGATGTAGTTCATTATAAGCATAAACCCAAATTCTATACGCAATACTTGAAGCTTGCATTCTAGTCATTGGAGATGGAAGAATGATTCTAACCCGCATAGACTGAGTAATAGACTCAATATCCGCCTTTGACGCAACAAGTCCACTAATATTTAACCAATCAATAAGTGCTGCTCTTGCATTTGTCCACACGATATTACTAAGTGCCGTTCCAGCTTGTGCAGCAGTTTTAGCAGCATCGTAATCACCGATTAATGTATATCCTGTCTTAGTAGAAACATCAGTAACAGTTGGAATTACTGCTGCTGTATGTGTAGTGCCACCGAGCAAAACCTTACTATCAGTGTGCAAAATTGGTATCCCTGACGCTGCAGATGCTACTTGGAAGGCATCAACAACACCTTTTCCGGCAACTGCATTTACCGTTGCAGAAACTGATACCTGTATTCTATCACCAGCTACATATCCAGCAGGAACAGTTCCAGTAATCTTATATCTACCTGTATCAATATTAACAACAGTTAAAACAAAAGCATCATCATCAACTCCATTCTTAGTTGCAGTTGCTATAGGATCACCGGTAGCATTAGCAGCAGCACCAGTGTCAAATCTTGCTGTAGTAAACTCCCCATAGTATGAATCACCAGGTCTATAAAATTGCATTCTAAACTCCTCTAACAATTGGGGAACCAAGTACTGCACCACCACCACCAGACACTAACGAACCAGTAAATTCAGTACCAAGTTCTCCAAAACCGACTCCATTCTCAACCTGGGCTTCTGTAGGAAGCTCAAGTGTTCCGGTCTGAGCAGATCCAGTTTCACCGTAAATCACACCATCCCTGACATCTCCAGTTGCAGGAAAGTCAGCCATGTATGATGTGTAAAGCTTTCCAGGATAATCAGCAAGAAGTACTCTTGCACCATCATCAGACATATCTATTGCTGTCCAATCGGCTCCAACATCGCCCCTAGGTTGTAACTCAACCCACGTTCCCGCCGCTCCCTGACTTTCACTAATATATGCACGAGAATCATGTATAGCACACAATATTTGGCCGTCGGCACTGCATGAAACACCATCCCAAGCTTTGTTTTCATTAACACCTGTTGGACGTATTTCTGTCCAAGTGCTACCTGTATTTGTGGAAAGCCAAACTCTATATCCACTTTCACATGCTATAATAACGGAACCATCTGCACTACATTTAACATCTCTCCAATTGCCTCCCCCTCCTGTATTATTTGCGTCTTTAACTGCCCAATTGACTCCTGAATTTACCGATATACAAAAATGTCCGCCCCTCGTTCCCGGATTAGCTCCGACTACAATAACTGATCCATCAGAATCGCAACAAGCACAATTCCACGTAATATTACTAGCCCCGGCAGGTTGCACTTCACCCCAATTTACACATGAATCTGTTGATAACCACAATCTTCCACCATATATGCCTGCTATTACAACTGACCCGTCTTCATCTATTCCAAGTGCCTGCCAATTTTTATCGGCATCTCCGGCAGGAATCTCTTCTACCCATGTAACTCCTGAATCTGCACAAGAGTATAATCGACCATCACCCACACAGGCCACAAAAAAACTTCCATCAGAATCACAACATACCCTTGTCCACCCCAGATCAACTGCTCCACCTGGTTGTCTTTCAGTTCCAGTTTGTCCGTAATCATGCGATGTCCATAAACGTCCGCCAGCTATGCCTGCAATAAACGCAGATCCATCAGAATCCATCCCAATTGATCTCCATTGCTTAGTCGTGAATTCTCTTTGTGTCCAAGCACGTCCCATTAAAACACCCAATATTAAATTATAATAACATTGGACATGATATTACTCATGTCCATTAAATATTACTAAATTATTAGAAACCTTCTGGTTCACCACCAACAGCAGCTAGGATTGCATCACATTTAGCACCAATAGCATTAACTGCACCCTGCAAAGCATCAACCTTAAAATCCAAAGCAATGATTCTAGCATTAGCTTCATTTGCTTTAGCACCAATAGCATCAACATTCCACGCACCAACACTATACGGCTCATAAGAAACACCAGTTCCATCAGCCTTATGCGACCGAACTCGCCACTCACCATCGGCATCAGGAGTAAAAGTGCCAACATACAGTCCTGACTCTTCCTCAAGCAGAGGGACGCTAGAAACCAGAGCATCTGAGGGATTGTAGACATCCCCAACCACACCAGTTAACCCGGTTTGGGCATTTGCAGCCACATACCTAATTTGAATTGCTTCATTAATTTTAAAATTTTTCTGTGCCATAATATAACCCCCTACTTCTTAAGAATGTATACTAAACCTGAACACACTAACGAAAATATTGATGTAATAAACGCTTTAACTATATTACTTTTTAGTGTAACATGCTCTTGGATATGACCATCTAATTTTTTATCAATAGCATCCAACTTAGTATCCAACCTAATTAAAAGATCATGATCTGAAGCTGGAAATACTTCATTTGCCATTACTTAATCTTTCTATAATATTTAATAAATACTTAATTTCTCGTCTTTGTGCTTCATTTTCAAACTTTGAGTATTTAATACAAATTCTGATCCAAATCAAAACATCTTCAACATTATTAAATGAAACTAATTTATCCTTTAATTCAAAATTTTTATCTATTAAAGATACTATTTCCTTCAATATAAGAAAAATTTTATTTACATCAATTTGATTATTTATATCTTTAATTTCCATTTTATCTACTTATAAACACACCAGATGAATTATTATATCCTGAATCACCAAGGAATGTTGAATCAACAACTAAAAATGAAGAAACTTGAGCTTTCTTTCCATTTTCATAAAATACTCCAACATACTTACCCAAAAATTCAAAGTTATATTCTAAAAAATAAACACCTTCTTCAAATTCATCTAAATATAACCCTATTCTATCCACCAAATTGGGGAATACCATCTCAACAGTTACTAGTATCCCACCATTAAATCCTTTAGATTTATAGAATACTTTATTAACTCCAGGTTTAAATATATCAACCATTTAAACATTTAGCAAACCAATTTATACTACCATTGGAGGACTGGAAACTTCCAAACTATCAATATCGGACTGAATACTATCAACAACAGCCTTTACTGCAACAACATCACCATCTAAATTAGCAAGATCAGCAGCTTTAGCAACAGTAGCATCTTTAGCTACAGTAGAATCCTTTGCTACGGTGGCATCTTTAGCTACAGTAGAATCCTTGGCAACAGTAGCATCTTTAGCTACAGTAGAATCCTTCGCCATTGCTTGACCAATCTCATGAATATTCCACGATCCACAAGAATGTGCAATAATAACTTTACCTTTACCAGTACCATCATTAATCTGAATTAACCATTCTCCATCTGCGTCTGGTACATATGATCCAACATAACGACCAGTAGCCCCAATTTCAGTTAATACAACATCTGGAAAATTAACTAAATCCTTAGCACCAGTTTCATCAAAAATTTCCGCCACAGGAGCTAATCCGGTAACAGCATTAGGAGCCTGATACCTAATCGCAATAGCAGCACCAAGTTTAAAATTCTTTTCATTAGCCATAAAATCTTCTCCTTATATTATCTGTATATGAATATGATTCTTCTATATATAGAAAAATTAATACAGAGAGAATTTAGTATTGTAAGAGTTATACAACTATTGGACTTGAAGAAAAATTACATTGAAATGGTGGAGAAGGAGGACCATATTTTACTTGCCAAGCTTCTGGAGTTATTATATTCAATTCTTCAATAACTGAAGATAATAAACTTCTATCATGGAAAACAAGTATAGCGTGGCCAGTATATTGAGTATCATCTTCATTTAATATTATATTGTAAAAACCCGGAGCACCGGAAAGATCAACAAAGGAATGACCCGATAAACTAACAACAGAATTGGGTTTTATTAAAAATCTATAATTAAAGCTATCTAATGTTAAACCAATAATCGGTTCACTTCTGAAACTCCTGACAAACATTCCAACTTTAACTACAGTCTGTGTTGATTGACAAACATCCGTCATAAATCAAATCCTAAAAATCTGCAGATCCTCAGGAAAACTAATGCGGTCATCTATTTAAACCTAATTATCTTAGGCATACTCATTTTGCAAGGATAATAATAACTATCACCAAATTTATGAAACTTAATTCCAATTGTACGTTTGTCAACTTTGAAATACATAGTCTTTGTCTTCATTTAATCCCTTTCCAAGGTAGAAAATTCACAATCGGAATGATTTTCACGCAAATATTCTAAATACGCATCCCTATCACCGGCATATTTAAATGCAGCTATATCATCATATTGATAAACTATTATATATTTTAATTTTTCCATACTACTCCTGAGGGGATTCGAACCCGCTATCTCAGCCTTGAAGGGGCTGAATCCTTGGACCATTAGAAGACAGGAGCTTATTTTCTATACGCTTTTTGGAATAAATCATCGAACCAAACCTCTGGCGATGCTTTCTTATTATTAGCAGAAACCAAAACCCAATTTCCAACATCAACTCTAATTTCTTCTTTTACATTACCTGTCTTATCAATTATCCAAGTAGTAATTAAAAACCATGGACCTTTATCATCAACATTTATTGTACAACTTTCAACACTAATTAAATAATTAATTTGATCACTACTTTTCTGACTCCCATCAAACCGGATTGCTCGTACAAAAGGATGCCATAATTCTGAAGGCATTTTCTTCTTTAGCTTAAACTTCCTTGCTCTAATCATAATCTAGGTAGAAGGATTTGAACCTTCGATCTCGTGGTCCCAAACCACGCGGAGTACCAAACTTTCCTATACCTAGTTCAAAACCCAACTTGGAGATCTTTCGATTGATCCAGTTGGGAGAAAATCAAACAACATTAAATGTTATAAATGGTATAATTCCGAAACAATTCTTCTTGAAACAGCAATTTTCACAACCGGCATTAACTAAATGTCTGCCAAAGCATGGATTATTATTTTCTTTAATCTGTATGAATCTTACCAATTCAGTCAAACTTAAACCATCAGGATTAATCCCTAAACTAGAAGCTTTTCGTTTAATATCTTCAAGCTCCATGGATACATCCTTAAATATCACATACTAATTCCTTATGAATTCCAATTGAAAGAAAAATTCGATCCATTAAAACCTAAATCCATATTATCACTGGAATAACTACAAATGCAACCACCACAAAATAATACACCGGTAACAATCAAAATCTTAATTAAACGAATCATAATTACTCCATTATTTTTAAAATTTCATTATATAAATTTAAATAATAAATTTTACCACTTTTACATTTTCCATCATTTTTAAAAAAACAACCTTCACAATGCCAACCTTTTGGGCATTTAATACCAAATATCCTTACATGATTTTCCTCATATTTACGCCGATTCACCGGCCTTGGATCATCCGTTTTTCCACAACCATCAGTAGCTCTAACCATTTATTTTTCTCCAAAATACGCCGATGAAGGGACTCAAACCCTCGACACACGGATTAGAAATCCGTTACTCTATCCAACTGAGCTACATCAGCTTACTTACAACCAAATATAACAAACGTTCCCCAAACAGCCAAACCAAGATCAATCAAAGCTGCAATTCTGTATGCTGGGTGAATTTTATTCCATGGGGAAATCAATAATTTTCCAAAACAAATAATATAAGAAATAAAAGCAATAGCAAAAACAATTGTTGATACTACAACAAAATTAATCATACAATCAACCTTTCATATTATCCAACAATATTATCCATTTCAGGATGCAGGTCTTTATTTTGATGTTCTTCACAAATATCATTAAAATACTTCCATTGTCTATTAACACGACACATAGCTACCTGAACAAGAACATTATCAGGAAACCATAAGGCACAATTCCTGCAATTCTTCTTACACTCTTCCGTCATACCCATCTCTTAATTGTAGTTCTAGCATAGAAAAGATCATTTCTTATGAAAAACGATCCTTGACAACTAAAATTAATATCAGGAAACCATCCTTCCGGACAAACTTTAACAACTATTTTAGCAGCTTTATCTTTACTACAATATTCAGGAACTATAAATTCAAACGGCTTATGTTCCATCTTCTTTCCAATAATATCAAGATGAAAAACTTCAGCCTCACAATCTGTGTGTCCAAGCCTGGATAAAACTTGACATGTTTGTTTTGTATTTAATTTTGCTTTAAGGAAAGTAACAGAAGATTTATTATCATAAACTTCAATTGACATTCCATCATCATTAAACAAAATTGTAATCTTTGGATCTTTAAGCTTCATTTAAGAGCCTTTCAATATATTCCTAATCTCGAACAAACTGGTTTCATTTGTAATTACACCATCATTAAACACTTCAACCAATTCTCCTGTCTTCTCCAATTCTGGAGTAACATTATCAATCAAAACCAATCGTCCACAATCATCACGCTTGACACAAAGCAATCCTCTAGCTGACTTCTTTTCACCACTATCAGTCACAGGATCCTTAAACAGTGTCTTAGATTCACCATTGACTTCAGCATAGGTTGCCTTCATAGCAAATCCAAACGTGTCTCTTGTGTTATACTGATAGGTATAACTACCAATACCTAATACACACTGAGAGGCAAATCCCTTCTCTTCAAGACCTTTACAGATCTTATCAGCACGATCTAGAGTAATTGCGTCACCATAAATTACTCCAATATGAGAATCAAGAAGTCTGAATCCAGATCTGGTGTATGTACCACCAAACACGTCCCATAACAACTGAACAACACCAGCATTAATATTAGGATTGGACGATCCGGAATCACCACACAAAATATCAACTGGATTACCACTATCCGGACGAATTACAACCTTTCCATTCCTATTAAGAACTTCATTCTTTAATGTACGCATGTAATCAGTGCAAACCTTCCACAAATTCCACGTATCGGAAACTATTGAAACTATCCCATTCGGATAAACCTCGGTTATCAACCTTCTATAGGTTTCCAATTCATTGAAATCTCCACCACAGGACATTACGCTATGCTCCGTAGCCGGAACACTACCACCAACCAATTCCTTTGTAACATCTGCACAATAGTATTCCTCAAGTGCAACAATGGCCGGAATTGTATCAGTACCAGAGAACGACAGAAGGTGACCCATACCTGATAACAATGCACTCTCAGGAGATCCCATTCCACGGAAGCTGAAATCGTGACCCTGCCATTGAACAAATTCTTTAGGAATACCAGTCAATTCAGCATGACCATCAAGAAGCTTCTTATATTGATGTGCAATTGTGGCTGATGTGCAAGCCTGCCATAAACAAGACGATAGCATTGTCTCAATGAAATTAGGAAGCCAATAAAACTCAGGTTTCGTATTAGTAACAGTTAAACAGGGAACACCAATAGGAACCAATGTTCCCTCAGGAAGAGCTTTGATACTAAGTGGAAGATATCCACACCTATAAAGTTGTCGTATATGATCATACGTAGGAAGATCTACACCAAGTGAGTTCTTAACAATGCGACTATATGACTTAACGGCCAACTCTTCACTCAGGCAGAAGAAATTCTCCGAAAAGATCCGTTGCAGATACTCCTTAAGGAAATATTGAAGTCCAAAGAAAACAACCTTATTGACTCCTTCCATACGGGATCTTCTCGGAGTAAAATTTGAATAAACCTTGGTTGTACCTTTTGGATATTGGAACACATGACCAACCTTATAAAAGTCTGCAAGCAACAACGGATTAATCCTCATACCAATCCTCCTTCAAAGAATATGTATAAACAAGCGGATTTCCACCAAAACCATTCGACCAGTATGAATAACTATTACTGGTTATGATTTCATCTATCTTTCCACTAAACACACTAAATCCCTTTGAGAAGATTCCATGGGAAACAATCAATGTAAGATGAGAAGGTTTAATCTGATCAGCAATAGCAAGAAATGTTCCACCACCATCACATATATCATCAACTATAACACAAATACGACCTTCACACCGCTTTGGGTCATCAACAACAAGAGTTATTCTCCCTGTTTCAATATCCCGCTGCTTTGTACATGTTACATATTCAACAAAACTGCTATTCCAGCTACACACAATCGGAAGCTTCTTATAAGCACCAGAATCAGGACAGATAACAATTGCTCCTGGTCTATGATATTTTTCAACCAAATATTTATTTTCAATATTATGAAGCCTACCAATCATCTTACTTGCTGCATCACTATGAACATCAAAAACCACAACACGAATAAATCCACAACTATTTATAACTTCAGCCACAACCTCAAGATCAACACTATGTCCAGGAATCTGAAGCCTATCAGATCTTGCACCCATCAAATAAGGAACGCATAATTCAATCTTTTCTACTCCATCATGTCGTAAAGCATTAACCATAGCAGACATAATAAATAGTTCATTTGGATTCCTAATTGACATAACCAAACGAACGGATGTAACAAAAACTTTGGGCTTTACACTAACATGGGGCTGTCCATCAGGATAAATTAAAATTTTAAAATCATCTTTTGTAAGTGTAATCATTTTTATCCATCACTTAATAATATTAAAATTTAAACTTTTTATTAACTTATTAAAAATTCATCAATTCCTGTAGCAGGAGAACCATTTACTTTACCACTATATTTTACAAAAAAGTGATTTCTTTAATATTCAAGATATGTAGTTCTTAACGTTTGTAGTGGTTATAATATTTTAATTAATTCTCACGGTCATGAAAATAAAATCGAAAGTCCGATAATATTAAAATTTAAACTTTCCGGAATCATCAATAAATAATTCTTTTCCACAAGCATCACAATAAAGAAAATGATTTAAATCATCTTCTACTTCATCCCATAGATGCATTCCACGCTTACAATTAATCCTCTTCCAAAACCAACGAATAATCCAAAGACCAAAAACTTTAGGATAAGTAATACCAATCTGACAAATTCCACCATACCACGAATCATCAATTAAGACTCGTCCACACTTCTTACATGACTTAAGTCCTAAAAATTTATGCCACATAATTATCAATCTAATCAACTTCATTATTACTATCCTTACGCATAAAATCCTTCTTAACTTTCTTTGACTTATTCTTACGAACCTTTGTATACTTCTTAGAAAGTTTAAATTTTTCACCTTTCTTATTAATATTTGCATTTAATTCGTTAATAAATGTTTCCGCAGCACCAGTAACCTTCATAATATTATTGGATGTATCAACAGTACTTGTAGTTAACGTACTATAAACATGATTAACTTTGTGATCAGCTAATTCACGTCTAATAGAACCAAGCCTTTTATATAATTCATTAATACAACCATCAATACGCTTAATATCACTATAAACTGTAAGAATATCCGTTAGATCATCATCATACATTCTCATATCAATCTTAAGTATCTCAATTTTATCATTAAGATAAGAAACAACAGCAAGCAAAACCCCGACAAAAATTGTTAACACAAAAACCATAATTATCATATTAAATCCTCCAAAAGTTAAACTGACCTTAATATTTTTATTATACAAACACGAAACTTATTTAATACTATCTAAAAATTCTTTAACCACATCTAAAGATCTATTGGCATTTTCATATCCGACATTCCAATGTCTTGGGATAAGAAATCCTTTACCATCGTTTATATTCCAATCAACAACATTCTTCTCTTTATCATCTATTAAAATTTTATCCGGACTAGCAATACATCCTTTTGGACATTTAGCAAATATAACATGATCTATTAATTCAGTTGGACCATCCTCAATCCATTTCATCTTTCCGGCAATAACTTGGTCAACCGGATCAACATCAGTTCCAGTCAACAAAAAGACATTATCTAAACCAAACTTTTGAATAATTAATTCATAAATACTATTTCCATCGTGCATCCAACCTAAATTGGCCCAAAACTCCTTCTTAATTATTGCCTCATGATAATCACTTCCTGTAGCACCGGATATTTCTTTATGGAAATTCCAGTAATTTTTTGTAAAAGGATAATTCAGATATGAGTATGATTTCACTCCAAAAGCCTTACATACTCCACCAACAAAATCAACTAATACACCGTCCATGTCCAGAAAACAAGTATATTTATTCATTAATTTACTCCAGAATTTATTAATTCAAAAACGTCTTTGGAAGCCATATATAAACCATTTTTAATGACTTGTTTTAAACAATTGGTAACAGTATCAAGTTTTGAAGTTCCAATATTTAAACAGGCAACCTTTCCATCCGGACAACATATTGTTAACCAATACATATTATCAATAAACTCAATTTTCATTGTATTAATAAACTGTTTATTTTCAACCACCAATTCGTTCCTCGGTAAAATCAGATAAATTTCCAAAAGTCTTTATAAATCTTTTCTGTGATTCTATAGCTTTTTCAGTAATGGAATCATGACCAATACTTATATTCCAAAACAAATTAACATCATTTGCTTCAGCTTCATTTAATTCCGTAAACTCTATCTTATCTTTTTCCATTACAATAAGTCCTTAAAAGGACCACAATGAATTGGACAATCCCCAGAGTACCAAAACACTATACCATCTTTAGTTGGAATTCCTTGTCCATAATTATTATCCATAACTGGGCATTTACACCTTAAAACTATGGCCTCAGGAGATCCAGGATTAGGAACAGCGTTTGAAGTTGAATCTTTATTCATTCTTTTCCTCATGAACAGTTAAAACTTGTTCAATAATTTCTTGAATTTCAGTATATGAAGAAAGACCATTTTCTCTAATAGCCTTATCCATAGCATTAGAAATTGAATCAACCAAATCCTCCTTTTCAACACCACATAAAACTTTATATTCACTCATTTTTATCTTTCTCCCCGAATTTCTCAAGGGATTTACACAAAATAGTGTATTGATAATATGACCAAATACCAGCCACAAATGAAAGTAAGCATAAAGTAATAATTGTTCGTAAATTAGTTTCAATAATTTCATACATTATAAGTTTTCCTTATTACTTAACATCCTCTGTTCCTTCTATCTTTTCCTCTTCAAATTTCTTTCCATGCACTGGACAAATCGGAGCACCTTTTTCTTCAAATAATGTACGTTTTACCTGAATTACATAATCACATTCAGGACAACAAGCCTTAAGTGTTTTCTTAATGGGTTTATTAACTGGCTTTCCCTTCAGATTAAGTGATTTATGTGGATACTCACCTAAAGTTTTAGCTATTGCTTCCAATTCTGTTAAAAGGTCAGGACCGGCCTCAGTTGAGGTAGCCTTTCCTTCCAACCCAATTATTTTCATTGCTTTCTGAAACGGCTTTTTATGACTATGTTCTATTCCAATTGAAATATGAAGTAATTCATGCACTAAAGTAGAAAGAACACCCATTGAACTAGCAACAATACATAAACGAGGACTAATAAAAACTTCAAACACACCACCATCAGACTGATCATTTGACCAACACTCACCAACACTTTTTGCAATTGCCTTACTAGGCCAACCACAAGACACCGAAATATTGGTAGGTAATTCAAGTCCCTTACGATTAAATAAATTTGATAATTCAACTACGGCTTTATTTAACCACTCTTCTCTATTCATCATATTCTCCAATAAGTTGACTAATATAAGAACTTATAGCTAAATCAGCTTCTTCTTTTGTATCATACGGACCAAGTCTATCACACCAAACTTCGTCCCAAAACCACCACTTACCTTCAAATTGATGTACCGGATCAGGAGCTTTATTGGCTACAATATCTTTCAAATATTGTTCTTCATTTAATATTAAACATGAAATAAGTATCCAAATCTTAGGATCAAAAACATAACTCATCATCCAATGACTTAAACTTTGACAATCTCCAGAAATTTGATCATTTTTCTTTAAATAAAGATATAGTTCACTACAAGCTATTTCCCATTGATAACGTTCAAATTTTTTTCTTAATTCAAAAGCCACAGATTCAAAAGAATCCTGAATTGGAGATGAAACTGTACATCCTTCATTATCAGTTATTGACTCTAATTTCTTACCACATTTAGAACATTTAATATAATCAACAGCTTGCATAAATCCAAACCATTTATAAATGTATTCCGGAGAATGAAACCATTGATTAGTATTTATAAACTGACCGACCAAATGACGAAAATCATCTTCATTATCAAATGATTTAAGTCCGGATTTAATTAGTTCATTATTATCCATTCTTTTCCTCAAACATCTTCTTAAAATGATCACGCTCACGCCTGGTAGCTTCAAGATCAAACTGTTGATATTTTATAAAAGTTTGAAGATTTAAAATACTTTCCTCAAGCGTATCAATAGCTTTAGTAAGATCAGTAACGGAATTACTTAATTTTAAATTATTTGGTTCTTTATAACCATTATGTCCACTACACATTATTACTCCTAAGAAATATAAGGTTTATCCTCTCTAACACAAACTTTTTCCATGTCCAATCATGCATTAATAATATTATACTTACAAGTTAAACATCTTTCATCACAAATAATATCATCTTCATTAAATTCCATTTAATTATTATCCTCCGGATCACCAACTTCTTCATCCATTTGCTTGGACGTAAATTCTAAAAATTCTTCCGATTTATGTTTTAAAGCTATCCAATGCCCTTCATCATTCTGAAACCAAAAAACAAATCCTTCAAAAAGAGTATCATAATCTAAACTAGACCGAAAACTTCCTTCTTGTGAAATCTGAACAAAATTTATAAACGTCATACTCTTACAAATTTCTCGAATACCAGCAGCATCGGAAAAATTTCGTTCATGTGTGGGAACAACCATTCCTAACTCACGAGCACGAGCATAAACCTGTTCACGATCAAGATCGTAGCACTTACCGTCTAGAGTTGTAATAGTTACTCGATAAAGCAACACTTTATATTCACCAATACGACAGCCATAATCAAAGCCCTTTTGAATTTGGCTTTGACCATCATAACCAAAAATTTCATAATAAATCTGTTCACCCATACGAAGATGATCTGCAACCCGATCTTCAACCTCATGACGAATAACATTAGCATGTCCAGTAATACTATCAACACGACGAGTACCACTTACAATCTTCCATTCCTCCTTTGGAATCCAAAACTTCCAAAATGGTCGATTGTTCTTAACAAGAACATAACCAGTACGACCTGAAGTTCCATGAATCTTTTCTTCAATATAAACCACACGTTGTTTATCACCGAACCGATAAAGGTTACGCATTACCTGTTTAGTATCCAAATGTTGCCAGAAATTTTCAATAATGAAACGAACTTTCTTCTTTTTCTTTTTATTTCTTAGTCCGGGTGCTCCTGGCATATTATGAGGAATAATATACTTGGAACAAATTTCAACCTGGTTTACATGTATAAATTCCAAACCTTCAACAAAATCAATAACACCCATTCCATCAGCAGGGGCATCCGGAATATTAAAAACCGATTCAATTGGAGCTACAAATCCATTGGATATTGATTCACGCAACTTTACAGTACGAACCTTCCCAGACTTAGGAAAATAACCTTTAGCTTTAGGATCAAGATTTAAACCCGAACATGAAGACAGATTATTGTATTTAATATAATCAGGACTTAAACATAGATTAGAATCAAAATAAATTACTAAATCTCCTTCCTTCATGTCCAACCCAACAATAACTTGTGTTCCTAAAACAGTTGCTAACTGAAGTCGATCCGCATTTGGATGTTTACGAACATTTTGAAGTTTAACAACTATGGCATTATTAGTTTCTGATTTAGTAAACATCACTTACTCCTATTTATCAAACAACCAATAAATACAGAAAAACAAAAACCACAAGCCATAGCATTTAACCAACGTGTTGGATTATCAATTACAAACAAACCATTAATTATTGAAAAAATTAAGTTAAACCACATAATTTCTCCTAATATAATTATACAGCGAAAGTTATTCCTTTAATTGATACCACATGAACTTTAGTATCACCGGACAATATTTCCTTAATTCCACAAGAATCATCATCACGAGTTCCACCACCAATATAAACTACATGATATTCAATAACTTTCCCACCTTCAACTACAGTAGAAAAAATCGTATAAACTCGTGCATTATCCTTATCATAATCTTCGGCCAAAATAAAATACTTAAACTGAGGAAGATCATTCAACAATTTAGTCTCAATATAATGAATCATCTTAGTTTTCATATTTCCTCCAAAGAAATGGATTTCCACCAGTCAGGATCTTCTTCATCATCCCACAAAACTGGAGTCCAAGACATTTCATCAGTAGTATGAATTAAATTACCAATTACAATTCCTTCTCTTCCAGCCTTTTCCCAATCTTTCTTTATTCTAACACGTCTGCTGGTTTGGAATTAGGAGTATACCAAGCATTTCTATGATTAACTGCAGTATCAAAAGCATTCAAGCACATAACTAGATATTTAGCAAGAATGAAATCCGGTGTATTACTTCCATTTTCCATTGAATTCTTATTTATTAATTGTTGCAACTCTTTTCGAAAGCTGATATTATTCATAATTAAGCCTTTATATCAACAAACTGACCCAATCCTAAATGATTTCTACCACCAGCATCAATACACAATCCATGACCATTAAGATGATCAACATTATATTCACAAGGCCAACCAAAATTTATGACACGCCTTACCTCAACGTGTTTAACAAACTTATTACCACCTTCATCAAAAGCCGTAACATCGGGAAGATTTAACATTAATTAACTCCAATAAAATCAAGATAATAAGCTAATCCAATTAAACACAAAATTATTATACAAAAGGCAATAATTATTACTAATACCGAGCCAAAATTATAATTTATAAGTTTTATTAATTTATTTTTCATTAAAATACGTCCTATGGCAAAAGCATAACGGCCAAACCTTGTCGTTCACTATTTTGTGAATAATAAAATAAAATATATTTACGTCCGTCATAGTTAATAGTCTTTATATTAACTTGACTATCATTATCAAATTCTCTACCGGGTAAAAGTTCCTTTATATTAACTTGACTATCATTATCAAATTCTCTACCGGGTAAAAGTTCCTTTATAGTATTTGGTTCATGTTCACTTGTATCTAATAAATCATTAACATCTTCAATTTGTTGCTCTTCACAAATCCAATTATCAGCCAAAATTTCAAAATCCTTAATATCAACCTTTCCATCATGATTTAAATCATTTACATCCCACACACCAACAAGATTTGAATCTGTGGTAGGAGGATTGGATTGTACACAAAATATATTTGGTAAATTCATCAAAATAGTAACTATAATACCAACAACCATACAACAATATAAGGATTTATTTTTCATATTCATTTTCCATTAACATCTTGAAGAATTCTTGTGCCTGTTTAAGTAAAGTAGCATTATACCACTTGATATACCCAGTAATCTCTGAATGAAGATCCTGAAATTTAAGCGGTTCAATATTATATTCTGGCTTATTCTTCACTCTGTACCTTTAACAAAAGATCCATTACAATATCCAAAGCTTTATCAGTTTCAAGTTTAATATCATTCATCCTTACACGCTGTCCAGAACATGCATCATTAGCAATATGCTCAAGAGAAGCTTGAAGAATCACCAAATTATTAATCAATATCCAATTATTCATAATTTAATTATACAATTAAAGAACTTATTTAATACTCCAACATGCAGTACATGAATTACATTTATATATTATATCTTTACCATCTCTATAAATAACCTTGGAATCAGAATGATTACAATTGACTACATTTTCTGGAAGTGTATCAGTGCCCTTACCAAGGAAACGATGTTGTGCTTTTTCTTCAGCTTCAAGATCCCTATTATTGGCCTTATCCTTTGTAAATCCATCAGGATAACGAGCCTTTAACTTAGCCACATTTAAATCAATTATATCACCAATAGTTAAACCACACTGATCTATAATCATCATTAAATAAAACAAACAGTCTCCTGCTTCATCGGCAACTTTCTTCTTATCAAACTTACGACCGTAAATAAGATGCTTTTTAACTAAATCCATCAACTCACCGGATTCGGTAATAACACCCATGATTCCGTGAAACATTAGAAAATCCAAATCCTCTGAAAGATCGTCAGAATTTAAATCATACCTAGTACGATCTTCCCTTTGCTGTTGAAGAGAACGAACAAATTCAGCATATTCTTTAAACTTTATATTAAGGTCAGACATATTCATAAGCCTTATAGATAAGCACAACAGCAACAAATACAAAAACTATAATAAAGAACCAACCAAAGAACTTATCAACCTTTTCATTTTCTTCATCACATGAATGACTCATTATTTAATCTCCTCCTTACCAGGGAATTGAATAATCTTAGGTTCAGCACGATCATCATCAGGACCATCCTTATCAACTACTTCCCCATCAACATTAACAGCCTTCTTAGGATATTCCGTTTCTGTAGTAGATTCAACTTTATTTTCAAATTCAGCATTAAATTCATTAAACCCAAGCAATCCTTTAACATCATTAATTGTCTTAGCAACTAAAATTTGATCACCACCAATACTAATAGCCGTTCCCTGAATCAAGGCAGGTGTTCCATCGTTACATCTGACACTACTTGGAAGCTGAACTGGCCTTAATGAAGTAACCTTATCAACAACAATTGTAGTTATCATATGACCAATAGAAATTCCCTGTCCATTTTGTGAAATAAGAGTTTCTTCAATATCAATAGTTCGTGTCATAATTTAATCTCCTAAAGCCAAAGCTTCAATAAACCAATCAACATTAGTTATATCAAGAAAAATGTGATTATTATCATGTAGCTCAATAATTACCAACTCCCTTAAAACTTCCTTTTCCTTATTACCAGTTTTTCCTTCTTCATAATCAGGATCATCCTTATCAATTATATTAGTAATCATTGTATCTATAAAGAAAGTCTTAACCATTTCAGGATCAAGCCAACGCCTACGAGTTTTAAACTCTCCAAAAAGTTCTCCCTCATAAATACAATCAGTATGAACCTCTTCTATTTCAATATATTTTGCCATTTAAGACCTCCGCTTAAATATAACATAAACAATCATTTAAGACCTTCTACTTTTATTAAATTCATCAACTATAATAACACCAACAGTAAACCAACTAAATAATGCCGATAAAGTACCAGCCATAATAATAAGAACAAATTTCAGCCTTATTCCATCAGTTTTAATACTATAATTTTCATCAATCCGCTTACAAATATAACAGCTTCCCATTCCGGCGGCAAGCATTGAACCAATTAAATAAGCAGTAAACATTTAATTTCTCCTATTTCTTAATCGGAAACAAACTCATATTAAGTCCTTTAACCGAATTCTCCCCAACACTAGGAAGTTTATTAGCAACAGGAATTTTTACACCTTTAAAACTTACATATTTCTTCCATCTACCTTTTTCATCTCGCGGCCAATTCTTCATCTCATACTTCATTGTACAACTAAGATTCTTCCTGTCTTTATCTGTAAAGTTAACATTAATAATAGGAAGCTTCCTATAAAGATCCTTCATTAACTCATCAACATTGGTAAATTTCTTTGACTCTCCATTTATACAACCATTCCAAGCGTAAACCGGTCTGTTAAGAAGTCCAGTTTTTACCTCCCAAGCATAAATCAAATCACCTTTCTTAACAGAGAGATACGGAGGATCATCAGAATCATAATAATTTGATCCTTTATATGATCCTTTATATGTTCCCATGAAAAACTTTTTTACACCAACAATTTGACCAACAATAGATTCAGTTAATTCAATCTTCGTTGGAACACGAATATTTCCAACATAATCCATTTCCATTAAAGATGTAACTACAACCCAATCACCAATTTCAAATTCATTAAAATCAAAATTTGTCTTTAACTTAGACATTTTTTCTCCTAACTATTACTTCATAATCCTCATCATCAATTTTAATTGGTAAATTTAAATAATCTGCACCCATTCGTCTGCAATACTTAGTATTAAGTCCTGCCATAAAATCTTTATATTCCTGTGTCCTCTCATAAAACGGATTATATTTAAGTCCAACATGAGCATACCTAATCAAATGACCAATAATCCAAGCCAAAGACTTTTCTTCAACTTTAATAGTATCATATTTTCCATCATTTACTATTTTAAATTGTACATTTTTACCCCTTATCTTATCATGGGCTTTAATATAACTATTCTTCCAAATCTTCCATTTCACGGAAAATAGTGGATATGGATTAACTATTTGTGAACCATAAAAGGTATTTGCATAATAAGATCCTAATCCATCCAAATAAGTAAACTTACTACAATCAGTATCATCTTGGGCCTTTCCTTGGCTTTCCTTGGCCACTTTACCACTATGAGGTAATCTGATAGAGTAACAATATTTCTTATCAAATCTAAATTTACCTTTAGTATTATCAAACTGTCCTCTATCATCCGTAATAATTATATAATTTAAAATATCATCCATAATAGTTCCACCATCTAAAATATCAACCACAAAAATATTAAATTGATCTTCATATACCAAACCCCAATGACCTGGTGCTGAAAATTTAACTTCTCCGTCATCAATCTTACGAAAAATCTTCACAGGAGGATAAACATCTTGATAGGTATAAGTCTTGGTTTTATCCTTACAATCATTACATTTATACTCATAATTTTCATTATTCATTTTTAACTCTCCATCTAAAGTTAATTGTTTTTAATAAATATGTACCTACTAGGCTTAATATCAATATGCTTTCCATATAAATAATGATCTGTGTCAGTTTCAACTTCATCTAATAGATACATTTAAACTCCATTAATTGGATAAGTTGTTCCATATTAGAACAATGGACAAATAACAATCTTAAGAGCATAAAAAATATTAGATATGTGTTCTCCAGGACCACTATGACTATCAACAATGTTACCACACATCTTAAGCAAAGCTTCTGCCTCTTTTCCAGATAATGTTAAAGTAACCATATAATCCAAATCAGTTCTTGTTGCCTTTGCCATTTATTCTTCACTCCATGTATTTAATTATATAATTCTTTAGACAACTGATTATACAACCAAGGGAGAAGATAAGAATATCGCAGGTCAGATTTAGGATGTTCACATTCAATACAAACATGGGTAATTAAAGATGAAATCATCTTGATCTTAGTGAACTTATTGGTACATCCACCATGTTGAACTTCAATAATAGTTTTATAAATGGACTTCCCTTCAAGCTTATGTATTAATTCATCAAGAAGCTGTTCCTGAGTAGGAAACACGTCCAGAACTTCTTTACAAGAATCATAATCCCCTTCTTCATAAAGCTGTTTAGCTGCATCAACATGGACTGAATACACCTTACCAAAGTATTTTTCTGCTATAATTAGGCGGTTTAATAGGCTTGATTGCTCTTCAGATAACATGTGTTCAGAACCTCTCATTATAAACATTAATTAAAAAAATTTAAACATAATTAATTGTAAATTAAATAATTAAACAAACATACGAAGAGATTCATTTTCCCAATTATATATAACTCCACAACGAATAAGAGTTAAAATATCTTCTTCAGATGCAACCTCTGCTAAATTAATACAATCTATTGAAAGATAAATTCCATAATGTTCTGCATTAGAAACAATATTTATTTTCCCCCGAACAAGCTGATCAAGAAGAAGAAATGCACATAAATCTGGACGATGATTTAGTGGATTTTCAACCCTATCAAACTTAGTATATTCATTATCAAATTTATTAAAGACTTCTTTAAGATTAAGCATTACTTTTTAACTCCTATTTTTATAAAACCAAGAAAATACCACTTATAAACACATCCGTGATAATTAAACATTGATGGATGTCAAAACCAATTCTTCCAAATTTGAATTGATAATCTACTATTAAACAACAAAAAATGATTTAATTTCCCTTTAATTATTAGGTTCTATATTATCAACATACCAATCTTGTTGTTCCAATTCAGTTTCATTTACTGAATGATCAAAAGGATTTTTACGAGCTTCTTCTGCAGTACAATTATCAGTTTCAATTTCTTTAATTATTATACATCTAACTGTTACAATCCACGATTGCTTCTTTTTCATTTAATCATCCTTATGTTTATTAGCTTTATTACACCTACTTTTACGTCTGTTCTTTAAACGATTTGTCTTATCAATATCTTCACCCTTTACATCAAAACGTATTTTTCTTGTCTTGAAAGGGCTTTTGACCCTTCGATTATGCTTTGCTACCAGATCAACATCAAAGACCCTTTTTACTATTGCGTCGGCTTCTTTGAAAGCTTCATCTGAGTAATTAACAACATCTTCCGGATTTTGATTATTAACTGACTTTGGACCACACATTACTACAACCTTTCACTTAATTAATAGCGTTAATTGACAAATAAAAGTCCTTATCATATGATAAATTTTTATTATATCCTCTGTGGATAATATTAACTTATTAACATACCAATGATAATTATACCATTTTACTTCCCACATTTTCTTAAATTTTCATTTAATATTAAACTTTGACCTTTTAATTATATAATTATTTAATTTTTTAATAAAAGGTATTTTTACCCCATAAGAAATAATAATCTGATAAATTTCTTATTAAGGTTTTAAATTTTTAATATTTAGATATATAATGAAGTATTAACTTGTACCTGATAATTCTTCCCTAATAAAGAATTATATGGGGTTAGGGTTAATGACTCGCTTAATAATTGGAGAGGCCAATTATCGAACCGATAATTCCAGACCCAATCCTGAGATCCTCCGAAGATTTCTGGAATTTACCTTACATCATTTTAATCAGATACTACCTTTTTTAGTCCTAAGGACAGCGACAAAAGGTTTGTTTATCATAACGCCTTCAAAAGCTTCCTTGCTACTATCATATATCATTGTCAAAGAACTTAAAAGAATTAGGGTGAAATTCGAACTCACATACTTTCCACTAGAATTGCTCTACCAATTGAGCTACCTAATTCAGGCGTTTGCATCGTCGAACTCGCCACTAAGCAGGTGACGCTTAAACTTAACAGTTGAGGAGTGGCATCCATCAACACTGTTAAGTCAAATATCATCAATCCTTTTGATTCAGAATCAAGATCCCATTTTTAAAAATGGCTCGTTCTTGTATGAATCACAAACTCCTCTAAATAAAGTATAACATATAAAAAGTATTTTGTCAAGTCCAAATTTTACAAAGAAGTGATTTCTTTAATATTCAAGATATGTAGTTCTTAACGTTTGTAACATCTTTAACGTTTAATATTATTCCCACGACCTTTAGACGTATATTTAAAGTCCGATAATCTTAAAGTAGTGTTCATACAATCAAGAAAAATTAATGAAACTCTATTTTTTAACCGATTTATTCTTAAAAAACTTCTCAGCCTCTTTAAAAGCTTCTCCTTGTGTATTCCATTTGTTGCGTCCTAATTCATCAGTTACGGATTCAAAGTCTACTGTTGCATACCAATGTTTACCATTAGGCCATTTTGAAACCTTGATCCTATCTTCCTTCTCAGGAAAATGATCAAGTTCAATTTCTTTTTCTATTGAGAACAAATTCTGGCAACATCCACCATTTATATTTATATACCAACCATCTCGTTCTCCAAGATCCAGTGATATTTGTACCTTTGAACTTGCAATCATCATAATACCACAATATGTTGAGGCACTTTCAGCTTTAATATATGGATCTGATATTATTCTTTCAAAGGAGCTTTGTATTAATATTCCAGCTAGCTCTCTTGAAGTATCATCAATTAAAAGATACCAGGAAGCTTCAACTAGTTTATGTGCTTTTCCAAACACAAACTTCATTTAAATTACTCCAATATCCTTTAAGTATTGTGGAAACATAACGTCAACTGTGGTTTTATTATTTAAATTAGCCGGATAAATAATTTTTTGTTTATCAATAAATTCCGATTCCAAAAAATCAAAAAATGTTTGAACAACTTCTTTTTTCCCATATTTACTTGTATATTTTCTTAATTTATTGGCACAACTAGCAAAATGGATTCTTCCCATTCTATCAGGAACGTATTCTTTATTTCCAATAAGTCGTCCAAATCTCCTAATTATATCATCAACAAACTCAGGTTCTACCTCTCTTACATCCTCAGGTGCTCCTTTGGAAGTTTTATAGTTATCAATTATAAAGTTGTCAGGATGAAATCTTAACCATTTAAGTGGAGCATCCTTATAAGTTCCAGCTTTTACCGTAAGAAAAGTCGTTAATGACCATGCATGTGTCCACCAATATTCATCATTTAATAAAATTGTTGCATAATTATCAATAGCTGAACATATTTCTTCAACATTATACTTCTTAAGAGAATTAACTATAGCAAGAAGCATATCATCAGAAAGCTTAAGATGACTTTTCCAATTACCTTTTCCTTTATATTCATTCCAAAAATCAAATATAACTTGAATATCCTCTTCAGATAATTGCATGTCTAAAACCTCCAGATAGGGTTATTATACATTTGATATATCAATTTTAAACATTATCGGACTTTAGATATACGTCTCAAGGCTGTGAGAACAATATTAAATATTATCGGACTTTCAATATTATTCTCACGGTCATGAAAGTTAAATATAATATTATAACAACTACAAACGTTACAAACTACATATTCAAAATATATCAGGAAAGCTTCTTTTGTAAAATCTGGACTTGACAAAATACTTCTCATGTGTTATACTTTATTTAGAGGAATGATCCTCAATTGAAAGGATAAAACGATGAAGAAGACGTTTAAAAACCAAAAAAGTGAAATTGCTGAAATGTCAAAAAAGAAACAAGTATCAATCGGAATTCTTGTAGCATTAGAAATTAACAAAAGTTCTGTTGATCATTCTTTTGCTGATTGGGCAAACAATTGGATTTCCAACAAAGACAGGTCAGTTGAATTGGCAACAATGATTGCGGATGAAGCGTGTTTGTGTGGATTTGCTTCAAGACGAAGACCAGCATCATCTGAGGCTTGGTCGGCAAGATGTGCTTCAAATTTCATCAGATTTCCAGAAGAGTCAGTGATCAAATATGTTATCAGCATCATTGATATTGTTGAAGAAGAAATTAATGATGCTGATTATCAACGACATTTGGAACTTGATGAAATAATTTCAAAGGTTATCGGACTTTAAATTTTATTCTCACGGTCATGAAAATTAATTGAAAGGATAAAGATGTTTAAGAATAAGTTCGAACAGATCAAGTTCATTTTAGTGGACATTTTTGATTTTGGAAAGATCACAACTCCAATTAGTATTCAAATTGAACTTGTTGGAGCTGATTTCCGTGAACCATTTGATGAAACTAAGTTTTGTCGTGTTGTTCGGATCTTTGGAATCAGAATCATTACCATTCAAAACACCAAGTAGGAAGGGGTTCAGATGAATCGTTTGAAGAAGTGGTTTTTGAAAAGTCATTCCTGTAGTTGTTGTCGTAGTTCTTGTCTTGGTCGTCCAATTCCTGGACTCTATGACTGTTCAAAGACCTATGATTGGGAGCAGAATCATCCCATTCTCACGAAACTGTTTCTTTCACTTTAATTGGAGGATTTAGACAATGGCACATCAAGTAGAAACATTAATGTATGCTGGTTCAGTTCCTTGGCATGGTCTTGGTGTTGGTGTTGAAAAGGAGGTTACATCGGAAGCGGCTATCCGATTTGCCGGTTTGGATTGGGAGTGCTACAAGGAGAAAATTGGCGTCGTCAGCGATAAGTTGGTTGATGGAATTCCGGTTGTCAGTCAGATCATTGACGACAAGTTCGCTGTCGTTCGTAAGTCCGATAAGAAGTATCTTGGTACTGTTGGATCAGACTATACAATCATTAACAATGCTGACTGTTTCAACTTCCTGGACACCTTGATTGGTTCAGGCCAGGCCGTCTTCCATACTGCTGGAAGTCTTTTCGGAGGAAAGATTGTTTTTATTACTCTGAAGCTTCCCAAGGACTCCAAGGTAGGTGACGACAAGATCGAACAGTACGTTCTTCTTTCAACTTCCCATGATGGTACTAAGTCTTTGAACATCAAATGGACTCCTGTTCGTGTCGTCTGTGCCAACACGCTGAATGTTGCTCTTGGTAAGACGTTAACCGATTCCATCAATATTCGACATACTATCAACTTTGCTGACAAGGTTGAACAGGCAAGACAGGTCCTTGGGCTTGCAAGTCATTACTATGAAGCCATGGAGAAGCAGTACAACCAATTCCTCCAGACCAAGTTCACCAAGAATCAGATGATGAAGCTGTCCGAGCAGCTTTTCCCCTTCCGAGAAGATTTCAAGTCCAAGCCTATTCTCCTCAAGAGGGAAACGCTAGTTGGTCTATTTACGACTGGTAAGGGTAATGCTGCTGTTGCCGGTACTGCATGGGCAGCATTTAATGCAGCTACCGAATATGCTGATCACCGTAAGCAATTCATCGAGAATAATAACCGATCTAAGGAAGAAGCACGCCTTCAGTCCATTACAAATGGATCATCCGCTCGTTTTAAGCAGAAGGCTTATGACCTTCTATCGAATGTTGTAACTGTATAATTAAACGTGAACACTGTCTGGTACTTTTGGATGGGAGAGTAGGACCTGATAAGTCCTATTTTTCCCTTTTTAATCAAGAAAGGTAAATTATGAATGCAAGATTTCATCAGTTGTTGGCTAATGTGTTTTGTTCTGGAACTTACCTTCCTGATGAACTCATTGGTAATACAACAGAGAGGGAAAGGGCAATTGAACAGCTTCTCAAGCAGTATCCTGATATAGTAAGAAAGATCAACGAAGATAACAGGCCGGATTATCCTCCTGTTGGATAGAGGTAGATTATGTGGCTTTTAATTGATGACGAGCGTAGCTTCAACGTTGATGTAATTGCCAGAACCGCTGAAGCTGGAATGATGTTACTTGGTAACCATCATTGGAATTGTGTTATGATGGATCATGATCTAGGATCGGAGACAACTGGATATGATCTTATAATGTGGGCATTGAAGGAAGCAAGACTTCCAAAGAAGGTTCAGCTTGTTACTATGAATTCCGTTGGAAGAGATCGTATGAAAGCTGCTCTTTTATCTGCTAGATACGTTCAAAACGGTCCTAATTTTATTCTTGAATAGGAGAACAAATGAAGATTTGGACTTCAATTTTAATTTTTGTATTTGTTGGTCAGTTAGCATCGGCTAATACTGCCATTGTTCAATTTGATAGTATTAATACTGGAAAGATTGTTCAAATTTATAGTGGTGGTCATAATTGGGAAAGTGCTTATGCTGGAGTTTATAATCTTATAGTTGATGAAAAGAAGGTTACCGGAACTTGTGTTGATTTGGGTCAATGGGTCTCTTATTCTCCACAAAAATATGATGTAGTTAAGCTATCAAAAGTTCCAACTCCTGGTGATCCAATGGGACTTCTTAAGAGTTGGTATGTTGAAGAATTATATCAAAAGTTTTATAATCCAAAATGGAATATTAAAGAAAGTGAGGAAGCTGCAGCTTTTCAGTGTGCGGTATGGGAATTAATTTACGAAGATTATAATAAAGATCCTTCTTTGTATAATGTTTCTAAGGTTGGTTCTTATGAAAAGTCTGGGTTTGCTTGTAAGGGTATTAATTATAAATTAGCAAATGAGTGGCTTAGTGGATTGGAAGGTGATGAATATCCCTTTCGTAATTCCAAAATCATGGCCCTTTCCTCAGGAAACTTCCAAGATTATATTGCGGTTAATGTACCTGAACCAGCCACAATATTAATTCTTTGTATTGGATTTATGTTTTGTTTAGTTAAGAGGACATATGGTCGAAAATGACTTTGTGGTCAGTCAACGCGTGCAAGATGCTTTTTTGCTTCTGTGTATAACGGATCAAAAGTTTTTAAGTATATGTCGTAAGTCCATCTCCCCAAAGTATTTTTCTTCATCAGTTACAGAAGATTTAATCAAAATTTGTTATTCCTATTTTGATCAATTTGCAGTAGCACCTAATGATCATTTCCATGATGAAGTAGAACGTATTCTAAATAGTAAATCTGAACAGGAACAAGATCGGTATATTAAATATTTGGAACGACTTCAAACTATTACAATTCCAAATAAAGAATATGTAATAAGTAGAGTTAATAATTTTGTTCAAGCAAGAGAATTTGAACAAGCCGCCGTTAAATTTGCAGATTTAGCATCAAAGGGAGATTTTACCAAGGCTAAAGAGCTAATGCAAAAAGCTCTTAGATCCGGTATTAATAGTGTAAATGAAGGTATTGATTATTTTAGTCTTGAAACTCCGTCTTATTATGATGTTGAAGGTGAAGATGGAAAACGAAAATTTTTGATGCACTTTGGATTTGATATTATAGATAATAGATATCAACGTGGATGTTGTAGAACGGATCTATTGGGAGTTCTTGGATTTGGTAAAGGATGTAAGACTTGGACTCTTCAACATTTGGCAAGAGAAGCTCTTTATAATGGACACAACGTTTTATATTTTACACATGAAGTTTCAGCAGAAGATTTAGAGCAAAGATTTGATAAAATGTTTGGTGCAATGACTCAATATCCAGACATGAAATCAACTATCATAAGGACATTTGATGAAAATGGTGTTCAAATAGATGAAGAGCATGTTGCTATTGACTGTGTTTTTAATAAAGAAAAAACATTAGAAGCAAGAAAGAAAATTGGTAAATTTGGAGGAAAGCTTAGAATTAAGAAATATCCAATGGGAACAGCTACTATGGGAGAGTTAGAGCGTTACTTAGATGCTTCAGAAAGTTATGAAGGTTATATTCCTGATGTTATAATTAATGATTATCCTGAAAAAATGAAAATTGGTAGTGGTGATCATAGAAATGATGAAATTCATCAAATATTTATTGATTGTAAGCGTATTGCTGATGAACGCCATATCTTATGGATAAATGCAAGCCAAACAAATAGGGGTGGATATAATAAGAAAATTCCTGATGAAGGAGATACGGCTGAAGATATTAGAAAAATTGATACAGTTGATATGATGCTTGCTATAACACAAACCAAAAGACAAGCTAAACGAGATTTCCGTAATGCTTATGTACTTGCTAATAGACATGGTCCACAAAAATATGGTTGTACATTTTGGCAGTGTTTGGATATTGGACAACCAGTATTAAGCACATGGAATCTTAAAGTTGAAAAAGGAGATAATGAAGATGGTGAAGATGAAGGTTAATGTCTAATTTTTATAAAAATTTAAGTAAAAAAGAATTAGAATATGTCTTTAATGGAATCAAGTTTCCAATAAATCCACGATGGCATCAGTTGGTCTCCCTAGCTTTCGCAGCGGACAAACGAAGAATATTGATGGCTCACGGTGTTGGTACTGGAAAAACAATATCTGTTCTTCTTTGGAATCAAATACAAAAACATAAAAAAGTTCTTGTGGTTTGTCCACCACGTGCCTTTGGTCCTTGGAAACTGGATATTTATAAATTCAAAGGTTTATCCGTTGTATTTTTAACTGGAACACCTGAAGAGAGGCTGAAACTTTTAAAAGAAAAACATAATATCTATGTTTGTAATTATGAAGGTTTGAAATCTATTTTTTGTGATTTTGGGCTAATAAATTCAAAATCAAAACGTAGAGCATGGAAGTTAAATTTTTCAAAGTTGGATATATTTAGAAGTTTTGATTGTCTAGTTATTGATGAAGTTCATAGAGTAAATGATTATAATTCAATTCAATCAAATATATGCTTCGAATTATCAAAACGTGTACATTATGTTATTGGTGTAACAGGAACTCCGATTGATCGGTCAATGCTTGAATTATTTAATATAATGAAAGTAATTGATCTTGGAAGAAGTTTGGGTGGTAATTTCTTCTTTTATAGAGAAAAGTATTTTTATAAACATGGTTATGAATGGGAGCTTAAAACAGGAGCTAAGGAGGAAATTTTAAACAGAATTTCAGATGTTGTTATATACTTTGATAGAAAAGAATGTTTTGATCTTCCCAAAAATGATGAAATTGTTTGGGTAGTTGATCCGGAAGATGAATTTAATATAATTCAATCTTCAATAATTAAAAATGGATCTATTGAAATACAGGATGGTAATGTAAAAATTAAACTTAGTTCTATAAAAGCTAAAGGTGAAGTTCTAAGACAAATATCCTGTGGCTTCTTTTATTACACTATTAATAATCAAAGATATGCTCATAGGTTAAAAAATAACCCAAAAATTGAAGCACTTATTGATAAACTTAAAGATTTAAGTTGCAAAGTTATCGTATTTTTTAGATATACGGAAGAAGGAAATATAATAACTGAAGCATTAAATAAAAATAAGATACAACATGTTTTGGTCAGGGGTGGAGAACCAGATAATAATAAAAATATAGAAAAGTTCCAAAAAGATGAAAAGTGTAAAGTATTAATTGGTCAGATAAGTACATGCTCTGAATGTTGGGACGGAACTATTGCTAAAGTAGCAATTATGATGTCCCCAATTTCTAGTCCAAGAGTAAGGGAACAGTGTACTGGTAGAATAAATAGAAGTGGTCAAGACATGGAAACATTAACTTATTATTTTGTTATGAACGGATCAATAGATTTTAAAGTTTTAAGTAATAAAGAGAAGCGTCAATCATTTGTAAAAGATGTAGAAGATTTCCTAAGAGAACACGGTGGTGAAATATGAGAATACCTATAAAAGAAATTAAAGAATTAGCACAGAAATTAGGATTAACCCATTGTGTTGTGTTTGGAATAGATACTAAACAACAACACGTTGCTACATATGGTGACACAATTATTCATTGTGATCAAGCTGCTCACATTGGAAATAAATTCAAAGAGATTCTTGGTTGGAATGAAAATCTTCAAATTTGGCCTTCAAGGGTTAAGAAATTACAGATAAAAGTAAAGGAACTTGAAACAGAAAATAAAAGATTGAAAGAAGTAGCTGAATCATATAAAAATGCAATTGATAGATTAGGAATTGAATAAATGGAAATAAATTATCAATATAAAGATTTAATAATAAAAATTTTAACTGAACACGATATACCATATTGGGAAAGGGGTAAAAATGTTAGTATTGGTTTTATAGGTATTAAATGTCCAATGTGTAATGATCATAGTAATCATTGTGGTATTAATACATCTAACATGCTATTCTCCTGTTGGCTTTGTCACACTAAAGGTCATTTCGCTTATCTTTTAACAGTTCTTTTAGGCATTTCTAGATCCGAAGCTGAAAGTATGATTGTTGATGATGTATCATTCAAGGATTCTCCACAAGAGCTTATTTATAAAAAATTTCATACATTTGATGTAGAAGAAACAAGAATAATAAGTAAAATTTCTCTTCCTAGATGTTTTGAATTAATTGACGAAGAAATGGATTATCCTCTTCTTGATAAGTACCTTTTACGTAGAAAATATTCAAGAAGATTTGTTACATCAAGAAACTGTGGAGTATGTGGGGCGGGACCGTGGATGCATCGTTTAATTATTCCAATATATTTAAATGGTGAATTTGTGTCCTTCCAGGGTGCTGACTTAACCGGAAAAGCGAATTTAAAATATAAAAACGGAACAGAAAATACTAAAAGTCTTTTGTATAATTATGATGGAATAGAAGATGTAATGATAGTTACAGAAGGTGTTCTTGATGCTTGGCGTGCCGGAGATAACGCGGTATGTTCTTTTGGGACAAGTATAACGGATGATCAAAAACAGTTAATATTAAATAAAAATCTTAAACGTATTGTATTTTGTTGGGATAGTGATGCTTATTGGTTTGCAAAGCGGGAAGCTGAATATTTTAGACCGTTTATTGAAACTGTTGATGTTATAAAACTTCCTCCTGATGCAGATCCGGATGAAATGGAATCTAATGAATTAAAGAGGATACTATATGAAAAGAACTGATATTCAACGTTCAAGGGATATTGTTACAAATATGGAAGGTCAACCATTTGAAGTAAAATCTAAAATTATATCACAATTAATTAGGCGTGTTAGAAAATCCACTAAAGATTAATTACGTAATTATATGCTAAAAAGCAATGAAAATGAGGATTAATTATGGCAACTAAACCATTGGGAGTTGATTTCCTGTTTGTAAGGAAAATTGAAAGTACAGGCGAATGGGGAATATATAAGGGTTTAGGTAAAAATGGACTTTTGTTGCTAGTTTATCCAGATTTAAATGAGGCTGTTGTTGCTTCAGAAGAAATATCAAGGGTTATAAAAGTTAAAGTTCAAAAAGGTAATGAAATTCAATCCATTGTTTAAGGTTAAAATATGAAAGTAAATAGAGAAAAATTAATACGATGTTTGGAAGCTATTGAGTATTCAACAAAGAGTGCAAGACCAATTGTGTCGGGTGTTTTGTCCCAGTGTGTAATATTTAATAAGAATATTGTATACACAAATAATGGTAGCTTGAAAGTTGAATGTAAATTAGATACGGACATTAAAGCGGCTATAAAACTTGATAAATTTGCAAGTTTTATTAATTCCGTTAATATTGAAGAAATTGATATTGATATTATAAGAGATAAAGTAAAGGTTAAAGCTGGTGATATAAGTGCTACATTCTTAATTGTTGATGAAAGGGATAAGTCCACTGCTGATTTAACCTGTGATGTTGATATTTATCATGGCAATAATTACGAGTTCATTGTTGCTGTTAAAGAATGTTCTGGAATAATCAAAAATAAATTCGTTGGAGCATCTTCATCTATTTGTGGTGTAATAGTAGATCCTGTTGGCGGTTATTGTTATTCATCCGATACGTTTAGGATAATGAGACATAAGTTAAATTCAGAAATTACAAAAGATAAGAAAATTGGATTTTCAATTCCAGTAAAGTTTGTTGATATACTATGGAAATATAAAGTTGATGTTGAAGAAATTTATACTAATGATGATAGAAGTATTATTCAGTTAAAGACAAAATCCGGAATGACGTTTACTTCTGTATTAATTAATAAGAATATTCAGGATTTAAGTAAATATTTCAATAATGATGGACCAAGTTTTATAATTAAATGTGAAAATCTTTCTGATATAATAAATCGTCATAAATCTATAAATGATGCCTCTAATGCTGAAAATACAAGCGGACTAGGTAAAATTAAAGGAACCATTTTTAATATTAATAAAGGCAATATGACTTTAAAAACTATTTTTTCAAATGAATGTGTAATAGATGAAAATGTTAGTATAGAAAATACTGGAGAAGAATTCTTCTTCGCTTTAGATGCTTCATATTTGAATTTGAATTTAGTTGGAAATGGAATCCAAATTTATACCAAGGATGGATTGATAAAGATAGCTAATGGTTATTTAGAGTGTTTAATACTTATTAGTAAAATAAATTAGGGGATATAATGCAAGAACAAAACGGACAAATTACTGAAATAATACATTAACAGTTTATGAAAATGGAATGTGATAAATATTTTAATATAATAAAAATTGGAGATGTTTTCAAAGCGTGATGGATCTACAATTCGTGGAAAATAAATGAGTGAACTTGAACAATTTCAACAGAAAGCTTTTTTCTTTGCTGCTGATGAAATAGTAAAGAAGAAATCTACCCAATCACCCAAAAAGGCAGTGATATACGACTGTGATACCTGTGGGCTATGTAACAAATGTAGAAGTCCAAAAATGAAGCGATTTGGAAGAGGACGCAAAAGAATATTAGTCATAGGTCAATGCCCCGGAAAAACAGAGGATGAAAGAGGAATTCCGTTTGTTGGTGGATCCGGATATTTTGCACGTCATCAATTAGATATCTTTGGAATAGATCTTGATAATGATTGTGTTCGCACCAATGTGCTCCGCTGCTACCCTGGGAAAGATCCAGTAACCCATCATGATAGAGATCCATCCCCAAAAGAAATAATGTGCTGCAGATCAAACCTTCTTAAAGATATTGAGGAAGTTAATCCCGAATTCATATTGTGTTTTGGAACACAGGCAATTCAAGCCATACTTAAACCTAAATCCATACCTTCACCTTCAGCATCATTAGCTCATGGTTTAGTATTTCCTAGTCATGAATACAATTGTTGGGTTGGATGTTTATTTCATCCTTCTCATATACTTCATAATAATGAGGGAAATGGTGTAGATCATACTAATGTATTTTCCAATGATTTAGCTAGAGTTTTGTCAGTTTATGGTTCACCACTTCCAAAATCATTTGATAAATCCGGAAATAAATTAATACTTAATGCTGATGAAGCTATTACATTTATTAATGAAATGTCTAAATCTATTAAACCTGTTGCACTTGATTATGAAACACAGAATTTAAATCCATATGATAAAGATTCAAGAATATTAACTGCACAATTATCAAATGATATTAATTTTGGAACATGTATTCCAATTGATTATATTGATCCAATAACACAAAAAAGTCCATATGGTAATAGGCTTGAAGAAGTTAAAAAGGCATTTACGGATTTTATAACAAGTTCTGCACCAAAGGTTATTCAAAATTTAAATATGGAATGGTGTTGGACACATGGGGTATTTGGTGTAGAGATAGTTAATTTTATTCATGATACAATGATTACTGAGCATGTCATCAATTGTAGTATGGGGACTACTGGACTTAAATTTCAAGTCTATAGGGCTTATGGCCATGAATATGATATTGGTGATAAGTCTAAAATGGGAAAACTTAATATAAATGAATATTCTGAATATGCTTGTTATGATTCAAGATATACCTTAGCACAATATTATAATCAATTGGAAATTTTAAAGGAAGATCAAAAATTATTAGATTTTTCAAAATTTTGGAATAAAAATGCTGTTGTTCTTGCAAGAATGAAGCAAACTGGTGTTTGTATTAATATAAATGAATTGAATTCCCTTAAAATCAAATATAAAGAAGAAGCTGAAAGAATAATTAAAGAATTATCAGAATTAAAAATAGTAAAAGAATATGAAATTGATTCCGGAAAGATATTTAATATTAATGCAACAGCACAAATAGGATCAATTTTATTTGATAAGTGTAAAGTTCCATGTTTTATAAAAACCGGTGGAGGAAAAAATTCAACTAGTGCTGAATCTCTTCAAGAATCTTATGGACATATTAAAAATAAAGATGCAAAAGAATTTATTGATAAAGTATTTAGATATAGAAAAATAGCAGGATCATCTGGAATTATTACAAAATTAGATTTATATGAAAAATGCAGATTTCCTGATGGGAAAATTCATTCTAATTATAATTTAAATGTAGTTCCAACATATAGATCTTCTGCTGATAATCCTCCAATTCAGGCTGTATTTAAACATGATAAGGAGATGATGACATTTAGGAGGATTGTTGAATCAAGTCCAGGAAATGTATTTCTAGAAGGTGATTATAGTGGTTTGGAACTTAGTATTAATGCCATGTCTTCCAGGGATAAAGAATTAATTAGACAATTAAATGAAGGAATTGATCCGCATAAAAGATGGACAGCTAGATTATATCAAATATCAGTAGATGAAGTAACAAAAGATCAAAGATATGGTGGTAAAAATGGTTTTGTGTTTGCTTCAATTTACGGCTCAAAACCAAATGCAATAGCTAAATATGAATCTTTTATTAATGATGGAATAACTAAAAAACACATAGAAAAAACACAGGATGAATTTTTTGCCGAATATATTGATATTTATAAATGGCAAAAAAATATAGTTAAATTTTATAATGAACATGGATACTTCCGTGGATTAACCGGATTTAAACGTCCTGGAATTCTTAGTGTTTATGATTTGTATAATAATCCTATTCAAGGCTGTTTAAATGGTAATTGTAAAATATTAACTAAGGAAGATGGTTATAAATCAATAAAAGACTGTGTTGGAAAAAGACATGTTTGGAATGGAGATAATTTTGTGTTGGTTGATGTAGTTTCAAGTGGATTAAAACAGAGGCAAATTATAACATTAATGAACGGTCAAAGTATTATTACATCACCGGATCATAAATTTATGACAATTAATGCAATTAATGGAAATACTAAATGGAAGAAAGCTTCTGAATTTGTAAAGGTTGAAAGAATTCTTATATCTAATTCGTGTAATTTGTGGGATTCCAATAAAAAATTACCTAATATTAAAGTTGTTTCTAGTATTACCCATAGAAGGGCAAAACATTTATATTCACTGGAACAAATAAACAGTAAGTTTGATCGTGGATTAATTCTTGGTAGATTAGCTTCCGATGGACATGTTCCAGAAACCAAACCCAAATTAACATGGTTTGTGGCTGAACATGAAGAATCTATTCTTCCAATTATAACTAGAATATTTGATAAATGTGGCTGGAAATATATTATTAAACATGTTAATAGGGATAAAGAAAACAGAAAACCAATGTTTAATTTAACGATACATAGTAAAACTCTTACCGAACAGATTAGACTATTGTGTCTTCGTGATAGAATTGATGATTATATATTTAGTTCTTCTGATTTGTTAAGAGGATTTCTAAGTGGATATACTGATGGTGATGGTGGAGTATCAGTTGATAAAAGAGATGGGAAATCAAATATAAATATAACATTTGGTAAAAAATATTCAAATTCAACTGTTCCAGAGGATTTACAACAGGCATTTATCCTTTTTGGTATACAAACAAGACTTCATAGGTATGATAAATTAACTAAATTATGGATAAGAAGAAGACATAATTATACCTTCCTTGAGAAAATTGGATTCATTAATAAAGATAAACAGGATAAAGTATCAACACAACTAACATATAAAAATTTGAAAGGATATAATACAGAAACCGTAAAATCTATTAATGTTTTTAATGATACAGAGGAAATGTATGATGTTATTAATTGTCCAGAGCAAAAGTTTATGTGTGATGGATATATTGTACATAATTCTAGTTTTCATTTGTTTCTTGATGCATTAAGTAAAATTGATGAAGAAATTATTAAACGTAAATTAAAGTCGAGACTTTGTATTGAAATTCATGATAGTGCTACATTTGATGCTGTTCCTGATGAAGTTGAAGAATTAGTTAGTTTTTCAGATGAAATTTTTAAATCTAATAGATTTAAATGGCAGGAAGGTGTTAAATCTAATATTGAATGGGAAATTGGTAAAGATTGGTATTCATTAGAACCGTTAAAATTATAGGAGAATTAATGTTTAAAAAGTATTACGAAAAAGTTATATTTTTTATAAAAAGACAATTTAGATCTAAACATGGAAATAAAGTAATTGATTCTTTATTTAATGAAGCCATAAAAGGAATTGATGATTTGCAATTTATTAATCTATCAAGTAAAACAGATAGAAAGGAGAGTAGAATAAAAATTATTGATGGAGATGATGAAGGAAGAGTTGGATATAGACTTGAACCGCATACATGTATTGAAGTTAATGATGATGGATTTTGGACAATGGTTCTTTTGGATGGAGAAACTCGTCCTGTTTTATACAAAGTTGAAAGTCTACAACAAATTTATCCATTTAAAATCAGTATTGAAAAGGATGGTAAAATATCAATTGGTTAATATTATAATCGGAGGTTATTATGGCAGACGAAAAGAGAGTTACAAAGGGTGTTTTCAATTTGGCAAAAAAGCTTATTAGTGAAGGTGTTGAGATTCAAGCGGTAAAGGCCGCTGTAGTTAAGAGGTATATGGAGGATGGTCGTGACGGTGGTACTGCTAAGAAGTATGCCAACATTACTGTATGTATGGCTAAGAGGAAGGTTAATGCTAAGAAGAATGGGGTTGTAAAGCATATTGAGGATGTTAAACCTATTGAAGTTCCAGAAGCTAAAGCACCTTCAATTGAAGAGCAATTAGAAGTTATTGAAGAAGTTGAAAAAAATGATGAAGTTAGTGAAGAATTCTGGAAAGATGAAAATAATGAGGAATAAAGATGTTATATCAAGAAGCTAGACCAACAATTTTTGATAATGTGGTTGGTAATAAAACTACAGTATCAGCATTAAAGAAAGTTTTATGTAGAAAATCTAAGGATAGACCACACGTTTTCTTATTTTCTGGACCAACTGGATGTGGGAAAACTACATTGGCTAGAATTCTTGCTGATCAACTTGGATGTGAAGGAAAGAATGTATTTGAATTAAATGCCGCTAATACTCGTGGAATTGAAACAACAAGAGAAATTAGCGGTTTAATGCAGGATTTAACATTTGAAACAGACCCAAAATGTTTTATTTTTGATGAATGTCATGAATTAACTTCGTCTGCACAAGAAGCATTATTAAAGGTTCTTGAAGATATTAAAGAGGATTATTATTTTATATTCTGTACTACTGAGCCTAAATCCTTAATTCCTACTATTAGAAATCGTTGTACTGAATATGAAGTATGTAAAATCGGGATAAAACAATTGGAAACACTTCTTGATCATGTATGTATCACACATTCAATTGTTTTACCAACTGGTATTATTGGTGGGGTTCAAACAACACCACAAGATTTAATGGCAGGTATTGCTTCTGTTTCCGATGGATCCCCAAGAACAGCACTAGTATTACTTGAAAAAGTAATTGATCTTACCATTGAAGAAGCAATTGAAATTTTATCAATGTCTACTGATAATGAAAATACAATTCAAGATTTATGTAAACTTTTAATTCAAGGACCGGAGTTAAGAATTAAAAGCTTTAGTAAAATAATTGAGACATTTGATAAAGTAAATGAAGATTCAGAGAAGATAAGAAAATATTTAATGACAATTTTAGCTGGAAAAATGTCGTCATTTGCTGCTAAAAATAAGATTGATGATTGTAGAGATATTAAAAATTTAATGGAAATATTTTCAGTTAATACCTTTTATGGTGGTAAATCGCAACTATGTATGATGGTTGCAAAAGCGTGTTTATAATTATTGGAGGAAACTGTAATGGCGGATATGAATGCTCTTGATAATGAATTTAAGAAGTCTAGTGAACGTGGAAAGACTAGGAGATTTGAGTGGGTTGATACTGACGTTCTTGAGCGTCTTGGGATTAAGAAGTATAAGTCTAAGGAAGGTGATAACTTTATTCGTATTATTCCAACACCAAAGTCTATTAAAGGTGCTTTTTATGGTTTGGAGGCTCATAAGCATAGTAATATTGGACCTGATGGAAATACTTATCTTTGTCTTAAGACTGTTGGTAAGAAATGTCCTATTTGTGAATACGTAGAAGGTCTTCGTAGAAAGAATCAGGATGATCCAAGAATTAAAGAGCTTAGAGCTTCTTTACGATATTTATTCTTTATTTATGATGTTACAAACGATAAGAGTGCAGCACTTGGGTTACATTGGTTTGACTCTCCATCTCAGATTAAGGATGAAACTATTAAACTTTCTCGTGATCGTAGAACTAAAGCAACCATTGATGTTTCCGATCAACAGCAAGGATGCGATATTGAATTTAATAGAGAAGGAATGAAAGCAACTAATACTAAATATTCAGGATTTAAGTTGGCAAAATCTTCTGTTATTCCGGATGAATGGCTTGATGGTGTTCCTGATTTTGAGGATGTTCTTCTTGTTCCAACTGAAGAGGAATTAAAGAAGCAGCTATTTGGTATGGATGATAACATTGAACCGGAAGAGGAAAGTCTAGGATCTTCGGAAGAGCCTGCTGAAGTAGTGGATGATGCTCCTAAGAATGAAAATTCTAAAGCTGAAGTTAAAAAAGAAAAGCCTAAGGAAGTAAAGGAAACTATTAAGGAGCGTATTGAGCGTCTTAAGAAAGAGCGTAGTAAGGAGTAACTAATAGATTCTATGTCCATGAGAGGATATCCTACTGGTTTTGTTAATAGGATATTCCTCTTATTTTAATTTTTGAAATGGATATAAATGGATGGAATTCAGAAAACATTAAAAGAAGAATTCAGTTGTTTACTTAGTAATATTTGTAGTGGCAAATATGGTGAAGACGACAATATTGATATTGAAGCATTAAGTGAGGATATTGATGAAATTATAGGAGGTTAATATGTTTATTGGATTATTAACTGAATCTAATCAATTTGACCCTAATAAGGATGTATGGGGAATAATTAAAACCACATTGTATATCTTTTTCATTCCAATATGGACTAAAATTAAAATTCGTCTTCCTATTGAACATATAATGAAATAATTAGTTAATTGTAGGAGTTAAATATGGACGCAGGATTTCGTGATTTACTAAATGAATTTGGTGGTAAGCTTGGAATTGATAGATTTAACCTTGAAATAGAAGCTTGTAATCAGCCTATTCTTCTTGAGGAAGTTGGTAGTGTTAAGGTGGATGCTAAAAGGCAGGCAAAGGATGCAAAAGATAAGCTTGAGTTAATTAAATCTAAATTGCTTCTTGATATGAAGAGGAACCCAGGAAAGTTTAACCTTGACAAGCCTACCGAAGCAACTGTTGCTGCTGCTATTATTTGTGAACCAGAATATCAAACTGCTTTAAAAGAGTTTAATGTTCTTGATGAGCAATCTGATGCCATTGATGTTGTTTATGCAGCAGTTGAACAGCGAAAGTCTTTAATTCGTGAAGCAGTTTCTCTTTATGTTCATGAGTATTATTCAAAGCAACCAATGAAGAAAGAAGAGGAAGCCCTGGAGGGTGTTACTCAACAGGACATTATAGAATTAAAGAGAAAGAGATTCTTGGAACGTAATGATGATAGTAAAAAGGATGATAATGAATCCTAATAAAAGAAAAATCAATATTAAAGGAAATTAATTATGAAGATAGCATATGTTGCTGGACCATATCGAGCTAAAACTATTCGTGGAATAGTTGAAAATATTAATAAAGCTGAAGCTGTGGCTTTGGAACTTTGGAAATTGGGATTTGTGGTAGTTTGTCCACATAAGAATTCAGGATTGTTTGATGGTGATATTCCAGATGAGAATTTTTTAAATGGTGTTATTGAGTTAATGAAAAGATGTGATCTAGTTGTAATGATTCCTGATTGGGAAAAATCAACTGGAGCTACGAATGAAAAAAGTATAGCTGAAAATGAAGATATGAAAGTTTATTTCTGGCCACAAGATAAAGATAGGTTAACAGAAATTGCAAAGCAGGAGAATAAGTAATGAATGATGATACAGTGGATTTGGATGCTGCCGGTGAAGCTGTAAAGAAGTGTAATGTTGAAGATCTTCCTGCGATTAAACATTGGTGCTCCACCGGCTGTACCGTACTTGATTTAGCAATAGCTAATCAACTTCCTGGTGGAATTCCTGTTGGCCGTGTTATTCAGGTATATGGTGGATTTAGTACATGTAAGACTGTTCTTGCCACTACTATTCTTGGATATGCCTTAAGACAGGGAATGTTAGCTGATTTTGTTGATATAGAACGTACATTTGATGCTAATTTTGCAAAGATGTATGGACTTGATGCAACAAATAAGGACTTTAGGTTAATTGATACCGAAGCTCCTGATACAGTCGAAACCTTTTTTGATAAATATCTTCCATCACTTTATAAGAAAAAGAAGATTAAAAAGGATAAGGAGTCAGATGAGGAGGATAATGAAGATAAGGCTAAGGAAAAGACAACAGGATCAAGGATTGTAGCAGTTGATTCGTGGACGGCATTACCATCAGAAGCAGAAAAGAAAGATGATTTAATGGAAAAAACAATGGGTCTTACAAAACCAAGGATTGTATCTACAGCGTTTAGAAAATGTTTAAGATCCATTGCTGATAATAATATATCTTTATTTGTAATCGATCAAACCCGTGACAATCTTAATATGGGAAGGGCAGAAGTTGTAAGTGGTGGAAGAGCACTTGAATTTTATAGTTCAGTAAGAATTTATTTAAGGAGTGATGGTCGTATAGAGAATACATCAAAGAAAGTAGTTGGATTCTGGTGTAAATTTGAAGTAACAAAGAATAAGGTGGCTTCACCAATGAGATCCGGAAGATTTAGAGTGCTCTTTGATTATGGTTTGGATAATATTGCATCTTCTTTATATTTTATATCAGAATTTCAAAATGGAGAAAAAGAGGCAAAAACAAAAGGTGCAGAAATTGAACTTTGGGGTGAAAAGAAGATAATGTCAAATTGGATTAAAAAAATAGAATCCGAAAATCTTGAGGATAAATTAAAAGAAGAAGTTGAACGAATGTGGAAAGAAGCTTATCATACCGAAGAAAGGAAGAAACGTGTGTGGTAATGGCTAAAAAAAAGAAACGAATTCCAAAAGGTATACATCATCTTGTTATCAAATATCGAGCTAGACTTGATGCTGCTTGGAGAAAGGTGGTATATGAAGCTGGTGGTAGAAGATGTTTTATTTCAGGAGATATAAAATTAGTTAATGCTCATCATATTATTGACCGAAGATGTTATACTAGTAGGTGGAATATAGCTAATGGAATATTATTATCCCCCATTTATCATAAGTTTGGGCCTAAAGCTATTCATAATAATCCATTATTTATTGGAATTAAAGTTGTAGGAGTACGTGGAGATCTTTGGTTAGATAAAATATGCGATATGGCAAAAGAAGCCAAATATATCCATGAACTTACTGAGGAAGAACAGACTAATATTGTAATGAAAGCTTTAAAAGAATTGCGTCCTGATCTATATGAAAAGGAAATAAAATTAAATGATTAAATTTATCTTTGTTAGATTTGGTGAAACTCCTTCAGATGGAAAATCAAAAAATTTTCTTACTGGAGAGTTGGAACAGGGCGTTTCCGTCTACGAAGCTGTAGATAGAAATGGTAAAATTAATATTTTACTTCCAAACATGAAAGGTGGTTCATGTGTTACTTTATCCGGTTGTTTAGATAGAAAAATGTATCAGGTAACTGGACAGGTTATTGGATTTGGAAGTGATGGTGAACCTCTTCTTAAAGATTGTTCAATAATTAAAGAACTTATTGTTGAAAAAAGTTCTGAAGGTTGGGCATAATTTGTGATTAAAAAACTAATAATAAAAAACTTTCAATCTCATAAAGAATCTATTTTTGATTTTTCAAAAGGTTTTAATGTTATTATAGGTACAGGAGATTCTGGAAAAACATCCTCACTTCGAGCTTTAAATTGGGTTAGGTCAAACAGACCTCTTGGTGAAGGGTTTATAAGAACTGGTACTGAAGAAGCCTCAGTTAAGTTGGAGTTATCAGATGAAGTAAATTCTTCAATAACAAGAACAAGAGGAAAAACTAATTCATATACAATTCATACTGATTCAAATTCCGAAGACATGGTTTTAACGGCCTTTGGTAATAATGTCCCGGAGGAAGTATCCTCTTTAATTAATATGGATGAAATTAATATACAGTGGCAAACTAATCCATATTATCTTGTGTATGAATCTGCCGGTCAAATAGCATTAATTATACGAGAAACATACGGTCTTGATCAAATAGATAAAGTTATATCAAATATTGGTTCAAAAATTAGAGTAAATAATGGAAAATTGGAAAATGTTGAATTAGAATTAAATGGTATTAATACTGAAATTAAAGAATTAGAAAATATTGATCTTATTAAACTAAAGAATCTTATTGAAGAAGCTGAAATAAAAATTAATAATAAATTAAATAAAGAATTATTAGTTAAAAATTTATCTAAGTTAATTAATGATATTAAAAATGTTAATAATAGAATTTCTTCAATACCAGAAAATCTTGATGATATTATTAAACAAAGCGAGAAAGAATTAGAAAAATATGAATTTGTTTTATCATCTGTTAATTCCATTAAATTAACTATTAAACAGATAAAAACAATTTCAATACCATGTATTAAAGCAGACGAAATTGATGAAGTAATTAGAAAAACTGATATATTAAATAAATATACTAAAATTAATTCAAAATTGACTAATCTTGAATCATTAATTAGTAAAATAAAATTTAATGATAGCAGAATTGAAGAATTTGAACAACTAGTTAAAGCCCAAAAAGAGTTAATAAATACATCAATGGAAGAATTAACTGAATGTCCGTACTGTGGTGAAGATCTTAATGAAACATCAAAGGAAAAACTGTTAAATAATGAGTAATATGGAAGAAGTTAAAACTAAAATTTGTACTAAATGTCATAAAGAAAAACCTGCTACAACAGAAAATTTCTATAAAAATGGAAATAAACTAAGACCAGAATGTAAAAAATGTTCAAAGAAATGTGACAAAAAACGATCCAAGGCATATTATATTAAAAATAAATGTAAAATAAGAAAGCGTCATAAAGAAAATTATGATAATATAAAAACACGCATTTTTAATCATTATGGACATGAATGTAAAGTTTGTAAAGAAAATAATTTTGATTTTTTATGTATTGATCATATTAATAATGATAGGTATAAATATAAAATTCATAGTGGAATAGCAACTTATTTATGGCTTATTAGAAATAATTTTCCACCAGGCTTTCAAGTTCTTTGTTTTAATTGTAATTTTAAAAAAGAATTAAAACATAAAAAAGAGGAACATAAACACACTAAATATTCGGAGAGAAATACAATAAGAAGATCAAAATTGAAAGTCAAAATTTTTTCCCACTATGGCAGTAAGTGTAAATGCTGTGGACAATCCGAAATTGATGTTCTAACTATAAATCATATAAATAATAACGGAGCAGAACATAGAAAAGAAATAAAACTTAGTTGTGTGGATAAATTTTATTACTGGATAATAAAAAATAATTTTCCTGATGATCTTCAAGTTCTTTGTTGGAATTGCAATCTTGGAAGACAATTTCATGATGGTATTTGTCCCCATATTATTGGAGGACAAAAATGATTATTGGAGCATTGGGAGATTGCCATTTTAATAATAAGCGACCTGAACGTCGTCTTGATAATTTTTGGGAAACACAAATATGTAAATTTGAACAATCTTTAACAATATTTAAAGAACATAATTGTGAAGTTATTGTACAAGTTGGTGATTTATTTGATAATCCTTGTGTATCAAATATAGTAATATCAAAAATAATAGATATATTAAAAAAGTATGATATAACATTGAATATCATATTTGGCAATCATGACGTCGCTGGTAGAACAATATTAACATTACCAAATAGTCCTTTATCAGTTTTAAAATCTTCAGGAGTTATAAATTTATTAAATGAAATACCATTTAAAATAAATAATATTTCAATTTATGGTGCTAATTTTGGGCAACCAATACCTGAACCGATAGATGGTAGTTATAATGTACTTTTAGTTCATGCAATGATCGGCAGTAGACCATTATTTCCAGGACAAGATCTTGAAATGCCAAAACAATTTTTAAAGAAGAATCCAAAATATAATTTAGTAATTTCTGGGGATTACCATTACTCTTTTGTTGAAGAATATAAAGAAAGATTAATATTAAATCCTGGGGTATTGATAAGAAAAAATATATCAGAATTTGAATTAAAACATGAGCCAAGCGTTTCGATAATAAATACTAAAAATAATAATGTTAATACAATTAAATTAAAATTTGAACCGGTTAATGAAGTTTTTGATTTAAGTATAGAAGAAAAACAGGACAATCAAAAATTGATTGATTTTATTACTAATTTAACTAAAAAATCTAATTCTAGTTGTAATTGGAAAACCTTACTTTGTAAAATAATGGATGAAATGAATTCTAATGAAAATGTTAGAAGAATAGTTGATGAAAGTATTGAAGAGGTAATTCATGGATCTAATTAGTGATATTAAAAACAAAAAAAGAAAATTAGTTGATTTAAAATCTTCAAATGATAAATTAATAGGTCAACGTGATCAGTTATTACAATCCCTTAAAACAGAATTTGGTGTGGAGAATTTAGATGAAGCTGAAAAGTTATTACTTGAAACTGAAACAGAACTTAAGGAATGTGAAACTGACCTTGGAAAAATTAATACAGAAATGGATGAGATTATTAGTAAATCTGAAAAAAAGTCATAGTCTTGTAGAAATAGGATACATAACAGTAGAAAGAGACACAAATACTAATGCTAGAAAGTGGACTATGAATTATTACGCTGATAATACACCCTCTGAATTAGAGCCAGGAGCAAATTTGATAATTCCTCCCCAAATGTGGCCAGAGGGTACAACAATATTTGTCAAAGTAAATAAAAAATATGCAAATGGAAATGGTATTGGAATTTAATGAATTTAGAAGTATATAAAAAGTTTTATTATTCAAAACAATCAAAATTGGACTCTTTAATGCTAAAAAAGTCTGAAGTCGAAGAATTATTATCAAATATTAAAAAGTGTAAAGAAGATCTTAATAAAGCTAAAGATGTAATGAATGCTGTTGGTATTCTTGCTCAACAAGAAGTTAAGACTGTAATTGAAGATCTTGTTACAAATGCTATGCAATCAGTTTTTGGTCCTGAGTATGAATTTAAAATTGAAGATGAAATTAAGCATGGAAAACCGGAATCATACCTTTATATAGTTAAAAATGGAAAACGAAGATCTCTTAAAGATGAATCTGGTGGAACAGTGGCTGTTCTTGTTGCTTTTGTTTTAAGGGTTGTTCTTTGGGCCATATCCAGTAATAAAACAAGAAATACATTAATTCTTGATGAACCATTAAAAGATGCATCTGCTGATAAGATGGAATTTTTTGGTGAAATGATTAAAAAACTTTCCAACATGCTTGGAATTCAATTTATTATAATTACTCATGAAGATGAAATTACTAAATCTTCCGATACTGTATTTGTAGTTAAACAAACAAACGAAATAAGTTATGTTGAAAAACATACTAATGATTGAAATAAATTTTAGGAGTCAAGTTATGCATATGTGGGGAGATCCGGATGTTGATTGGGAAGGAATAAATAAAGCTGCAAAATTTATTGGAAAAAATCTTCGTAGATTTGGAAGAGTTGATGTAATAGATTGGAAGGAGAAGTTTGGAACAGTTAGAGTTTATTGTAGCTTTGGATTTAGTCAAATTCATTCAATTACACATCCTGGATTTTGTTTTTCTCAATATCCAAAATGGTTATGGAATCTCGATTGTAAATTTGGACATTATATTGTAAAACCTCTAAACTGGATTTTTGTTCCTTATCAAATATTACTTTATAAAATATTATATAATCTAGCAGTAGAGAAATGGCCACATCTTAGAAAGGAAATTTTAAGTTGTGCTGATTATCCTGAATTACTTAAAAACATTTAAAGGGTATAAATATGGATAAATTAGAAATTAATATTAATAAAAAGGAAATTTTTAAACAATGTCCATATATTAGTGATTGGAATGTTGGATTTGGGTATAGACCATTAAGGGATATTTGTTTTATTTGGCCATTTCCTAAACCAGAAACATTAGGATCTCTTGGTGTAATATCAATTCCAGAACAGTTCAAAAAGCTTCATAAAAATAGTTATGGAATTTTACTTGCAATAGGTCCTGGTTATCAGGATGATAAAGGAAGATATCATTCAACACAACCGGATCTAATTCCAGGAACTATTGTACTTTATGATAAATCAGTGCCTTGGTTTATTATTGATAAAGTTGATGATAAGGATACTTTTATTGTTATGTGTGGAGAATGTGATATTAAAGGAATTATTAAATGAGTAGAGTTTTTGAATTTGAACTTAGTGTAAAATTTAAAGATATTGGTGGGGGTTTCTTTGCTTGTCATCCTTATTGTGATCAACTTGGTACTGACTGTAATGGGAGGTATTTTTGTAAATTAAGTAATGGTACGTTTATTAAATTTATTCCAAAAGAAGGAATATCTGGTGTTCCTAAAAAATACTGGGGAATGCCATTAGTATTGTGTAAAGAATTAATGGAGTAATTATGCCAAATGGAAATATTGAAAAATTTAGAATGGAGCAACGGGTTGGATCCCTCATATTTAAACATAGAGGAAATATTGATAAAGTAGTAGCTGAATGTGGTGCTGATCCGGATTATGTAAGAACTATATCAGAAAGAATTCAAAGAAAACGTAAACATGAAGTTAATTATGATATTGCCTGTGCCATAAGTGAAGAAGTATTGTCAGGTCATCAACAGGAAACAGCACATCTTATTGAATGTCTTAATGATTTAACTGGATATAAAGATTTAGTATCCCCCTGTTGCAAAGTAAGAATGAATCGTTATATTTTTGATGATGAATTTAAATATATATGTTCTAAATGTAATATTGAGATAATGAATGTTATTGAAAAACAAAAAAATTATAAAGAAATCAGAGCTATTATAGCTGAACTTAGAAAAGAACGTGAATTTTTAACTGAATTTGCTGCAAAAATGGGATTTGTTGTTCCAAAGCAAGATGGATCTTCCATAACTCCAACTGTAAATGATAACAGAAAAATTATTGGATCACAACATATACATTTGGGACAACCTGGAGCCAAACAGGTTGATTCCGTTGTATTAAACGATGAAGAACAAAGTTTAATAGAACAAGCAAGATCTCTAGATCCAAAAACAAGGGAAAGTCTTAGAAAGGGTATTGAAAGTAGAATGCTTGAGGAAGGATTGATGGAAGAAGGAACTGCGGAATGCCAAAAAGAATAAAAGCCTACTTGGATCACTTGTACGAAATGGATTATAAAGAGCGTCCAGTTGATATAGACTCATTTCTTAATGATCCACAATACCTTGGAAAAACCACTAGAAACGGAATTGATGTATATCCAATCTGGAGAAGAGCATTAAAGGAGATATTTGTTACTGATAAAAAATATATAGTTGCTCTTACCGGATGCATTGGTGGTGGTAAAAGTAGATGTGCTATATATGGTGCATTATATACCATGCATAGGGTCTTATGCCTTAAAGATCCATGGGCATTTATGGGGAAGGCTGCTGGTGGTAAGATGCAAATTATCTTCTTCAATCTTACTAAAAGTCTTGGAGGTAGTGCCGGATTTAATATAATGCAAACTCATCTTAATAATTCGGATTGGTTTAAAAAATATGGAACTATAAATGGTAGTATTGATAATCCAAGGGTAGATTTTTCAATATTTGAATATTGTCTTGGATCACCATATTCAAAAGGATCCGGTCAACAAGGATTAAGTCCAATAATAGCAATCCTGGACGAAGTTGATAGTCCAAATGAATCAGAAGGTCAAAAAAGAAGAATTCTTCAGGCTTACAACGATACAGAGAGAAGACTTGATTCACGGTTTGTATTTGATGGAGAAACAATTGGAAGAATGTTCCTTGTTGCGTCAAAACAGGAACAGCTTTCATTCCTTAGTACATTTATTGAAGAAAAACGTAATAATTCAAATGTAATTGTTTTTGATGTACCAAAATGGGAAGCTGGAAACGATATTAGATATTGTGGTGAAACATTTAACGTAATGATTGGAGATGCTTATATCCAATCAAAAATACTAAGAACACAAGAAGATATTGAAAAAGCTGTAAAGATAGGTAAAGAAATAATAAAAGTCCCAATTGAATACTTACAAAAATTTGAAGATGATATAATTGGTGCACTTAGAGATATTGCGGGTACATCGGTTACCTATAGTAGAAGATCCAAATTATTCAATTCGGAAAAATTAGTTGATGATTGCATGGATGATTCAATTCCAAGTCCATTATCAATGCTTCAAATAGATATTGGAATAAATGACGATCTGGATCTTACAAAATTCATTGATTTCTCAAAAATACAAGTTCCACGACATATTCCAAGATATATTCATCAGGATATTTCATATTCTGGTGATGGTGATGCCATGGGTATTGGTATGTCCTGTGCCTGTGGATGGAAAAAGGTTAATATAGAACAACCGGATGGAACGTACACACTAAGGAGATCTCCAGTTATAAGAACTGAATTGGCAATAAGAATAAAAGCTAGGGAAGGTGACAAAATTCCTCTTTATACTATAAGAAAATTTATTCTTGATCTTAGGGATATTTATCATTTTAATATAGATTTATTTACTGCTGATCTAAGTTTACTTTCTGAGGACACCAAACAAATTCTAACGAAAAGAGGAATTAAGTGCGAATACTTGTCGCTTGATAAGACTCCAGAAGGATATAAAACATTTAGAGGTTTAGTCGAAGAATGCCGTTGGGTTTGTTATAATAATCCATATTTAAGATTTGAATTGGTGAATCTTGAGGAAGATCCTGAAAGTGGTAAAATTGATCATCCTAATAAAGTTCAAATGGTAGAAATTTTAAAAGATGGTGACACTGAAAAAAAGGTTTTAAAAGGATCAAAGGACGTATCGGATGGAGTTGTTGGATCAGTAATTTCAGCGGTAAATCATTGCGGTGAACCGCCCGATATAGAAGTTATGACTAAGATAATGAAAAAATTAACTGATCAATCGTCACCACCACAAAATAATCCTTTGTGGTGGGTAGATCTTGATAAAACTCCAAAAAATAAAAGAGTTGAACAATTCACTGATGGTGGAATGTCAAACAAGGAGATTAACATCATGAAGGATATGCTAAGGAGATTAACAAAATGAAAGAAAATAAAGAAGAAAAGTTTGAAAGAATCAGGGATTTAACAACTAGATATCAAGAATCTAAATTTGATCCAAAAATATTTGAAGAAATTTTGGCTGCTGTTGATAAACTTTTAATAGACCAAATATACAAATATGAATCAAAATGGTATTATTTTAAAGATGTTGATAAAAAAGATGCCTATCAAACAGCAGTATGTGCTTTGAATGATGCTATGAAAATAATTAAACCATGGGATAATGGTCATAGAATTATTGCAAAAATTATATCTTATATTAAATGGAGATTTAAACAAACATTTTACAAATTCAGTAAACTTAAAAGTTTAGAAGATATTGAAATGTGGGAAAATTTAGCTGTAATGTGTACTGATGATAGTGAAATAACAAAAGGTATCATATTTGAGGAATTTTTTAGTGGTGTTGGTGATTTAATTGAACAAGGAAAATTGAAGAAGATTGATGTTTATATAATGATAAGATATTTAGCGTATCAAGAAACCTTAACAAAAATTTCAAAGGACTTAAAAATAAAAATTCATCGGGCATCACACCGTTACCGTAGAGCCGTAAGAATAATTAAAGAAAATATGAAAGCTGAAGATTATATATTAAATAAATAATAGTGTGGTGAAACTGATATAAGAATTCTTTCTATAGATCATATAAATTGGGGAGGAAATATACAAAAGAAGGAAATTGGTGGTAGTTCTTATTTTTATAGATATTTAAGAAAAATGAATTTTCCTCCAGGTTTTCAAGTTTTATGTTTAAATCATAATTGTGGAAAGGAGAAATAAAATGAGCCGTGAAAAGAAAATGCTTAGAACATTACAATGGCGACAGGAGCAAGCAGAAAAAGAACTTAAAGAGGCATTAAAAGCTTCTAAAGCAGAAAATAATCAAATTGTTAAGCCCGATTTAAAAGATGAGGAAATAATTAAATATGTCAAATAAAATAATTAATAAAACTAAAGAAGAACCTGTACAAACCAATCCATCTGGTGCAATATGTAGTGATCAAACCGGTCGTGGTGCATATCATTTAATTAGTACAAAAGGACTACGAAGATTGGCTCTTAGGTATGAAGCTGGAAATATACAAAAAGGTGATAGAAATTGGGAAAAGGGTATTCCAATGTCAGTAGCTATGAATAAAATTGCACGTCATTGGTCTGAACATCTAGAAGGGGATAGAACTGAAGATCATTTAGCAGCTATTGCTTTTTGGTCTTTTGCATTAATGCATTTTGAAGAAAATAACCGTCATGATCTTGATGATCTTCCCGGCAATAAAGATAGAGTAAAATAATATTAAAGGAAAATATTAATGGGTAAATTTATAATTTTTCTTATTTTAGGCACTTTGTTAATATCCGGATGCAGTATGTTTGGTGAGAATCATCAAGGAACCAGTATTAATGATAATATTAAACCAGGAACTAAAATAATTGAGAAAATAATTATTCAAAAAGATTGGATATTTCCACTGTTGATTTTGGGTGGAGTTGGTGGTGGAATTTTTGCACTTATGCTTGGATATAGATCAGGAATTAAGTTAATGGCAGGAGCATTTATATTAATAAGTATTTATTTAGCTTTTGTTCAATTCCATAAAGAAATTGCTATTGCCGGTTTCATCGGATGTATGGTTCTTTTGGTATATATAATATTAAACGTAAGAAAAACTATTAAAGAAAATATTATTGGTATTCAAAAAATAAAAGAAGCAAATCCAGATGTTAAAACTTCTGCTGGAGAAATTCTTAGTAATGAACAAAGTCAAACTACCAAGGATATAATTAATAAAGTCAAATATGATTTAAAATTATCTGAACTTAAAAGTGAATATAAAGAAAAAAATCAATCCGTAATTAGTTGGTTCAAAAATGTTGTGGATGGATTTAGAAAATCTATTCAATCCAAATAATTAAAGGCTGGAGACACTACATGGCTACGAATCCATTTGAAGTTTTAAAAAAGTTATCGTATAACACAAAGTTCATTGATACCACAGATTTAAAAGGCGGTAGTATAAATAAGGATACGTTAAATACATTAAAAACTCTTGGTATATCAATTAATAAATTGTCCAATGAAATAGCATTAAATTTAAATGTAAGTTATGACAGATGGCAACTATATTACGAAGTCACAAAGTCTCTTGATCATTGGATGATGAGTGCCGCAACTGAACTTTTTGCTGATTTTGCAACCACGTATTCTCCAATGAATAATGCTACGGTATGGGTTACCGGTGAATCTAAATACGTGGAAATTCTTACCAAATTTATTAATGATGTTGGATTAGAAGAAAAAATATTCGATTGGGCCTATAATGTTGGTGCATTTGGTGATTTATTTATAAAAGTGAATGGTGCTCCTGGATTGGGTGTTATATCAATTGATGATAATAGAAATCCTCTTGAAATAAGTAGGGCTGATTATAATGGGGATCTAATTGGATTCTATGAAACACCAGCAGGAATTATGACCGGTAGTAGTGAAACTAATGACAGAGCAAGATTAATAGCTCCATGGGAATATGTTCACTTAAGATTATTGGGTGTTAAACGTAGACGTCCATTATCCGGAGATCCGATGAATTCTGAATTTAGATCTCTTTACATCTTAAATCCTGATAACCGACAAATTTCATCTAAATATGGCTGCTCCATATTATTGAACGGGTTAGCGACATATAAGCGTCTTAAACTTGCTGAAGATAGTTTACTTATGGCACGTCTTACCAGGGGAGTTATTAAATATCTTTATAAACTAAAAGTTGATGGAACCAACATGGAAGCCGTTAATGAGCTTATTGATTTATACTCCCAAACTCTAAAGAAGGCACGTGCATTAAATACAAATCCAAGTGCTTTGAATTATGATGAAAAGGCAAATTCTCTTACAGTAATGGAGGATTTATTTATTCCAGTATGGGGGGATGTTGGTGATTTACAAATTGAAAAACTCGGTGAAGATGCGGATATTAGATGGATTGTTGATATAGAAGAATTAAGAAATCAATTATCCTGTGCATTACGTTGTCCATTATCACTTCTTGGTGGATTTACTAAAGAAGCAAGTGGTGCTCTTGGAAGTGAAGCAATGGAACAATTGGATTATAGATTTGCTAGAAGTGCAAGACGACTCCAAAGAGCCCTAATAAATGGGATTACTAGATTATGCCAGATTCATTTAGCCTATAGGAATTTTGATCCTGATCCAAAATTATTTCAAGTTTGCATGTCTGAAACATCAACTGCGGAGGAAGAACACGTAAGAAAATCCTTGGAGAGTGGAATAACTACAGTAAGAAGTATAATTGATATAGCAAAAGATGTTGATAAAGATGCTGATTTGGTTGGTATTTTTGATTATTTAAATGATAAGATATTAAAACTCCAGGGATTTAATATGAAAGATTTTACAAAAGGAGCTATAAGATCGGAAGAACCAGCACAAGTTATGGATAACAAAAGATCCATTGAAAATAGAGATATACTTTCTTTCCTACCGTTAAGAGAGGCAAAGAGCATATTTATTGAATATACAGAATCAAGTTGGAAAGGAAAATATGAAGAAACTGAGTTAGTAGTTAAAAGTAAGCTTGTTGAAAAAAATGATAAGGAGATTAAAAAATGAATAAATTTTGGAAAGGAACCATAGTTATTACTTTAATTGGAATGCTTCTTTGGGGATGGATTACTATGGATCAGCTTGATTCTATTCGTTGTCTCCGGATGGATAATAAAGCAATGTCCACGGTAATTTATGATTTATATAACAAGAATAATTTTCTTGAAGGACGACAGAACATTATTGATGAAACACAACTTACTCTAGCTCAACATGATGTAGAGCTTATAAATAAACTGGATAATGTACAGGAGAAATCAATCAAACTGGATTTTCATCTTGCTGATGTTCAGGATCAGATTGTCAATGTTCTAGATAAAACGGTTCGAAAAGTTTTAAGACTTGATCCACAATTTGCCGTAAATGTTGGAATATCATCCTCCTTAGTTATATATAGTGATGGTGGTCATGGTTCAGGTTTCTTCATTGATAAAGATAGAGGAATTATTCTTACCGCTGGCCACGTGGCAAAACATAGTGAAGATGAAGTCCTTCACGTACGACAAGGATGTATTAATGTTCCAGTTCTTTACTCTTACTGGGATTCATTCATTGATGTTGGATTGATCTTCATTGATCCTAATCAAGCTCGTATGTTTGTGGCCAAAAATGTACCTATAAGTTATGAAATTGCTAAAATAGGTGAACTTATAATTTCATCTGGTTATCCTCTGGATGCTGAAGAAGCTCCGTATGCTTCTGTTGGTGTAGTAGTTGGACTAGATGTGAATGATGCTAATGAACTTGGACCTAAAAACGAACACACAATGAAGTTCCATCTTGAAGTAATTCCTGGAATGAGTGGTGGACCTATTCTTAATACTAAAGGTGAAATAGTGTCAATCAACAGTGTTTCACAACCACGAACGGAGATATCTTTGGGACCGAATTCGAAGCAAATAAAACATGCAATTGTTAGAATAATGAGAGATAATTAGTATGATTAATTGGTACATAACAACCCCAACTATATATATTTCACACCCAATACGTGGAAAATATGGTGAAAAATCAACAATAGAAACTGAAAACGATAATTGTAGAAAAGCTCATTTGGCAGCTAAACGTATTAGATTTATTTTTCCAGAAATAGAATTATATGTTCCTGGAGAGAATGAAATTTTAACCAGAACACTTAAAAAACATGGAAATTTATGTACCAAACAAATTCTTGAAGCTGATTGCGAAATACTTTCATATTGTGATGCATGGATGTTTTATAATTTTGATGTTAGTAATGGAAGCATGGTTGAGGAAAATAAAGCTAAAAGTATTGGCTACTTGTTCAATAAAAAAATACAAGTGATAAAATTTAATATTGAAGAAGCATCAATTAATATCATTAGGAAAAAGATAGGTCCAATAGTAGAATTTGCAATTAAAACACATAAAAAAATGTTAAAAATGTGGTGAAGAAAAAATTGAAAGAATTCTAAATGATCAACATTAGAGAATATCAACCAGCCACATATAAAGACCTATTAAAAATGTTAATATGGCTTCAACATGAATTAAACATTAGTGATTATTCTATATCACTTGATACAGGAAACAAACCAGAATGGGTGGAACTTAATGATGTTGAAGGTGTATCATTGGTAGATAATAATTATATGTTTGCTAAGGTATGGATTCCAATTGAAAAATGCAAAGAAGACGACAGAAATCCATATCAAATTTTAGCACATGAAGTGTTACATGTACTTACAATAGGTGCTGGAAATATCAATGGTCAAAAAAGTGAGTTTATATCATATAGACTTGATGATTTATTATATAGACTTTATATTGGTACAATTAAAAAAGAAATAATGGACGTAAAAGATGTAGTTGGAAATAAAAATGACTAATATTATAATACTTCAGATATTAATATTAATAACAGGAGTTGGAGCAATTTTCCTGCTTGGAAGAAGAACATATAAACCAAAAATACTTGGATGCATATCTGGTTTAATAAGTCAAGGATTTTGGTTAGCTTTTTATATCCATGTCAAAAACAATGGTGAAAATATAAGTATAATGTATATAATAGTTATAATATATATAATTACTTGGATAATTAATATGAAAGATGTAATAAAAAATAAAGGTACTACAAATGGGAACAGAACAGAAGAAAAATAAAAGTGTTATTGAAATGTTAAATAATGTTCTTGAGGCCAACGGAAGACAAGAGGCTGACTCATGTGTGATACCACAACCACCAGTTTCAGTTAATTCCAAAGATCTTCAGGAGGATATAAAACCAAATTCAAGTAGTGGGAAAAATGTATTTGATCTTCTAAAAAGAGTTTTAGATAAAAAAGAGGAACAAATAATAGTTCCAAATGAAGTTAGAGAAGCTATTAAAAAGAAAATAGACAAAGGTAATATCAAAACACTTCTTAAAGACTTTTTAAAATGATTATCGGACTTTAAATATACGTCTCAAGGTCGTGGGAACAATATTAAACATTAAAGATGTTACAAACGTTAAGAACTACATATCTTGAATATTAAAGAAATCACTTCTTTGTAAAATTTGGACTTGACAAAATACTTTCCATGTGTTATACTTTATATAGAGGAAATAAACCTAAACCGAAAGGATTAAAATGACAACAAAACAATTCCAACAGGCATTTGAAATTGCCAAATCAAGTGGTAGTTTAATTAACCATGATATATCGGTTTTTGACGGATTTGCTATTTCAAGCTTTGTCTCGGTTGTGGTAACTATTGATCAGGTTGCAAGGCTGATAAGATATCAAGCTTTGATGTTAAACGGTCAATGGGATAATGATGCCTTGACTGAAATTCTCAAATCTGGACGTCGAAAATTTACTGTTGTTGGGGATAAACATGAGTAAACTAGATGAATGGATTAAGATTTATGAGGAAAACTTAGTAAAAGCTGTTATTGAACATCCTGATTTGTACGGATGGCCAGTTGAACAGGCTCATAATGTAGCTTTAAAAATGCGAATTGCATTTGAAAATGGATCCTTTAATAAGGATTCTCTTGCAATTAGAACTACTTGTAAACACTTTGGTATCAAGTTTACATATGCATCAATAAAAACCTTTTTAAAGGGATAAAATGGGAACCGAATTGAAGGATATAATATTAGCTTCTAATTATGAATGGTAAATATTGGGAGTAAAGCTCAATTGGCCGAGCATCCGGCTTTTAACCGGAACGCTGTGGGTTCGAATCCCACTACTCCCATTATGAAATTTGAAAATCTTACTATATATAAAGAATATCCGGATCACTTATGCGGTAGATTTCCAATTAGGTTATATACCAGTGATTTTTCCGAAGAAAAGGTTCGATGGCATGTTGGCTGGCCAAAGGAAACCATACCAAATGAATTTCTTATGCTTATTGAGACTGACTTATATATATTTGGCGTCCATCATTGTGAGATTGATAATTTTTACATTTTTTATACAAGTGTGTGTACACCAATTAAGCCATTCCCTAAAATAGAAATAAATAAAAGAATTGATTGGATGGTAAGAGATTACAACAAAGTATTGAAGTTCTTCATACATGCAATACGTAAAGGAAGCTAAAATGAATGATAATGAACATGTAATTCCTGATAAAGTTTTACCAATAGCCAATGAAATAAAACATATTCTTGGTACATTTAATGAAGATATATCCAATGAAGATGTTTGGAATATTATTACAATAACCACACTATCCTTTAAGGAGGATAATTTTACCGCTGGAGAACTTTTGAATGAAAGTATTGCATTTTGTAAGAGGATTGGACTAGATGGAAAATAAAAATCCAATAGTTACTAAAGAAATGTTTGATAGTGTAAAGGATATGCTTCTTAAAATGTCTCGTATACATTTCACCAAAATAAAAAAGCCAACAACAATAACTATTGATGACATATTCCAGGAAGGATGTGCAGTATTAGCAAAAATTGTGGCAGAAGGAAAATACAATCCAAAAGGAAAAGCTTCTCTTAAGACAGTTTTATTCAGATATTTCAAATGGCATTGTATTAATATGATGAAAAGATCATATAAATTACATGACCCATATACCAAATGCAAATTAACTCACAAAGACGGAACTTCAATATACAGAGGAAATGTGTCCAATGAATTAACTTACGAGGATTGTGATATAGTAAGTAGAATAATAGATCAGGATATTATTGATACCATTGATTCCTTGAAAGGACTTGATGGAATTGATCTAGAATATATCAAACATTTTGTTAATACTCCTCCTGACATAACAGATACTGAAAAAAGAAATCCGATGCTATTTAGGAAAGCCGTAAGAAGTAGACTTGGAATTACAAGAGATCAAGAAGAGGATATCCGTTCGAAAGTTGGAGTTGTACTTGGAAGATAAAATTAATAAAAATAATCTTAGATATGCAGCGATATATTATGCAAAATTTGTATTTATGATGCTTGGATATGAAGTATTAAGTCCTGAATATTATGTTTCATATGATTTAGTTGTTTTAATTAATGGTAAATGGAATAAGGTCCAGATAAAAACGTCTACAAGTAAATCAAAATATGGAATATTTCAATTTTCATTAAGAAGGTGTAGAATAAATAATAAAGGAACTAGAAGGAAATTATATTCTAGTAATGAATGTGATTATTTTATGCTTATTGATTTAGATTTAAATATTTGGCTTATTCCATATAATATTTTGAAGGATTATAAAAGTGGTATTAACCCAATTAAACACTTTTCAGAATATAAAATAGTTTTGCCAGAATGATGGAATTGGCAGACATACCAGTCTTAAAAGCTGATGCTCGTAAGAGCTTGTGGGTTCGAGTCCCACTTCTGGTATATGGACCTTTAGTTCAATGGTAGAACTCATCGCTTATAACGGTGCAACACTGGTTCGAATCCAGTCGGGTCCATTCAAAGATTATCGGACTTTCAATTTAAATTTCATGACCATGAAAGTTATATTAGATATTATAAATTATACAAACGTTACAAACTACATATTTCTTTGATATCAAAAAATATTAAGAGCACTTGACAAAGTACTTTTTATATGTTATACTTTATATAGAGGAAATAAACCTAAGACGAAGTGATCTTTGAGTTTTGCAAGTTGACCACGGAAATTGGAAATAGAGTTTTTGGGCCTTCCAATGGAAATGCAGTTCATGATTGTTTCTGTAAGGATGGTTACAATAAGGAAGCTGTTGAGGAAAAGATTAACAAACATATTGATATTCTGCTGTAAAGGTACTTATGGATTGTAGAGAACAGACACAAAGAGATAATTTGATGAATCGGCTTTTCAATGGAAAGCACATTTATTATGTAGAAAGATTTATTTACATAATCGAAGATTATAATAAATTTTTCTGGCTTTTAAGTACGAGTAATAAGATTAATCCAATGTGCTTTGGTCTTATACGACCAACAAAAGACCAGATTAGAAAATTTTCTGGAAAATAATTATGAAAACTCTATTTAATATGTGTTACGATCTTAAAGAAATTGAAAATTGGTTGAAAGAAACTAATAACAAGATTACACATTTTAGGTCAAAAAAGTGGTGCGGAATGTGGAGGTATCTTGCATATAACAGAAATGAAGTAATTCCATTTATTTCGGATCAGCCTTTTATGCCTGATAACAATGATGTGTATGATTTAATTTATAAAATTTGTGGTAATGAGAAAATTGAAGATCCGATAAATTAAGGAAATAATATGACTAAGAATTGGTTTTGGATTCAAATAGGATTTGAATGGAAAAAGATCATAATTCTTACAATATTGTCTTACATGGCTTTGTGCTAAGGAGATAATAATGAACGTTCTGAAGAAGATTCTAATTGGTATTGGTTATTTGATTGCTGGATTAATCACGTTCAGTTATCTTCATGAAAAGGCAATGCAACAAGATCGTGAATCCAGACCGTGGATGTATAAGCGGCATTGGGAAATCAAAAACGGAATAAAGTAATTAAACAGATGAACCATTATAAATATTTTGATAATAGTAAATATCCTCCAGCTACCATTCTTTTTGAATGTAATGCTGTTGATATTCTTGAAGCTCATAAGAAGCTTGAACATGAAAAGGAATTAATCCGGTTAAGTGTCCATGGATCAGGTGTCAAATAAAATTTAATATTGAAAGGATAGAACATGTTGCGTAATTACAAAGCTGTTAAGAATGGAAATCGAAGTTTGGCTGCTAGAAAGACATCCAAGAAGTATTGTCCGGATTGTGGTTTCAAGATCCGTGGAACCAAGGAAAATCATGAGAAGGGAATCCATCATCGTCATGGACGTGATGGAAAGGCTGAAATTTGTAAGTCTAGATAGGAGTATTTGATATGAGATGGTATCAACACGTTGGCTTGACTCCTGAAGCTGAACAGTATATTAAGGACAATGCTGTTACTGAACCGGATCTTAAATGTCCATATTGCATGGCAACAGTAACAACGAAGCTGAAGGTTGTTAATGTTGAGCATGAAGATAAATTTTATGGAGATGGTCCTAACCTTAGAACTTTTGAACATAAAAATGGTGGAACATTTAAGGAGAAGGTTCAGGCAGATCCATGGTCAAGTGGACTTATGGGATTTATTTGTCTTGAACGTAATTTGGAATTAATTTGTAAATGGACTGATAAGGAAATAGAAGAAATGAGTAAGTGATGTTATCCGATACGTTCGGATATGTTTGTGTTTTATTGTTTATTTTGAAAGGGTTATGAAATGTTTGAGTATCTGATCATCACCACTTTTGCTGTTTACCTTGGCGTTTCTGTTGTTCCTGCTGTAGTCAAGGCTGTTGCTGCTCTTGTTACGGCTGTTACGGATATCCGTAAGTAAAATAGTTTAACTAATACGCACCGGGACGGTGAGGTTATCCCGTCCCCATGGTTATAATAAAATGAGGATAAATTAAATGATTACAAAACCAATGTTAGCAGGAAAATGTACCAACAAGAATAATATTAAATATCCAGTCCTTGCTACTCCTAAACTCGATGGAATTGGGTGTTTGGTCATTGATGGTAATGCAGTATCAAGAACATTTAAGCCTATTCCAAATAAATATATTAGGCAGGAGATTTGGGACAACCAAAGCAGTTATCTTGGGAAGGTCGTCAAATACAAGTACCATCCATACGGCGTCAAATAGCCTCCAAAATTTCCAATATTCCTTGGATTTAGGCACATAGAAGATATTAGTAATTAACACATTATTGGAGGATAAAATGAATCCCAATGAATGTTTGTCTGTGATTAATGATTTAGTTAAATCTAAAGATGTTGATGATATTGCTAATAGATGGTGTTGGGATCTCTTTAAATGGATTAAAGGTGGTGGTCTTGAACCTGATTGGAACAAATATCCAGCAGGATCTCTTTATTATCATTGTCGCATGGAAGAATGGAACATGGAATTATGGTACAGGATATAGTAATTATTTAGGAAAGCCTTCTTGGTATGCTCCTGGACATTGGAAAACTGAACATGATGCTTTAGTATTCCTGCTTGGTATGCTCCTGGACATTGGAAAACTGAACATGATGCTTTAGTATTCCTGTTGAAAGTTTCAGGACACTGGTTTGAATTAGTTCTTCGAAGGATTATTTTTGGATAATATTACTAGAATACCATTCTAATATTTCTGGATACTTTCCGAGCCAAGGGAAATACCTTCCTTAATACCTCTCTTGACTCTTTCCATAGGTATGAAATACCAATTAAGCAATTAACCCGTTTGTCTCAGAACTTGAAAGGATTCTTAAATTAAATGCTTCACCGGCATCAGTTATATAAACTTCATCAATGGCAATTCCCCAATCCTTTGCAATTTCCTTCATCTTCTGACTAAGCTCCTTCTTAAGACCTACTAAGTTCTGACATTCTATAAGAGTTTTGCCGTTTACATAGTCAGCAATAACTCCCAAAGCAACTCTACTCAACGTTATATCCATATCCCATACTTCAAGAAGTGCTTTGTATGGATGATTAATATGATATCTAAGTGTTCCGGAAATTACAATGTTGCTTCCATCTTTAGTCCATAAACTTTGATTCTTTAGATCAACGGCTTGGTCAACTTTGCATACAGATAATATTTCATCTACTATTGGAAGCAAAATATAAATTCCAGGTTCTAAAGATTTCATATTCTTATTTTTTCGCCTGAAAAAGAATTTTGTCTTATGTTTTCCACGCCTCATAAATACTGCACCATCATAAACATGAACTATGTGAGGACGTGGAACAAAGAAAAATATCTTATCTAGGAAAAGTAGAAATTGGTCGAAAATGATACACCCCCTTTTATTTATGTGAACAAATTCCACCGTTAATACTTCTACCACAATTACAATTTAAACATAAAACTTGATAGTCAGATGGAAAGTTGTTATATATTAACCAATAGTACAAATGACCATGTATTACATCTACTACAAATTTTGGTTTTAACTTCCTTCATTATTTTTTCTCACTGTTTTTAAGTCCTGGAGCATCTTTTCCTGTCATGTAACGATAAGCTTCAAAAGGTGTTGCAAATGCTACATGTTCAAAACGATCTGGGTGGTAAACAACACAAGGAATGCCAATTCTACCCTGTCCAAAGTATCTCTGGCTATACAAACAATCATTTTTAAAAGTTCCGGTCTTGATATAATAAATTCTATCCTCAGGGAGACATCCTTCCATTGCTATTGCCGGATAATGAGTATGAGCAGTAATATATTCACGAGCAATTGGTCTATTTACACCAAAAAATTCGCTATGCATTTGTTCCATTCGCTTGTTTCCATGAACGGCATTCATAAAGCTATGAAATCGTGTTTTGTGGGTAAAGGCCATTGGGTATATTTCTTTACCAACTAACAAATCAATATATCCCATTCCTCTGAAGTATGGAATTTTATGATTAAATAATAGTTTAGTTAGACTAAGTCCTATATTTCTTTCAGAAAACTCATCACTGTGATTTCCCCAACAGAGACTAAGAAGCTTTCCCTTACTAATTAAATCATCTACCATTGATTGGATCAGATTGCATTGCTCATTCGGAGAAAGGATATCATGACGTGCCCCAACTGTTTTATGAACAATCATCATGTTAATGTCATCACCAAATAACTGTAGGTAAAATCTTTCTTCCTCTAATAAAAATTTATAATGGTTTAAAAGAGAATCATATGAAATATCCAGACCACCAAGATGAAGATCAGCAGCTTTCATTACTGCTATTGGCTTATCTGACTTAATTACTATCTTAGCATAATCTTTATCTACGTCTTTGTGTTGATTTACTCTTTCACTTAAACTTTGAAGTGTTTTAATAACATCTACTTTATTTGATGGACGTTCATCAAAATTAGGAATTGGATGATTTATTGGTAATTCACATTTTCCTTTTACTCCGTCTTTCTTTATTCTTTCAATTGTTCTTGATGATACTTTATTTTTTACTGCTATTTCGGATACACTAAGCTCGTCTTCAATAATATCATCCATTATTGCTTCTTTTGTTTCATCATCAATTGATCGTTTTCTCATGGAAGTTTCCTTAATTACACATGTTTGATTCTTATATGACCAGCCGGAACGTTAACAACTTTATTCTTCTGTCTTTCTGTGAAACGAACTTGTCTTGAAGCTTGAAAATGTTTTATTACTGGATTTGGAACTGAAACCATATAATCAAATATTACACAGTATTTTTCCGGAAGATTATGAAATCCGTATTTCTTAAGAACGATTGATAATATAACTTGGTCCCATTTGTCTGGATTTAATTCACAACCTTTTATCCATTCATTAACAATTGACATTGTTGTTTCGTTATTTTTTAAAAAAATTGTTCCACTAAGAATTTCCAACCCTCTTGCTTTTCTTCCAAATTTATTATGATCTAATTCTAAAACTGATATATTAATGCTTGAATCTTGTGATAAATTATTAAAATAATGAGGATATTCTAAAAATTCTGCATCAGCGTCAACATAAATTAAATTAAAATTTTTATTTTCTTCAAGCATCTGTTTTATAAATTTTGGTTTATATTGTGTATTCTTCTGCCAGGATCCTAAATCATTAACCGCAACAATTTTATTTGGAACATTAAATTGATTTAATGTTCTACAAAGATTATCAACTATATTTTCGTAAATTGTTCCTATAGTATAATATGCTATTACCAACCAATCCATTATTTAATCCCTTTTATTAATTTTTCCCGTTTTGCTAAAATCCAATCTGATTCCACCATTAATTTTACTAATTCTTTGAAATTAACCTTTGGTTTCCAATTAAGAATAGTGTTAGCTTTAGTTGGATCCCCAAGCAATAAATCAACCTCTGTTGGTCTAAAATAAACTGGATCAATTTCAACATATTTATGCCAGTTCATATCCAACAATTCAAAAACTCTGTCAAGAAATTCTTTTATTGAATGTGTTTCACCGGTTGCAATTACATAATCATCAGGCTTGTTCTGCTGAAGCATTAACCACATGGCTTCTACATAATCACCCGCAAAACCCCAATCCCGTTTAGCATCAAGATTTCCAAGGAATAATTTATTTTGTAATCCTTCCTTGATTCTTGTGGCGGCACGGGTTATCTTTCTAGAAACAAATGTTTCTCCGCGACGTGGTCCAGTATGATTAAAAAGTATTCCATTACAAGCAAACATATCATATGCTTCTCTATAGTTTATTGTTTGCCAATAACTATATACCTTTGCACATGCATAAGGACTTCTAGGATGAAATGGTGTTTTTTCGCTTTGTGGAATTTCTGCCACTTTTCCAAACATTTCGCTACTGGATGCCTGATAAAACTTAACTGGAATTCCAAGAATTCTTATTGCTTCAAGCAATTTCAAAGTTCCCAAACCGCCAACATCTACAGTATAAACAGGAATATCAAAACTTACTTTAACATGGCTCATAGCTGCAAGATTATAAACTTCATCAGGTTTTATTTCATTCAATATATTATGCAGACAACCACCATCAGTCAAATCTCCATAAACAAGATGAAAATCACTTGAATTATGTGGATCCTCGTAAATTTTATCTAACCTTCCTGTATTAAAAGAAGAACTTCTTCGCATTAAGCCGTAAACTATATATCCTTTCTTAAGAAGAAATTCAGCAAGATACGATCCGTCTTGGCCGGTTACACCAGTAATAAAAGCTGTTTTCATAATATATCCTTTTAATAGGCTAAGAAATTACTATATTCATAATTTTCCAAATCAGGAGTAAAATTAGTTATTTCGGTTAATCCTTCCGGTAGAATTTTGAATACACCATATTCAAAAGATTTTAAGTAATCAAAAACTTCTTTTAGTGTTGTTTTGGAATCAATAAAACATCCACCGTATTCAAATTGTATATAATTTATTGATTTATTTCTAAGTAATCCTTCTGAACCTCTAATAACATCAAATTCACATCCTTCAGTATCTATTTTAAGAAAATTTATATGTTGTATCCCTTTATAACCACAATATATATCAATGGTAGTTGAATTTACTTCTTTATTTCTAACTTCCAAATTAAACTCTTTTTCCACCTTTTCATTTCTTCTATAAGTAGTTGATAAAACCGGACAATTCTGATAATAATAAAAAGTTACCGGATGATTCTTATTAGAAATTACTATATTATTTCTTATTATTTGTTTTGGATTTATATTATTTTGAGAATTTTTAAGTAAATTTTTAAATGATTCTGGTGATGGTTCAAATTGATGAATAATAACATTAGGAAATCTTTTCAATACTTCATTTGACCATTCTCCAACATAAGCCCCAACATCAAACACAATATTTCCAGAATAAATATGTTCCTGTATTACTTTAATTTCACCATCTAGTAAATCCGATTTTCCCATTATTACATCCTTAATATAATTTTGATAAAACATTTTCCCACAAAGTATTATCAGGAGTTCTATATTTTTCAACAAGTTTTGTGTTGTTTTGTATTGCACCAAGTCTTCTATTATAATCTTCAGGTCCAATTTTCTTTAATATTGAATCTAATTCATCAAGATTATTAAATGTTATTATTCCATCCATATCAAAAAATTCACCTATTTTTGAACATCCCCACCAAATTGGTACTGTACCACAGGCAAAAGCATCAGTTATATTTGATGAAAAATATCTATTTTCCTTACAACTTGAAACTGATATGTGGTACATATAATCTTTAAATCCATCAACAACAGAGTTATATGGTCTATTTACTATTTTACCCAGAAAATCAATTATTCCTTTGTCTTTATATGTGTTATAAATTAAATCTCTTGGAGAATAGAGTTGACCAGCCGTTAATGAACATAATTTTGTTTTATGGTATATTCGAGTTTCATGTGGAAGAACTATTACACCACCAAATGGAACAAATGCCATTTTATTTGGATATTTTTCAATTAGAGAATCATCACAAGTAGCAATAACTGAAAACGTATCCAAATGTTCAAGAAGCCATTTTAAAGCAGCAGCATGACCACCAAAACGAGCAAAAACCGCTGGACTTTCAATTAACCATGCTACTTTATGTGGAATATGTTTAAATCTTGGTTCTGCTCCTTGTGGTATAGTATAATCACTAAATACTACAATCTTTTCCTGTTCCGGTTTAATCCAATTATATTCAAAATACTTTAATCTTTTTCCATACCTAAAATCTGTATCATTCATTACAGAATAATTACCATCCCAAATCATACAACCTATTGTTGGTACGTTCATATTAATTTCCATAACTCTTAGTACCACCTTGGTTATAAGTTTTCATTTTCTTTGTTCCATTTATTAATCCATTTATAAGCTCATCGATTTCCTGTACTAAATCATTTCTTTGTTGATTTAATACATTAGTTTTTCTAGTAGCTTCGGCAATTTCATGATCATCATTTGAAGATCGTTTTATATCTTCTTGTCTCCAAATTTTAAGATTAACAATAGTTAATTTATCAAATAAATTTCCAATAGTTTCGGACATTTAAATAACCTTAATATATGTATGCAATTTAGAATGATGAAACATTAGATTTATTCCATCGACAAATAACACAGTTGTTGGTTTACAAAGTGCAGCAGAAAGAGTTGCTATACCAGACGTAAAACAATATAGTAATTTACATGAATAAATAACGTCACAAAGCTCTTCCAAACCGCTTGGAGTTATTTCCGTCCTGATTGATTTAGTAGATCCATGTAATAACTTCATTTGGTGAGTTATATTAATATTATTCATCTTAAAGTATTCTTCATATTGTTCTATCGTTGGAATACCATAAGCATTTGAATGATTAGGTTCAAAAACTACAGCATTAAGCATTTCAGGAATTATTCTAGGTCTATAATAAATCTCAGGTTCACGATATCGTTCTCCATCATCTAGTCCATAAAACATTGAAACTCCATCAAGAATGTTTGCTCCAGGAGGAACGGAACCAAATTTTGGATAATCATGATCTTCATTATTGAATCCGTCAATAAATGGATTATACTCCCACACCAACCTTTTTGTATTAGGATTGTTGTAATTGGAATAATTTGATATAAATACTTTGTCATATTCAAATTTCTGTTTAGCTAATTTAGGTAGATGAGAATGTAGCAAATGATCTCCAAGACCACCATAATAAATTTTAATTGTTAATGTTTTCATTTTACACATTTAACGTTATATGTAGTTCCGCTGGTATCAATTTCAACAACTCTAAAATCCTTTAGCATTTCATTCATTTCTTCAAGTGTAAATCCATTTGTACTAACGTCTGCTCTTGGGAAATCCGGAATGCAAAGTATTCCATCCGACTTAAGAACTCTTAAGAATTCAGCTACATATTTAATAATCCATTCCTTAAAAACATGAATCAAAACAAGACGTTCGTATAAATAATCAACCGAATTATCCTCTACGACTGATAAATCAGTACCACTACATTTAACAAATCTAACATTCTTATATTGCTTATGGTGTTCTCTTGCTAATTCAATAAGACCTTCTGAAACATCAACACCAATATATTCTTTAACATGTGGAGCAACTGTCTTTACAATCCTACCTGGACCACAACCAAAATCCAAAAATACCATATTGTCTTTCAAATCTTCGATTGGTTCAGTAAAACCGTAAAACTCTTCTTCAGTATGAAAACCATAACACACACCATTCCAATTTTTTATTTTAGCTAAACCATCCCAATATTCAGGATTAAATGTCATGTTCATCATAAGCTTTCCATCTCCTTTTCAGCATATTCAAACACATCGTTGGCATCAGGACCATCAGTACAACATTCGGGAATTTGCGTTTCATCTTTTCCATCAAATATTGCTGAAGTTTTGAATATATCGCGAATATTACCTAAACGAACATAATTATGTGCTCCTAATTCAATTATTGAACTTGGAAAATAATATGTTTTCAACAAACTTACTATTTTCCAACCAATCCAGGAAACATCAGCATATGCATATTTGGTTTCTTCTGAAATATGCACTATTTTACCGGATAAAATATCATGGAGCATATCTTCTTTACGATTTCCACCAAACATAGGTCCCAATCTAACAACAAGGGAATTTCTGCCTGCCAAAACTATTGATTCACAAGCCCTACGATTACGACCATAATTAGTATCAAGTTGGGTACGACAGGATAAGCTTGAAATTAATACAAAAGGTTTTCCCCTAGCCAACAAAAACAGTCTATCGGTCTTTTCTACAGTTTCAAGAAAGTCATTCATCGTATTCCTTTCAGCTTTCCATCGTTTGGCAGGATTAGCTGAATGAATAATTATGTCTGCACGTGAAATCATTTCTTCTACAGGATCATCTCTTGTTATTGGAATTAAGTTATATTCAGGATTTTTAATTACTGCATTGGCAATATTTGAACCAACAAACCCTTTAGCACCGATTACGGCTACATTCTTTTTATTCATTTATTTTACCACTGGTTATTGAAGGACCACATTTCAACTTATTTTCATTATATTCTTTATCAAATGGAATTAAGTCTTCACGTATAATTGGATTTTTACATCTATCCCATTGTTTAGTAAGACAGGCAACACAAATTGATGGAGTAATTGCATGTATAGCATGTGGAGTATTCGGTGGAGTTCTAAAACATGTTCCACGACTTGCATGCATATTAATTTCCTTTTTAGTAACCGGATCTTTAGTAACCATAACTACTGATCCTTCCACTATTAGGAAATATTCAGTGAATTCCGGATGATAATGATTTCCACGAATTTTATTAGGATGAAAATAAAGCATATTAAATTCAACAATTGGTTCACTTGGTAACCAGGTAAATATAGCACCACGTCCATCTTGAACTGTACTTATATTACATGATGCATCTAAAATATCAATATTTCCTAATTTATTCATTAAGTCCTTTTACCTCTATAAAATACGGATATGGTAATGGAATTAATAGACTTACTTTATTTCCAACATGAAGATATTTCTCAATAATTTTAACAAAAGCATCCGTATAGTAATACGGTAAAACAAATAAATACTTATGTCCAATAATAGATCTAAGATATACCGATTCAATTACAATAGGAATGGATGATCCTGTGGTCCATTTACCCATTTTCTTTCTATTATTATCAAGAATGATTGACATTTTATCTTCTTTAATTCCCAAAAATTGTAAAATCATATTTCCTTTAGTGCTTGCCCCAAATCCCCACATAGGACCATGTTCGTATACAATATGGTCAATTATATCATTAATTGTGTGTTTAAGTGATTGTGTACGACTATTAAAAGCTTTCAATTCTTCAATCGTATTAGTTTTATTATCAAGTTCAAATTGTACAACATCCACCGTGTTTTTGTATATTTGATCCTTTGAAAATTTGCTTGGATCTTTAACGACAAACACCCTTAGACTACCGCCATAACTTTTAACTATCTTGGCATCTACAATGTAAAGTCCGATATTTAATAGCATTGATTCCAAGGATTTTAATGAATAGTAAGCTGCATGTTCATGAACAATATTATCAAAAATATTATCACGCAACATTGTTCCAAGATAGGTAAGCTGAATAACCCAAACTGAATCATCTGACATTATTTCCTTTACTTCTTTACAGAAGGTAACAGGATCATTAAGATGATAAAACATGGCTATGCTAAAGATCAATTTTGGATTTGGTAATTTTAAATCTTTATATGCCGATGCTTTAAACTTAGAATGAACATAATGATAATCAGAAGAGGATATTAACTGATTAACGCCAGCAGCGGCATCAATGTTAACACGAGCACGAACTAATTGATCTATAAACTCAAGCAATGTTCCATCATTTCCGCCTATGTCCAAAACTACATCCTCTTCAGTTAAAGAAACGATAGATTTGGTACTATTAACTACATCTTGTAAAATTTGTTTCATTGTTGCAGTTGAATTACTCTCATATGGATAATGATCAAATACATATTGCAAATCATACTTATTTACAAGCTGAACCAATCCACAAGTTTCATTTGAACATCGTGTAACATTAAGGCTTGATGGTACTATTTCACCTTCAACTTTATTCCTTTCAGAAGAGAAAATAGCACTTGGGTATTGATTTCCTATGGTTACGATATCATCCTCAAGTTTAGATCCACATGATATACATTTCTTATCCATACTACTTATTACTCCAATACCCAAAAGTTCCACCGACTTGAATCCAATTTCCACCCTTTCTTGCCATTAATTCCTTATATGCCTTTTGAATAGGCTCATGATAAACATCATGGAATAAAATTCTACCACATTTTTCAGCTATATCTATATCTTTTGAACATCCTTCGTAGGAATGATCTCCATCAATGAATGCAAAATCAAATTCTTTTGTCATCAAAGCCGGAATTTCAGAGGTATCCTTAATTACATGTGCAGTAATTCTATCTTTTACACCGTAATGTAACCAAATATCATATTTCATTTGGACTTCTTTAACATCAAATGTTACAATTTCATACGCATATTGTGCCAACAACAATGCAGAACACCCCGAAGCAGTCCCAGTTTCAAGAACAACCTTTGGTTTATATGCTATCTTTTCCATGATCTTATAAAATTCAGCTTCATTGGATATAACAAAGCTAAGTTCTGGAACTTGTAAAGAAGCATCCCCAAATTTATTCAATAAGTCAGTTCTAAAGTCCATTTTAAACCTCCAATTTCTCTTTATAAAGTCTAATGGTATCTCCAATACCTCGTTCCAACTTAACTTTCGGATACCAATTTGGTAATTTCCCCTTTATTAGAACATTCTGAGTAGTACCAATTTTATCATCATAAAAGATACCACAATTTAAATATTTCTGAATTATTCTGGCAACATCAATAATTTTAATCCATTCAAATGATGTAACATCATATATTGTCTCATGATACGTATTACAAAAGGATGCTGCAATAGCAGAACAAACATCATCTATGTGAATAAATTGTCTTTTTTCATCTCCGGTTGTTAATAATTCTATTTTATTATTAGTAAGTGCTTGATGGATAAAATCTGAAATAACATGACTCTTTTCTGAAAGAGTCTCATAAGCTCCATAAACATTCCAAAGTCTAATACATCTACCATTTGGTAATTGAGAAGTCCAAATTTCTCCAAAATGCTTTAATGAGCCATAAGCAGAATTCGTTCCAGATAATTGAGAAGAAATAAAAATAAATTTACATTTACTTACTTCAAGTTGACGAAATACATTATTCATCAAATCAATATTTCTATGAATTTGATCTAATTGTGTATCAGGATTGTATAAATATTTAGCTCCACCAACTTCCCATGCTAGAAAATAAACTATATCATCTTTATTTAAAGTCAAATCAACAACACGGCAATCTTGCCTTGGACCATTTTTAATATCATATTCAATAACTTGCTTCCCCTGGCTCTTCAACCAATCGGATAAATATCTTCCAATAAATCCTTTTGAACCCAAAACAACATGCCTAGCCATATTTATTCCTTAAAAATAAAATCTCTATTTACATCCACAATTGAAGAAAAATTTCCTTCAACAAAATCAACGTCATTCATTCCTTTTAACCCACCAACAACAGGACTATAAACTTTATTTTTATTAAAAAATCCAGCCCAAAAACCGAATGTTGAATTAGATCTTAATAAGATATTAGAATTTTTCATTAAATTAAAATCAGGCATAAATTGCAAATCAGATTCAAGATAAGAATAATACAATTGATTTTCTTCAGATACCCAAATAATATTTTCTTTTTTAATATTAAATTTATTACAAGCTTTAAAATACGAATCTTTTGATACTATACAAAAGACATTTGGGTATAAAGTTACATAATCCCCTCTTCGTAAATGAGCTACTATTTTAGTAGTAATATTATTTCCAGGACCAATCCATCTATCTTGAAATTGAAGCCATTCCATTATCTTTTTCTTGGAGAGGATATCTATGAATTCCTTCTTCTGGAAATAACCAAGTAGATCTATATTAACATCACCAAATTTAACAACATCAACCTGGGTTGTAGGAAGTTTAACTGACGGTTGTTTATGACTAACATTTTTAAATATCTTTTCACCAATCCAATGTGGTAACTCAAGTTCTGCATTATATTTTTCAGCATAAGCACGAGCAAAAATATACTGGAATATCTGATTTCCAAATCTTCCGAACTTACCTAATTGTGTAAATTGTATTATTCTTTTAGACGTCAAGTAAAGAACCCTCTGATCTATCATGATTGAAAGGACTTTTTTCTAACAAACAAAAATTAAGAGCATTTACCAATAGAGTATCAATTGGGTCTCCAACATAATTCCAAGATAATACCTTTTCAAATATTCTCCTATTTAGCATATATGCTAAAGCACCATGTACACATATTCTTCCTTGTTTATTTGGAATATATAAGAAATTATTTCCTGGCCGTATTTCTTTAAATTCCTTATATAAAGAACGATCATAACATCTACCATGAAATGAAACCATTTCAAAAGTATTTAATAAACTAATAGAATCAGCAACTATATTAATCCAATCAGGATTATTTGGTACGGCATCGTCTTCAAATAATAAAACATTATCCTTATCACACATTCTAATTGCATCTTGATGACCTTTGAAACATCTTAATACACCTAAATGACACCATGGTTGAACCAAACCAAGAACTTCAGGTTTAAATGATTCCGGCAACACATAATCATTAGTATAACTAACCCTATGTGTAATACCATTCAAATGATCTAGTATTAAGGCTTTTCTATGATGATTTGCTACAACTATGATATCAAGATTCATTATTTAATTCCAATTAAATATATTTCTTCACAATATCCGAAGTTGCATTGTTAACCATACCACATAAAGTCCTTAAACTATTAGAATCACATGACCAAGGTTGACCGGTAAAACTTGGAGCAATTGAATTACTAAATACTAAGGCATTTCCATCACAATTTCTCATTGAAATTTTATCATACAAATTAGGAGTAATAGTTTTAGCATTAAATTGATAGATTTTTAATGGTGCGGTATACTGTGGACAATCCATTGTTGCCGGGTAAAGACCGGCAACATTCAAAAAGTCCCTAAGTAAAGCTTGATCACACCCCCATCTCCAATCAGCACAATAAGAAACGTTATTAGTTCCCCAATTAAGGAAATGATAGAACGTTGATGCTTTAGGTTTAACCATCTTGGCAACTTCTTTAACTTTAAATCCACAAAGACCTGCCATATATGGAGCAGTATGTAAATGATAACTTCTAATACCATGAACTATACAATCACTTTGTCTAATAAAATATTCTACGGATTTTCTTTCAAGAAGATTTATAGCATAATCAACATCTCTACATAAAAGAACATCAATATCATCTTCCCACAATGGCTTTACTCTCCACGTTGTTAATTTAGTCCCAACATAAGAATCCTCTACTATTTCTATTTCAACATTCAAATTAATCTTTGATACTTCTTGTAATACATTAAAACATGGAATTACGGTTGATTCTTTGTGAACATAAAAACGCATATGAAAATCCTGATAAATTGCTGAATTGGTCACCAATAAATACGGGACATTACTCCAATATCTTGGTTCACTACCAAATAAAATATACGAAATTAAATTTTTATTCATACTATTTCCTAACAACAATTAAATTTTCTCTTGTTTCAATTAATTTGGTAAATCCATATTGACTAACATAATCTAATAAAACTTGTTGAGTATTACACTGTTCCATACAAATCATATTTAATGATTTCATTGAACCGATAGGAATGGTCTTAAGAATTTCATAGTCCATTCCTTCAATATCTATGTTAATGAAGTTAAAATTAACACCAAATGTATCTAATATGTCATTAATAGTTGCAGTCTTTAAATACATTCCTCTGTAACAACTTCCATGTTGGGTTGACATTTTAATCTGATGTTCTCTAAGTAAAGTTGAAACATATCCTCCATCATTATCAAGAAAAAGCTTAACCTTTGATTCAATATCGATAGCACAATTTACAGCAGCTACCGTTGGAGTTCGTTCATACAACCTCAGAAGTTGTGCAAATACAGTTGGAGACGGTTCTATACATACTCCATTCCAACCCAATTCAACAAGACGTCTAGTATTACTAAGCTCAATTCCATTATGAGCACCAATATCCAGAAATTTACCAACAAAACTACCATAAAAATCCATAATCCACTTCTCTTCATCATTTTGTGAATACATATTATTTTATTCCTTTCATTAAAGGACACGCATCTAACAATCCTTTTAGATCAATTTTTATATATCTTTCTTCTATTTCTTTACATATAATGTCAACATTTTCATTTATCAAATCATAAAACTTCAATGGTTTGTATATTTCATATCCAACGGATAAAAAGTAATCATGAAATTTGGTGTCATCCCCACCAATTTTGTTTGTAGCCTGGAACCATTTTGATGGAATTCCGTATGCATCGGATATAATTAATCCATGAAGAGAACTGGATATTATCTTTTTACAAGACTTTATTTGTAGTATAAACTGTTCAACCGAATCAAAAACATTTATTATTTTTATATCACCACAATTAGATAACCAACTATTATGAACGGTAAATTGATCAACATAGTGAGGTATTATTCCCAATTCATATTTCTTCTTTACCTCTGGATTGAACATTTTAGGAAGAAGAATAGATGGATCTCCAAATACTTCAGGACATTGTGCTCCACAGGCTATGGCTCTATTTCTACTAATGGGACCTCTAACTGCTCTTATATCCGCTCTTGGATCAACAGGATCATTAGCATTGGCTATTCCCGCACCCCAAACAATAGTATTCCTATCGGCCCAATTCAAAATTGATCCAATACACATATATTTATTACAATATTCGTTTTTCTCAACATATATTGGATCAAACCCTGATATCTTATTTATCATCCACACATTTAGTGCATCTCCGATATTATTACTGATGCACCAAGTTGCGAATACTTCATTTTTAATCATAGAATACTTTCCTTAGGAAATCCTAAATCCCTTCTTTTTGCATATATCACATCATCACCTTTACCCATTGCTGAATTTCTAACGTATAATTTATCTTTATTTATTTTTTCAAATCCCTTCCAATCATGTTTTATAACAACATTAGGAAAATAAACAACTTTTCCAAGTTGTGTTACAACATCAGTAAATTCATTATCACACCAAAAACTCTTATAATCAGGATGATAAATGTAACCAATTCTTTGATATAATATTCTTCCCATTATACTTAGAGTTATAGTTTTGTCTTTACCAAGAAATCCATCGTTGAAATGTAATGCTCCATCAGTATCCGGGAAATATTTTTTCATACTTTCAACAATTATTTGATCATATCCTTTTACTATTGGAATCATATCATCAGAAACTAAAACAAGGATATCAAAATCACTGAAAATATCCATACCACTATTTACAGCTTCAATTTTTGATTTATGATATGAATAATAATACTTTAAATTAGATTTTGAATCAAGAAATTCCCTCATTTCATTATTATTCATTGATTCATCATCTATATCCATTGCTATCAAAAATTTGTACTTAAATTTACCACTTAATAATGAATAGTACATTTCCAATGTTCGTTTAAACCATTGTGGCCTTCCTCTTGTTGGATATTTAAACAATATTTCCATCTTTCCTTCCTCAATTTGTTAAATAATAATATATTGGATTATTAATATAAACTTCTGTTTTTAAAAGTGGGAATAACCTAGTGGAATAATCATGATCTTCACCGACAGTTATATCAGGAAATTTTGTGGCAAGAGCATGAATTCTTTTAACCGGTGACAGATGATTAGGACATCTATAATAAATGTGATCTTTCTCATACCATTCTGAGCATTGTATTGTATGAATAAATTTACGGGTAATGTTTTTCTTTTGAAAAGTTATTAATCCTTCCATACCACAACAGTCAGGACTAGTTTCTATAGCTTTAAGAATTTTTACTATGTAATCATTGGATACCAAATCATCATCATCAATAAATGAAATGTACTCTCCAAAAGCAGCATTAAGAAGTCTATTACGTTTAAATCCTGTAGTCACTTCTCCATTATCGGTATCAAGTATAATTTCAACTTCACTGGTCCTTTGTGGTTCAATAACTTCTAACAATTTGTTAAGGGACTTTTCCCTTTCGCGAAGAGAACATATTAAAATGGATAATTTTTTCAATTTATTTTCCTTTATATATTAACTATTGAATTTATGTCTCTACATAAATTCCACGGAGTAAGAAAGTGAAGAAATGCTCTTTTTGCATTTTGTCCAATTTCTACACATTTATTTTTGTTTGATTCACACCATTTAATTTTTTCAACAAGATCAGAATAATCATCTTTACATCTAATATAGTGTAACCATGGTTGTAATGACATTGGTTTACTTCCATCTTCAGCACCATATGGAACAATTTCATACAAATATGGGGATATTGTACAACATCCAAATGCCATCATCTGAAGTTGAGCACGATCCAACATATTATTACAAAATCCTGGAACATGTATTGAAACTAATGCTGAATTTATTTTTCTCCAGTAGCTTTTTTGATCAGTTAAACTGAAATCAACCCTACTTCCAAATTCTTTAAATAAAATACCTCTAACATTATTTCTTCTATCAACTGCTCCACCATAAGCTCTTTGATTATTTAATATCACTCCTGAGCATTGATAATTTATTTCCTTTTCCATTTCATAATATTCATTCCAGTTATGGAAACTAATTGGAGAAAACGGAAATACATTATTTCCAAATAAATTCCCTTGTCCATAATGGAATTTAAATACCGGTATATTATTTAATTCGGGATCATTTATTCCAAAACTGTTATTATCATCTGAAAAACAAAAAATAACATCCTTTCCATCAATTTTACATTTAAAATTAGACGTATTAACCATTGGAATTTGTTTTAATTCTATTTGTGCACTTCCAGCTTCAAAAACTCTATGTACAAACTCATAATGAATTTTGTAATAGCGTTGTCCGTTGTTGATTGGGAATTGTATATGCATATTCTTAGAAAAATCCATTAACAAATTTTAAAAAATTCTTCCACAGTAATCTTCTTAAAACAATTTAAATTACTGTTCAAATTAAGATTATACACTTCAACACCTTCAGCATATATTAAAGGAGCCAATTCACATATTAACTTATTAAACTTATCCAATTTATCTTGGAATTTACCAACGTTTTGATTTTTATACCCATTATGAAAATGAGTTTTCCCAGTTTCTCTTAGAAACGTCATATCAAAACCCAAAAGACCTATTTTTCTTGCCCCAAGAGCCACGGCAAGCATAATAGCTCCACCACCGGAATTATTTGATGGATAAATACCTTTTCTTAGGTCGTAGGATATCTTTTTGTCAGTTAATGAATTAATATAAAATACTGATGGATCAAATTTATATTCCTTATTTAATCTTAAAAATAACTTCATTCCCTTATAAAGCATCCAATCTTCATGAAGTTTATATTGATTCGGATCTGAATTGTAACTGCTTGGAACTTTGCTTACTAATTCGTAGAATACAGAATCCATTGAATAGTTAATTTTTGTGGTATACTTCTGAAATGCTTTATTGATTCCTATTGATAATTCACCGGAAACAATAGAAGGTGGAACTTGTTCCAGACTTGCTCCACCTCCAATTATCAAACAACGATGACCGTCCCAAGGTTTCCCATTTAAAACTTCTGATACATCCTTTGCTAATGGAATACTATGTCTAACGGATATTCTTGAAGATTTTTCGTTGGGTATTAGTATTCCCATATACTATTTAATCTTTTCTAAATAGTTAATAGCTGATAATAAATAATCTTCCAATAAATCCAACGCTTTAATCCACCATTTCTTCCATCACTTCTTATAGGAAAAAATTTATTTGTAGCCGGTTTTTCCTCATGACATTTGGTACAAATTTGTGTTTTCATTATTTTATTTGTTTAATATTTAAACTAAATTTACCAAAACCTGAAACAAAGAATATTTCCTTAAAGTTAAATTTATTGGATTTAAGATATTCTTCCATTTCTAACTTCTCGCTATCACTAAGGTAATCACAAAAAGTTAAAAATACTGTATTAATATCGTTCCTTCGAACACCCAATTCAAAACCTATCTTAGAAAACTCAAAAACACGACGAACTCGCTTTGTAACAGTCGTAAGCTCCATAACATCACGACCAATCCTCTTAGAAATTTCCTCCCAAGAAAGTTCTTGGGAATCCTCATACATTGGTCCAGATGATCCACCCGCAACACTACCAACTCTAATAAAATAAGATCTTGTTATACCAATCACATCTCCAACCAAACTACAAGGAATATCAAGATAGGCAAAAGCTTGACCAACATTTACTGGTCTAGAAGTACAATACGGATAAAAGGAAGAATCTATACCCAAGTGGATACCCTGACTAACTTCCATTAAACCAGTACCATTATCATTTAAATTACTAATAATAATTTCTGGAATATTAGTACAAATATATTTTGCTAATGATGGAATATCTTTTGCCAACTTAATCTTTTCAGATCTCATTGCTTTAAGACCCAACGCAGCACCCGTACCCTGGAATGTGGATGAAATATATCTTAAATGTTCCTTTTCATAATCTTTACAATACTGATCAACAATCACTGCTGTTGGAGAAATAAGAAGACGACCAGCAACATCAAACTTCTTAATTTCCTCTTCAAGACGAGCAACATCAATAATACAACCAGAAGATAATACAATAACGGAATTTTTAGCTAAAATTCCACATACTGATAACATCTTAACAGTTTGAACCTCACCATTATAATCGATAAACTGATGACCGGAATTAGGACCACCAACATAAGCACAAACTGTTAATTCTTTTATATGTTTCCTTCCAAGATATGCAGCAACATTTCCTTTACCTTCGCTTCCAAATGAATTACCAATTAGTACGTTCATTTTGCCGTATTGCATCAAATGTCCTTTCAATAAATATTTTATCTTAAACTTGTATACTTATTATACACACCGTATTTAAATTTGTGTTTAATTAAGCAATTTTAACAGCCAAAATTCTATAATGTCCCGATGTATATCTAGTAGTAGTTCCATTAGCTACTGTTCTAAAAGCTACATAATCAGAACCAGTAACAACTGATAATTGAGTAGTATTAACATCCTGAACTAAACAACCAACATCAAAGTTAGTCCAATCTGCAATGAGATCTTTTGTAACTTCTGTTATTTTAGTAAGATCCGGACTTCCACCTGAATCAGGTGCAAAAAGAACGATTATTGATAATAAATAACTTCCAAGATTATGTGTTCTTGTATACGAAGTAGCTTTCGCTACTGTAAACCATCCGCTGTCATATTTAATAGCATTAAATGGATCTTTAACTTCAAGCTTTCCGCTTGTAGCATTAAACTGAAGTGATAAATCATCCGGAATTACACTTGAGCATAAAAATGCTCTAACATCCCTTATTAAGCTATTAGTAATAGAAGCTGTACCATTTGCGATGGTAATTTCAGCAACAACTAACTTTCCGGCATAACTAGGGGCAGTTGGACTTACAGCAGCAGTTCCAGCCAAAATACTTGAAACCCCTGTAATATTTATATAAATTAAATCAATTCGTGAATTGGGAGCAGAAGGAGCAGAAAATGGACCAAGTAATTGGTCCGCAACATTAACATATGCACTACCAATTTGAACGATACCACCTTTAATTCTAACATACATAGAAGGAGTATCTTCAGCTTCAACTTTCAAGAACTTATTTGCAACAACTGGGTTAGTCCTATTACTATAATCAAACGATGTTAAAGTAGCTCCAGCGAAGACACATTTACCAATTATGATATCATTAGTAAGAGCAGCAGCAACATTAGCAATAGCATGAATTTCAACATAATTATTAACAACAGCAGCATATGACCAACGCATAACCAAATATGGAGTAGCTGCAGAAATAGTACCACTATCAAGAGTTGTATTGTTTACTGTGGCATTAGCTGAAGAAGTAACCGACACTTGATAAGTTGAATCACCAATTGACACCGTAAATGGGGAAAGTGTAACTTCAGAATCACTTACTCTTGTAAGATATCCACCATTATATATACCACGAACAATTATATTGTGTGTTGTTTTGTTTTGATTACCTGACAGTGCATCCATAAAATAACCAACTGCTACAATTTGAGTTCCGTGATTAGTAGTGCCCATATTATCTCCTAATTATGCTATTCTTGTTGCCAGAATACGATAATGTCCAGATGTATATTTAGTAGTATTTCCACCAATAGCTACTCTAAATGCTACATAACTTCCCCCTGTAAGAACTATTAATTGTGTGGTAGTAATTTCCTGGACAACACATCCAACATCCATATTACCCCAATCAGCCATTAAATCACATGCTGTAATTTTAGTTACCTTAGTTAAATCTGGACTTCCTCCAGAATCAGGAGCAAAGAGAACTTCAATTATTAAGGCAACACTACCAAGGCTGTGAGTTTTAGTATAAGATGCACCTATTGTTGTAGCAAACCACCCACTATCATAAACATCTTTTATACGAGAATAAGATACACCAGCAGCTTTAATTTGTAATTTTCCATCAACGAATTCTATTGTTGAATCATCAACTCCAATTGGTCTACAGATGAAATTTCTAACATCTCTAATCTTATCAATTGTTACAGCAGTATCGGTGCTGGCAAGAGTAACTTCAGCAAGAACTATATTACCATCATATCCTGGAGCAATGGGTGATACAGCTTCCGATCCTGTACTATCGATAGCAACAGTACCGGTAGTAGGATTAACATAAACTAAATAAATTTTACTATTAGCTGATGGAGCAGTAAACAAATCGGATGTTTGTTCAGGAACAAAAATATACCCAGTAGTGGTGTGAATAAATCCTGCTCTAATCCTAACTCTAAGATCACCATTATCAGTAGGTTCTACTTTTAAGTATAAGTCTAATACATTTGGAATAACTCTTGGATAAGTAGTATCAGAATAGGAAAACCCATTTAATGCTCCACCACCAGTAAAAATACATTTACATATAACAATATCATAAGTAGATGGTGTAGCAACAGCCAAAATTTCTGCATAGTCATTAGTGGATGATCCAGTATAGGACCATCGAATAACAATATAGGGAGTAGCAGATGAAACGGCAATATTAACAGCAACAGTTGTCTCCACTCTTACTTGATGAGATGCATCACAAACTTCACATACAAATGGAGAAACTAAAGCATGATCAGAATCTACTATAGTTAAATATCCACCTGAATATATTCCAGTTTTAATAATTCCCTTACTTCTGTAATTCACTACCGAACTACTTCCAACTGCATGATAAATTATTGAAACAGTTTGACTTCCAACATCAAGGCCCATAATTACTCCTTATTTTATATGTTTATTATTTATATAGTATTTACTCTTTCTTAATTTTATACATTTTTTCATATTTATTATACCAAACTAAACCTAGCTACTTCCACAACTACTCGTAAACTTATTGTACCATCAAGATCAATTGAAGGAAAAGTTGATGCTAAAACAAGCGTATCCGATGAGCCCGGTATATACAGTCCTAATTGGGTTATACCATTTTGAATTGTTGCTTTTGGAACTATAAATTCAAAAAGGATTTTATCAGGATAAATAATAATATTATTGGAATCTATACTTCCAGTTAAAACTGGATCAATATCAAATACTGAATCTTCCACACTATCAGTACCATTTCCCAACATCCAAACATTAATCGATTTTATATAAGTTTCAGTTGATTCGTCGAAATTAACTACTGTATCAAAATTCCAAGCTTCGGCATCAGTCATATCAAAATATTTAGTAGTTATATTCCAATTTGACATTATCTTAGTTTTTATTTCGCCAGATACTTCTATTACATTTCCAAATTCATCCGTTTTTGGTTTTAACCCAATAAAGTAGTGCGGAACAGTGTGGACTGGTCTTGTTTCTTCGACCTTGCTTATTAAATTTCCAAGTTTATCTCCATTCCAAAGATAATTTGAAGAATCACCAGTATAAACCTTGTTCAATAAAACTTCAACACAAAAATGTGGACTCTTATAATAGGAGGAATCAAAACCTGAAGGATTTTCATTTTCTTCACCAACAAACCAGGATGTTATCATATAAAAATCAACATAATTATTTGTGTACATATCATAAATGTTAATTGTAAGTTGATTAATTAACGCTATAATTTGTATGGAATTATATGTTCCTTTTACTTTATACCAATCTATAGCACTAGTAAGAGTTTTTCTCATTTCATCTTCAGATGTACTATCCTCTGGAGGAAAATTAACACCAATAATTGAACCCAGATATCTTAAATATTCAATTGAACTAACAGTATTTGGACCAATTAATTTAACTATATCTCTAATTGATGTTAACCAAGATCCAACTTCCAATTCTGCAACATCTACAAAATCCATTAATATTTGAGAAGATCTAAATTTTTCTGGAATAAGTGGAAGAAAATTTAATGCCACAGACCCAATAACATTCATTTCACATTCTAAAGTAAATACACCTTCATCTTCTCCAGTAACCCATGTATTACTAATTCCAGTAATAATTTCACCATCAGCCTCAAATGGGCTTTCTGTTCGCTCTAAACTTTCATCAAAGTGTAAACCTTCGTCATAGTGCCAGGTCATTTGTTAAGTCCTGTCAATATTAAATTGGAGTTCAAATGGATTAATACTAATATATGGGTTTGGAACAACAGTTTTAACAATAGGAGTAGAATCAACGTATCCTCCAGCATTTGTTACTCTACATATATATGTCCCAGTAGTTATTGCATAATAATCATATGTAGAAATAGTAGCACTTGGAATAATATTATCATTTAAATACCATTGATAAGTTGGAGATGGTCCAGCGGTTGCAGTAACAGACAATGTAACTAGAGATCCAAGATAAACATTTGAACTACCGGTTTGAGCGGAAATCGTTGGAGTCAAAACAACAACGATATCAGCAGAAGTATCAGAACCAATAGCATTAGTAACTGTACATGTATACGTTCCATAATCTGAAGCAACAGTTATAGCTTTGGTATAAGTACTACTATCAGTACCAACTGGATTTCCATCTTGATACCATTGATAACTTAACGGTGCATCCCCCGTAGCAGTAACATACAATGATAATGTGTTTCCAACCGGAATTGTAGTATCGGTAGATTGATCACTAATAGTTGGTGCAGTACCAAAATCACCAGCAATTGCAGCAAGTGCCGATCCGGTATAATAACCATATTGATATACAAGATCGGTATCAAAAATGGAAACACTAACAGTAGATCCATCCTGATTTAATGAATTAGTTCCAACAACATATATATTAATTCCATCGGTAATTATTATTCTTCCATATTGATCAACTGTAGCCGATGTTCTATAAGAAGCTAAAATGGCCCCATCAGATTTATTAAGTTTCCATACTGTATAATATGGAGCAGAATCAATTGACTTATATCCAGTTACAAAAACCGAATTATCAAGAATCAATATAGAATATAAATAATTTGTACCTAACGAAGCAGTCCAAGTAGCAGCTAATGTATTGTCAGCATATCTAACAATAGATGGTTGTGTAGAATCAGACCATACCCATCCAACATGTTCATCAATATCATCTTCAACACATACTCCGAAAACTCGATCACTGACTCCAATGGAATTTTCGCTGGACTGTACAAGTGTTCCATCCAATTGTAATAGCTGTCGAACTATATTAATTGATCCGGAACTCGCATCAAATCCTGCAAGAACATCCCCATTTGAAAGAAAATCAACAGACCTACCACCATCAAGAGAAGCCGCTTGATACTTCCAGACCTGTATCCCATCATTATCAAATAAAAAGACAAAACCTTTTGGAGTTGAAGTATCATCACAAGCTACTGCCAGATATCCATTGGAATCAACAGCAATTTGCCATATTGCCGAAACATCCGAACTCAAATCCAATACTCCAAGGGTTGCCCATGTGGTATCTAAAGTAAGATCGGAGGAATTATAACATCTAATAATTCGATCATTTGTAGCTACGAACAAACGTTGAAGAGAAGAAGAAACACGTATAGAATTGACATTGGCTCCGGATAAGTCAGTAGTGTTTAAATTGTTTACACAACTCAAGGCTCTACCATTATCAATTAATTTCCACAAAGCAACAGTAGCTGTTGTTCCACCAACAAAAATTGATTTCTTGGTAACCGTGGTTGCCGTTACTGGACCTGTAGCTATTGCTGTTCCTGATGTATTTGTATCCATCAGTAATCCGCGAATGGTGGATAAATCATCAGGATCTAAAATCCGTAAAGAGAATTTCTTGTTATCATCTGCACCGGCTACATTACTAGCTACAAGGATCTCACCTGTTGGATAAACATCCAATCTTGATGCATCATCACCTAAATCAATTGAAGTTACAATACTTCCATCTACATCAGATAGCTTCCATACTGATTTACTTCCATACCGATTCCCACAAACAAACACACCGTCCGAAGTATACTTAATATCGGATATGGCTGTAGAATCTATAGTGTCCTGTTGCCAAGTAGCAGCACCACCCGCATAAGGATATTTTCTAATTGTGCTATTTGCACCTGCTCCGGTAGATCGTGCAAAATACACTGAAGTTGAAGCATTGGAACAGCACGCCCACACTTCGCGTAAAGTGGCATCTGCTAAAAGAAATGATGTTAAAGTTGATCCATTAACTCTGCTAGCCCTTCTACCATGAACAATCCCATTTGAAGACGATTGATGACCAAGTAGCAGATTTCCATCGGCATCAAATTCTACCGAATTTCCATGGAAATTTCCTAAAGAAACGCTCCAAACCAACGTCCCCGTAGCATCATATAGTGATGCCTCCTTAGTTGACGCGGTATTATGAGCTACCGCCAAATAACTACTCCCATCTACTGCAATTTCATTTACTGTAGCTCCAATAGCTATGAGTCCCGATGATGCCCAAGTAGTATCAAGAACCAAAACATCTCCGGAGATAATGTACTTTGCCACAGTAGAACCGTAAGAAACATATACAGCACCATCTGCAGAACCCACAGCGATAGAAGAGATCCTGGTTCCTATATCAACTGACCCCATAATAGTGATATCGGTCCCGTCATCCAAGAGCCAAAGCAATTCTGGTGTAAATGTATCTAAAGATGTACCTAAATAAATAAATCTAGACGACATTAATAAATCCTATTTAATTTTAACTTTAACAGTAAATGCTATTGATTCACCGGAAAGAACAGTCCTAGTAACTGGAAAGGCATAATTACAAACTAATATTCCAGTGGCAGCGGCAGACGTACAAAGGAATGCCCCCGACAACGGACCAATGTCCCCACCGGAAGATGTAAACGTTACCTCTCTGGAAATCCTACGCCAATTTCCAAGATCATCCTGTTCTATGGTTGGCCAACCAACAATAGAATGTTCCAAAGCCTGTCTTGCATATCCATTTCCACTGGGTTCACCTGGGATAGTTGATAATGTTAAAGTTCTGGAAAATGCACCATAATACAAACCAACAAAGAATGTAGTCTCAAGGAAGTAAGCCGAACTATCATTTATCAAAAACGAATCGACTACGGCTTTTTTCCCTTCGTCAGCAGCAGCGTTCGGACCTTTGAATGAATATTTTAATTTTCCATTTTTATCAATAAATTTAGCTTCCCAAATACTATTCCAAATGTTCTCTATCATTTTTAACTCTCCATCTCAATATTTTCAACATCCACATCGTACAACTTTGCAATCTGCTTAAAAGTGGGTTCAATGTTTCCATACTTGTTCTGTTGATAACGAATGCAAACAAATGACGCTACTGGAGATATATCTAAAAGAACAACACCAGTAGTATAGTTAACAGTACCATTTATTGTATATATACCAACGTTTGAAAACGTTCCAACCCCAGCCCCGCCATTTACATCTGTTGTGACATAAACATCATCAATAAACAGTCTGCACGATTCCGGTTTAATATCAATAGCTTCTAGTGCTTCACCCCAATCAAAAAATGAATCATAAGTATCAATTAAGTCCTTCCTAATTTCAAGTGTCATTGTTGCATATGAAACGCTAGCCAAGTCATGAATGGCACTTAAAACTTCACTGTATTTAATTATAGTACCAAGTTTGGTTGTGTCTCCAAGAATAAATTCATCTGCAACTACGTTATCAATATCAGATTGTGCCTGTGATAATGAATATCCAGTTGAAACAACAACCCTTAAAGTTGGAATAACATTTAAAAATATCGGAGTAACAAATTCATATTTAACCGTCAACATTGACTTATTATATATATATTCGGATAAAACAGTTTTAAAATTGGTATCAGGAAGTTCCCATTCCTGAAGTATTATACTCATTTTTACTTTGTTTAACATTTCATAATCGGCATCAACTCCATCAGCTTCAGCTTCTTCATTTTCCCCCCAAACATTTACGTTTGCCACACCTGAATAATTCTCTAAAATTGAAATAAAGTCAGTCTTACTTACTGCTCTATCACCAGTAGCGAAAACCCTTGGAGCTTCATATCTTATCTCTTCTATATCCTCTTCAACATCTCCACCAAGAAAAGATCCATTATTATTTACCGTTATATTTGTAACAGCAGTACCATCTTCATCATAAATTGTGTCATTAAGTGTAGTTATCTTTCCAGTATAAGTAACATTTCCATCCAGACCATCAGTTCTTACATATGTTATTGCAACAGTAGATCCATTTGGTGGAACCTTCCCATTGACACCATCACCAAATATGATACTAACGGTGCTCTCCATATTATTAACTATTTTATAATGAGTATCTTCAGTATCACTATTTATAAACGATGAAACTAATGTCCATTCAACACCATCAACCACAACCCTTAAAGTTGGATTGGTTGTATCAGCAGAATTTTCAACTAGTATATCATTAATCAAATATTCTTGATTTGTAGTGCCATTAGCAGAAGTGTTAATCGTAATTAAAGATCCCTGAATTGAATTTATTGATACAGCAGTCTGACCTTTTTCTATTGCAGCAGATTCATTGGTTAGGAATTTATATCCATCAACTGATTCACATTCGGTATATTTTGGAATGTAAACATTTTTTGAATTTGCAATGCTAATAGTAAAGGTTAAAACACCAACAGAAGAAGATTTTCTCTTTGGAACATAATTAAGCAAACTAACTAAATTAACAACACTAGATCTATTCTTAGCTAAGGAAAGATATGATTCTTGTGCTCTTCGTTCAGTGTAGTATAATCCTTGTTCCAAAATGTATGCTAATAATTCTATCAGCATTTGACCAGTGCTGCTTCTGTATATATCCTTCCATGCATCCTTATTCTTAAGTCTATCCTGAAGGACCGTTACCATATCATCAAAATTATAATTCACATAATTTAATGTCATATTATCCACCCATAATAGGAAACTCGAATTTGAGAATTTCTTCAAATCCTCTTATTCTGAATTTAATACCAAAAAATACCGAATTTTGATCCGGATATTTGTAAAAACTTATTTCTATAATTTCAGGTCTATCATCGTTTGCTTCTATAACTCTCTTAATATCAGAAGAAGCCATATCCAACTCATCACTTGACATGCTTTCAAACATTATACTATCCATCCCAAAGCCAAATTGGGGATACATAACCCTTTCTCCAAAATGTGTTCTTAGAATGTTATCAATAGATGTCATAACGGACTGAACATTGGTGTTTAATTTAAGCTTTCCAAGAGAATCAGAAATTAAACGATGATCCAAATCAGACCAGATCTCCCCAATAGAAATTTCCATTATTTAACTCCATAAATACGCTATGTCTACAAAATAAAAAAATTTTACTAATGTTATGCATTATTAATTAAGTAATTGACATTACCACACCATTAAGCACAACAACAGTTTTATCATCTTTACTTTGAAAAGTTCCAGAAGATCCACCAACATTATTAACAACACCATTCAAAGTAACCAAAGCCCCCGTTAATGTTACATTATTACCAGTTATATTTATATTATTACCAGTTATATTTATATATGCACCTGAAGATGTTTGTATTCTGATAGTCCCATCTATATCATCAACATATATAAGATTTCCCGATTTAGTTTTAAATCCACGTCTATTTGGATAATTAGTATCCCCTATTGTTGGATGACCATATAATCCATTGGGAGCCTCGGCAAAATATACAGGCTGATAAACATCTCCTGCCTCAAAAAAAACAAAAACATACGAGCCTATTTCAGGAACGGCAAACCACCCATATCCGGAACCGGAACCGGAAAAAATTGGTAAACCCGGTTTAGCCCACATTAATTGATCCGTGTCAACACCATCAAAAAGTCCAAAAACATTTAATTTAATTCTACCCCATTTATTTGGATCATTATTATCTACAACTTGACCTCTATAAATTCCATTAAGCTTTAAATTGTCTGACTTAATATCCATTATTTTCGCTTCCTATTTGTAGCCTCAATTAATGAATTATCAATGGAAGTATCCACACCTGTTCTAGTAACAAGAACATTGGAAACAAACGAAGTGGTAAACATATGCACTACACGTTTCACCAACCAATAACCTTCATGCTGATATACATACACATCCCCACGTCTTAAAGATTCAGCAAAAACAATTTTAATAATATCTCCAGGAACCAAATTTTCTAAACCCCAAGTGGTAAACCACATATTTACAAGATTTGTTATTCTATCATAATAACTGTTTCTTACTTTACCATCAAAATCCGAAGTGAAATCATTGCTTGAGCCAAATTTTATATATGGTGAATTTTTGGTATCATCATCCTTATCAATTAAGATTAACTCAGTTAAAGATGGACATTCAGTAACATCAATAGTTTTTTCTACATAAGTTCCGGTATCATAATCAAAATAACTATAAATTTGATTTTTAGAACCAAATTCACTAAGTAAACTTGAATTATCGTGTATTTTATAATCAACTATAGGATAATAATCTTCATAAGCTCCTTGACCAACAAGAAATTTATATTGAATTGAATCGGTAAAAATTTCATCTATACTTCTAAATACAAACAATTGAACACCTTTCTTATTAGTAATAAAGCAATAATATCCTGCTTCTCCATTCTTTCCTATAACGTTAGACTGAAGATATCTAAGTAATTTGGCATTGGTCCATTGAGGCTGAACTAAATTCTTCTTATAAGATAAAGAATCCCCAATATTAACATTGGAAATACCAATTTCTTCAGCAATTTCAGTCAAAGTTTCCTTTATTGTTCCACTAAAACCACGACTTATTGAATATGAAAATAATTTACTTACATCCAAAATTCCTGAGATTTCATAAATTCCATCAGCAGTTGGAGTTCTCCTAAGAACCCTGAAATTAAATAAATTTAAATCATTAGAAAAAATTGTCTTTCCAATTTCAATATTCACTGTATTTAAACTTTTATCATATGGAATAATATTAGTTAAATAATTACCAGTATCCTGAATAGCAATTCTAAACGTTGGAAGAAAAGAGTTAATGTCCTGAGTTATAGAAACTTCTCGTATCATTCCAGGTTGAATAGGTACTATCTGGTCACCAAAATTAATTCGTAAATAGAAGTTACCAACCACCTCAAGTATGAGACTCATTATATGCCTTCTATAGCAAAGTTTCTTAAATATTCTTTTGTTATCGGCTTTTCAAAACTACACTTTGTACATATTTTTGTCTTAACTTCTAACACCTTAACTCCTTCTAGCTCTGAATTTTTTGGTAAAGTCATAAACGTCCAGAACACTTGGTATTTTTAGTAACATTCCAGGAATAATATCAGTAAGAGGATTTTCAATATTATTTACTATCATAATAATCCAGAAAAAAAATACATTACCATACATCTTATGGCTTATAAGATCCGGCCTCATTACGTCTTCATCCCTTATTCTATAATATTTTACTGGATAATTTGTTTTAAATTCGGAAATACTATTCCATAAGAAGTCAAGTTCCTGAACTCCATCTACTGTCAATTTATTGTAATAATCAGTTCTTTTCATGTTATGCCTTTTCCGACAAATTCGTCTTATTATAAGATTGTGCTAAATCTTCTACAGTGCTTATTTCATACGTCTCAAAAGTAAGACTAACATTAGCAGCTATTGGATCACAATTCTTATCGAATTTATTATGGAATTCAACAATGGGAACCTTTAATATAACGTTATAAAAAGTAAGAAATCTTCCTATGTTAATAACAATAAGATCCCCCCCACGAAGACTTTTAATAATTTCATTTTCCCTTCTCTTTTTAGATTCAGGACTAGCTATATTCAAAACTCCTTCCCATGTAAAAGGAGAAGGACCAGGAGGAGCCAAAAATGGAAGAGCTTGTTTCACATCGGACCATGTGCGAAGTTCCTCCGCAGCAGCCCCCTGGCTAGGAAGTGCTAAAGATTGTAAAACATTACACGGTTGAACAACATTTCTATATGTATTATTAACAGATTCAAATTTTAGGTTCATAGTAATTTCTATTGGCGTTGTTCCCTTCCACTTTCTACGTTGAGTAGCCTTAGTAACGAGGGATCTGGCTCCACCGGAAGCTGCTTGGACCAATGAATCAGCGATATCGGATATTGAAGTTGGGATATACGGTTCCCAAAAAGATTCAGCCTTCATTGTTATGTTATCCTGAAGGACACCAATAACAATCATACGCTGTCTATAATCTTTAATTCTTACAAGATATGCAGGACTAATTTTATTTCCATCTTGAGAAAATCCACAGGTACTAAACTTATATGAACCAACAGATGAATTCTTTATATCCGTTGATTTAGACCTTGATTCAAATGATGTAACATTTAGAAACTCCGGATTCCCTTTTGAGTCATCGTTTAATGTTTTAGTAACATAATCATTAAACATATTTTAATCTCCAACGCGTAATCCATCAACACCATTAAGTCCTCTTAATAAAGCATCACTAGAATCATTTGGATCTCTTATTCTTCCAGCATCAATAGTTGACCTATTACTTCCTGATCTCCTTTGCCAATCTTCCAAATTTTTATTTAATTTTTTAACTTCAGTAACAACTTCCTTAGTATGATCTTCATTTTTATGAATCTTGGACAAATCGATAATCCTTATGTCTTTCTTAAGATCTTCATTCCTTCTGGTACTTGGAACCATAGTACCAGTTTTCTTACTACTCAATCTAACCTCTCTTTCAGCCCTATTCCTCATTAATTCATCAACTGATTGTGTTGCAGGAACATCAATGACCTGTTTCCTAGAAAGACCTTTTTCAAATTCAGATACTTGTTCATAAAACGGTTTCTCTCTTCTCAATGGATTAAATATCTTACCAGCACCGGTTAATTTCATGAAAGGAAGGCTTTCCAATGACCTTAACCACCACGGTCTTGCATGAACCTTATCAAGCAAAGTTCTTTGCCTTGCGGATGCTAGGTCAAGTGCAACTTGCCTCGGTGTCTTACCAACTTTTTCTCCATATGCCTCTATTCCACCAACTTCTTTAATCTTATTTATCTTTTGTTTGGTAGCAGCAATTAACTGGTCAGCAGCTTTGTTTTCAAGTTGTTTTGATTTTTCAAGATCACTAAATGCATTTTTCAGTTTAATAAGCTGATCTACAGTAAGACCTATGGAAGCAGCTAACGCAGCTAATTGTCCAGCCTTTCCAAGGAGTCCAAAAAGATTAGACCCAATCCCACCAACACCTCCTGCGTGCTCCCCCTTCACGGCCTTGAGAAGTTCACGAGTCCATTTAGCCCTATATGCATCCTTATTAAAAAACTGAAATAATCCACATTTAACGGTTAATTTCTCATGAGCAAATCCTACCTCCTGGGCATTCAGGAATGGCCTTTTCTTGCCCTCCGTTGGCATCAAACCAACACCATGGTCCCTTCGCTTTGGTTTGATTCTGAAGTATGGAAAAACAGACGAAGTAGCCTTCTTACGCCTTTTGGACTGATCCATTGCGTGTCCAAGAATGTCTGGTTTGGACAACATTTCTCTACCTGAAGAACGTTCTTTCATTGACGAAAGAAGTTTTTCTTCCTTCTTCTTTTTACCACGCATTCTTGAGTATTTTAAAACATCCTTAAGACCTTTGAAAACATCCTCCATCATAAAACCAAAAGGCCCAAAAAGACTGGTAGTAATAGATTGGGATATATCTAAAGCCTTTTCTTCAGCATATCTAGTGGCTTTCTTAGCAACAAATCTAGAGACACCAATACCACCTTTTGCCTTTTCCACAATCTTCTTGGCTATTGACTTAGATATTGTAAGATCATCAATTGAAATTCCAATTTCTCCTTCAATACGTTTGAGACGTTTTCTAAAGGATATTGTTTTTGACGCCGAATTAATTAACAACTTCTTATATTCATTTATTAATTCTATGTTTGATATTATAAGTTTTTCATCATCTTTAGAAACAATCCCCAATTTTATTATTCTATCAATGATTAATATTGTTGCTAAAACAAGATCAGAAGCTTTTTGACTTTCCTTCTTTATTTCTCCTTTTTTGTATTCAAAAATTAATTTATTAAATAAAGATAAATAATCCCTTTCTAATTTGTGTGACATAGCTTCCAGAAACTTTATTGAATTCTTGTCAACACCAATATCTTTAATAAATAACTTTTTTGTTTTATGACCAGGATAATCCATTAAATTATATTCCTTTATTTTAAATAACTTCTTTTAACAGTTTTCATTAATTTTTCACATGGAACAGAATTATGAGAACAGTAAAAACTACCACCAACTTCTTGTGGTGCTCCTTCTAAAG
>Ga0209210_1000083_pt1 | contig 116867 bp, 103 predicted proteins | sample RifGroA1_FD_183991 | JGI IMG/M metagenome (GOLD analysis project Ga0209210, IMG submission 183991) | Contaminated groundwater microbial communities from Rifle, Colorado, USA - Rifle Groundwater A1 (SPAdes) (version 2) | ecosystem: Environmental > Aquatic > Deep subsurface > Groundwater >... | reverse complement strand
TATTTTTATCGGGTTTTTGGTTAAGGAGTTAACTAAAAACGATAAACTTGCGCTGGTAACTTCATTTTTGCTCGCAGTTTCCCCGTGGCATTTTTCTGCTTCTCGTTGGGCACTGGAATCAAACTATGCGCTGTTTTTTATCGTTTTGGGAATTTACCTCTTCTTTCTCGGACTAAACAAAAATAAACAATGGGGACGGTTGCAGGCTTTGTTTCTTTTGCCCTATCAATATATTCGTATTATACGGAGTGGATATTAACGCCGCTTATCGTACTTTCGTTAATTTTCTTTTATCGAACTACTATTTTGAAAAAGAAAATATACTATTTCGCGATTTTACTATTCGGGATTTTATTGATTCCTATTTTTATTAATTTTATCCAGAATATGAGTTCGAGTAGGGCGAGTAGTGAATTTATTAGTAAGGATATTGCAATTAGGCGCCTACTTGCCGAACATCCAAAGCCAATTGAAAAAGGACAAATAATTTTAAAGGCAATGTTAGATAAATATTCTTCATATTCGAGTTTGGATTATTTGTTCTTTAACGGTGCAAAAATATTACCAAAAGAGAATCCGTACCAATTTGGTTTTTTCTTAACTCCTTTTGTTGTTGCCTTCATTTGGGGTTTATATAAACTAAAAAACCATTACAAAGGAAATGGTAGTTTTATATACTTTTTATTAATCATTTCACCGTTAGTTGCCGCAATGACTGAAGGAGAGCTAAATAATTGGAGAAGTCTTCCGCAACTTCTGCCGGTTGCCTTAACTTGTGCTTCGGGAACCTTATTTGTCTGGGATTTTATTAAGAAAAACTTTTGGCTTAAAAGTTTGGGAATAGGATTTTTGTTAATCTCATTTATGTATTTTTTCCTCGTATATTTTAGACACTTCCCGCTCCAAAGAGCTATTGGTTATCAATATGGCTATAAACAAATAGCTTTATATATAAGTGAACACTACGATGAATATGAAAAAATTATTATTGACCAGAGATTTGGTGACAAAAATTATTATTATATCGGTGTTCCGAGTTCATATATTCCCTTTTACACATATTTAGATCCAGTTAAAGTTCAGAATCCAAAGATATTGCCCAATGGAATTGCCTTTGCTAAATACGAATTTAGAAATATAAATTGGAATGGCGAAAAAATTAGGAAAAATTATTTATATGTAGTTCCTTATGACATCGTTCCGAATCCAAAATATAATTTAAAATCAGTGCATGAAGTTAAGCTTCCAAATTGGCAACCGGCATTTAAACTGTACTCTTTGGCAAACTGAATAAAAAATTTATGTTAAAATTTGACATGGGTTTAGCGAAAGTCGTAATTGTCATGCCGGCATATAATGCCGAACGGACGGTCAGGGATACTTACTATGAAATTCCCCAACATTTAAGAAAACATATAATTTTGGTTGACGATAGATCGAAAGACAAAACCATTGAGGTAGCCAAAAAGTTAGGGATAAAAGTTTTCGAACATACTAATAATCTTGGTTATGGAGGTAATCAAAAAACCTGTTACTGGGAAGCGCTGAAACTTAATCCCGACGTTGTTGTCATGCTTCACCCGGATTATCAATATGATGCCACAAGGATTGAGGATTTGATAAAGCCAATTTTGGATGGGAGATATGATTTTATGTTCGGCAGCCGCATTGCCAATAAAAAAGGGGCGCTGGCGGGGGGAATGCCGCCCATTAAATATTATGTAAATAGAATTGTATGTTTGATACAAAATGTTCTCCTCGGTATTAATTTTACGGAGCATTTTTCGGGTTTTAGAGCTTATTCGGTTAAACTTTTGAAAACCGTTCCTTTTCAAAGATTCTCAAACGATTTTGTTTTTGACCAGGAGATGACAATTTCTTCTTTAAGTTATGGATTTAAGATTGGAGAGATTGCAATACCAACGCGATATCACCAAAAGGCTTCATCGATTGCATTTTTGAAGGGAGCCAAATTTATTTTGGAAGGCTTCATGGTTATTATTAGGTTATATCTCCACAACCTAAAGATTTTGAAAGATAGGAGGTTTGGTCCGAATTAAAAAATATTCTTATCTTCTTTGGGCAGTTCTTCTGGTGTTTTCATTAAAGTTCGGAGCTGATATCCGTAAAATCGGCTATAACGTCGTCCCAGACCCTTTCATTATTCTGGATGAGCATACAAATGTTTGGCACGGATTAAGTATTCGAAGTACCGGAATACCAACTGCTTGGTCAATTTTGGATGCTTATAAAGTCAATTCAAAAAAGACCGGAGCGGGCGGTAGTCCGAAAGGATTCAATATCTATCTTGACGGCAAACTGGCGTCTTTACAAAACTATCAAAATTATCCGAAACCGGTAGTTGCGGAGGTGCTGGTGGATTTTAGAAATTTTGGAAGAGATATCATTCATGTTCCTCTTGTCCAGCCTTTTTTGGATCATCCCCCTTTTGGAGCTTTAATTCTTAGTCTCTTGGTCCCTAACCGGGTAAAAACTTTTGCTGACCTTAACGACTATGATTTAAGGTCAATGTCTCTTTGTTTGGGCATATTAACTCAGCTTCTTATTTTTGTTTTAGCGCTTCAGATAAGCAAAAAACCATTGGTGGGGATAATGGCTGGCCTGATATATGTAACGGTTCCTTCTTATGTACTCTTAAGCAGATATGCTCTTCTTGAGAATGTGTTGTCGCCTCTATTTCTTGTTAATCTAATCTTATTTATTTACGTCAAGGAGAGAAAAGAAAATAAGGATAATAAATATCTTCCCGTCCTTTTGATTGTTGCTGGTGTAATTGGGGGGTTGATGGCCTTGACTAAACTTTCCGGATGGATTCTCATCGCAAGCTGCATAATTCTTCTTTATATATGGAAATTTAAAATTAAACAAATTTTTCTTTATTGTTTCCCGGCGGTTTTAATTGGTTTACTTTATTTTGCTTGGGGATTTTTCCTGGCTCCGAAATTGTTTTTAGATTTGTTAATATTCCAAAGTGTAAACAGAGGCTTTATTGGGGCGATTAACTTTTTGGTTACTACCATCAGAGTCGGTATCTTTAATTTTCCTTTTGATGGTTGGTGGATTGGAGGCTTTGTGACACTTCTTTTTATTCCCAGGAAAAAAGAATATCTACCAGTTATTGTTGGAGGAATTGCTGTGCTTTTCTCAGCCCTTGGTTTGGTTGGAGCAAATTACCCCTGGTATTTTATTCCCCTGATTCCTTTTATGTGCATCGCTATTGCTCAATTTTTTTATTCCCTGGCAACCCAGCCCTCTTTTGTCAATATTATGCTCACCTTTTTTGTTTTCGTTTCAAGCAGTCTTTATTGGGGATTTGGAGTCTTTGAGAAAAACCAGCCATATAGTCTTTATCGGTTCATATTTGTCGCGTTTCTTGCAGCTGGGGCATTCTGGACATTCTCCAAGAAAACGGCAAAGTACAAAAAAATTTGGTTTGCTGGCATAATTCTGATGCTTGTGGTTCTGATTTTCTTAAACAGAAGGGGGATTTTCTTTATTCTGGATAATTGGGGTAAACTGCCTTTAATCTATACGCCCGGGACGTTTTAGGAAGATATTCTTAACAAGATTTTCTCCCATTTCAATGGCATAATTGGTTCCCCTGTCCCAAGGATAAACTTGTTGGATATTGGCAATATAGAGATTTTTAATTGGAGTTTCAAAAGCCGGAATTTTCCTCGAATAATTCTTGGTGATAATTGGTTGTGCGAACCCTGCTTTAGATAGCCACATTGCTTTTACCCAGGAAGCTTGGAAGTTTTTATTAAGTTTCTTCAAAAAAGGTAAATAAATGGAGAAAAGTTCTTTTTCGTTCAACTTAAAGTAACGATGGTTTGTGGGTAAATAGTTGCCTAAATAGAGAATGTGTTGGTTGTCATAGTAGCTTTTGTTGATGAAATTTGAATGTTCGACGACAGATATAAAAGGGAAGCCTCTGTCGCAAATATTGAGCCAGTAAGTTTTATCTTTGAGAAATCTATTTTTTGAAAGCAGTATCAGATTGATTGCTCCAATTCCCGCCAGTTTATTTACTCTTTTTTTGTATGTTTGGGGTAATCCTTTGGTTATTTTTGAAAAAAGGTTAAATGGCAGAGTGCAAATGACTTTGTCAAAAAAATAGTCTTTTTTATCATGAGTTTTAATCTTAATTGTATCCTTACCGGCTTCTACCAACTCTACTTGGGTATTAAAAAGCACTTTTCCCTTTTTTGCGTCTATCTTATCGGCGATTTTTTGAGCAAATGTTGCAAATCCGCCTTCCGGGTAGCCCAGAGACAAAGTTCTTTTTTTAATTCTTGCCCAGAACCAGCTCGCGGCAATTGAATTTGAGTATTTGCCGAATTTTCCCTTAAAAAGCGGATGCCAAAGCGTATTCCAAGAAGAATCTCCGGAAGATACCTTTATGAATGTCTTGGAAGTTATTTTTTCCAAAGGTTTCCAGAAAGGCGTTATTTTTAAATAGAGAAGGGTAAGTCCGGTCCTCATTCTGTCTATAAAAGAAAGATGGGGAAAGGCGAGCAAAGAAAAAGGACTATCTAGTTGATAGATGGTGTTTTTGATAAATGTCGAGGTTTTAGGGCGAGAAATTACGATTTTAGCCCCAACTTCTTTGGCAAGTGTCAGTGCGCATTTGTCGTTTGTAAAAAGGTGATGGTAGTGCGACTCAAGGTGCCATTTCCACTTGTTTAATTTGAAACCTGAAGCCAACCCCCCGGGGCGGATGCCTCTTTCAAAAATAACCACTTCGTGGCCTTTTTCTGATAACCTAAGACCGGCCGTTAGACCCGTGAATCCTGACCCAATAATTCCGATTTTCATTTTGAGTATTCTAAATATATCAGATAAGATTAGTTTAATAACATCCTCCGCATGCTAAAGCATGCGGTTTCCCTTGAGGGAGGATGATACTTCGGCAAGCTCAGTATCATACTGAGTACCATCGAAGTATGATATATCAGGTTCAATTCCTCCACGAATTAAAATTCGTGGTATCCTTGAAACTGTTATGAAAAAGACACTCGTAGCATCTTTACTGGTTTTTGAACTTATCACCCCAAATCTTTTGATTTATCCTCTCAAGCGATTTTCCGAGAAGATTGAACTGACTTTTGCTTTTACTAAGGCACAGAAAGACAAATATTTGGTAAGAAATTTTGAGAGGAGATATAACGAACTTACGTTTATTATTGAAAACGAAAAAATGGGTTTTTTGGAAGAAGTTGCTGGTCGGTACAATAGTTATATTGGTGAATCTTTAGTCGGAAATACTAATCCCCAGATACAAAGAAGAGCGAAAGAATACTTGGAGGTTTTAAGGAAATTGAGAGATAAATATCCGTCCAATTCTCCTTACTGGCTGAAAATAGGGGAGGCGGTTGAGGTCACCCGAAGTTTATTATGAATATGAAGAGAACATTTTCAAAAGAGATAATCTTATTTATTTTTGGAATACTTTTGTCGCTGGCAATTAGATTATTTTTTACCCTTAAGGGAGCAGCTTTGGCTGATGTCCTACGGATGTATGAAGTTGCCCAGAAGGTGTTATCTGGCGGTAATCCCTATCAAACCTACGGTTTTTATATTTATCCCCCGCTTTGGATGCAAGTTGAGTATTTTTCGCTTCTAGTTTCCCGAGTCTTTTTAATTCCCTTTCAAACCGTAATTAAAATTTGGCCGAATGTAGCGGATCTTCTTATCGGCATTGTCATCTATGTTTTTCTTACTAAAAATAAAGTCAAACCCGCAATCTCTGTACCTTGGTCTTTGTTTTATATTCTCAATCCGGTTTCGATTTTAATTTCTTCGGTTCATGGCCAATTTGACTCCATCGTTTCTCTTTTTACTTTGCTTTCAATCTTTTTTATCACTTTTTTCAAAACTCCTAAATTTTTTTATCTAAGTGCCCTTATGTTTGGGATTGCCATTGCCTTCAAGCCAAATCCCGTCATGCTTTTGCCGTTTTTCTTGCTGTATAAAAACGTCAATTTTATAAAAAGAATTAAATATTTACTGGTTACAGCTGTCCCCATTACTCTTACACTACTGCCTTATGTTTTTATAAGCCCCAGAGAAGTTTTAACCAGCATTCTTGGCTATTCCGGCGCTTATGACTTTGGTTATGCCGCCATCTTCAGGGGACTTTGGTATCAGAATAACGCTAATTATTGGTTTCCTTACTCCGACCAATTTTTATCTATTAGTAAAGTTCTTTTTCTCTTTCTATCGATTTTCATTTACTTCTTTTTTGCCAACCCGCCTGCCGGACGGGCAGGGAAAAAAGTTTACGTGTCCTCCCTGGCGCTTTATTTGTTGTTTTTAATAGTCTATTTTGGAATCTCGGGGCAGTACTATCTTTGGATAATTCCTTTGGCAATCATTGCAAGAGAAAAATTAGTAATTCTATTTTCTATCTTGGTGACGTTTGCACTTTTGGCCTTTTATTTATTCTTCAATCCAAGCCTGATCATTAGCAGCATTGTCACTAAGCCCTTCCAAAGCATTTTTATGAGTGTTTATTTTTTCGCAAACGTTTTTCTTTGGATTTTTTGCCTTTTTTGGCTGGTTAAGCTAATCAGAAATTATGTACCTGTGCGCAAAGTGAGATAGAGTAGAATAGATCTTAGGGTATGGGAAAACATCTTTCATCCTTTTTACTTATTTTTATATTAGTTTTTGCATTTATTTTGCGGTTTTACAAAGTTAGCGAGATACCCCCGTCGCTTAACTGGGATGAGACCTCAATTGCTTACAATGCCTATTCTATCTTGAAGACAGGAAAAGATGAGTGGGGAAAGTTCTTGCCTCTCCACCTTAGGGCCTATGGTGAATACAAACTCCCTGCACAAATTTACGCATCAATTCCGGGTGTTGCAATCTTTGGGCTGAATGAGTTGGGAGTAAGAATCACGCCCGTAGTCTACGGAACCTTAACCGTACTTTTTCTTTATTTTCTTGCAAGGCGGTTATTTAAAAATTCGTATATAGGCTTAGTTTCTGCATTTCTTCTGGCAATTTCTCCTTGGCATATTCAATTAACGAGAGCCTCATTCGAATCCTCCTTTTCAGTTTTCTGGGTGATCTTGGGAATATGGTTTTTAGTCAAAGGATTTGAAAAACCTAAATGGTGGATTATCTCGGTTATCCCTTTTGCAATATCGATTTATACCTATAACAGCGCCAGAATTTTTACCCCTCTCTTTCTTTTGACAATTGCACTTATTTTCAGAAAAGAGTTTTGGTTAAATAAGAAAGAGGCGGTATTTTCGGCACTATTGTTTTTTCTGTTGATGTTACCTTTGGTGCCATTTGTTTTAAGCGGGGAAGCAAGGGCCCGCTATAAGCTGGTAAGTATATCTGATGACCCCGGCCTAGTTCCCAGAATTAGCCAAAACAGAAACTTATCCAAGCTTTCCGCACCCTTGCCCCGGCTTATCCATAACAGAGTTACTTATATAAGCTTTTATTTTGTCAGAAATTATTTGGCCCACTTTACGCCCGACTTCCTTTTTATAAACGGCGCCGGCCATAAACAGCACCACGTACAAAGAGTTGGCGAGCTTTTTGCCATACAGGCCCCGTTTTGGCTTGCAGGCTGGTATTTTCTTTTCAAGAAAAAGTATAAATATAGATGGCTTATTTTAAGTTGGGCTTTAATTGCTTTTATCCCGGTATCTGTCACCAACGACTCAATTCCGAATGCACTTCGAACGATTATTGCAGCAGGGGCCTATCAGATAATTACGGCCTTGGGAGTTTATGAGATTTGGATTTTATTGAGAGGAAAAAGGATTTTCCAGTTAGGTTTTTCAGTCGCCGTCTTCTTAATTTTAACGATTTCCCTTTCGGCATACCTAAAAAACTATTATCAGGATTATCCTTATCTTTACTCTCGAGATTGGCAGTATGGTTATAAACAAGTTGTTAATTACATAAAAGATCATTACAACCAATACGATTTAATAGTTTTCAGCCGCCATTATGGAGAACCTCATATGTTCACTTTATTTTTCCTGGGGTGGGACCCCGCCAAATTCCAGAACGATCCGAACCTGATAAGATTCGAAACCTACGATTGGGTAAGGGTTTTAAGATTTGATAAATTCTATTTTCCCGACTTGGGCGATAGCGGTACAACTTTTTCGGATATAAGCAAGGTATATTCCGGGAGGAAAGTGCTGTTTATAGGTAAGGGTGGGGATTTCCCTGAAGGATTACCCAAGCTTTTAACTGTGGATTTTCTAAATGGAGACAGGGCTTTTGAGATTGTTGAAACCAAGTGAAAAATTATTTTATTTTGGGCCTAATCATTTTATTTTTCCTTGTTACCCGACTTTATAAAATCGATGAGGTTCCCGCGTCGGTTTATTGGGATGAAGCGTCAATTGGTTATAATGCCTATGCGGTTGCCACTGATTTGAAAGACGAATGGGGAGAATTTTTACCGCTTCACTTTAGAGCCTTCGGCGAGTTTAAATTGCCCGTTTATATTTATTCTGTAGCAATTTTAACTAAGATTTTCGGTTTGGGTCCGCTTGCGGTTCGATTACCTGCAGTTTTTTATGGACTGGGAATTATTATTTTAACTTATTTATTGGTTATTAAAATTACAAAAGATAGAAAGATTGGCCTGACGTCGGCATTTATTCTGTCAGTCTCTCCCTGGTTGTTTATTTTTACGCGTGCCGGTTTTGAAGCAGTTGCCGGTCTTTTTTTCTTCTTGGTGTTTATCTATTTTTTAACTCTTTATTTGGAAAGGAGAATTTTCATTGTCCCTGCATCCTTGGCGGCAATTTTATCTTTTTATAGCTATAACTCCTTCAGAATTCTAACTCCAGTTTTTATTTTAGTTTTTGTTGTCTATTTGATTCTAAACAAAAAAATCAAGTTTGATAAGAAAATCTACATAGAGACTGCCGCAATTGCACTTTTTGTTTTAAGCCTTATTCCGACTGTGAAGCTATTTTATTTGGATGCTGGTGCGGTGCGTTTTACCACCGTAGGAATTTCCAGTCCAAAATTAGTAATCACGAACTATTTTTCCCACTTTGACTTTAAATTTTTGTTTTTGGACGGAGATGTAAACAATCGCCATCAACAGCCGGGTTGGGGAGAACTTTATTTAATCGAACTACCCCTATTTTTATTAGGAGTTTGGAAAATCTTGAAAGCTAAAAATAAGTTGAGCTGGCTCTTTCTTCTGTTTCTAATTCTCGGCCCAATTCCAGCAAGTATCGGAAAAGAGGCTCCACACGCACTACGAGCTATACTTCTGGCGCCGACTTTTGCGATAATTTCAGCTATTGGCCTTTGGGGTTTGGCGGATATCTTCAAGAAACAAGGTGGATTTATAATACTTGCCGTTTTACTAATTTATTTCTTTTCTTTCGAACAATATGGTCAGGATTTCTTACTAAAATATAATACGCCTACCTCAAGTGATTGGCAGTTCGAGTACAAAGAAATATTTACGAATTACAAAGTTAGTAATGAGAAAACTGTCATAACCGATAAGTATGCCCAGCCTTATATTTTTGCACTTTTTTATTTGAAATACCCGCCGCAGGAGTTCAGAAAAACAGTTAAATATAATCCTCCCGACAAATGGGGTTTTTCAACAGTTGCTTCGTTCGGAAAATTTGAATTTAAAAAGTTGTGAAAAATAAATTATTAGTTATTATCTTATTTTTAATTTTGTTTGCGGCTTCTTTTTTGAGGTTTTACAAGTTGAGTGAAGTTCCGCCTTCTATAACTTGGGATGAAGCTTCGGTTGGCTATAATGCCTGGACAATTCTTAATTGGGGCAAAGATGAATGGGGGAAAGCTTTCCCTTTGGTTTTTAAGTCTTTCGGGGAATATAAAAATCCTGTTGATATTTATTTAACCGTGCCGTTTGTAGCAATTTTCGGTCTAAATGAATTTGGGGTGAGAGCTTCTTCGGCGTTTTTCGGCGTTTTAGATGTTTTACTGATTTATTTTTTGGGAGCAAAAATCTTCAAGAATAAATGGGTGGGTGTAATCTCCGCCTTGGTTTTGGCAATATCTCCCTATAATTTACACTTTTCGCGTTTTAATCACGAACTTAATTTTGCACTTTTTTTCTTCATGCTCGGATTTTATTTATTTTTAGAAAGCGTAGATAAAAAACCAAAACTTTTAATATTTTCGTTTGTATCTTTTGGAGTTTCCTTGCTTTCCTACAACGCTGCAAAAATTATCGTTCCCCCTATCTTTTTTTTGCTAATTGCTCTTTATATAAAAGAGCTTCTACGAATCAAAAAATATTTTTTATGGGGAATTTTAGTAATACTCTTTTTTGCCGGACTTATAGTTATAGAACCGAATCTTTTAGGAATAAGCAGATTTAATGAAACTTCATCGGCAAAAGACCGCAACATTGAAAATATTATCCAAAAATATAAAGTCCATTATTCTTTCGATTATTTATTTGTTAAGGGTGACCCAAATGCCAGGCTTTCATCTCAAATTTCCGGAGAGTTTTTTAAAACCGATTTACCGTTTTTGGTTTTAGGGACGATTCTTCTTGTTTTCATATTAATAAAAAAGAAAAGAAAAGAATTTTTGGTTCTACTTGCATGGGCACTTTTGGCACCAATTCCGGCAACAATAACAAGTGAGACTCCTCATGCAGCCCGTGCGATGTTTATGACGGGAAGTTGGCACCTGATTTTGGCCTTTGGCATCTGGATGTTTATCACTATTACTAAAAACAAATACTGGGCGTTCTTAACTAGCATTTTTTTTGCCGGCCTACTTATCTATTCGTTTATTCCTTACATCAAAAGTTATTACACAACTTTTCCCAATAGATATGCGATTGAATGGCAGTATGGAATGCGTGAGATAGTTGATTATGTTAAAGAAAATGAGACAAACTACTATGCGGTTTACATGACCGACATTAGGTCCCAGCCTTACATTTTTTACCTTTTTTATCTGAAATATCCGCTTCCCCAGTTTCTTAAGACCGTAAAATATAATGAAACCATCCAAAGACCGTCTAATTTGGTTGTCTCTTTCGATAAATATAAATTTGGGATTTGGGACCCGATAGAAAGTTTCCCCGAGAAAGGTATTTTATATGTAGTCGGGCCCAGTCATTATTCTGGTCTCCGTCATAAAACTTTATTCCGTGTTGTAAAGGCTATAAACTATCCAAATGGGACCGAGGCTTTTTATTTGGTCTCGGCGGGAGGTTTAAATGAATAAGCAAAGCTTAGCAAAATCAGAATTTTGTAAATTGAGCATTGTATTGGCGACCAGGAACGAAGAAGAAAATATCGGAATGTGCCTCGAGTCTGTTAAGGGTATTGCAGATGAAATTATTGTGGTTGATGAGAATTCTACCGACAATACCCGAGAAATTGCCAAAAAATACGGAGCCAAGGTTTATAGGGAACCTCACCATGAAATTTTCCATGTAACCAAACAAAAAGCCATAGATAAGGCAACCGGCGATTGGATTTTACAATTAGACGCTGATGAGATAGTTACGGATGAGTTGGCGGTTGAAATAAAAGAGGTAATTGAAATGAGAAATGATGAGATTTTAGCAAGAAGACCTAAAAGTGATAATAAGTGGGACCTTTTTATGCGCCACCAAAAGATTGTAGCGGATAGAGACGGAAAAATCGGCGAACCGACGGGTGAGGTTGCTGCTTTTTTTGTTCCCAGAAAAAATATGTTTCTGGGTAAGCCGTTAATTTATGCTGGAGTGTATCCGGACGCTGTCATCCGATTAATCAAGAAAGGCAAAGCCTATCTGCCGGCAAAATCTGTCCATGAACAAATGGCGGTTAAGGGTGAAGTTGCTTGGCTTTTTAACGATTTGGAGCATCATGACTCGCCAACCCTTAGCCGGTATGTTGCCAGACTTAACCGCTATACGGATTTAAAGAAAGATGAGCTTAAAAACGATAAAGTTCCCAAAAACATTTTTTATTTATTCCTTTATTCATTTATTTGGCCGCTGATAGTTTTTCTTAAGCTCTTTGTAAGGCACAAAGGATTTTTGGACGGAATGCATGGTTTTGTCTGGTCGCTTTTTAGCGCCTTACATTATCCAATTGCCTATTTTAAGTATTGGATAGGAGGAGGCAAAAAATGAGAATTGCAATTGATGCCGGACCATTAACATCCGGCCATAAAGTACGAGGGGTTGGCTTTTATACTAAAAGTTTAATTAAGGCTTTGGGTAAGAATGTAGAAGCTATCGATGCAAGAACTGCCAATCTCACTAAGTATGACCTGATCCATATTCCGTACTTTAACCCCTTTTTATTCTCATTTCCGGAAAATATTTCAAATTATAAATTTGCCGTGACCATACACGATCTTATTCCCTTAATTTATCCAAAACACTATTCTCCCGGAATCAGAGGGAAATTAAACTTTTTGAAACAAAAGATGATTCTAAAGAAGGCGAAAGCAATAATTACCGATTCGGAAACTTCCAAAAAAGACATCGTCAGATTTTTGGGAATTAAACAGGATAAGATTCATGTTGTCCGTCTTGCCGCGGGTAAAAATTTTAAGAAAATTAGCAGTACTTCAATACTATATAGTATTGAAGTGAAGTATAAGTTGCCGAAAGAATTTGTCCTTTATGTTGGAGACATAAATTACAACAAAAATATTCCCAACTTAATTAAGGCTTGTAAAATTGCGAAAATTACCCTTGTTATAGTAGGCAAACAGGCTTTGGATATTGAAGAACTGGGGCAAGACTTAAAAATCCTTAAAGGCCCGCGGGATTGGATGCGATACATACTAGGTAGGCCCCATCCTGAACTTGCTCATTACAATCAGTTGGTAAAAGAGTTTAAAAGTAACAAAAACATAATTCGTTTAGGGTTTATTTCTGATGACGATTTGGTTGCTATCTACAATTTAGCGACTGTTTATTGCCAGCCTTCATTTTATGAAGGTTTTGGACTGCCGGTTTTGGAAGCAATTGCCTGTGGGGTTCCTGTTGTGGCTGCCAAAACTCAAGCTTTGGTTGAATTGGCAGAAGGTGCGGCCGTATTTGTTAATCCAAATGACCCTGAAGATATTGCAAGGGGATTTAAAAAACGCATAGAAAACCCTAAGTTGCCCAGAGAATACAGTTGGGAAAAGACAGCTAAAGAGACACTAGAGGTTTACCGAAAATGTTTAAAAAAATAGCCCTTTCTTTTGTCGGCTGGCGCGTTGCCCTTTTTATATTTGCCTTCCTATCTATTTATTTGCTGCCTGCATTTGGCGCTAGATTCCCGTATGCGGACAGGGTACTTGAGATAACACATCTTCCGTATTGGATTTGGGGCTGGGGGAATTTTGACGGGGTGCATTATTTAAGAATTGCCCAGGACGGCTATTTAGCTCAATATTCTCAAGCATTTTTCCCGTTTTATCCGCTTTTGGTAAGAATTTTCTCGTTCATTTTCCCCAAGATTCCAAATCTTGATACGAATATCTTTACCGACCCCAGCTATTTCTATTCTGGACTTATTTTATCGAATATTTTTTTCTTAGCCTCTTTATTTGTTTTCTATAAACTTCTGGAAATTGATTTTAAGAAAAGCGTAGCCGTATGGTCAATTATTTTTCTCCTTGCGTTTCCGACATCTTTTTACTTTAGTGCGGTTTATACGGAGTCTTTATTTTTGTTCTTGACCGTACTTTCTATTTATTTGATTAGAAAAGGAAAATTTTTTGGAGCGGCGATACTTATTTCATTGGCAAGTGCGACCAGAATTTTTGGTCTTCTGCTTATACCGCTTTATTTAATTGAAGTACTTAAGAGCAAAAAGTATACAAACTTAATTTGGCTTATCTTTGCGCCTCTAGGAACAATTTTATATATGTACTTCCTTAAAGTACAGTTTAACAATGCTTTTTATTTTTTAACAAGTCAGCCAATTTTTGGAGCCCAGAGAACTTCAGGTCAAATAGTTTTGCTTCCGCAAGTAATTTTCAGATATATTAAAATCTTTTTAACTACAAACCCTTATTCTTTAGCCTTTTTTAATGCTGTGTTAGAATTTTTATTTACCCTTGTTCCGCTTACGGTCTTACTTTTCTTTTATAAAAAAATGAGATTTAGTTATTGGCTTTTTAGTTTGTTGATATTAATCTTGCCCTCTCTCACTGGAACTTTTTCTTCAATGCCAAGATATGCTCTAATGGGGTTTCTACTTATTCCTTATATAGTTTCTGAACTAAAAAATAAGATACCTATATTAATAGCGTTCTCATTGTTGGCGTTTATACTTGTTACACTTTTTATTAGAGGTTATTGGGTAGCATGAAAAGAATTTCAAATTTCATTAGACATCCGCTCTTTACCGGAAGTGCGGTAATGATTATAGGAAGTAATTTTAGTAATTTTTTGGCATTTATTTACCATCTGATTATAGGCAGACTTCTTGGACCTTCTTCGTATGGAGATTTGGCCTCTGTGATTTCACTTTCGGCAATGTTTTCCGCAGCTTTCACATTTATCGGTACCGTTATTATAAAGTTTGTTTCGAGCGCAGAGAGTAAAAGTAAGTTAACAGCTATTTTTTCTTGGTTTACAAAGAAAACTCTACTTTTGTGCGTTATTTTCTTTGCTCTTATTATTTTGCTTTCTCCCGTATTTTCGAATTTTCTCCATGTGGAAAATAAAATTATTCTTCTACTACCACTTTTTATATCGTTTTCGGTAATGTCTTTAGTTTTGCGGTCATATTTACAGGGACTTCTTAAGTTTATTGAAACAACAATTTCTTTAAATATTGAATTTTTATTGAGACTTGTTTTTGGGGTACTTTTTGTTTACTTGGGGTGGTCGGTTTTCGGAGCAGTACTAGGCATTGCCCTCTCGGGAATAATCGGTTTTTTTGTTACTCTCTTTTTCCTCAAAGATTTCAAAATTTTTTCAGATAAAAAAGAATCCGGTTTGGGTGCCAAAATATTTGCCTATTCTCTTCCTGTATTTCTATTTTCCTTGGCTTCAACATCTTTTTTAACAACAGATACAATTTTAGCCAAACATTTCTTAAGTTCTCACGATGCAGGAATTTATGCCTCTTTATCAACTTTGGGGAAAATAATTCTTTACGCCTCCGGCCCCGTGGGGCTTGTAATGTTTCCAATGGTTTCAAAAAGGTTTTCCAAAGGCGAGAAATATATTAAAATTTTTCTTTTAAGCTTGTTTTTGACTGTCGGCATCTCATTGGGCGTTCTTTTTGTCTACCAACTTTTCCCGGCTTTGGCAATCAAGGTTCTTTATGGGGAAGGTTTCATCGAAGGCAAAAAATACTTAATTTGGTTTGGTCTTTTCGCAACAGCATTTACTTTATCAAGCCTTATTTCTTCTTTTTATCTATCGATAGGGAAAACAAAAGTTGTTGTCTTACCTATATTCTTTGCGGTTCTGCAAATAATCGGAATAGTTCTATTTCATGATTCGATTTTGACCATAATTTCGGTTTCTTTCGCCTCTTCTGTCATTTTATTTCTTTGTTTGTTAATATACTTTGGCTATGAAGCTCATTTCGGTAGTAATTCCCGCCTACAAGGCAGAGAAGTTCATAATTAAAACATTAAGCGATGTTAAGAGCACGCTCGATCAGATCCGATACAAGTACGAGATAATTTGCGTTGTTGATGGAAAAGTTGACAGAACATACGAGGAGGCAGAGGAATTTGCTTCAAAATTTCCAAGAAAAATAAAAGTCTTCGGTTATAAAAATAATCTCGGTAAAGGTCATGCGGTCAAATATGGCATGGCAAAAGCGAAGGGAGACATCGTTGGTTTTATTGATGCCGGACTTGACATAAACCCCAATGCAATCTCCATGCTTTTGGAGCATTTCGAATGGTATAACGCAGATATCATTGTGGGTTCTAAGCGACATCCGGCCTCCAAGGTTAAGTACCCTTGGCAGAGAAAAATTGTTTCTTTCTTTTCTCAAATATTAATAGGGATGCTTTTTGGCCTTAAGGTTAAGGATACTCAAGCCGGTGTGAAGTTTTTTAAAAAAGAAGTCCTCAATAAAGTTATGCCAAGATTATTGGTCAAAAGGTGGGCCTTTGATATTGAAATGTTGGCAGTTTCAAATTATTTGGGCTTCAGAAGAATTTACGAAGCGCCAATTGAACTGAAACTTGAATTTGGTGGGTTATCCACTCTCACCTCTGGAGGATTTTTAACAATTCTTTGGGGTACGTTTATTGATACCCTGGCAATTTTCTACAGGCTTCGAATAATGAGATTTTACGATTATAAAAATCGTAAAAATTGGGTCACACGGAAATATTTAAAAGGAAAAATTTAAATGTTTTTTTTATATCTGTTGGCATTTTTATTCTTTATTTTTGTGGTTATTTATCCACTAGGCAGATATTTTTTATCACACCTTAGAATTGGCACACCCTCGTACAACGTAATTTTAAGCATTGTTTTAGGACTTTTGGTATTCACGCTAGAGGGTTTTATATTTGGCCTGTTAAAAATCTGGAATATATTTTTTGTTCTGGTGATTGTTCAATCTTTAGTTTTACTTATTCGTCATAAAAAAGAAATAAAAAAGGAAATTTTTACTATTAAATTTGATTCGGTTGCAATCTTTTGTGTTTTTCTTAGCGTTTTTGTAAACAGTTTAATAACCTTTCCATTCGGGCAAGTTTCAGAAATGGGGGTTAGATTCGCGGGAGCACATACTATAGATAACAATTGGCATCTGGCTCTTATAAATAGTATCCAAAGAGGAATACCCCCGGAAATTCCCATTTACTCGGGAGAGTTTTTGAAAAGCTATCACTACTTGGTAGATTTACAGATAGCCCTACTTCAAATTTTTACTAAGATTCCGACAGGGACACTTTTTTATCAAATCATGGGACCATTTTACATTTTCTTATATTCAGCACTCGCCTATATGCTTGGTAAACGCTTGACTGGAAAAACTTTCGGGGCAGTTTTGTCTCTAGCTCTTACCGCCCTTTCCAGCAATTGGTACCATATTGCAAACTACATTTATCCTTCTTCTCGTTCATGGCCTTCGGTTGCATGGGTCGATTATTTTTCTAGCAAATCAGTAAATTACCCACTACTTTTTTCTATGATTATTATGTTTTCGATAACATATTTGTTACTGGTTATCAAACGATATGATGGTAAGAAAATTCTAATTCTTTCGGTTATTGTCGGCAGTTTAATTTCTTTTAAATCCCATACCGCAATTGTTTTAATTATTTCGTTGGGGATATTGGCTAGTTTTGAGCTTCTCCAAAGAAAATTCAATTTTCTAAAGATATTTTTAGTCAGTGGTCTAATTGGTTTCATTTTTTTATTAAATACTTTTTCGCTAAAGTCGCAGGGGCTTATTTTTCATCCTTTTTGGTTTATTGAAACAATGTATAAAGCTCCTGACCGATTAAATTTCGATGTATGGGAATTAAAAAGACAATATCTAATCTCTCTTGGAACGCTAAAAAGCAATCTGGCGGTAATAAAGCTTTATCTGGAAGGCGTAGGCATTTTTTTACTGGTAAATCTCGGAATCTTGCTGGTCGGATTTCTGGCGGTTTTTATGAGTAAAGATAAGGTTAAAAAAACGATAATGCTGTTTTTATCGATAATTTCCATCGTTTCGTTTCTACTAACAATGTTGTTTATTTATAGCGGTAAAGCAATAGAAACAATTCAATTTTTCTATCCCGCCGTGGTTTCTCTTTCATTACTAACTTCATTTTTCTTAAGTAGGCTTTATCGTCAAGATAAATTTTGGGGTGTGGTATTCTCTTTAATAATTTGTGTAAGTTTATTGCCAGGAGTTTTTTCAACCTTGAGAGATTACTCGCAGGATTCATATATTTATATTTCGAAATCGGTGACGGAGGCGGCAAGTTTTCTTTCCAGACAAGAAGATGGAATTGTAATGTTAGCTCCAGCCTTCAGTGGAAATTCTTTCATTTCAGCATATTCCAAAAAAAGAGTATTTCTTGCTGACGAGATAATAACCACGGGAATTTCCCTTGATTACGCCAAAAGAGCTAAGGAAGTTCAGCAATTTTTCGACTGCGGATTAGATGTCGATGGAATGAAAAATATTCTCACCGACAATAAAATTAATTATATAGTTGCGGGCCCTGAAAAGACTTGTTTTGAAAAACAAGTTTCTCTTGAAAAGATTTTTTCAAACTCGGAAACTAGTGTTTATTTGGTTTCAGAAAATAAATGAATATATTAATTCTTTCATGGAGAAGTCTGGGTCACCCAAGTGCCGGAGGGGCGGAAACTGCAACCTATGAACATGCAAAAGCATGGGTTGAGGCGGGTCATAAAGTTACCCTTTTTACTTCATTTTATAAAGGTGCCAGACGAAAGGAAGCAATCGGTGGTGTAAGGGTGATTCGAACAGGTGCGGATGTTTTTGGAATACAGATTGCTGCTTTCTTCTGGTACCTTTTGGGTGAGCATCCCAAGTTTGATTTGGTGGTTGATGAGTTTCATGGAATTCCCTTTTTTACGCCGCTTTATGTAAGAGTTAAAAAACTTGGTTGGATTCACGAAGTAGCCAAAGAGGTTTGGTGGTTTAATCCCTGGCCGGAGCCTTTTAATATAATCCCCGCAGTCATTGGCACAATTTTCGAACGATTTATTTTTATGATTCTTTATCGAAGCACTCCTTTTATGACGGTTTCAGACTCTACCAAACGCGAGCTCGTTATTTGGGGGATACCAAAGAAGAACATAACAGTTATTCATAATGGAGTTAACTTAATAAAGGTTAAGGTTAAAAAAGAACGAAAGAAAACGGCCATTTTCCTTGGTGCCTTAACTCGCGACAAGGGGATAGAAGATGCACTCAAAGTTTTTAGTTTAATTAATCAAAGTGACACCAATTGGCGATTTTGGATTGTGGGTAAAGGTGAGCGGGACTATGTAAATAATTTAAAATTTAAAATTAAAAATTTAAAATTGGATAAAAAAGTCAAGTTTTGGGGATATGTTGACGAAAAGAAAAAATTTGAACTTTTGACACGGGCGCACGTTTTAGTAAATCCGTCAGTAAGAGAGGGCTGGGGACTTGTGAATGTTGAAGCTAACTCGGTGGGAACCCCGGTTGTCGGTTACAAAGTGGCTGGGTTAGTTGATTCGGTAAGAAATGGCGAGACCGGAATATTGGTAAAGTACGGTGATATTCAATCTTTCGCGTCGGGCGTAATCAAATTATCTAAAGACAGCCTACTTTATAGTAGATTCCAAAGAAATTGCAGGCAGTGGAGCGGGAAATTTAAATGGGAAAAAGCTACGAAAAAAAGCTTGAAATTAATAGAAAGTGTGGTATAGCTATAAGAATATGAATTCGTTATTTAATTGGAAAGGAAAGCGGGTTTTGGTTACAGGGGGCACTTCTTTTATTGGTTCAACTCTGGTAGATGCCCTAATAAAAAAGGGGGCGGCAGTTCGGATAGTCGATGATTTATCAAGTGGTAAATTAGAAAATATTGAAAACTATTTAAAATCCGCAAGCTATGCCGATTTTACCAAGGCTGATTTAAGAGAGCCGTCAGTTGCAAGACGCGCAGTTGAGGGAATTGATGTAATTTTTCATCTTGCCGGAGATCATGGCGGACGCGGTTATGTCGATCTGCACCAAGCCGGTCCGGCTTCCAACCTTTTTCTTGACGGTCTTGTCTTTTGGGAAGCGGCTCGTGCAGGGGTTGAAAAGATAGTCTTTGCTTCATCCGGATGCGTCTATCCGAATAATATTCAAACAGACATAAAGAAAGAACTTTATCTGACCGAAGATTTGGTCAAGCCGCCGTACGATGCCGATAACATGTACGGTTGGGCAAAGTTAATGGCGGAAGATACTTTGCGCGCCTACCATAAAGAGTACGGTATAAAAACTGCTTCCTGCCGCTTTTTTACGGTCTACGGTCCAAGGGGTAAGGAGGACCATGCGGTGATTGCCATGATTGCCAGAGCTTTTGTCGGTCAAAATCCGTTTGAAGTTTGGGGAAATGGACAGCAGATTAGAAATTGGACATATGTAGAGGATATTGTTGCAGGCACAATTGCTGTCGCCGAGAAAATTGATGACGGAACCCCTGTAAATTTGGGAACAATGGAAAGAATAAGAGTAATTGACGCGGCTAAAATGATCCTTTCTTATACCGGTCATAAAGCAAAAATAAAGTTGTTAAAAGACATGCCAACCGGTCCGATGAACAGAGTCGCCGATAATTCTCTGGCAAAAAAATTGCTTGGTTGGGAACCGGCCGTCAAATTTGAGGACGGCTTAAAAAAGACAATAGACTGGTATTTTTCGACCAAGAAAAGAAGTGAGGTTAAGGATCATCTGGAAAAGAAATTAACCGAGCGGTAATGGAAGCTTTATTTTTTTTAATCCCAATCTTCTGGGTAGGTTTTGTGATTGCCAGGCGGGCAACTTCAATAAAGAGGGCAGAGGTGCTTATGGGAGTGGCGCTGCCTGTCGGAGTTGCCATTTATATTTTCATTTTGAATTTACTTTCTTTTGTTATTAAGGGTAATCCCGGTATCTTTATTTCCTATTTTGTTTTTATTTTGATAGGGCTGGTTATTTCAAGAAAAATAAAAGCAGATAAAATTGATTTCCCTAAAAAGACAGTTTTGTTTCTTTTTATTTTATCGGTAGCCATATGGGGAATATTTCTTTTTTGGAAAGTGGGACACACGATTTTAGGCGGAGATACTTCGCTTTATTACAGTATAGCCAAAACTTTTGCGAGGGGGAACTTCCCGATTGTGTCCCCATGGCAACCGGATTTACCGGTTAAATACCACTACGGCGCCTCTATTTTTTTGGGAGCTTCGGAAAGCTTCACTGGTTACTCTTTTGAATTTTTACACAGGTTTATTGTTTTTCTGCTTCTTCTTTCTGTCTCCCAGATTCTTATTTGGGCGTGGAGACGACACGAAAGTTTACTTTCTCTATTAATATATCAACTTGTACCGATAGTTGCCTTGATAAGTGTCGGGACATTTATGTTTGTTGGGCCGCACTTTCCCTTAAAACTCCCCGAATTGGGTAGTATCCGTGATTTGGTTTTATGGGGAAGAGAGCTTCCTTCCATACATCTTTCTTTTGAAACATATGGAGCTCCTGTAAATTTAAGCATAATTATCTACTTTCTTTTTTATACAGTTTCTTTAAGTGTTTTTTATAGTCTTATGGTTTTTCTTATATTTCCCCGATTTAAAAATAAAGTGTTTCGTTGGCTGATAGTCGGGGTCATTCTTTCTTCGCTTGCCTTAATTAATGAATCTTTGTTTTTACCTGCGCTAATTGTTTCGACTCTTCTTTTATTATGGAAAGAAAAAACTATTTTGAAACTTTTTATCACCGGATTATTTTTTGGTTTTATAGTTTTATTTCAAGGAGGAATTATTACGGATAGCTTAATTAGGAAAGATAATTTGAATGCTTCTGTGCTTTTTTTCCCCAAAAAAGAAGATTTGCCGTACGAGTTTGTTGGTTATCATCGAGCTCAACAGGCTTCAAAGCCTTTCGACATTGAGGAAAAATGGCTGCCCTTTGTTTGGTATCATCCGGGATTTGGATGGCTGTATGTTTTTAGTCTTTCAGGGTTTTTATATTTGCTGATTAAAAAAGAGAAAGAAAAACTTTTAATTTTGACTGCCTTTTTAATTTCGGCAGTGACTTCGATTATTGCTTATAACGTAATCGTTCCCAAGTATCTGGCGGCAAACGGCAATAGATTGATGTTATTTTCTTACCAGATTTTTGGTGTTTTGGTGACCTTGCTATTGATCTGGATATTTGAATCGGTCCAAAAGAAAAAGGTCGTAGCTATTATATTTTCCCTATTTGCAGTTTGGTTACTTATTCCCTCACTTGGGCCCCCGATTTTACAACTATCAGAAGCAAGGCTTGCCCAAAACCGTCTTTTAAGTGTAAACGAAGATTTGCCGGAAACTCTTAAATGGATAGAAAATAATGTGTCAATTGAAAAAAGAGTTGTTGATATAACGACCAACGCCCCTTTTTCAGGAAGACCCGAAGAGGTTCTGGTGAAAGCCGGTGCTTTCATTCCGACTTTTGCTTCTAAATATCGGGCATATACCCTTGAGGCTTCTCCGGAATATTTAGATTTGGTTTTCACTTTAAATCCGGATGTAGTTAAGGAATTAAGGGTTTCCTATGTGATTATCGATTCAAATTATTTTCAGACTCTTCCCGAAGTCAGGAAAAACGATATCCAAAATGCTGTATTTTTTGAAAAAGTTTTTGAGACATCTTCACCCTATGCCCAATGGGAAAGAATTTACAGAATTAAAGATGAATATCTAAAAGAGGGAAGTATCTTATCTGGGACTTTTAAGGAGCTATTAGGATTTATTCCACAAGATACTGCCTTATATATAGAAGATTGGAGAAGTGAAAATCCCTGGGCGACCTTAAGAAAAGCAGTTATTTTTGCTTTTAAAGATTGGAACCCCTATGCCACGCCGGGATCGGGAGTATATTTAAATGTTGAAGCATTCGTTTCAATAAGGGAGCCAGCTAAAGCCCAAAAGTTTGACTATTTGGTTCTTTCTAAGGATACTAATCCAAATAGTATTTGCGAATGCAAATTAGAGCGTATCTGGCAAGGAATTGGAGATAATGTAAAAGTTTGGAGAGTACTGAAATGGCAAAACAAAAAAATTCAGTTTTGACCTAAAAATTCAATCTGTAAGTAATTTAGCCCGGGTTTCTTTTGTTATGTCTTTAAGTTTAGTTTTTTCCTCCAGCCGGTAAGCGAAAATATTAGTCAATGGTACATATTGATAAATATTATTACCGTAATATCTGCCCCTTTTAAGAATTTCTCTTAGGTTTTGAAAGTTATTAACGGGTGTCGGTAATTCTTTATGGGAATAAATATTGAAAAGTACGCCAATTTTTACTTGGAAACCGAAATATACCAGATCAGAGAGGGTAGCTGCGCTTTCACTGTCTGATTCGAAATAGAAAACCAGCGGATTGGGGTTTGCCATGGGATTGGGAATTTTTTGTAGTATTTGATTCCATATTATATTTGCCGTAATTTCTGATCTGGTTTTTTCTAAATGCGCAAGATATTTGTTAATGGAATAAACCTGAATTGCCATTAGGATAACAAGACATATAATAACCAAAAGTTTGAATCTCTTTTTATGTGATAGACTGACAATAGAACCCCCAAATAAAGCTATTCCTGGTGCCGTTAATAATAGGTGTCTGTGTGGGGAAAAGTACGGAAGATGTGGCCAAAGGATAATCGGGGCTGCCAGGCCGGTAATTATAAATAACAAAGCAATAAGTATTAGCTCACCCTCTTTTTTAAATCTGTATTTATAAAGCAGAGCTAGAAGAAGCGCAAAAAAAGCAATTCCGAGAATGCCCAATGCTCTATTTGGAAGAAAATTTTCCGGTATTATTAAGCTTCCAACCGAAATAAATATTTTCTTCAAAAATTCTAAATCATACATTCCAAGAAGAAAATTTTTTTGAATTAAGCCTGAAAAATAACCAATTCCGTAATTGCCGGCGAATCTCGCGAATATAAAAACAAGAAGAAAAAGCAACTGTCTTTTCAAGAAAAAATTAACCTTTCTTTCCTTGATACCCCAAACAAGATCTATTGTAAATATCATGAAGATAAAGAAAGTAACTCTCGAAGGGGCAATTATATGGGCAAGGTAGAAAAACAGAAGAGATACTAAAATTTTCTTTTTATTCTTATTTATTCTTGATATTAAAAGAAAGTAAATGGAAAAGTTCATCAGTGCGATTGCAAGATAGACATTCATATTAAAAACCCAATTGGTTGCTTCCAAACCAATGTAGGTTGTTGCAAATAGTAAAGTAGAAACAAAAGCTGCAAATCTGTTTTTTGTAAAGTAGATTACTAACGGATAAAGAGAAAAGGCTGCAAGCATTCTTAGGGAAAGCGAGAATATATAATATATGGTGCCGTTATATCCAAAGATTTTTGATATAGACCACATTAAGGCTTCCTGTGATCCGTAAAGAGTAAAAAAGTATCTGACTGGATTAAACGAGTTGGAGAATTGAAGGGACTGATAATTCCAAATTGCAAGCCAATCGTCTCCGAAAAGAGCAAATTTAAAAGTCGGCCAGAATAGAAAAATGCACAAAGAAAGAATTAATAGGAAAGAGAGAATTACTTTCAACTGTCCGGTATTTTTAGCGGTCATGATTAATAAACTTATTTAGTTTTTCAAGATTATATTGCCAGCCCTCTGATAAAATCTCCTTAAAAAATATCCAGCCGTCTTTTATGACTTTAGATTTTACTTGGTCAAACATCCTTTTTGCTTCATAGCTTGGAATTTCTGCTACCTTTTTCTTGGCCCGAAGGGTGTTGGCTATAAGTTCAATTTCTATTGCGTAGCCTTCCGAGGTAAAGCTGAAGTTGTCAAAAATGTGGCGTTCGAAGACTTTGTAACCATTGATGGCATCTGTCAAATTCGTTTGAAAAAGAATGTTCATAAGGATATTGAAGACTCTTCCCCCAATTTCTCTAATGAAAGTTGTGTCATCGCTTTTGCCGGCAAAGCGTGAAGCAATAACTAAGCCGATTTTTTCCCTGGAGCTAAGTTTTTTTAGAAGTTTGGGTAATTCTTCTGGAAGATGGGATAAATCCGCATCCATTGCTACTAATATTTCACCCTTGGATGTTTTAAATCCTTCAATAAGTGCTTTGGACTTTCCGGGATTGCCGGTTCTTCTGATTGTTTTCACCCCGTGTTTTTTGGCTTTAATTTCCGTCTTATCCTTACAATTATCGCAGACCACTATTATTTCAAAGTCATTTTTTTTGAAGCCTTTAATTTTACCGATGACTTTTCTTAATCGCTTTAAAAGTATCTCAATGTTGTGTTCTTCGTCTTTTGCGGGGATAACTACACTTACTTTGGGAGGCGCTTTAATTTTAGCCATTATTTACAAATACTCTTGCCACATTTGGCCCCAGCGTGTTCGCATAATTGTTTCCACCCTTTGCTTAGAGTTTAAATTAAACCAAGTATCATTGTAAACTTTGGCTGCAGCCCTAAAAATATAAAGTAACGGGGTTTTGAAAAACAGTGATTCAATTTGCGGACCTAAGTGTCTAAGGAACATCTCGGTAAAAAATACTAACTGTTTTGGATTTGGTTCTTTGAATTTAAGTGTGGGTGGTTTGTCCCCCAGAAGTTTATAATTTCTCGTTCCTACACCTACCCTCTCGGGGTATTTTATCGTGTCGATTTTTTTGATGTTGAGACCCATGGTTGTTGCCGCCAATGCATCCATTGCTACCAAATCATGTGAAGCAAAAATATACCCGACCTCTACCGGAGTTCCTGTTTTAGGGCCGGTTCCCTCCATAGCTACCAGTGCATCGCCGACGGCAAATTGGATTTTATCCTTAAAATACAGATTGACGTCAGCCAAAGCTTTTGCTAAAACCGTATGATAATTGTGTCTTAAGTCGTGAATGCACCCCCACTGGTTTTTGATTGCAAACGTGAGATGAGAAAGTGCGTGCGTTTTCATAATGGGAAGTGTAATAATATTGTCAGCTTCAAGAAGTACTTCACTGACTTTCAGATGGTTTAAAACCATACCTTTATAGGGTACGACCTTAAATTTTGTATTGGTTAGGCTAACCAAGTTAACATGATATTTTTTTGCCAATCTTTCTATCCCGAGGATCCTAAAAGAATCGTCGGTGTGCATAAATGCAGCCGTATCCGTGTCGGCGATTGATAGTTTTTTTGGTTTAATGTGCTTTTTAACTTGTCTTATGACTGCTTCAATGACCATCGGGGAAGTGGTGACACAGGGATAAACTTTATCCCAGACAGCGTTTACCTTTAAAACAATGTTGTCGCCTTTAACGTACTTTTTCCACTGCGCTAGTTCCATTGCTTTTTCCACAGCTTCAAAGACTAATTCTTTTTGGTTTCCGGGCTTAACCGCAACAGAAGCAACATGACTGTATTTTGGTTTTGTGTATTTCATGTACTTGGTTATTGTATCAGTTAAATATAAAAGCTTTTTTGTGGGCGGGATAGAACATCATAATTATAGTATAATTCGCCTGCATGAGAAGCCCTTTTGTTTCAATAATTGTTCCTACTTACAATGAGGCAAGAAATATTGGACGCCTCCTTGAGTCAATTAAAAAACAGACTTATTCCAAAATTGAAACATTGGTGGTAGATGATGGTTCAAAAGATAACACAATTGAGATATGTAAAGAGCATAAAGCCAGAGTGTTTGCAAGAAGTCATGCGGAAAGAAGCGTCCAGAGAAATTTCGGAGCTAAAATGGCGAAAGGAAAATACTTGTTTTTTTTGGATGCTGACATGGAGCTTTCACCAAAGGTTATTGCAGAATGTGTTAGTGTGATTAATAAAAAAGACAAAATGATTGCTGCAACTATCTTGGAAAAACCGGTAGCATCATCGTTTTGGGAAAAAACAAAGGCATTTGAGAGGTCTTTTTACAATATAAAGGGAGATGAAACTACGGACGCCGCGCGTTTTTTCGATATGCAGACATTTTGGAAAATCGGCGGATACGACGAGAAAATAACCGGACCGGAGGATTGGGATTTAACAGAAAGATTGATACGAAAAAAATATAAGATTGGCGTAGTAGCTGCGCTAATTTATCATCACGAAAAAGTTCCATCACTAGTTAACCTTCTTAAGAAAAAATACTATTATGCACTCAAAGCCCACAGATTTTTGAAGAAAAATAAAACACCAGTCCTTTCTGCAAAGACAATATATTTTCTAAGACCGGTTTTTTATAAGAATTGGAGAAAACTAATTTCAAATCCTAAGCTTAGTCTGGGAATGTTTACTATGCTTTTTTTAGAACAAGGCGCAGGATTAGTTGGTTATTTAGTCGGACTTATCAAAAATGAATAAAAATTGTCTCTTGTTAACGTCTCCTTTCAGACCAAACATTGGCGGGGTTGAAACCCACCTGGATGATTTAATTTCGGAAGGGACAAAAAAAGGTGTTAATTTTACCGTTCTCACTTATCAACCCCTAGTGACAAGTGCGATAGGGGCGTTTAAAGAAAGGGGGGCAGGCTTTACTATTTACAGGATCCCTTGGATAAGAATGAACCTTTTTTTAATTTTGGAGAAATTTCCCGCTCTTGAATTTATATATCTTTTCCCTGGAATTTTTCTGGGAGGATTAATTTACCTCCTCTTCAATTTCCAAAAAATTGATGTAATACATGCCCAGGGTTTGGTAGCGGGTGCCGGAGGATTTTTTCTCGCTAAAATCTTCAGGAAAAAAATAATCATTTCAACACATTCTATCTATAATTTTCCCAAAAAAAGTTTTTACTTAAGTTTTGTTAAATTTATTTTTTCGAATTCCAATTCCGTTCTTACTCTTTCTAAGCAATCTGAAAAGGAAGTTTTGTCTTTAGGCGTTCCGAAAGATAAAGTTTCTGTATTTACTTATTGGGTCGACCAACAAAAGTTCCGCTTTCGGGGAAAGGTTTCATCAAGGAAAAAACTAAAACTTCCCTTAAATAAGTTTATCTGCCTTTTTGTTGGAAGATTAGTTTCGGTAAAAGGAATAAATGAGTTGATGGAGGCGGCGACAATGACAAAGAAAGACATTTTATTTTTAATTGCAGGTAGTGGGCCTATGGAAGATTTTGTTAGAGAGGTATCTGCCAAACACAAAAACGTAATTTTTTTAGGGCCAATCAATAACTCCAACCTTCCCTTTTACTATAGTGCTTCTGACGTTTTAATTGTTCCTTCCACTCACGAGGAGGGATTTGGAAGAGTTATTATCGAAGCTCTTTCTTGCAGCCTGCCGGTCATTGGTTCAAAACGAGGGGCGATTCCTGAAGCCATGAATAAAAAGGTGGGTATTTTTATAGATGTTTCATCCGGTGTGATTAAAAAAAACCTTGAACAACTGAAAGATGAGCCCAATCGACTTTTGGGTATGAGAAAATTTGCCAGAAAATTCGCGGAAAATAGATATAGTGAAAATAATATTAATTTGATTATTAGACACTACGACGACAAGACTAAGGATGTTTTAATAATTACCTCTCATTTTCAACCTAATATTGGGGGAGTAGAAACTCACCTTAATGACTTAGTTTTCGCCTTAACTAAAAGAGAGTGGAATGTCGTAATTGCTACTTATAATCCTTTAGCAAAAAATATCAGAGTTAAATTTTTTGAAAAAAAGAAAAATTTACGGGTGTATCGCCTGCCTTGGCCGGGTTTTAATATAGTCCACAGACTTACCCCTTACCCAATACTTGAATTTCTTTATCTTTTCCCCGGATTATTTTTGATCAGTCTTTATGCCTTAATTAAAAATCCCAATGTCAGAATTTTACATGCTCAAGGGTTGGTGCCGGCGGTCGTTTCTTTAATTCTGGCCAAAATTACAGGCAAACGGGCAATTGTTAGCACCCACAATCTGTATTTTTTCCCGGAAGTTGGTCTTTATAAAGAGGCGGCAAAATTTGTTCTATCCAATGCAGATTGTGTTTTATGTTTATCAGAGGCATCTTTGTCTGAAATTGCAGGAATTGGTGTTCCCAAAGATAAAATTAGACGCTTTCATTACTGGTTAGACCTTACTATTTTTAAACCATTAGATAAAAATGTAGCAAAACAAAAGACAAAGCTTTCCGGCAAGTTCGTATCTCTTTTTGTCGGCAGGTTAATTGAAACAAAAGGCGTTAAGTTGCTTCTTGAGGCCAGTAGGGTAACAAGGGAGATAACTTATCTTTTTGCGGGCCCGGGACCCCTCGAAGAAGAAATAGTGAAGGAGACGAAGAAAAACAAAAACGTTCGCTATCTTGGTTCTATCGCTCCCGCATCAGACCAGCTTAGACTTTATTTAAGTACTGCCGATGTTGTTTCGGCGCCGTCTTTGGTTGATGAAGGCTATGGCAGAGTTGCCATGGAGGCAATTGCCTGCGGAACTTGCGTTTTGGCAACCAAGGTTGGCGGTTTAAGCGAGGTGGTAACTGACGGGGTTGGATGGTTAGTTAAACCTTCTCCTAAAGAATACATAAATAGATTAACTTCTCTTAAGGATAATCCGAAGATGCTTATGAAAATAAGTAAAAATACGAGGGCACATGCACTTAAGTATTTTAGCGAAGAAAACGTCGATGAAATAATCAATGCATATCAAGAATAAATTAAAGAGTTTGTTAAAAAATACCGGAGACATGGCTCTAAAAAGACGGGCGGGAATAATTATTGAAGAACTTGACCTTCATGGTGGAGAAAAAATTATAGATGTGGGATGTGGCGACGGATACTATTTATATTTACTGTCAAATCTAGGGATGAAACTTAGTTTAACGGGAGTTGATTTTGATAGACGCGCGCTTGAGTCTGCAAAGAAAAACTTGTGGAGGAAAAAAGTAAGATTGGTTCACGGAAATTTAATGTCAAAACTTCCTTTTGACGACGCAACTTTTGATAAGGCTGTAATGAGCGAAGTTGTTGAACATTTACCAAATGACGTAAGGGGATTAAAAGAAGTAAAAAGAATACTTAAAAAAAATGGAACCTTGATATTGACGGTTCCTAATGCAAATTATCCATTTTTATGGGACCCCATAAACTGGCTTTTGGAAAAATTATTTAATACCCATATCAAATCAGGCTTTTGGGCGGGTATTTGGAACCAACATATCAGACTTTATAAACCGAGACAAATACAAAGGGTTGTTTCAAAAGTTGGGTTTAGGGTGAGCATGGTCGAATCCCTAACTTACTGGTGTCTTCCTTTTAATCATTACTTATTAAATTTCGGCGCAAGAATTTTAGCAAATGACAAATCACATAATTTAGCCAAAGGTGCCAATAAGTTTTCAAAATCGGCCAAGAGAAGCACAATTACCGATTTGTTTTTTACATTAACCAGCTTGGTTGATAAACTAAACGATTTATATATGCCCAAGAGTTTTGGTGTGTCAATTTTTCTGAAAGCCAAAAAATGAAAAAGCGTATTTATTTCTTTATTGGTACTACTGCAGAGTTAATTAAGCTCGCCCCAATAATTCGGGAATTTAAAAAAAGAGAAATAGATTTTAAGGTAATTACTTCCGGGCAAACACACGTTCTTTTTGACAACTTGACCGGATATACAGGGAAAGTTATTCCGGATATTAAATTTGAAGAAAAGACTCCGAGGTCTTCACTTTTGCTTTTCGGTTGGTGGCTGATACGGACTTTTTTGTCAGCACTAATTTCTTTACGGAAAGAGTTTAAGGGTTTAAATAAAAAAAATTCCTACTTTATTATTCACGGCGATACGGTTTCCTCTTTAATGGGAGCTTTCATAGCCTACGTTTACGGATTAAGAATTGTTCATGTTGAGTCGGGACTAAGGTCATTTAATTTTTTGGAACCTTTCCCAGAGGAAATCTGCCGTTACATTATAATCCATTTAGCCGATGTACTCTTTGCCCCAACCCAATGGGCATTTGAAAACCTCAAAGGCCTTTCGGGAATAAAAATTAACACCAGCCAAAATACTCTAATAGAAACTTGCCAGTGGGCATTAAGAGCTAGAAAATTACCAAGAATTATTAAGAAGCATAAGAAGTATTACATCTTAACCATGCATCGACAGGAACATGTTATCTTCAAGAAAAGTTGGACCGTAGCTACTATTAAATATGTGATTAGAAACGCGCCCAAAAGTTTTAATTGCATACTTGTAGCTCACCATTTAGCCAGAAGCTTTTTTGGGAATAGTGAGCCCATAGGGCAGATGTGGAAACGAGTAGAGGTTACTAAGACTTTACCCTATATAGATTTTATGAAGTTGATGGAAAACGCAGAATTTATAGCGACCGATGGCTGTACCAATCAGGAAGAGGCATATTATATGGGGGTTCCCTTATTGGCCCTAAGAAATCATACAGAGAGAATAGAAGGGTTGGGTGAAAATATAGTAATAAGTAAAAGTAAGAAGACTGTTATAAAAAACTTCTTGAAAAATTACAAAAAATATAAAAGAAAGGCGGTCAACTATAAAACTCGACCTTCAAAAATAATTGTTGATTTTTTAACGAGTAATTCCACTCTATGAGTAGCGAAATGTTAATCGGGTCCATAAAGACGCTTGATTGGGATAGTCAGTTTTTTGGTTATCCCGTTGGTAAAATAGAGCCTTTGCATTTATCCCCAGAGAATTTAAAAGCCATTTTGGCAAATTTACGAGGGAAAATTAAATTGGCGTATTGGTTTGTTGATCCAAAAGATAAAATTTCAAACGAAGCCGCAAAAGAAAATGGCGGGTTTCTATTAGACCGAAAAACAACTTATCTTCGAAGCGTTCCTCGAAAGATGGTATCCAAGAAAGACTCGCATATTAAGTCAATTTTGGGTAGGCCCCTAAATCGCGAGCTTTGTTTATTAGCCTTAGAAGCCGGTGAACACTCTCGTTTTAAACTTGACCCCAATTGCGACGGAAGTGAATTTGAGAAACTTTATATTGAATGGATTAGAAAAAGCTTAAGTGGGGAAATTGCCAAAGATGTATTGGTATATAGAGAAAAAGGCAGGCAAGTTGGTTTTATTACTCTGGGAGAAAAAGGGGGACGTTGCAATATTGGTCTAATTGCAGTTAGTCCAGAATTTAGGACGAAAGGAATTGGAAAGAAACTTATTGAATCCTCTTTGAAAAAAGCTGGCGGATGGGGTTATCGAAAAATGGACGTTGTTACCCAGGGAGACAATATCGCTGCTTGTAAATTTTACGAACAATTAGGATTTAAGCTCGAATCTGTTGTTAATGTTTATCATTTTTGGCTTTAAGGTTATCTTCGAATGCTGTTATAATGCGCCTAAACATGCGCTATCAAGGGCTTGAGTATAAAATTCCATTTAACAAGCCGTATCTCACCAATCGCGAACTTCGCTATATAAAACAGGCGCATTCCTTGGGTCAGCTTGCCGGCAATGGTTATTACACAAAAAAATGCCAGGAATGGATAGAAAAAAATATTGGTGCCAAAAAAGTTTTGCTTACCCACACGTGTACTTCAGCACTTGAAATGTCTGCCATTCTTGGAGGATTTGGGCCTAAGGATGAAATTATCATGCCCTCTTTTACTTTTGTAACCACGGCAAGTGCATTTGTTTTAAGGGGGGCAGTACCAGTTTTTGTAGATGTAAGAGCTGACACTTTAAATATAAACGAAGACTTAATTGCGGAAGCAATAACACCCAAAACTAAAGCAATTATGGTTGTTCATTATGCCGGAGTCGGCTGTGAGATGGATAAGATTAATGAAATAGCAAAAAAACACAAACTTTTGGTTTTGGAAGACGCCGCCCAAGCTTACTTGGCAAAATACAAAGGGAAATATTTGGGAACCATTGGAGATATAGCTGCAGTAAGTTTCCATGAAACAAAAAATATAATTTCCGGCGAGGGCGGGGCGATTTTAATAAACAATGAAAAGTTTATTGAACCGGCAGAAATTGTTTGGGAAAAAGGAACAAATAGAAATAAGTTTTTAAGAGGAGAGGTTGACAAATATACTTGGGTTGATATCGGTTCTTCTTATTTACCCTCTGAGATGGTGGCCGCTTTTCTTTTTGCGCAACTGGAAAAGTCTGAAAAAATTATCCGTAAAAGAAAAGAGGTTTGGAATATCTACCATGAGAAACTTTTTTCGTTTGAAAAGGCCGGGTATTTAAGAAGACCGATTGTTCCCGAGGAATGCGAACACAATGGGCACATTTACTATATTCTTTTGGACAATCTTGCCACAAGAACAAAACTTATTGATTTTCTTAAAAGGAGAGGTATTTTATCAGTTTTCCATTACATTCCACTCCATTCCTCCCCGGCCGGTAAGAGATTTTGCCGATTTGCTGGAAAATTAAACGTCACAAATAGAACCTCTGATACTCTTTTAAGACTGCCTTTATTTTATGAGATTACAGATAAAGAGATAGAATATATTACCCAATCTTTAGGAGACTTTTTTAGAAAATGAAACCCGAAGTAACCATCGTTATTGCTACCTATAACTCCCAAAAGACATTACCGCTGGTTCTTGATTCGATAAAGAAACAAACTTATCCGCGAAGTAGGATTGAAATTTTATTGATTGACGGAGGTTCGAGCGACTCAACACTGGCGCTGGGAAGAAAATACCATTGTCGGATGAAAAGAAATCCGCGAACAGAGCCGGTATACGCCAAATACCTAGGTTATGTAAACGCGAAAGGAAAATATATTATGTATTTAGACCACGATGAAGTTATAGAAAACAAGGATGATTTAACAAGGAAGGTTCAAGTTCTTGGGTCGGACGAAAGGGTTAAGATGGTTGTCGGAAGCGGATATAAAAACCCCAAAGGCTACCCTTTTATTAATGACTATGTGAATGATTTCGGAGATCCGCTCTCGCTTTTCATGGACCACTTGTCGAGAAATTCATTATTTTTTATGAATACCATGAGGCGCAGATACCGCTTAGTTTCAGAAAACAGAACCTTTGCAATTTTTAGCTTTACTCCGGAGGGAGTTCTTCCTCCTTTTGAGTTGGTTCAAGGGGGTAGTATGCTGAACTTAATTTATTTGAAGAAGCAATTTCCCAAGATTATAAAAAAATATGAATTGATACCCCATCTTTTTTTTATGCTTTGCCTAAAGTCTCCATATCTTGCGGTTATTAAAAATTCTCCGTTAATTCATTATTCTTCGGAAACCTTCGAAAAATACCTTAAAAAAATTAGCTGGAGAATTAAAAACAATATCTATCATGTTAAAACGATGGGCAAGACTGGATTTGCCGGTAGAGAAGGATTCCAACCAGGATGGAGAAAGTATAAAAAATATTTTTTTTTACCTTATGCCTTCTCGGTTATTTTCCCTCTCTTTGATTCCATTTATTTGGTGGCGACGAGGGATAATTTTGCTTATCTTCTTCATATACCTTTATGCATTTTTACAAGCACGCTAATAATTTATCACTCACTTCTTAAATTTTTAGGCAAAAGTCCTCAATTGAAAAATTATGACGAGTCTAAAGTTATCGGAAACAAATAATTAATGTCTAAAACAATTGACCAAAATTATTTCCAGTTGACCAAATGGAAATGCATGCCAAAAGATGCCGTTCGGGATGCTGTTAAGGACATTCTTTCGGTGGCAAGAGTAAAACTTAATACTCCTATAAACAATTTGAAAGTTTTAGATGTGGGCTGTGGTGCCGGTAGCTACTGTTTCGGGATAGAAAAACACGTAAGAAAAGTTGTGGGTGTAGAGCCGTATAAGGCGGCTTATGAGCAATCTTTAATCAATAAAAAAAGATTTGATTCGAAGGCGATTTTTGTGAATAAGACAATTGAAGATTTTCGTTCAAAAGAAAAATTTGATTTGGTTTTAAGTCTCACAACAATCGAACATATGCCTCATGCCGAAAAATCCTTCAAACAAATATTTTCTCTTCTTAAAAAAGGTGGAATAACATATCTGACAGCTCCTAATAAATGGTGGCCAATGGAAAACCATTACGGACTACTTTTTCTGTCTTGGCTTCCTTTGAACATAGCGAATTTCTATGTAAAACTTTTCGGTAGAGGCGAGTCTTATGTAGATAGTGCGTATTCAAAATCTTATTTCGGTATGAAGGAATTTTTCGACAAGTTTAAATGCAAGTACTATTTTCGTTTGCCTGATAAAAACTCAAATTATGTTGGTATTGCCAATAAATCTTCATTTTATAAAGCGCTAAAAAATTTCGGAATTGATTTAATTAGAATACTTCCTATTTTTTGGATATTTTCAAAAGGTTTTATCATGGTTATTAAAAAGGAATAAGACATTTTCATTATAGACTTGAGGAATATCTTCAATTCTGAATTTTACGAGTTTCTTGTTTATTAGTTTATAAGCCCTGTATTTATTCTTAATCATCAGATTATATATGTCAGTTAGTTTATGTCCTGAAAGTTTAGCCAAAGTAGGGTTAAATTCAAGCAGTATCGCCGGATGAATTTTTCTCAAGGTCTTACGGAGTCCATCCAAAACTTTTAACTCTGCTCCCTCAACATCTATTTTTATTAAACCGATGTTTCTGATTTTATGTTTATTAATAAAAGAATCTAGGGTTATCGAACTGACTTTTTCTACCCTTCCTTTATAGGAAACGGTTGAGGAATGCATGCCTTGGTTATCTTCGTTAATATATAGCTTATTTCGGACCTTCCCTTTGTCGGAAACTATTTTCCTGTAGGCTTTGACATTTTTAGCCGAATTAAGCTTAATGTGCCCCAATAATCTTTTGTAATTTTTCTTTTCGGCCTCAAAAGCAAAAATTTCCTTGGCTTCTCTAAAAAGACTTAATGAGTATATTCCAATGTGGGCACCGACATCAATAAAGGTTTTTCTTCTGACCATTTTTTTAACCTGGTTTATCCAGATTCCTTCATAAGTCCCATCAATGAAAATCCAAAAATCAACAAAATTACCAAGATTAAGATCCATTTTTGTACCGGTTGCGTCAATTAATGATCTTACATGGAGATCGTGATTTTTAAAAATGTAAAGTAAAACCAGTTTGACGTAATGGTGCAGAGGTCGTAAAAATAATGCAAGGTTATTTAATATTTTGTCGGTGGTTTTCATAGACCAACAAAACTATAATATACTTCCAAAACAATGTCTATTGTCCGTAAATATTTGTCGATAATTATACTTAGTATTTTACCTCTTATTCTTGTTTTGATTTGGTTTAGAAACGGCCTTTTGTTTGCGGGTGGGGAAGAGGGTATGTCATTTTATAATTTGTCTAAAAATCTCTCGTTGATATCTTATCCTTGGTACGATGCTAACGGCGGTTATGCAATGTCAATATTATTACCAAGGGTGCCATTTTATTCTTTTCTTGAATTGTTTTATAAATTTGGCTTAGAAGGATATGTTCTGCAAGCGCTGGTTTTCTACTTATTGATGGTTACTGGTTCTCTCTCGGTCTATTATTTAATTAAAGAAATAATTACACCAAAATTGCCGACAGAGGCTCAAAAGATTATTCCTTTTATTTCAGCCGTCTTTTATCTTTTCAATCCTTATTCTTTGACTCAAGTTTGGGGTAGAGGCCTACTGGCGCAAATGTTTTCATTTGCCCTACTGCCCCTTTTTCTCCTACTCGTGATTCTCGGATTCAAAAAAAGAAAATTTTTCTATGCCCTTTTAGCTGTTTTTGCCAGTTTTATCTTGTCTCCGACATTTGTCCTGATTACCCAAATAATAGTTATTTGGACTCCTGTTTCAATTTATTTTGTTTATAGTTTTATAATCTCTAAAGATAAAGAAAGCAGGGTGTTTATTTTCCAGTATTCAATTTTTCTTATTGTAATTTGGACGTTTACTCACGCATGGTGGCTGATTCCGACTTTTAAAATTGCTGGTCAATATTTTTCACCAGTTTCAAATAATCTCCAGGAAAATATTGGAACCCTTTTGGGGGTAAGCCCGTATTTTACCTTGTCTTATGTTATAAGATTGACACAAAAATTTATTATTTTTACTGCAAATACTTATGGTGAAATTTACTCTACGTTTTTCTTCCAGGCAATAAGTTGGCTTGTTCCCATCACGGCAGTTTTTTCAATAGCGTATCTAAGAAAAATAAAGATTTTAATGTTTTTTCTAATTCTTTTTTTGTTGGGACTTTTTGTTTCGCTTGGGTCTAATCCGCCGTTAGGGTACTTTTTTGTTCTGGTTTTTAAAAGATTTTCTTTCCTGCAAGCTTTCAGAAATCCTTATGAGAAATTTGGCATAGTTTTAATGCTTGCCTATACTCCATTCTTTGCGCTTGGATTATATCGATTAAATGAACTGACCAAAAAGCGCTTCTCCAATATTATTCTTTATTTGATTATTTTTTTAGTTTGCGGTGTTTTTGTTTGGCCTCTCTGGAAAGGTCAATTTTCGGGAAAGAATGCTTGGACAAAGGTACCTGGATATTATAAAGAGGCCGACATTTGGCTTTCTGCTAATGCGGGTGACGGCAGACTTATCCAAGTTCCTCTTATTGGCGGCGACGGAGTTATTTATAATTGGGAACATCCTTATCAGGGGATAGAACCCGGAGAGTTTCTATTTACCCCGTCATCAATCGGGAGGAACGTTGTTGTAAACAAGATTTATTATAACGTCCTGCTTCAAAGGTTCGGGAATTTTGCTCCCTATTCCTTTGGTCCTGATCCGGATATTTCCAAGTCCGAGTTTAAAAGCAAAGAGCTTTGGCAGGAGTTAGCGAAACTAAATGTTCGTTATATTGTTTTTCATAACGATTTGTATGACTCTGTAATAGGCGAAAAGAAAACCAAGGAAGATTTTAGAAGGTATTTAAGTTCCCAGAGAAACATTAAGAAAGTAAAAACCTTTGGTGAGCTTGATATCTATGAAGTGGCCTTTTCCGACGAAATTAGACATATTTATTCGCCACAGGTTAAGACAGAATATCTAAAAATTAATCCGACATTATATGAGGTTAAAATGTTGGAAGAGAAATCCGCAGATTTACATTTTCTTGAACTTTTTGACCCCAATTGGATAGCGTATCAGGAAGATGGGACAGTTTTGGAACATAATAAGGTTTTTTCGTATGCCAACTCTTGGGAGATTAAGGATTCTTCATCCAAAATTTTTATTAAATATAAACCGCAAGATTATGTTAACTTGGGCACGAAAATTTCTACTTACACCTTAGTTGGTTTAGTCATTGTTTTTATATATTTATGGATAGAACAAAAAAGACGGGGGTATCGGTAGTTATCCCCAGTTATAACTGCAAAAAAATACTATTTCGCCTTTTGGATTCTTTAAAAAAATCCAATTACTCTAAATTTGAAGTGATTGTGGTTGATAATGGTTCGATTGATGAAACTCTTGGGGAGGGAAGAAAAAATTACAAATGGGTAAGGTGGATAGATGCGGGAGAGAAAAACATAGGCCAAACTGGTGCGTATAATTTGGGTTTTTCTTATGCAAACAAGAAAAACCATATTTTAATGATTGACGCGGACGTAGTTCCCGATTCCGGGATGATTACAAAGCTTGTAGAAAGATTAGAGTCAGATTCTCAAATTGGAATTGCGACGCCCATGATTTTGTATCTGAATGATAAAAACTGGGTAAATCAAGCGGGAAGCGAAGTTAACCTTCTGACCGGAAAGGTCACGATTGGTTGGGGACCTAAGAGAAACTTTTTGAAGGCAAAAGAAGTTCAAGGGTCAGGGACGGTTATGCTTTTCAGAAGAGAGTTGGTTGATAAAATCGGAGGTTTTGAGAATTGGTTTCTTTGCTATTTTGACCCCGAGTACTGTGTTCGGGCCAAAAAAGCAGGCTATAGCATCTGGTATGAACCAATGGCTGTTTGCTATCACGATCAAAGCAAAGACCCGAAAGTTTGGCGCCCCAGAGTTTTATCACGCGCCTATCTTTTAGGGAGAAACAGAACACTTTTTATAAGGAAACACGGCAATATTTTTACCTATTCTTTATTCTTACCTTTTATTTTGGGTTACTATTTAATAGAAGCTTATAAATTTAGAATCATCCCTAAATGGTTCGAACTGATAAAAGGAAGTTTTGAGGGTTATAATTATCCCCTTAGAAAATCTATTAAAATTCCATTATCAAGATGAAGAAAATTGATTCCATCTATATTTTTGCTTTAGGCGCCTACGGGACGGGAATTTCCGGTGGGGATAGGATTTTTATCGAATTCGCCAGGCGGTGGTCGCGGCAACATAAAGTCAGAATTTTTCTTTGGACCGAGGGGAAAAGAATGTGTGATAGACAAAAACTTAAATCCAGAGACATAACCTTTGTCGTATTTTCAATGAAACCATGGAAACGTTTCGGATTTTTAGTGAATTATTTTGCCAGGATTATGGAAGGAATTAAGCTTGGTTTGACATTAAAACTACCAGCTACCAGATACCAGCTACCAGATACTATTATTTATTCTGCCTCCGAATTTTGGATGGACTCAATCCCTGCCTTAATCCTCAAATTTCGTTATCCCAAGTTAATTTGGTTGGCTGCATGGTATCAAACTGCTCCCAGCCCCCTTAGTTATGGTTGGTCATTACCCTATTGGTTAGTTCAACAGCCTATTAAACCCGTAATTTCGTACTTTGCGGATTATGTTTTGGTAAACAATAAAGAAGAAAGGAAACAATTCCCCAAACTTAATAAAAAGAATAGAGTTGTTGTTGTTCTCGGAGCAGTAGATTTAGAAAAAATTGAAAATTGGAAATTGAAAATTGGAAATTTACCGAAGGTTTATGATGCGGTTTTCCAGGGAAGATTCCATCCCCAAAAAGGGGTGGTTGAGCTGATTGATATATGGAAGAAGGTTATTGACAAAAAGCCTGATGCCAAGTTGGCGATGATAGGAGATGGACCGCTTATGTCAAGTGTAAAGTTAAAAATTAAAAGTGAAAAGTTAAAGAACAATATCAAGCTCTTCGGCTATGTATTTGATGGAGAGAAAAAATATAAAATATTTTCTCAAAGCAGAGTTGTAGTTCATCCGGCTTTTTATGACAGTGGCGGAATGGCGGCGGCCGAAGCAATGGCCTTTGGTCTTCCCTGCGTCGGCTTTAATCTGGATTCTTATAAATCTTACTATCCTAAAGGGATGGTTAAAGTTCCGGTTGGCGACAAAGGTGCTTTTGCAAATGCAATATTGTCGCTTCTTTCCGACAAGAATAAATATCGAGAAATCGCGTCGGACGCGTTAAAAATGATTGAGAAAAACTGGTCTTGGGAAGAAAGGGCTAAAGAGGTAATAGAAAATGTCTAAATTTTACTGGAGCGGACTGCACCCATTTTTCTACCATCCTTTCATATCTTCCTTTACACCCGACTTAAAAAAGAAGGTCATTGTTGATTGTGGTTGTGGTAAGGGAATAATGGGTTATTTAATCCGCGCAACCCGGGATCTTAACGAGTCTTCTCTGATGGGTATTGATATAAATGCAGCTAACCTTTCGTTTTGTCGAGAACATCGGGTATATGACAAATTGCTTAAACACTCCCTGCCAACGCTTCCCCTTAAAGATAAAAGTGTAGATTTTTTGATGTGCACGGAAGTTATCGAGCATCTTACAAAAAAAGAAGGATTAAAATTACTTTCCGAAATTGACAGGGTATGTAAAGGCAGGGTAATTGTTACTACTCCTAATATTTTTTTTAAAAATCCGCCGGGAGAAAAAGGTGATGTTCATCGATCCACTTGGTCAGCCAGCGACTTTTCAAAATATGGTTACAGGGTTTATGGATTGGGATTAAGAATGCCAATTTTAGTAAGTGATCCGTTTCTTAAAATAAAGCAGGCATTATACTATTTCTTTACTCCAGTCAGTTATTTCATACCTGAAATTGGAGGCTTTCTTCTTTGTGTAAAAGACCATGGCTAAGCTTATAAGTTTCATACCATTTGTATATTCCTGGTATTTAAGAATTCTTGCAGACTCGCCAAAAACAGTTTTGGATATGGGCTGTGGAGACGGGACCTTAATGGAAGGAATTGCTGGGGAAAATTGGAGGATTACCGGAATCGATATATATGAGAAAGATATTTCAAATGCAGAAAAGAAGGGAATTTATGAAAAACTTATCAAAGGCGATTTGGTCAAAGTTGTAAAAAAACTCGTTACTCAAAAGCAAAAATATGATTTAGTTTTTTGCTCGCAGGTGATAGAGCATATTACAAAACAGGAAGGAGAAAAACTTCTTGACCTTTCGGAAAAATTGGCTAAAAAAAGAATCTATTTCGGAACACCGAGAGGCTTTATGAGGCAGCCCGAAGTTTTTCTTAAAGGAAATCCCTATCAGTACCACAAATCCGGCTGGTCGATAAAAGATTTTACTTCCCGCGGTTATCGGGTTTACGGAATAGGCTTTAATCCGGTTTGGACAGAGAAAGGTTTGGGAAGAAGTAAAAATAAGTTAGTTTTTTTGGTTGCAAGTTTAGTTTCTTATGTTTTAGCCCCTATAATTTTTTTTGCCCCAGAGCTTGCATCGGGTATAATGGCGGTGAAAGATAAATAATGAAGAAAAATAAATTGGTTTCGGTTGTGACTGTAACCCTGGATAGGAGAGAAGACGTAATTGAATGCGTCGAATCCTATCTTAAAAATTCCTACAAGCCGATAGAAATTATTGTTGTTGATAATAATTCAAAACCTTCTTTAAAAACTTGGTTTCCTAAAAAATATCCTCAAGTAAAACTTATTTCCGAAAAGAAAGATACGGGGGCAGCCCTTGGAAGGAATATTGGCCTTTCTTATGCAAAGGGAGATTATGTTGTTTTTACCGATGATGATGCTTATGCCGATCGTAATATGGTAAAAAACTTAGTGATGGCTTTTGACAAGAAACCCAAAGCCGGAATTATTCAGCCATTGGTTTATGACAAAAAGGAAAAAGATGTTCTTCAGGGAGCAGGACACGATATCAATTTAACTACCGGCAGAATTAAAGCCTGGGGGGTGGGGGAGAAAGATGAAGGCCAATACAATGGAATTCGTGAAATCCCAATGAGCGGCTGTGTTTGGATGGTGAAAAGGGAAGTCTTTGAAAAAATCGGCAACTACGACGAAAATTATTTTATTCTTTATGAAGATTGTGATTTTTCGATAAGGGCCAGAAAGGCGGGTTTTAAAATTTACTGCACGTCCGACGCCAAAACCTGGCACAGGGCAAGCTACAAGAAAAGTTCGGATCACCCGTTCATTAGATGGTTGGGAATTACTTCGCCCGAAAGAGCCGAAAGGGTAGCCAGAAACAAACTTATTTTCATGCGCAAGCACTCTCCCTTTTTTTCTTTCCTCTTTTTCTTTTTTATTCTAATGCCCTTTTACACCTTGGCCCATTCAATAATAATTGCATCAGTCGGTAGATTTGACGTTTTGAAAAATTATTGGAAAGGTCTTTCTTTAGGCATTTCTTGGGTTATTAATTCTTTCTGGTTGTCTATAAATTTTTTCTTGTTATCTTGGACGGATCCGGTTGGATGGGTAATTATCAAAAATCCTAGGAGGTTACTTGATTTAGGGTGTGGTTGGGGGAAACTGATGGTGATGTTAAAAATGAGAAACCATATTGGAAAAAGCGTAGGAGTTGATATTTTTGAACCAGACCTTATGAAAGCAAGAAAGAAAGGTATTTACGATTCTTTGATACTTCAGGACATTCGGGATATTTCTTTTCCAAGGAAATCCTTTGATGTGGTTTTGGTAAATCATGTACTGGAGCATTTGAATAAAAAACAGGCCCTTAATTTAATAGATAAAATCGAGAAAATTGCAAAAAAAGAAGTTATAATATCTACACCCGTGGGGTTAATAGAGTCCCCAGATTTTTCCGAAAATAAATACCAGCTTCATAAAAGTTACTTCACACCAGAAGATTTCGAAAGAAGAGGATATAAGGTCGTAAAATTTGGCTGGAGATGGCTACTTCCACCGACGGGACTTGCGGGGAAAACTAAATCCAATTTAATGTTGAAGTTTTACTATTTACTGCACTTCTTATTTATTCCACTTTATTATCTTTTTCCCGAAACCTGTGATTATTCGTTTACCGCTTATAAGAATCTATAATGAAAACAAAATCCTTGACAAGATTTTTAATTTGATGTAGGCTGAGAAGTATAAGTGATAAAAGACAAGATTCTTAGGAATAAGATAATTAAGAAGATTGGTTATTTTCTTCATAAAAATTTTCTTATTTTTATCCTCGTTCTTTCGGCTTTCGTGGGCACTGGATTTATTATTCACGCACTGGCTCAATCAACACCAACTTATTTCGTGGGATGTTTAGATTCTATGAAGAAAACTCTCTATAATGTTTCTTTTGGGTCAACTCCCCCCGCAACACCAACTTGTAAATCTGGACATAGTCCTGTAGATTGGGCGAACGGCGATATTTTAAGTGTCATCGCTGGGACTGGTTTAAGTGGTGGTGGAGCATCTGGAGAAGTAACCTTGTCACTCTCCGATTCTGGTGTAACTACAACAAAACTTGCAGACAACGCAGTTACTAGTCCCAAGATTGCAGACGGCGCTGTAACAGCAACTAAACTCGCCGATGACTTTAGCACTGGGTGGCAAATATCGAATGACACGTGGGCGTTTGTTTCCGGAGATAGTTTCGTCATTAGCAGTGTCGATAGAACATCTGTGTACACAGCAGGCACACGAGTTAAAGGTATCAATAACGGAATAACCTTTTATGGTACAGTTGCAGGTTCTTCCTTTAGTGGCGGAGATACGACAGTAACACTAGTTGCAAATAATGATTTTTCACTTTCAAATTCTCCAATTACATCTCCGTTTTATTCTTATCAAGCTAACCCCCAAGGTTATCCTGGGTGGTTTAATTACACTCCAACATGGGGCGGTCTTTCTTCGGCACCCCCAACGTTGATAGCCAGATTTAGTATTGTTGGGCGCACATGTAGTTTAGTGATTTCAACTGTCAGTGCTGGAACTAGCAACTCTGACTTGTTTACAATGAGCTTACCTGTAAAATCAGCTCAAAACGGTTACGACGTTGCAATTGTGGGGTTCATTGATGCGTACGATAATGGAAATCACCTCTCAAATCCTGGTATAGCAGAGGTGGGGCCAGGGAGCTCAATTCTTAATTTATACACATCTACATGGCGAACAGGATGGACAGCTTTTGGTTTAAAAGGTGTCAATTTCACTTTATCTTACGAAATCCAATAAGCCATTTTCCCCTTCAGTTATTTGCACAAAACAAAGATAACTATTATATTTAGCATCAGTTGTGAAAAATTCAAATTCGAACCATAAAAAACCTTCGGTATCAATTATTATTCCATCCTTCAATAGTCGAGACCTGATTGTTAAATGTCTCAACAGTGTTCTTGAAACAAATTATCCAAATTTTGAAGTAATTATTGTGGACGATTTATCTAATGATGGTACTTATGAATTTTTAATTAGACGTTATTCGTCTAACACCGAAATAACAGTTATCAGAAATGATGAAAAAAAGGGACCGTCCGGTACCAGAAATAATGGGATAAAAAAAGCCAAGGGTAAATATATAGCTTTTATAGAAACAGATATGTTGGTGGATGCGGGTTGGCTTAACCCGTTGGTTGCGGCTTTAGAGAAGAATCAAAAGCTTGGCGCTGTTCAGAGCAAGGTCTTGGATATTAATCAAAAAGACAAAATTCAAACAATGGGAGTCAAATATAACCCGCACACATTTTGGGTAATTTCTCCAGACAGTGGTTTGGACAAAAACTGGAACCCAAATAATTTGGAAATGGGGACAGGCGCGGTTGGTTCCTTAATAAGAAAAGAAGTTATCGAAAGAATTGGTGGTTTTGATGAAAAGTTAATTCACAACATAGATGATGTAGATTTCGGTTGGCGAATTTGGCTTACAGGATATGACGTTGTCACTATCCCCTCTTCAATTACTTATCACTGGACTGCAAAACCATTTAAAATTCGGGAAAAAGCTACTCCGAAATTTTCTTCGGAGTTTCATTTTTATAAAGGCCATAGATTAATCTTAAAAAACTACGAACTAAAAAATGTAATCCGATATCTTCCATGGCAAATATTTGCTTACCTTTTGAATGTTTCCAGAAATATCTTTTTGGGAAATTTCATTCCGCTTGTCGCTTACTCAAAAGCGATTTTATGGAATCTGGCCAACTTGGGGGATACCTTAAGAGAAAGAAAACGAATTCAAAACTTAAGGAAAAGAAGCGATAAAGAAATGTTTGAAAAGTTAGGCATTCACGGAAATTTTTTCCAGTTTTATTTTGGAACAATGATAAAAAATCTTTTATGGGTCCGTAGAGTTTTTATGAATTACAAAGGCGAAAAGATTGTCAAGGCGGCGTGTTTGATTTGCGGCTTTAGCTTGGATGTAGAAAGGTACAGAAGAATCAAGGTTGGAGGAAAATATTTTTATTTAATGTGTCCGCACTGCGGGGGTGGAAATTTAATGCCCAGGCCATCCAAGAAAGAAATAATGAAAGCTTATGAAAAGAAAGAGTATTACGAAGGTTTGTCAAAAGCACTTAAAAGTCCTTTTATTCAGTGGATAATCACAAGAAGAATTCATAGCACCGCATCGGAATGGGTGAAGCAGAATTTTAAGAGGGGGAAAATCCTAGATGTTGGTTGCGGTAACGGCGAATTTCTTAAGGAATTAAAAGACCAAAACTGGAAAGTCAGCGGGAGTGATATAAGTAAAATTGCAAAAGAAAATACGGAGAAGATAGTTGGCGAATCAATAGTTAAGGTTGGGGATTTTTCCAAACTTAAATTTAAGGAGAGGTTTGACTATGTCAGTTTTTGGCACGTTCTTGAGCATGTTGAGAATCCGCAAGACTATTTTACTAAGGCCGAAAGCATCCTGACCGAAGGCGGAAAGGTTGTTGGCGAGGTACCGAATTTTGATTCGCTAGCCTTAAGAATTTTTAAGTCTAATTATTCTTGGTTGGCAATTCCCGTTCATATCACCTATTTTTCCAAAGAGTCCCTGGCCTATTTAGCCAAAAAAGACGGTTTTAGAAAAATTAGTTTTTATTATCCGTCAAGGGCGCTTTTGAATTTTGCATTGAGCATTGATAAATACTGTCAGAAAAAACATTTTCCATTTTTCTTAAGGATGGGAACATTAGTTCTTTCTTCTCCAGCGTCTATTCTTTTTGTGTTTATAAGTTCTTTATTTGGCCGGGGTGAAGTGGTAAGATTTGTTGCCGAGAAATGATATGTTAACTAATTTTGTAAAAGCGGTCGCTTCCTTGGTTTTAAATCTTCCCGGAAATAATTTTAAAAATACTCTTAGGAATTTTTTTTATGGGGAGGTGATAAGTGAAAGAATAGTTGAGTATGCACTTTGTTTTGCCAATTTAGAAAAAGAACCATCAAAGAAAGTCAAAATTCTTGACATTGGTTGTTATTACTCTAATTTTCCCATACAACTTGCCAGTATGGGATATTCCGTCACCGGGATTGATATGATGAAATATGAACTTACCCACCCTAATTTTCGTTTCATTAAGGGAAACATTAATAAGTTGAATTTTAAGAAAAATAAATACGATATTATTACTTGCATTTCAACCCTTGAGCATATAGGTTTAGCCGTTTATGGAGACAACCTAAATTTGGATGCGGATGGTCGTGCAGTAAACACAATATACAAGCTTCTAAAACCTGGCGGAGTTATACTTATTACTGTTCCTTTTGGGAAAAAAGGTAGAACTGATTCATACAGGAGTTATGACTGGGATAACATAATGAAATTATTTAGAAATTTCAGGGTTTTAGAAACTCTTTTCTATAAAGAAAGACTTAGAAAGTGGATTCCGACCCAAAAAGATGAGGCCATAAAGACAGACAATAAAAAAAGAGCCAGGGGCATTGTTTTTATTAAAGCAAAAAAAAGTTAAATTTAGATGTTAAAAAAATATAGGACCCACATAATATTTTTTGCCGTCAGTTTACTTCTTGTTAGTTATTGGTTTAGAAACGGAAACACTTGGGGAGCCGGAGAAACTGGAAATCCTTTTTACAATCTTTCGCAGATGTTAGCGATAAGCGGTTGGGCTTGGGGCAACCAAATTCTTGGCGGTTCTTCCGGCCTTACAGTTGCCAGTGTTCCCGTTCATGCGGTACTTGCCTTTTTGCAACAAAACGGTGTACCCGGGTTTGTTCTTCAGGCAGCATTTTTCTTTATAGTTTTATACTTGTCGCTTTATGGCATGTATGCTTTGGCCAGAGAACTTTTTCCGAAATATAAAGAAAGCATGTGGTTATTGGCCGCATTTTTCTACCTCATAAATCCATACAGTCTAATGAATATCTGGAACCGTTTTTTGTTAAATACGGTATTATTTTATGCTCTTTTGCCTTTAGGATTATTGATTTTTATTAAGGGATTAAATTCCAAAAGATATTATTACGGCCTTGTCTTAGGATTAGTAACAGTTTTATGTTCTTATGCCTTTGGAGCCCCGGCGCAAACAATTATATTTTGGTTTATACTCTTTTTTACATGTTTTTTTTATTTTATTTTCTTCGAAAAAAGTTGGTTCGTAATTAAATATTTTTTGTTTACATTTTTTCTTTGGTTAGTTTTTAACTTCTGGTGGGTATCTCAACAAATTTATTTTAGGCTTTCACAAACATATTTAATTGCTACAAACCTTTTCTTTACCTCTTCCGGGAATTTGGATGCACTAACTTTTTTAAGCACAATTTTGGGTAAAGTTCAAAACGTCCTTTTGCTTCAGCACGGGCCGTTTTTCAAGGAAGGTTACAACCTCCCCTTTTCTTGGCCGACTTTTTATAGCTTAATACCCACCTTACTTCTCCAGTGGTTAGTTACTTTGTCAATTTTGGCTATCGCCATAAAAAAAATTAAGGAAAAATGGATTTTATATTTTTTGACTGTTTTTATTGTCGGCGTATTTTTCGTAAAAGGAAATGCCCCCCCTTTGGGTGAACTTTTTACACTTCTTTTTCAGAAAGTTACTTTTTTGCAGTTCCTTAGAAATCCTTTTGAGAAAACGGGGATTTTACTTGCTTTGGGCCTCTCTCCGCTTTTTGGAATTGCCATTTATGAAATATCAAATTATTTTTTAAAGATTAATATCAAATTGTCGAAACTAATATTGTCCATTGGCTTTTTTTACGTTTTAATCTTTTTTGGTTTTCCTTTTTGGACAAGACTGGTTTTTACGAGTACTAATCCTCCAACCGATACTCTTGAAAACGGATACGAGATAAAAGTTCCTAATTACTATAAAGAGGCAGACGCTTGGTTAAAAAGCAAGGACGGTCTTTTTCGTTTTATTTCCCTTCCTTTGGGCGGAGAGGGGATATTTAATAATTGGGAAAAAGGCTACCCGGGAGTAGAGATGTCCGGGATGCTTTTTTCAACGCCGAGCATTTCTTATAACACGACGATTCCCTTTTATACAGAACTGGTGGAGGATATAGAAGAGTTGTTTCTTACTCAGAAAGATTTTTATAAAGTTGCTGCAATTTTCAACGTAAAATACTTAATGTTAAGAGACGATATTAATTTCAAATTGGGCAACATGAGAGACCCTGCCCACATAGAGAAAGTTTTTAAAGAAAGAATCTCCGAAGAAGCCAGCATTCAAAAAGAGGGTGAATTTGACAAATTAAAATTTTATAAATTTAATGACGATGTGTTTTTGCCAAAAATATATCCTTCCAAAAATGTGATATTTACCGACAAAATAGGAGATTTAAAGAATTTATTTATAGGAGGATATGAACTTGGCGATGTCATACTAGACACAAGTTATATAAATGATTTTCAGGACAATTCCAAATCATATGTTTTGCACTCAAGGGCAACTTTTGAGGATTTTAAATTAGACAGACAAATTTCCAATGAACCAGGAATCCTGCCTTATGTGGGTAGAATTTCTTCCGATAAGAAGTATCCGGTTGTACTTTTTAAAGAGCGCATGACTTCGGCTTTCCTCTTGAACCCACAAAGGAAAACGGAATATTTAATTGAGCTTTTAGGGAAAAGACTGGGAGAAACCCAAAAAGCAGCCGACATACAAGATTATGGTTCAGCAAAAAAATCTCTTGAGCTTTATAAAAAGGCGCTTCCGGAAACAATACTTGCAATAAAATCAAATTCCTTTTTTGGCAAAGCCGATGTTCAAATTTGGAGAAAAAGCTTTGTTGGATTGATGTTTGATACCCATCTTGCAGTTTTAGACAACCTTGCCGATAAAACTAAAGACGATAGCTACCTTATAAATCTAATTTCAGAATTACGAGTCGGTCTTATAAAGAATTCCCAGGAACTTTTTATTACGCCTGAATTTGGCGTGGTGGAAGACAGTACCTTAAAACCGGAAAGACGGTGGATATACCAGTTTGAAGTTTTCGAAGACGGAGAATACGAATTTTTATTTTCGGACAAAAACCTAGACACTTATTTTGAAATACCGGAAGAAATATTGGTCCAGGTTGATGAAAGGATTGATAGTAGGAGTTTTTCTAAGACCCAAGAAGGCTACATAACTTTAGGAAGTTTCAGTTTAACTAAGGGGATTCATGAAATAGGTTTCAATTACCCGGCCTCCATAAATCTTCTGGATTCGCCGAAAGAAGTTCAAATTAATGCGAAAAACGAAAGAAGTTTGCTTAAGTTTCCTGTCAAAAATTTTGCCCCTTTTTCTTCTTACGATTTATCGTTTGATTATGATATTAAAAAGGGTTCGGGAATTTACGTTGCCTTAGAACAAAATATTGATATGGAAGTCGAAGGAAATTTTAAATATGCCTTCGAAAAGTATCTTTCGCCGGATGAATACTGGTTTGAAACGAAAGAATTTCAACAGGCGTTTACGCCAAGTAAAGCCGCCGATTCATTGGAACTTGTGCTTTTTGCTGACCCTTGGAATGATTGTGAAAGAAGCCTAGGATACAAACCTTCTTTGTGTAAGAATAAAGAGCTTAAAAAAACTTTTGATAGGGAAACCGAAGTGGCAATTAGTGATTTGAAAATTCACAAGCTTCCCGGCAATGTTTTTCTGAGAAAGTTTCAAAATGTTGCAATTAAGGAAGTCCCCGAAGTTGAATTTAGTCGGGAAAACCAAACTAAATATTTGATAAAGGTTGAAGACTCGAAAGAGCAATTTTTGCTTGTATTCTCAGAACTTTTTGATAGAGGATGGAAAGCACGCATGGTTGGTGATAATAAGGATATCGATGAAACAAAACACATCGTTGCAAATGGATATGCCAATGCCTGGATTATAGAAAAAACCGGCAATTTAGATATAGTTCTTGAGTATGCACCGCAAAGATTTCTTTATATCGGCTATCTAATTTCAGGCACAGCTTTTCTTGCCGGGTTAATAGTTTTAATCTTAGTTAGAAGGAATAAAATATGAAATTTTCGCTGGTGAAATTTTTACCGCTTGTTTTACCCTTATTCTTTTTACTGCTTTGGTTTGTGCTTAGATTTTTACTCTATCCCTCGCAAACACCCGAAGAATTTGTCGGCTATCTTTATTGGCTCTGGTTGGCAATTATTTACAGTTTTATTTTTGCCCTCAAACTCTCAAATAAATTTTCTCTTTATACAGCCCTTTTCTTAACGACTTTGGGCGCAGTTGTTACGACTTTTTTCAAGGGTGATATTAATGATTATGGAGAAGAAATCCTCCGACTTGCCTTGATATTTTGGCTAATTGGTATTATTCAGAGTTGGTCAGAAGTACTTAGAGAAAAAAATGGCAAAGAAGGGTAAATTATTGATTTTGGCAGTTATGGTTTTTGTTTTTTGGAGATTTTTTTTGCCTGGTCCTCATGTGGCGACAGATCTCCACCACACTTTTAATCAGGATTTAATCAGCCAATTTTCGCAACCTTCAACTTGGGGTAGTGCAGGAGCTGTGGGTTTGGGAGAGTATGCGGTTGGTGTTCTTTGGGCCTGGCCGATACATCTAATTTTTGGTTTATTCGGCCGATTTGGTTTTTCTCATGATTTTTTGATGAAGATAATTGGTTTGCCGCCGATTTTGATTATGGGAACATTTAGTATTTATAAACTTCTGGAATATCTTAAGGTTGGGAAATGGGGTAGGTTGATAGGAATACTAGTTTATTTATTAAATTCTTACTTTATATTACTCATTGATGGTGGACAAATCGGGTTAGCTCTTTCCTATTCTCTTCTTCCTCTTGGGTGGTTATTTTACAAGAGATATTTAGAGTTGAAATCCCTTAGGGAACTATTAATATTTCTTTTTGTCACACTTGCTATTTCTATTTTTGATATACGCATAATTTATTTTTTGGTTCTACTTATAGCCTTTGATTTTCTGTTTAATTTGCTGGTTAATCGAGATGTTTCATTTTCGCTGGTTGCAAGCTATATAAAATTAGCTTTCATAAGCGGAATTGTTCTCTTGGCTTTCAACGGTTTTTGGATATTTCCTTCGTATTTTTCAAGAGCTCCTTCCTTGCCGGCTACTTATACACGCACTGCACAAACTTCCTTTTTAAATTTTACCCAACTGAAACATTCCATTTCGCTCCTCCAGCCCCATTGGTATGAAAATGTTTTTGGGAAAATCCCACCCTTCAGAAAAGAATTTCTTTTAATTCCCATCCTAGCTTTTTTGGCGCCTATTCTGAAAAGAAAGGACAAGCGGGTTTGGTTTTGGACCACAGTTGCGGTTGTTTCTGTTTTTTTGACAAAAGGAGCTAATCCACCCCTTCCTGGCGTTTATCCCTGGCTTTTTACTCATATTCCAGGCCTTTCTCTTTTCAGGGATTCGACTAAATTTTTCTTTTTGATTACTCTTTCTTATTCGGTTTTAATTGCATTTACTGTAGATGAGATAGCAAAACGACTTCCTAAATTTAAAGTGCTCTTTCCGCTTTTGCTTATTTTCTACCTTTTGTTTTTAATAAGGCCTGTTTATTTGGGGAAGATGACCGGTACACTTTCAGAACCTGCTTATAAAAACGAATATTTAGGGATTGCGGAGCAAATCGGGAAAGACCTAAACTTTGGCAGGATTTTTTGGATTTCGACAAAGGCACCCTTGGGATATTCTTCATATCTTCATCCGTCAGTTGAGGCGGGCAGATTAGGGGAAGAACGACCCTTTGCGTCAGCGACAGTTGGGACTTATGAAACCCTGAATCATTTAAGGGAGGCTTCTTATATGGGACAGCTCTTGGATATTTTGGGAATTAAATATTTAATCTATCCGTACCCTGATACAAGAAGAGAAGATTTGGATGAGGAAAAGGTTGCGTATTACCACACTTTTTTGGGCCAACTTTCAGGCCTCCCTTGGGTTGGGTCGGTGACAAATTTCGGAACCGACCAAGAACCGGTTCCGGCACTTGAAACAAAAAGCAGCCAAGACCACTTTTTTGTAGCCCCTGCCACCTGGACGGTTTTGGGAAGCGACTCAATTTATAAAGAACTTTCTTCTTTTCCTCAATTTAATTTGTCAAAAAACGCATTTCTATTTTTGGAAGAAAAACCCAAGTCGGGGGAAAATATTGATTCTTTGCCTTTTTCAAAAGTGCTTCTTTACGGAAAAAGCGAGTTAGATCTTGTAGCCAATTTCTTTAATCAATCAAGTTATGTTTTCCCGGCTAAATACTTGGATTTTAGTCCCTCGAATGACTCGGGATCTTCGAGCTGGCCCGCCAGCAACGCTTTGCGTAGCAATGCGGGCTGGTGGAAGAGAGAAGCGGTAGATACCGTCTGGTTTAGAGATTTCTTACAGCAGAAATATGGAATCGATAATTCAGATTTCGACTACGGAGGCGGTTGGGCCGTCGCAGAAGGAGCAAAATCATTAATCATTAACCATCAATCATTAACCATTGGTAATGTCTTGCTTGCCAGGGTAATGAAAAGTAATCGAGGAGGGGAAGTTGAATTTTATCAGGGTGATACTTTAGTCGGTAAAATTGATACTAAAATTGAAAAACCCGAAAAAGTAAAAATTAAGCTATCGGGCTACAAAGAAATTCCTGACACTTTTTTTGAATATGATAAAGCAGATTTCCAGTGGTTTGAAGTCGGGCAATTAACCATTAACCATAAGCGGAGCTTGGCGCTTCGCGCTGAACCATTAACCATTAAAACAGAGGGCGATATTAATGTAGTTAACGCTTTAGTAAGTGTTACCGAGGCGGAATTAATTACAAACCGAAATCGTATCAATGAATTAATTCATCAAAGTAGGATTATCTATTGGGACAAACTTTCAAATGCCGAAAAACAGAACTTATTTAACCGAGAAACTTCCAAGATAACAGTTTCTTATGAGAGAAAGGCCCCAACTTTATATAAAGTTAAGGTGGAAGGACTGAAGACACCGGTTAGTTTAGTCTTTTCAGAGACTTATGATCCTTTGTGGGAGATTAAAGGAGGCAGCGGTTCTTATCCTTTATACAGTTTAGTAAATGGATTTAAAATAGAGAAAGACGGAACTTATGAAATTTATTTCAGTCCGCAAAAGTATGTTCTCCCCGGACTAATCGTGAGCGGGGCAACGCTGATTTTTCTCATATGGAAAATATGGATAAAAAAGTAACCATATGTGCCCATACGCTGGTTAAGAATGAAGCAAGGTATTTGTGGTATTCGGTTGCGAGTGTAATTAATTATGTAGATAAGGTTTTGCTTTGGGATGACAACAGTTTTGATATAACTCCCCAAATAGCTGCGGAACTTAGGAAAATGTACCCTGACAAAATAGATTATAAGAGGGTGGATTCGGGTCAGGATCCCTTTGCTTTTACTAAGATAAGACAAGAGATGCTGACCCAAACTGATTCTGATTGGCTATTAATTTTAGACGGGGACGAAGTTTGGTGGGAGGATTCAATAAAGGCGGTAAGAAAATTAATAGAAGAACGGGGGAGTGAATTGGAGACGATTGTGAACCCATACTATAACCTGGTGGGTGATATTTTCCACTATCAGGATGAATCGGCCGGTAGCTACAAGATTGACGGGAAAGTCGGACACATTACGGTTAGGGCAATTAACACAAAAATTCCGGGTTTACATATCGACAAGCCTCATGGCAGGCAAGGTTTTTATGATGGGGACGGCCGTCCAATTCAGGAACGAGATGCCTCCAAAAGAAAGTTTCTAGATGTTAGATATCTTCATTTTACTCATCTTGTCCGTTCGGAGAGCAGGGAAAAAGATGAGGATGTGCAAAAGCGGGGAATGAAGCTTAAGTATGAGTTGGGCAATGCTTTTCCTTTGGATTTTTATTATCCCGAAGTTTTTTTTAGGGAAAGACCCGCTATGGTTCCAACCCCATGGGAAAGAGTGAACAAAAGGTTTTTATTGAGAGCCTTTTTTGAAACACCATTAAGGAGAGTAAGAAGGAAAATAATTAAGCCAAAGTCGGGCTATTAAAAGGTTTAGTTAAAATACTCCTCAAACCAAAGTTCCAGGGTAAGTATGGACCAGAGTTTTAAACCGACATCATTTTTGCCGTGATGTGAATTAAGAAGTTTTCTCACCCGGTCCTTATCGAATAATTTTTGTGTAAATGCACCCTTTCTTAAGAGCTTCTCTTTTGCGAATAAACCTAGGTTTCCCCTAAACCAGGTTCCCAGCGGAACGCTAAAGCCTTGTTTGGGTCTATAGAGATTTTCTTTCGGGACTATTTTTTCAAGAGCTTTTTTAAGAATATACTTAGATACCCCGTTTTTGATTTTTAAATCGAAAGGTATCTGACAAGCAAGCTCGACCATTTTATGGTCGGTAAAAGGGGAGCGGCCCTCAAGAGAAACCAGCATGGAGGTTAGGTCAACCTTTGTTAAAAGATCGTCCGGCAAATAGGAAGTTAAGTCATAATACAAGGCCCGATCTTTCGGATCGGGGGCGCCTGATTCTTCAAACTTTTTTCGAACAATCTCATACGAGTTGGAACTGCAGGTTTCTTTGAATCTATCCGTGTAAAGGGATTCTTTATCTTTATTTTCAAGATAAACGTTATAAGATAAATATCTATCGGCGAGGGGAGTTTTTCTTTTTTCCAAAAATTTACTTACTTTGTTTATCCCCAATGTTTTTGCCAGAGGGAGTCCTAAATAGTCCAGTGCAAATCCGAATTTATCTGCCAGAACATCTCTTTTCAGCCTGAAATGTCTTGAGTCGTATCCGACGAAGTTTTCATCCCCTCCGTCGCCGTTTAAAATCACGGTCACTTTCTCTCTCGCCATTTTTGCAACTATGTACGAAACAATAAAACTGGAATTCGCGTATGGTTCTTCAAATTGCCGTATGAGGTTAGGTAAAATTTCTATAGATTCTGCTTCTGCCGTAAACTCTGTGTGGTCGGTTTTGTATAATTTCGCAATTGCCCTTGCGTACTTAGTTTCATCGTGGGTTTTTTCCTTAAATCCGATTGTAAAAGTTTTAACCGGTTTGTTAGACAGCCTTGCCATCATAGCAACAACGGCGCTTGAATCAGCTCCACCCGATAGAAATGCACCAATCGGGACATCAGAAATCATCCGGAGTTTTGTTGCTTCTTCAAGCTCGCTAAGAATTTTTTCACACCACTCACTTTCACTTAATTGAAGTTTTTTTGTAAAATCAGGTTTCCAATATTGTTTTTTCTCAATTTTGTTTTTTGCTATATCTATCCAAAGATAATGACCAGGTTCTAATTTGTTGATTCCAACAAACCCCGTCATTGGCGCCGGAACATAGCCATAGGTTAGATAGTGATGAATTGCCAGCCAATCCGGTTCTTTGTGGATTTCTCTTTGGGTCAACAAAGCCTTAAGTTCTGATGCAAAAATAAAAACCTCACTACTCAGATAGTATTTAAGCGGTTTTTTACCCAACCTGTCGCGTGCCAAAAACAGAATGTTTTTATGGCTGTCATAAATTGCAAATGCAAACATCCCCCTCAAATGTTCTAAACAACCGCTGCCGTATTTGTCATAAAGCGCCGTTATTACTTCTGTGTCGCAATTGGAGTTAAATCTATAACCTTCTTTTTCCAAAAATTTCTTTTTAACTTGGAAGTTATATATTTCGCCGTTGAAAGTAATCCAGTAACGATTTTTGTAACTCATTGGTTGGTGTCCCTTGGGGGATAGGTCAATTATTGCCAGTCGCCGGTTGACCAAACCAACCTTTTTGTCGCGAGATATAAAAATTCCCTCATCATCCGGACCTCTGTGGGCAATTTTTTTGGCCATCGATTTAAGATCGTGTTCCAAGGCTCCTCCTCTCCCAAAATAAATTTTTCCTGCAATTCCGCACATGATGGTTTTAATTATGTCAAAAAAGATATAATTAGCAAGGATTCTATATGGATAAAGTTGGAAAAAATACACTGGAGATAATGTCAAAAGCCGTTTGGTATAACAGTTGGCTTTTTGAACAAATAAAAAGATACTTAAGTGGGGATATCTTGGAGGTTGGCGCGGGGATTGGAAATTTTACATCTCGTTTTAAGGAATATGGACACGTTGTTGCAATTGATTATGACGCCGGTTATGAAAATGCGAGTTACGGAGACATCGAAAAAGGTAAATATTTTTTCAGAAACAGAAAATTTGACACGATTGTTTGTATGAACGTTTTGGAGCACATAAAAGATGATAGGCGGGCATTAGATAATATGCGTAGATTACTACGTAAGAAAGGAAGGCTTGTTCTTTTGGTTCCGGCACATCAATGGGCGTTTGGTGTGATGGATAAAAATTTGGGCCACTACCGACGTTATACAAAAATAGAATTGAGCGAGAAACTTCAAACTTCAAACTTCAAACTTCAAACTTCAAAATATCTAAATTGGTTGGGTCTTATCGGCTGGTTTATAAATGGAAAGGCTTTAGGCAAAAAAGTTATTCCGGAGAATCAGCTTGGAATGTTTGATTATATTGCGAGACCGTTTTTATTAATGGAAGCAATTTTTGAACCGCCCGTCGGATTATCCGTTTTAGTAATAGGAGAAAAAAAGTGAAACTATCAATAATAATTCCCGTCTATAACGAAGAAGAAACCATTAATGAAATTTTAAAAAGAGTTGCCAAAGCAAAACTCCCTAAGGGTGTAGAAAAAGAAATCGTTGTGGTTGATGATGCCTCGGAAGACAAGTCAAAACTAAAAGCTCAAAAGTCAAAATTACAGCTTAAAATTCAAAACTTAAGACTTTTGGTGCACAAAACTAATCAAGGAAAGGGAGCTGCGGTCAGAACAGGGATCAAAAGTGTAACCGGGGATATTATTTTAATTCAGGATGCGGATTTGGAATATGACCCCGATGATTACTCAAGACTTATTGAGCCAATTTTATTAAATTATACAGAGGTTGTTTATGGAACCAGACTTAAAAATTACCCTTTAAAAATTTTCGGAACCAGAAAGACTCCCTTTTTAACGCACTATTTAGGCAATAAGTTTTTGACTTTTGTTACAAATCTTCTTTATGGAGATGGTTTATCTGATATGGAGACTTGTTATAAAGTCTTTACCAAAAGTATTGCCAAAAGACTTAAACTTAAATCAAATCGATTTGAGTTTGAGCCGGAAATTACGGCTAAAATATTAAAGATGGGATATAAAATCTACGAGGTGCCAATTAAAATTAAGCCACGGGGTTATGAAGAGGGAAAGAAAATAACCTGGAAAGACGGATTTATTGCCTTATGGACTTTAATTAAATATCGATTTACTGATTAAAAATGAAGATTGCAATTTTAAATATTTATCAAAAAACAGCAACTCGGGGTGCCGAAACCTACATTCGCGAATTAGCGTACGAGCTTTCTAAAAGAAATGAAGTAGAGGTTTTTTCTGGGGATTGGGCCTCTGAAGAAAGATGGCCGGTTTTATGGAGGCTTTTTTTAGATCCAAAAAGTGCCTCAATTGCCCTTTTTACTCTTAAGTTGCTTCCAACACTCCTAAAAAACAGGTTCGACATTGTTATGCCTACCAATGGTGGATGGCAACCAGCCTTCGTAAGAATTGCGACTTGGATTTACGGCGGAAAAATGGTTATTCCGGGATTTTCAGGAGTGGGTTGGGATGACAGAAACAACTTGTGGAATTTTCCAGATGCCTATGTTGCTATATCAAAAAGAGCTAAAGAATGGGCAGAGAAGATTAACCCGTTTGTTAAAAGTTATTATATTCCGGGTGGAGTTAACACCGCGAAGTTTAAACCCGGAGGCGCAACTTATAAACATAACCTTCAAGCGCCTGTTTTTTTGCATATTTCTGCGTTGACTCCGGAGAAGCGGGTGCATTTGGCGATTGAAGCAGTCGGTAAATTAAAAAAGGGGAGTCTTTTTTTAGAAGGCAGTGGACCGCTTCGTCTTGAGGTTGAAAGGTTAGGTAGAAGACTTTTGGGAAAAAGGTTTAAGTTGATTAAATCTCACTATAGAGAACTTCCGAAGATCTACCGTTCGGCTGATATTTTTACCATTCCCACTGATCCTTCAAATTCTTTCGGGTTAGTACTGCTTGAAGCAATGGCTTGTGGTTTACCGGTTGTTGCCAACGATGACCCGATAAGAAGAGAAATTGTTGGGGATGCAGGGCTTTTGGTAGACCCGAGAGATACAGATGCGTATGCACGAGCTCTAGAGAAAGCGATTAAAATAGACTGGGGAGATAAACCAAGAAAACAGGCAGAAAAATTTTCTTGGGAGGTAATTGCAAAAAAATACGAGAAACTTTTCACCAATTTAGTCAGATGAACCAATTGAATTTAACAAAATTTTATTCCGATAGCCGAAGGCTTGCTTATAATCCAGCTTCACTTCAAGTAAAACGAAGCGGTTTAAGAAGTTTAATTTCGTATGACGATAGGTTTACCACCGTAGCACAACATTTAGAGAGGTTAATAAAAAGTTTTAACGGTGAAAAATTGAAAATTTTAGATATCGGGGTAGGGGATGGCATTTACGAAAACATCCTAAGTGACTGCTCTCTCGGGGAAGTTGAATTTTACGGGGTTGATATAAGTGAAAAACAACTTGTAAGGTCTAAAAAGTATCTGAAAGATTTTAAAATAGTTGATTTAAATAAAGAAAACATTCCTTATGGTTCAGGTCTTTTTGATATAGTAATTGTTTCAGAAATCTTGGAACATGTCTTTTATCCGGAGAAAGTTTTAAATGATTCTTCCCGGGTACTTAAAAATGGCGGCTATTTGGTTTTGACTTACCCCAATAGCGGTGCTCTCCAGCTTCGACTCTCACTTTTTTTTACGGGCCACTCCCCGCTTTTAAATTATGGCCAAAATAAGGAGCATATAAGATTTTTCAATAAGAAAGACATTCTTGACATGATAACTTCGAAAGTCAAAATTACTCATTACCAGGGCTTAGATTCTTTCTTGTTTGGAAAATGGAATTTCCCGATTAAAATTGTTACCCCAAGATTCTTGCAAGTTTTAGGAAACAGGTTTTTACCGGGTTTGGCTTTGGGAAATTTTATGATATTTAAAAAATGACTATTTCGGTAACGATAATTACATTAAATGAAGAAGAGAATTTGGAGAGATGCTTAAAATCGATATCTTCTATAACTTCCGAGATAATTATCGTCGACTCCGGAAGTAAAGATAAGACTCTCGAGATTGCCAAAAAATATAAAGCAAGAGTTTTTGTTAGAAAATTCGATAATTACGCAAATCAAAAAAATTTTGCCCTTCGGCAAGCCCGGGGTGAGTGGATTTTATCTTTAGACGCAGACGAAGAAATAACTCCGGAGTTAAAAAATGAGATTAAATTGGCGATTGACCATAAGCAGAGCTTGGCGCTTCGCGCTCGACCATTGGCTATTAATGCTTACAGTATTCCCCGGAAAAATATAATTTTTGGCAAATTTATAAAATACAGCCGGTGGCAGCCGGAGCTGGATAGGCATATTTGGCTTTTTAAGAAAGAAAGCGGTCGGTGGGTAGGTCGCGTCCACGAAGAAGTTGTAGTTGATGGGGAAGTTGGCAGATTAAAAAATGCAAAAATTCATTATCAATATAAAACGGTTAGGGAGTTTGTGGAGATGCTGAATAGCTATTCGGAATTAGAGGCGGAGGAAAAAGTCAGAAAGGGTGTAAGATTTTCGTTTTTTAGACTATTTTTTGATCCAATTTACAATTTCTTGGTCAGATATATTTATAGACTAGGTTTTTTGGACGGTCTGCATGGTTTTGTTTTGTCCTATTTAATGGCTATTTATCATTTTATTGTGTGGGTTAAAATTTGGGAAAGGGAGAGATGATACTAATTATTTTGGTATTAATAATAACTGTACACATTCTTATTTTAAGCAAGCTGATATTTTTCCCATACTTGGAGCTTTTTGTATATCCGTATTTGACAAATCACGGTCTGATTCCTTATCGTGACATTTTAGATCAGCATTTTCCGGGCTTGATGTTTTTCCCTATAAATTTGGATAATCTGGGAATGACAACACCGACGGTTGCACGCTATTGGCAATATGGAATTGTTATCCTTACTCATATTCTGTTATTTTTCGTTGCCAGAAAGGTTTTTAAATCTAACCTCAAAGCTCTAATTGTTAACTTTCTTTATCTAATTTGGCAACCCTTTTTTGAAGGCTGGGCACTTTGGATCGATTCATTTTTACCTATTTTGCTGCTGCCGGCATTTTATTTCACTTATGTTTGGGAAAAGAATAGAAAATCAAAGTTTATATTTTTGGCAGGGTTGTTTTTAGGTTTGGGACTTCTTTTTAAGCAAGTAATGATTGTTCTTATCGGTTTTGTATTTTTGTACGTACTTTTTAAATCAAAAAGCATAAAGAAGATTATTCCCTTTGGTTTGGGGTTGGCAATACTCGTACTTTTTCTGGTTGTCTATGTCTTAAAACTGGGTGTTTGGGATGATTTTGTTTACTGGACGCTAACTTTCAATTTAACAACCTTTGCCGATTTTGGCAGAAAATATCCGGAGATGACTCTTTTACTGCGAACAATCTTTGTTTTTTTACCAGCACTTTTAGTTTGGAGAAAAAATTTTCTGAATTTCGTCTTTTTGATAGGAAGTCTGGTTTTTGTTTACGCCAGATTCGATTTTGTCCACCTTCAGCCGGCACTTCCATTTGCAGTCATGGGTACTGTTTATGCTTTCGATTTTGTTTGGACAACCTATGAAAAGAAAATTTTAATTTTGCCCTATTTTTTGGGGACTATTTTGATATTGTTCAAATTTTATCAAGGCTATATCGGGAACAGAATATTTTTCTTTGGAGAAGAAGAAAAAGCCATAGTTAATAAAGTTGTGAGTCTATCTCGGCCGACCGATAAAGTTTTTGCTTTTGGAACGCCCCAGCATTTATATCAAACGGCCAGACGTCTTCCGCCCGGAAATATTTTTGTTTTTCAGTTCCCTTGGTTTATGATGGAAGCTGAAGGCAGAGTTTTTTCGGGTATACTTAATGACCCGCCGAAAGTTGTGGTCAGGGATAAACTGGCAGAGGTGGACGGAAAGAATCTAATGGAATATATGCCGAACATAGTTAAATATATTGACCAAAATTATAAAGTGATTGACAAAGTCGGTAATTCGGAAATTCTTGTACCAAAATAGCATCCTCCGCAAACTTTTAGTTTGCGGTTCCATGCCTGAGCGAGGATGATATATCAGGTTCAATTCCTCCACATTCATGTAAACTGAATGTGGTATCCTTGAAACTGTTATGAAAATTGCAATTGACATATCACAAGTTATTTATGGAACCGGAGTTTCGAGATATACCGAGAATTTAGTTAAAGCGCTTTTGTCTATAGATAAAGACAATGAATATATCTTATTTGGCGGTTCACTCAGGAGAATTTCCAATTTCCAACTTCCAATTTCCAATTTTCGAGGGAATTTCAAGTCTAAGATTTTTCCGATTCCACCAAGACTCGCCGATGTAGTTTGGAACAGACTCCATCTTTTTCCCATAGACTATTTAATCGGAAAGATAGATGTATTTCACTCGTCCGACTGGACCCAGCCTCCTTCGTCAGCTTTTAAAGTTACAACAGTCCACGATCTTTCTCCAATCAAATTTCCCAAAGAAACGCCGCAGGTTGTAGTTTCTGCTCACACGGCACGTCTTGAATGGGTGAAAAAGGAAGTTGATAGGATTATTGTCCCTTCTGATTCAACAAAGGAAGATCTTGTTTCACTCGGTTTTGAAGGAGAAAAAATAAGAGTAATTTCGGAGGCTCCTTCGGGGAATTTTAAAAAACAGGATGAAGGAAAAATTGCGGATTTAAAAAAGAAATTAAACATTCACGGAAAGTATTTGTTGGGCGTTGGTGTTTCCGAAAGAAAAAACACAAAAAGGGCAGTTGCTGCTTTTGAAAGGGTGAGGCCGGGGGAGGATTTAACTTTGGTTTTGGTCGGAAGATTTCAAAGTTGGGTAGAAGGTACCCGGGGAGTGAGAGCTTTGGGACACATAGACGAAGAAACCTTGATAACTCTTTATTCGGGTGCCCAGGCTTTGGTTTATCCTTCGCTTTATGAAGGCTTTGGGCTTCCAATCTTAGAAGCTTTTGCTTGCGAGTGTCCGGTTGTTACGTCAAATGTTTCAAGTATGCCCCAAGTGGCAGGGGGTTCTGCAGTTTTAGTTGACCCCCTAGATGTCAACTCAATAGCTGAGGGTATAAAAGGGGTCCTTAAGGATAGAAAAAGATTAATCTCTAAGGGATTAAGACGGGTTAAAGAATTTTCTTGGGAAAAAACGGCAAGAGATACTCTAAGAGTATATAAGGAGGCGTCTTAAAAATGATAATTGGGATTGATGGGAACGAGGCGAACATTGAAAAAAGAGTCGGGGTAAATGTGTATGCTTTTGAGTTACTTTGTTCTATTTATCAGCTTCAAAATGAATGGAAGGACAAACATAGGGTTATAGTATATTTAAAAAGTCACCCCCGTGAGGACATGCCCAAAGAGAACACTTACTGGCATTATAAGGTACTACCGGGGAGCGCACTTTGGATAATTACAAAATTGACCCCAAATCTTTTTTGGGATGCACCCAAGCCCGATATTTTCCTTACCCCAAGTCACTATGTCCCGCTCCTTTCGCCCGTACCTACTGTATGTTCAATAATGGATGTTGGATACCTCAAATTTTCGGCACAATTTAAAAAATCTGACTTTTGGCAGCTTAGCCTTTGGAGTGCTTGGTCGATTTTTGTATCAAAGACTATCATAGCAATATCAAATAGCACAAAAAAAGATATTGTACGACATTATCCTTTTGCTTCGGGTAAGGTTGAAGTTACGCACCTTGCATATGATAGCAAATTGTTTAACATCAGGGTCTCAAAAGAGGATGTGCGACGCGTTGCCAGTAAGTACTCTATAGTAAATGAATATTTCCTATACTTGGGTACTCTTAAGCCCAGTAAGAACGTGGAGGGTCTTATTGAGGCATATGCAAAGGTTGCAGGCAGATACCCCAATTTTGGCCTTGTTATCGGCGGAAAGAAGGGGTGGCTTTACGAAACTATCTTCGAAAAAGCGAAAAATTTAGGGTTAGAAAATAAAGTTATTTTTACGGATTTTATTGATGAGAAAGACAAGCCCGCTTTAATTGCCGGCGCCAAGGCTTTCGTTCTTCCTTCTTTCTGGGAAGGATTTGGGCTTGACGTATTAAACGCTATGGCCTGTGGGATTCCCGTCATAGTTTCTAATGTAGGGTCTTTGCCGGAAGTTGCCGGCGATGCCGGTATTTATGTTGACCCTTACAATATTAATTCAATTGCCGATGCATTAGTAAAAGTGCTTTCGATGAATCAAGTGGATTATAATAAAGTAGTCAAGGCAGGTTTAGAACAGGCCGGTAAATTTTCTTGGGAAAAAACGGCTCGGGAAACACTTAAGATACTAGAATCTAGCAATGTTTAAAGATAAAACAGGAAAGTCGTTAACTTTTGGTGAGGCGTTGCCAAAAATTCTAAATAGATTTTATAATTATTGGCTTGACTTTGAACTTATGCTTCTTCGATGGATTGGACACATTCCATTTTATTTTAAAAGAAAATTTTTCTACTGGCTGGCGGGTATTAAAATTGGTCGGGGTTCGACAATTCATATGTGGGCTAATTTTTATCAGCCAGAAAATATAGTAATAGGCGAGGACACTATAATCGGAGACCATGCTTTCTTGGACGGCCGAGCTCCTTTGAAAATTGGCAGCCATGTTGATATTGCCTCACATGTGATGATTTATAATGCCGAACATGATTTAAACAGCGAGGATTTTAGGGCTAGGGAAGAACCAGTGGAAGTTGGGGACTATGTATTTATCGGGCCTCGGGTAACAATTCTTCCGGGAGTTAAGATAGGGAAAGGCGCTGTGGTTGCAGCCGGTGCCGTGGTAACAAAGGACGTGCCGGAGTTTGCAATTGTTGGCGGAGTACCCGCCCAAGTTATCGGAGAGAGAAAAAACAAAAATTTAAGTTATCGCCTCGGCCGCGCCCGATTATTCCAATAATGAATTTAGCGAAATTGTTAGCTATTATCTTTGTAATAATATCGATTTCATTTGGCGTTTATTTAGTTCTTCCGCAGCCTTTTTTTCCTTCACCGGCCTGGGATTTTGTCTCATCGACCGAGCCTGCAGATAGGGAGACTCCCTTAAGGCGGGGCTATTTCACAAATTTGACCCGCGAGCAGTTAATGAGTCACTATAAATCTGAATTCGGATGGGGTCTGACGCTTAATTATCCGCCGGAGGAGGCACAAACCCTTGTAAGAGACCAGACAAAAAGCAGTTTTTTGGAAGAAATTGTGCATCCGTTTAAGGAATCGCTATTTGTTAATGGTTATGAACCCAAAGGGAATGACATAACCGGGTTCATGATAGACGGAAAAATTTATAAACAAAAGGTAATTGTTAAATATGTTCCGTCTAACATATTTCTAAGGGTGGGAGTGGGTATTTTTACACTAGTTTGTATATGGATTCTAACAAGAGAATGGATACAGGCGCTAAAGTCGACCTTTCAATTGTAATTCCCAGTTTTAACACCAAAGACTTAATTATTTCGTGTATTAAGTCGCTTGTTAAAAATACAAGGGGAATAAATCACGAGATTATTATTGTGGATAATGGTTCATCCGACGGAAGCGTTAGTGCTCTAAGGAACCTTTCAAATTCTAAGCTTCAGATAATCGAAAATTCAAAAAATTTAGGGTTTGCAGCCGGAAACAATCAAGGCTGGAAGAAGGCCCTGGGAAAATACGTTCTTTTCTTAAATTCTGACACGCTAATTACCAGCAATGTCTTGGGTGAAATGGTTGACTGGATGGATAAAAATGGTCGTGTTGGAATAGCTTCCTGTATGCTTAAATTTAAAGATGGCAGCATTCAGCCAACCGGCGGTTACTTCCCCACCCTGCTTTCGGTTTTATCTTGGATGACGATTCAGGATGTTCCTTTTGTTGATGCGCTGATAAAACCGTTTCACCCCATGCATATAAAATCATTTTTCGCAAAAGGTGAGAGTTTTTATAAAAAGGAAAAGGAATTAGATTGGGTAACTGGAGCATTCATCTTGACACGTAAGAAGATTCTTGAGGAAGTTAGCGGTTGGGATGAAGATTATTTTATGTACGTTGAGGAGGTTGATTTATGTTTCAGAGTAAAATCCGCAGGCAGGCAGATTAAGTATTTACCCCAGTGGTCAATTATTCACTATGGCGGCTCAAGTGGGACAAAAGAGCTTTCTGTGATTGGGGAGTTTAACGGCCTAAAAAGATTCTATAAGAAGTTTTATCCTTCTTGGCAGTATCCGCTTTTGAGACTGACGCTTAAGATTGGAGCCTTGGGTAGGATAGTTTTATTCGGTATACTTGAAGGAAGAGAAACAGCTAAAATTTATGCAAAAGCTTTCACAACTATTTGACTCGGCTCTTAAATATGGGACAGCTGCCATTTTATTGGCGATTCCTCTTTACCCGAAATTTCCTTTCATCAGAATTCCGGGTACTTACGTTTCGATAAGATTGGAGGATTTTGTGATGCTGGTGATTTCTTTGGTGATTTTTGTCAAATATTTACCAAAAATCCGGGAAATTTTCAAAAATGGAATTGAAAGATCGATATTAATATTTCTTGGTATAAGTTTACTCTCGCTTGTGTCCGGAATTGTTTTGTTACAAACCGCCGAATTCGGCATCGGAGCCTTACATTGGGCAAGGCGTGTTGAATATTTTGTTCCTTTTTTTGTGGGGCTGTTGGTATTAAAGAACCAAAAGACGGGTATTTTAAATTACTTTCTCAAGGTTTTAATGGTCACGGTTTTTGTTGCCTTTCTGTATGGACTGGGGCAGAAGTACCTTAACTTCCCGGTCATTATTACCCAAAGTGAAGAATACGCCAAAGGCGTGGCTCTTAGTTGGACACCCGGAAGTCATATAGCCTCAACTTTTGCGGGCCATTATGATTTGGCCACATTTTTAGTTTTTACCTTGCCGATTTTTATTTCTTCACTCTTCGTATTAAAAGAAAGAAAAATGAAAGTTGCCCTTTTGGTAGTAATTTTGGCCGGTCTTTGGCTTTTGTCTGGGGCAATTTCAAGAATCTCAATTGCCTCGTATTTAGCGTCAACTACGCTGGCTTTGGTTTTAATCAAAAAATATAAAGCAATTATTCCGGTTGTTGTCATCAGTATTTTGTTTTTCGCTTTCTCAACAGACCTGTTAAGCCGGTATAAAAGAATAATCGATATCTACGCCCAAACCGAGACCGCGCTTCCGCAAAGAAGACTAAGCAGTGAAACGCCAACTCCGACACCAGTGCCCGTTTTTGAAGACAGGTCAACTTCCATCAGATTAAATGTCGAATGGCCAAGAGCTATCAGGGCTTTTTCCAAAAATCCTCTTTTAGGTACCGGTTTTTCATCAATAACCTTGGCAACGGATAATGATTACCTTCGGCTTTTGGGAGAGATTGGCATTTTAGGCTTTTTTTCATTCTTATTAATATTTTTAAGAATTGGAATATTGGCCTTACGGAATTTTCCTTTAACCAAACACTTTGAAGGGGCATCCTTAGCATTTGTTTCAGGAACAATCGGGGGCTTGGCAGGTGTATTTTTAAACGCAGTCTTTATAGACGTATTTGAGGCATCTAAATTTGCTATAATTTTCTGGCTTTTGATGGGAATAAGCGTATCTTTGATGAGAAATACCAGAAATGAACAAAATAATTAACCGCGAGTACTTTTTATTATCAATAATACTTGTTTTGGGCTTTGTTGTAAGGCTATACAAGATAGACAATCCAATTGCCGATTGGCATTCCTGGCGTCAGGCAGATACAGCAGCCGTTTCAAGAATATATATAGATGAAGGAATAAATATTCTTTTTCCTCGTTACTATGATGTTTCAAGAATTCAAACGGGAGCAACTAATATAGAAGGACTTCGGTTGGTTGAGTTTCCAATCTACAATGTTCTTCACACTGTTCTTGCCAAAAATATATCCTTACCAAGTCAAGTTTGCATAAACATTAAAAAAGTTCCTTCCTGCTATCAGCTTGACCCAATAGTTATCTGGGGAAGGCTACTTTCAATATTTTCCGCTTTGGTAACAGCATTTTTTCTCTACCTAATTGGAAAAAAGTTTTTAGGGAAATGGGGTGGAATCCTTTCCGCATTCATCTATCTTTTTATTCCGTATAACATCTATTTCACCCGCGTTATTTTGCCTGAACCGATGTCGGTTGCCTTCGGGATTGCAAGCATTTGGTTTTTCTTAAAATATTTGGATAACGAGAAGTTTTTTCATTTGATTATATCGGGGATACTTTTTGCTCTTTCTACGCTTATAAAACCCTTTACCTTTTTTTATGCCGTCCCACTAATTTATCTTGCAATTGATAAATATGGTATTTGGGGGATTTTTAAAAAATGGAAACTGTTGGTTTTTGCCAATATTGCCATCAACCCGTTTTTTATCTGGAGAATTTGGATTAACGAATTTCCCGTTGGAATTCCCCATTTTGACTGGGCCTTTAACGGCGACGGAATTCGTTTTAAGCCGGCATTTTGGTATTGGATATTTGGCGAAAGAATAGGAAAGCTTATTTTGGGAATATGGGGACTGGTTCCTTTTTCATTTGGAATTCTAAATTCAGAAAAAAAATACAGATTCTTTCATTTCTTCTTTCTGGGCATGCTTGCCTATGTAAGCGTATTTGCAACGGCGAGTGTGCGGCATGATTACTATCAGACGTTTATAATTCCGTCGGTTGCACTTTTAGTTGCTCACGGAATTGTTTCTGTTTGGAATAAAAACTTAACAGCGAAATTGTTATCAGTTGGTTCGATAGTTTTAATGCTTTATATCGGCGCTTTTCAAGTCAAGGAATTTTATAAAGTAAATCATCCGGAAATTATTGTTGCCGGCGTCGCAGCCGACAGGCTGCTTCCTAAAGATGTCAAAATAATTGCTCCTTATAACGGAGACACGGCCTTTTTGTATCAAACCAAAAGGTATGGTTGGCCGGTAGTAGATGAAACATTTGATGAAATGGTTGCCCGTGGTGCCCAATATTTTGTTGCCGTTAACTTTGCCGACCCGGATGTGGCTTATGTTGAGAAAAACTACAAAGTTTTAGAAAAAACTCCTCAATATATAATTGCCGATTTAACAAAAAAAACAAAATGAAGATTTTGATGCTGACTCCGTACCTGCCTTATCCCCTAACCTCTGGCGGACAAACAAGGTCGTATAACCTGATTAAAAATCTTTCCAAAAAACACGAAATTACTCTATTTTCTTTAATTAAAGACGATAAAGAAAAGAAGTATATTCCAGAACTCGAGAAATATTGCAAGAAAGTTGCTGTTTTTAAACGGCCAAAAAGTCCTTGGACGTTGAGAAATATTCTTTTAACAGGTTTTGGTCCTTATCCGTTTCTAGTTATAAGAAATTTGGTTCCCGAGGAAAAGAGAGCTCTGAAAGAAGAGATGGCTAAGGAAAAATACGACTTAATTCATGCAGAAACCTTCTATGTTATGCCCCATATACCAAATACCGACATTCCGGTCCTTTTAGTGGACCAAACAATTGAGTATCTGGTATATAAGCACTATGTCGAAGAACAATCTCCGTTTTTTCTTAGACCGCTGCTTTGGATTGATATATTAAAATTGCGTTTTTGGGAAACATATTATTGGAAGCTTTCCAATAGGGTGGTTGCTATGAGCGATGCTGATAGAAAAGCAATGAAAGAATTAGTACCAAGTTTGAGGGTAGATATCGTACCTAATGGAATAGACACGGAATACTTTTCTGAAAAGAAAGAAATTTCTATCAGGACACCAAAGGTTTTATATGTTGGAAATTTTAGTTGGTTGCAAAATGTTGAGGCCGTAGAAGCCTTGGTTGATAAAGTTTGGGCTAAAATAAAAGATGAGATTCCAAAGGTAAGGCTTTGGATTGTAGGCAAAAACATAACTGACAGGGTGAAGAGACTGAAAGCACCTGAAATAGAAATAACAGAGGGGATGCCAGATATAAGGGATGCTTATAGAGCCTCAAGTGTACTAGTTGCTCCTATCGAAGGACCGGGAGGAACTAGGTTGAAAATTCTCGAGGCTATGGCATCTTCTCTGCCGGTTGTAACAACTTCAGTTGGCGCAGAAGGTTTAGGATTAGAAGATGGAAAACAGGCAATAATTAAAAATGATTATGAAGACTTGGTGGAATCCGCAATAGAAGTTTTAAAGGATAAGAAATTAGCAAAAAGACTTGGTGTTTCTGGCAAAAAATTTGTCCAAGAAAACTATACTTGGCAAAAAAGCGCAGAGCTTCTTGACAATATTTACAAGGAATTAGTTTATGACACCAAAACCTAAACTCTCAATCGTCATTCTAAGCCATAATACTAAAGAACTTCTCAAAAATTGCCTTGAGTCAATAAATAAAAATAAAGACGAGGCAGATTTAGAGGTGATTGTTTCTGATAATGCATCGACTGATGGAAGTCGCGAGGTAGTAAAAAGTCAGTTCCCTTGGGTGAAACTTATTGAAAATGAAGAAAACTTAGGCTTTGCTGCGGGTAATAATAAAGCTAGAAATATAGTTTCCGGAGAGTACGTATTAATTCTTAATTCGGATACCCAGATAAAAAGGAGAGTATTTAAAGAATCTTTAAAATATTTAGCTAATCATCCGGAAGCGGGCGCGCTTACCTGTAAACTTCTATTGCAAGACGGAAAATTGGACCCTGACACAAGACGGTCGTTTCCTACACCCTGGGTAACATTCAGTCATTTTTTGAAACTGGATCTAATTTTCCCAAAGTCTGGTTTTTTTGCAAGATATTGGTATGGTTATAAATCTCCAGAAGAAATACAGGAGGTTGATGTAATTCAAGGAGCATTCACACTCGCCAGAAAAAAAGTTTTAGATGACATCGACTGGTATGACGAAGACTATTTTTTGGACGGGGAGGATATAGACTTATGCTGGAAGATTAAAGAAAAAGGTTTAAAAGTAATTTACTATCCCAAAGTTTCGATAGTCCACTATAAAAAAGGTACAAAATTGAAAGTTAAAAGTTTAAGAAATATTATGGCGGGAGTTGATTCCATGGAAATTTTTTACAAGAAGCATCTTTGGTCAAAATACCCTATTTTTATAAACTTACCGGTTCTTTTAGGTATAAAAGTCATTAAGATTTTAAGATTTATTAAATTTTATCTTCAATAATGAAAATAGTAATTGACGCCAGATTATACGGATTGGAGCACGCAGGATTGGGAAGATACGCAATAAACCTGATTGAAGAGTTAAAAAAAATTGACAGGAAGAACGAATATGTAATTCTTTTGAGAAAAAAATACTTTGACCGATTAAAGTTCCCTGAAAATTGGAAAAAAGTGTTGGCAGATTTTAGACATTATACTTTGACGGAGCAAGTTAGACTTCCAAAGATTTTGTCGGATGAAAAACCGGACTTAGTTCATTTTCTGCACATGAATGTTCCGATTTTTTACAAAGGAAAATTTGTAGTTACAGTACACGATCTTTTGATGCAAAAACACCGGGGGTCTGCGGCAACAACGCTTCCCTTTTTTGCGTATTTCCCCAAACTGGCGGCTGCAAAACTGATTTTTAGACACGCAGTTTCCGCTGCAGAAAAGATTATTGTGCCAAGTAATGCCGTAAAAGACGAAGTTGTTAGTTTTTATCACGTTGACCCGGGGAAAATTACTGTAACTTACGAAGGAGCTAATATAAAATTTAAAATGAATAACCCACCTCGTAGTGAAAATTTAAAATTAAAAATTAAGGAACCATACTTTGTATATGTAGGCAATGCCTATCCTCACAAGAATTTAGAGCGGGCAATTAAGGTCTTTGTGTCCAAGAAAATTTTGTTTGTTATAGTTTCTTCCCGGGGTATTTTTACCAAAAAACTTGAAGAAGAGATAAGGAGCCTGAAAGCAGAGAAATATATAAAGCTTCTTGGTTTTGTTCCCGATAACGAACTGGGAGATATACTTAAGAATTCTTTAGGCTTTATTTACCCATCTTTGTCAGAAGGTTTTGGACTTCCCGGACTTGAGGCAATGTCTGCCCAAACTTTAGTTTTGGCATCCGATATCCCTGTCTTTAGGGAAGTTTACAAGGATGTGCCAATTTATTTTGATCCGTATGATACCGATTCCATAAAAATGGCAATCGAAAAAGCAATAACTATGGATAAAGAAGAACGAAATAAAATAATCCAAAAAGGAAAAGAGCTTGTAAATAATTACTCCTGGGCTAAAATGGCCGAAGAAACATTAAAAATATATGAAGGTTGCAATCGTCTACGATCGGGTTAATAAGTGGGGTGGGGCAGAGAGAGTTCTTTTGGCACTTCATGAAATATTTCCCGACGCACCTCTTTTTACCTCTGTCTATTCTAAAGAAAATGCCAAGTGGGCCAAAAGTTTTCCTAAGGTAATCCCCTCTTTTATCAATAAATTTAAGATAGTCCGAAATCGGCATGAATTACTCCCCTACTTGATGCCGATTCTTTTTGAAAGTCACGACTTCTCTACTTATGGTTTGGTTATCAGTGTCACCAGTGAAGCAGCAAAGGGGGTTATTACAAAACCGCCTACTTATCATATCTGTTATTGTTTGACCCCCACTCGTTATCTTTGGAGTCATCATGATGTCTACTTTAAAGGACAGTCCCTTAAAGGTGTAGTCCGGCCAATTGTTTCTTATCTAAGAAGGTGGGACAAGGTGGCAGCAAATCGTCCGGATGTCATGGTCGCCATCTCAAAAACGGTTCAAGATAGAATCAAGAAATATTATGATAGAGAGTCTAAAATTATCTACCCTCCGGTTGCACCCATTATTACTACACCAATACGTAGTACTGTAGTAAAGGGGGATTATTTCTTGGTTGTTTCCAGGTTGGTTCCGTATAAGAGGGTTGATTTAGCAATTGAGGCGTTTAATCAACTGAAGTTGCCATTGGTAATTGTAGGAGTTGGTTCTGAAGAGATGAAGCTTAAAAAAATGGCTAAGGATAATATAAAATTTTTCGGCCAATTGACAGACAGCGAGCTTGCAGGATACTATAAAAGGTGCGTCGCATTAGTCATGCCGCAGGAAGAAGATTTTGGACTTGTGGCAGTTGAGGCACAGAGCTTTGGAAAGTGCGTAATTGCTTTTAATAAGGGCGGAGCAAGAGAAATTATTCTACCAGGTAAAACTGGTATCTTTTTTCCCAAACAAAGTGTTGGAAGTTTAATAAATGCAATTAAAAAGTTTGAAAACCTGCCTGCCGGCAGGCAGGGAACCAAGTTTGAGAGTAACATAATTAGAAAGAATGCTAGGAGATTTTCAAAAGAAAGGTTTAAAAAAGAGTTTTTAGATTTAGTTAAAAATCTGCCATGAAAATTGTTATATTTGCGGGAGGATACGGAACTCGTATGTGGCCTGCTAGCCGGAAGTCTTTCCCTAAACAATTTTACCCGATTATTAAGGGCAAGTCTTTTTTCCAACAAACTATCAATCGTTTCAAAAAGCGTTTTAAACCCGAAGACATAATGATTTCTACAGAGGAGGCCTATATGCGGTTTGTTCACGAGCAGTCTCCTGAAATACCACGTAAGAACTTGATTATAGAGCCGGAAAGAAGAGATTTGTTGGGTGCCGTGGGTTTGGTTGCGACCGTAGTTAATAAGCTTTATCCCGGTGAGGTAATGTTTTTTTCGTGGTCTGACCATTTTATTTCCAATGACGAAAAGTTTTTAGATGCGGTTGAGACTGCAGTAAAATATACCGAAGAAACTGGAAAGCCCACTGCTGTTGATGAGAAGCCACCTTTTCCTTCCAGCGCTTGGGGATGGCGGAAAATAGGCAAGAAGGTTACAACTCTGAATGGTCTTTCACTTTATGAGATAGAAGAGCATAAGGAAAAGCCAGATATGGTTTTGGCAAAGAAGATGTTTGCAAGCAAAAAGTGGCTAATTCATACAGGCTATGGAGCTTGGCGTTCAGATTTAATGCTCGGCTATTATAAAGAGCACAGACCAAAAGAATACCAAGGTCTTATGAAAATTGCAGAAGTTTGGGGAACAGATAGACAAGATAAGGTGTTAAGAGAGGAATATCATAAGTTCGAAAAAACATCTATTGAGTACGCTATCTACGAAAAGCTTCCACACGATTTGAGACTCACAATACCAATGTCTGTTGGCTGGGAAGATGCCGGCACTTGGAAGCTTTTTTACAGTGCCATGATTGAAAAAGGCGAAGAAAATGTACTTGAAGGCGGCATAGAGACAGAGTTTTTAGACTCTAAGGGTAACCTGATAGTCGGACGAAGAAATAAACTTTTTGCAATTATAGGGTTAGAAAATTTGGTGGTTGTGGATACAGAAGACGCTGTCCTTATCTGTCCCATGGATCAAACAGAGAAAGTAAAAGAGCTTTTTAAGGAGCTCGAGAAAGATAAACCTAGGTATATAGAATAAATATAGTATAATACCTGCCCAGATGCACGATTTTCTTAAAAGATTAATAGATATTGCTGGCTCAATTATTCTTCTTACTATTTTTTCCCCCGTAATTGTCATAACTGCAATTGCTATTAAATTAACCTCTAAAGGTCCCATATTTGCCGATACTCCCAGAAGAGTCGGGAAAGACGGAAAGCTTTTTTATCCCTACAAATTCAGAAGCATGGTAGTTAATGCCCATAGACTTCTTAAGACAGATCCGAAATTTAAGAAACTTTATGAGGAGTACAAAAAATCCAGTTTTAAACTCTATGATGACCCAAGGTGGATACCGATAGGGGGCTTTATTCGCAAGCACTCAATCGATGAGATTCCCCAACTTGTCAATGTTCTTAAGGGAGAAATGAGTATTGTCGGTCCCCGTCCTTATTACCCCGATGAACTTGAAGAACAGCAAAAGCGATATCCCAACACTAAGAAGCTTGTTAAAGACGTTCTCTCGGTTAAGCCGGGAATTACCGGCTATTGGCAGGTTTCGGGCCGAAGTGAGGTGGCCTTTGATAAAAGAATTGAGATGGATGCATATTATGCCAAAAAGAAATCCATTCTTTTTGATATCCTTATACTTCTACGAAGCCCCTGGGCTATGATTTCTGGCAAAGGAGCAGTTTAGTGTATTATTGAAATATGCCACCCAAGGATATTCCACAAATCAAGCCTGAATCTGAACAGGACTCTATGCTGGTACCGAAAATGGAAACAATTCCACAAGAGTCATCAGTTTCCTCCAAGTTTGATTTTAAAATTTTGGCCGTAGTTTCCGGAGTAATTTTTTTACTAGTCTTAGTTATCGGGCTTTCTTTTTTTGGCGTTTATCAAAAAGCGACGAGGCTGATAGTTATCGGCAAGGATTTACAGGGATCTTTTAACAGTCAAGATATTCCGCAGATAAAAAATAAGATAGGGGAGACGAAAAAGGCCCTTTCGGGTTTGAAATCTTCATATATGTGGATTTCTTGGACAAGGTTTGTTCCTTTTTTCGGGTCATATGTTTCCGATTTGGGACATGCAATAGCCGGCGGGGAGTATGGACTTGAGGCTTTGGACATAGCTGTTTCGACTCTTGAGCCTTACGCAAATCTTCTTGGTTTTGGAAACGGAGAAGAAGCCTCAGACGGAGAAAAGACTACCCAAGAACGAATAGATTTTTTTGTAAGTGCAATACCGGATTTAATTCCTAAAGTTGACGGAATTTCGGGTAAAGTTTCCAAAGCTAGGGATGAATTCACTCAAATTAATCCCGACAGATATCCGGTAAGAATTGGCAAAAGGACAATTAGAGAACCCTTAAGGAATGGATTGGAACTTATAGATTCAGCGGCAGATTTGGTAGCCGACGGCAAACCGCTTCTTGAGAGCTCGCCTTATTTATTGGGTCTTGATGAGCCAAGACAATATCTTGTTCTTTTCCAAAACGACAAAGAGTTAAGGCCGACAGGAGGTTTTTTGACGGCTTATTCAATTATGAAGGTTGATAAGGCAAAGTTCGAACCGGTTTCCTCCAATGATATTTACAATTTGGATGCAAAGTATAGGCCCCAAATTCCCGCCCCCGACCCTATCGTGAAATATATAAAAGGCCCCTACATTCTTTCTAAAAACATCCGCTTAAGAGATATGAATTGGTCACCTGATTTTGCCGAGACTATGGCTCTTTTTATTCCTGAAGCCAAAAAGGCGGGGGTAGGCGATATTGACGGGGTGATCGCGGTTGATACTCAACTGCTGGTTAATTTACTTGATGTCTTAGGGCAAATTGGTGTTCCCGGCTTCGGCAATTTTAGTACCCAGATTACCGATAAGTGTAACTGTCCGCAGGTAATTTACGAACTTGAGAGTTTTGCCGACGTTGAAGGTCCGATCATCTGGGACCCGCTAACCGGAAAAATAATTTACAGGCCTCCGAATTCGGACAACAGAAAAAAAATCATTGGTCCTTTAATGAATTCAATTTTAGCCAATGCTATGGGCCAGCCCAAGGAGAAAATTCCTGCTTTGTTTGAAGCGGCTTTCAAATCGCTTTTAGAAAAACACGTCGTAATCTATGTTTTTGACGAAAAATCCCAAACGGCAGCTGAAAGTTTTGGAATTGCAGGAAAAATTAGAGGTTATGATGGCGACTATCTTCATATAAATGACGCGAATTTGGGTGGAAGAAAATCGAATTTATATGTTACACAGGAGGTGGACCAGGAGATTGTGGTTGCGAAGGATGGAACTGTTGAAAAAACCGTAACAATTACCTATAAAAATCCGGAAAAGCATGACGGATGGTTGAATTCGGTTCTTCCCAATTGGGTGAGAATTTATGTACCCAAAGGCTCGCAGCTTATTGCTGCCGAAGGCTTGGAAGATAAGGCCCAACCCTACGAAGACCTTGGCAAGACGGTTTTTGCGGGCTTTTTCCAGCTAAGACCCGAAGGGGTTTCAAAAGTTACTTTCAAATACAAACTTCCGGGAAAATTTGTTAAAGATTATAAACTTCTTATCCAAAAACAGCCCGGGACAGATACACCGCTTTATACGATTAAATTAGGTAAACAAACAGATGAATTTTTCCTTCAGGTGGACAAGGAACTGAAACTCCGAATTTAGTGCTACTATATCTTGATGAAACCACGGAGTTATTCTGATGAGGGAGTGGTGCTTGCCAGAAGAAATTACGGTGAGGCAGATCGCATTTTATCAATTTTTACCAAAAATCACGGCAGAATTTCTTTTATTGCCAAAGGAGTAAGGCGGCCTGCCAGCCGCAAAAGAGGTCACATTGAAATCTTTTCCTATATTAAACTTTCGGGAGTAAAAGGGAAAAGTTTGGATTTAATAACAGAAGCTGAAATTATTGATAACTTCGGAGAAATTCGAAAAAACCTTAGAAAAGTGTCGCTTGCTTATTATTTTATGGAGGTTATTGGTCGAACCACACACGAAAACGAGCCACATATTGAGGTTTTTGATTTGATTTACGAGTATTTGAATAAACTGAAAAACGAATTCCAATTAAAAAAACTTCGTTTAGACTTTATACCTAGACTGTTAATTGTTTTAGGTTTTTGGCCCAAAGGAAAAGTCCTTGAAAGCCCTGATGTAAAGCTCGAAGAGGTGATTGAAAGGCAGCTTTCAACCGTCAGGGTAGGGAAGAGGCTGGTAGAATAAAATGGGGATTATAATTGCTTTTGTAATCGGCACACTTTTGACGGGGATTCCGTTTTCGTACCTTGCTCTTTCTTCTAAAAATATCGATTCTGAAGTTCTTGCAGAAAAAACAGAATCGACAAGTCCTACCCCAACTCAAAGTCCTTCTCCCTCACCCCAGCCTTCGCCTACGGCTACGGCGAGGCAAGCCTCCCCCAAACCTTCTCCCACGCCAAAGCCGACTCCGATCCCACTTCCTCAACCAATTTTTACGTCGGCTGAAATTAACGGATTTATTGAACGTTTTGCCAGCCAATACGGTATTGACTCTAATGTTTTAAGACATATTGCAGTCTGTGAATCGGGATTTAATCCAATGGCCAGTAATTTGGGTTATGCAGGGCTTTATCAATTTGGGCCGGTGACTTGGAAAAATTACAGATTGGCGCTAGGGGAGGATCCGAATGCGGACTTAAGATTTAACGCCGAAGAAGCGGTCCAAACAGCCGCCTACGCGCTTTCACTGGGGAAATTTCACCTCTGGCCCAACTGCACCCCCTAATCTTCTGGACCGAGTTTTCCTAAAAGAAAACGTAGCCTTTGTCTTCCAATCTTAACAGCTTCAGGATCTCCTGTCGCTATAAGCCTAATGGCATCTATTTGTTCTTGGGCATTCAACTTCTCGACATCCGAGGTATTAGGTAACAGATAAGTCCTTTCGCCCTCTGTTAGTTTTGGTTCAATACCAATTCTCTCCAACCACCATGCTCGATAATCTTTATGTTCAGCCATATAATTATGGTCAAATTATACCATCAATATCTCCAGTACGCTAAAATGCGGGCACAAAATTGAAGTTGTTTTTAGGGCGTGGAGAGCTCGGATTTGATGAAGGATTGAATGACTGACCAATTGCCGGTCCCCGTTCTCGGAACCAAAATAAATTGGCCTTGGGGGCCGACTTTATTGGTCAGCACGTTGGTGTCGGTTAGATGAATTTCTTTTAGCTGATAGCTTTTGGGGTCTCCGGCAATTTGTAAAAGTTCCAAAATCTGCTCTTTGCCCAAATCCGCCTTGACCATCTTGAAAAGGGTATCCATAATTGACGGAAGTTTGCCGGCTGTTGAAAAGGAAATAAGCTTCTCCATAATTGCCCCCAAAACAGCAAATTGCCTTTGGGACCTTGCGAAATCACCTCCGGAAGTATTTGAGTGCCTTGAGCGCACGAATTTCAGGGCTTCGCCTCCGGTCATTTGCACCACTCCCTTGTCAAAATGAATTTGTTCATAGCGGCAGGTGAACTGCTTTTCCAAATCAAATCCCGAGTATTTAACTTTTAGGGCATTAACCTCATCACCGGTTTTGCCGCAAGTGTCATTTTCCTTGCCGGGAATAGGAAAGAAATTATCTTCAAATGTCGTCGGAACATTAACATTAATGTTCCCCAAAGTATCGATTATTTTTACAAATTGCCCGAAGTCAACAGAAACAAAATAACTAACTGGAAGAGAAGTTACTTCGGAGACAACATCTTTGGAGTTTGATTTTGCATAGGCGGCGTTGATTTTGTCATTTAAAGAAGGAATCCAAAGGTCTCGCGGGATTGAAATTAAAGCCACCTTTTTATTTTCGGTATCAACGCGTACAACAACCATCGAGTCAGTTAAAGAACCTCCATCATGGCCGGCTCCGCCATAGCCCAAAAGAAGAAAGTTGAAGGAGGAAGTTTTCGGGAGGGGAGAAAAGGTTGGGGTAGGGGTGGGGGTGGAAACGTTGGGTTTTCCTTTTACCAAAAGGTAAATACCTCCGACACCGACAAGGAAAATTACGATAAAAAGAGAAATTTTAGCTACCATTTATTTTGGAGCTTCTTCTTTGGTTTTATGGATAGTTCCGTCGGGGTGATTGGGCGGAGAATAAACAGTGTAAAGTTTTAAGTCTTCGGTTTGCGAGGTATTGATTACATTGTGCCAAGTGCCTGCCGGTACTACGACGGCGTCTCCTGGTCGCACAATATGTTCCTCACTATTGTTTACTACGAATTTTCCTTCACCTTTTTCGATTCTGAAAAACTGGTCAACTTTGTCGTGGACTTCGTTTCCGATTTCTTCTAGCGGTTTAAGACTCATTACAACAAGCTGCGAATTGCCCCCGGTAAATAATACATGTCGGAAGTACGAATTTTCTTCCGTAAGCTTTTCTATATTTCCAAAGAAAGGGTTCATGTTTTATTCTAACACTTTTTTTGTATTATTTTGAGGATTATAATCGGGTATATGGATTTAATGGAGAAGATTACTTCACTCGCCAAAAGGCGGGGTTTCATTTTTCAAGGGAGCGAGATTTACGGAGGATATGGGGGATTTTGGGATTACGGGCCACTTGGGGTAGAACTCAAAAATAATATTAAAAGGGAGTGGTGGAAAAGTATGGTTTACGGCCGGGAAGACGTTGTGGGACTTGATGCTGCCATTATCATGAACCCTAAAGTCTGGGATGTTTCGGGACACCTTAAATCTCTAACCGACTTTCTGGTTGAATGCAAAATTTGCCACAAAAGGGTAAGAGCAGATAACGAAGTGACTATTAAAAATCATGAAAAAGAGCACGACGGAAAAGGAAGTTGGACGGAGCCTAAAACTTTCAACTTAATGACGGAGGTCCTTCTTGGAACTACGGAGCCTAAAGAAAAAGCCTATCTTCGGGGAGAAATTACACAAGGAGTTTTTGTGAACTTCAAAAATGTTGTTGATTCGACCCGCATTGCGATTCCTTTTGGAATTGCACAGATTGGTAAGGCTTTTAGAAATGAAATTACTCCGGGAAACCTTACGTTTCGGTCGCGCGAATTTGAACAAATGGAGCTTGAGTATTTTGTCAAACCCGATGAAAAAGAAAGTAAAAAGATGTTTGAATACTGGAAGGATGAGAGGATGAATTGGTATGTTTCTTTGGGGATGGATAAAAAGAAATTAAGATTTAGGGAGCATTCCCCTGAACAGAGAGCCCACTATGCAAGGTACGCTGAAGATATTGAGTATGAAGCCCCATTTGGCTGGAGCGAATTTGAAGGAATTCACCACAGGGGAGACTATGATTTAGGGAATCATGGTTTGAAGTATAAGGATGAAGAAGGCAAAGAATATACACCTTGGGTAATTGAAACTTCCGGCGGGGTTGATAGGGCAATGCTTTTCTTTTTAATTAACGCGTATCACGAGGACCCTTCGGCAAGCACTTCGGCCGTGAGCTCAGTGCCGAACGGCTCAGGGCAAGCGGGCAGAGTTGTATTGAAACTTCATCCAAAACTGGCTCCTTATAAAGTTGCGGTCTTTCCCCTCTTGGCAAATAAACCCGAATTAGTTGAAAAGGCCAAAAGTATATACCAGATACTAAATACCAGATACTATTGCGCTTGGGATGACCGCGGTAATATAGGAAAAAGATATTATGCTCAAGATGAAATTGGAACTCCTTGGTGTGTAACTATCGATTTTGATACTTTAAATGATGATTCCGTGACTGTTCGCGACCGCGATTCTGCCAAGCAGGAAAGAATCTCGATTGACAAACTTCTTGAATACTTCCAAAATAAGCTATGAAGAAATTCTTGCCTCTGATTCTTCTGGTTGTCGGGCTTGGCGTCTTAACCGCAGTTTACTTCTTTGTCATTAAGCCTTCGGGCGAAGCTGCGGTTGAAGAGGAAATAGCACCTGAAGTTGCTTTGGAGAATAGGCCGGTTGCCTCTTTGAGTCCCTCGTCTGACGGTCACTGGCTTGAATTGAACATTACAAAAATCAAAATTTCAGCCGTATCTTTGGACTATGAGCTTCTTTACAACCTGCCTGACGGAAGAAAACAGGGCGTGCCGGGAAGCGTGAAACTGGCAAATCAAACTAGTGTCGAAAGAGACCTTCTTTTGGGGTCAGAATCATCGGGAAAGTACAGGTATGACGAAGGTGTTGAAACCGGGACTTTGACCTTAAGATTTAGAAACGGACAGGGTAAATTGGCTGCAAAATTTGTAACAGATTTTCATTTGCAGTCAAATACGAGCGTTTTGACTTCGGCTGACGGGAAGTTTAGCTATACCTTAGACAAAAATTCAGGCAAAGAATTTTTGGTGGTCATGCAAACGTTCGGCTACCCTAATGATGCCCCAGGAACTATCTCAAGCGGTCCCTATGGGGTCTTTAAGGCCACAGCCAAGGTGAGTACCGCCAAAGGAGCCTTATCGTCCACCACTAAAGTTTTCCCCGGCCAAGTTAGTATGTCCGGGACTTCTATATATAAGGCAACATCCAGTGCTTGGGATAAGCTTACCGGCAGAAAAGCAGATGATGTGGGTATCTTTATAGGAACTTCAGAGTAAAATTGTAGGGCATGGCAGTTTATCTTAACGCCTTTAAACTTATCAAAAAATATAAGTACCTGCTTCTTCTTTTTTTGCTTGGATTGACCGTAAGAATCATTTACTTATTTTTCTTATCCAAGAATCCAATTTTGTTTACCCCTGTACTTGATGCTGAATACTATCTTGAGTGGGCAAAAGAAATTAGTACAAGCAGCTTTTGGGGTAATAAGGTATTTTTCGCAGAGCCGCTTTATGCTTATATTTTAGCCTTTGGGATGAAGTTGTCTTCATCTTATGTAATTACATTGATAACGGGTTTACAAGTTATACTAGGGAGTGTTTTGTCAGTAATTGTGTTTTTGCTAACAAAGAGGATTTTCGACCGTCGTACTGGTTTGATAGCTGGATTAATTACAGCCCTTTATGGACCGTTTGTGTTTTATGATTTTCTACTCCTCAAGACGAGCCTTGAAGTTTTCTTATTGACCCTATTTATACTATTTTTTATCGATACCGTAAATTCTACAAAGAAATGGCGATTTATTATTTCGGGGATACTCCTTGGTACGATAGTGCTTGTTAAAGGAAATAGTTTAATATTTCTTCCTTTTATTATTATCTTCATATTATTTTACGACAGGCAAGCTTATAAGCAACAATTAATCTGTTGCTGCGTTTTTATTCTAGGTTTTTTGTTAGTAATATTTCCCGTAACCCTGCGCAACTATCTAATAAGTAAAGATTTTGTTTTGACTAATTATTCAATTGGTATGAATATCTATCAGGGCAATTGGTGGGACGGCGACGGATCGCTCAAGCAACCCTACTTTATGAGAGCACATCCCAGATTTGAAGAGGTTGATTCATATAAAATGGCTGAAGCTTTTGAGCAAAGAAATTTAAAACCTTCTGAAGTCTCAACCTTCTGGATAAAAAAGACAATAACTGAAAACTTTGATAATCCGTTCAGACTCCCAAAGCTTATTGGAAATAAGACATTGGTTTTACTAAACAGTGCCGAGCTTGGTGATAACTATGACTACGGTGTATATAAAAAAACCATCCCTTTCTTGAACATTCTATTTGACTTTCGATTTATATCAGCGCTAGGTTTGACAGGATTATTATTGTTTATATTTTCAAAAAGTTTTCCCCAATTATTTAAAGATCAAAACTTAGAAACTAAAACCAGGCTTTTCGTGATTTATACCATTTTACTCTATGGTTTGGTGATAATTGTGGGGCATGTAAATTCGCGGTACAGGCTACCATTGATACCTATTTTTATTATTTTAGCATCTGCCACCTTGATGCATATTTATACTAATTTTAGAAAAAAGAATTATTTCCAAGTTTTCTTAGTTGGAATAATGATAATAATATTCCTGGTAATAAGTTCTACAAACATAAAAAGCTTTAATGTAATAAATAGAGACGGTTTTTACGAATATGTTATTGGCTCTTTATATTATACGAAGGGTGATTTTAATAATGCCAAAAAGTATCTAGAATTAGCTGCCAATAATAATGAAAAAAATGCCTCTGCTTATAAAAACTTATTTTTAATTTATCTTCACGATGGAGAATTGGATAAGGCCGACAATGTATTACAGAAACAATTAAATTTAATTCCCTATGATTTTACTGTATATTCAAACGCCCAACTATTCAATAGTCTGAAAGATAAAAATAAGTCAGATATAAAAGCACAGATTGATAAACAAATGAAAATTGATACTGAATCAGTGCCATTATATGACCCATATAATTATGAGGCATTGCGTTATATAAATTTGAAAAACTACGTTAGCGCAGAGAAGAACCTGAATTTATCAATAGATAAGTTTAATAGACCGGAAAATTCGTTATTTACGTTATCTTTAATTGAAGGTGCGAAGGGAAACATAGTAGAAGAAAATTCCCTATTGCAGGAACTAATACAAAGAAACCCATACAACTTAGCTGCGAGATATAATTTAGCAAGGGTTTTTTTGAAGCAGGATGATCAGGCTCGGGCAATTCAACAACTGGATTTTATCTATAATTTTGCTTCTGACTATTCAGATGTATGGTATTCCTTGGCCAAGCTATACATTAAAATAGGAAATTACCATGAAGCCTCTTTAATAGTCCAAGATTCAACAAATCGTTATAAATCTGATTTAGAAAAAAGGGAAAAACTTGAAGAATTAAAGTTATTACTGAACGAAAAAAAGGTCTAAAAAAAGGGAAGATTAAATTTTTGTTACACTTTTTTAGCCTAACAAGTATTCAGCGACCTTTAACCCGATTATTGACAAAGCTCATCAATAAGGATATAAAATAATAATCATAAATAATTTATGAAGTTTAAAGTTGGCTTTATCTTTCTTCTTATAGCTAGTCTTTTCATTTTTTTTCTTTCACCACACCCCGTAAAGGCCCAATTCACAGGAGAATTAGGTTCCATTTCAGGAACAATTTACTGGGGTACAGAATTACCAAATTCTGGATACACGGTCGGGCTTGTTGGCAATACAACAGGCTTTAGTTTAACGAAATACGCCGTTGGCTATCCCGGTTTCGAGACCGGTTTTAATCTTCCTCCAGATACTTATACGGTTACTGCATATCATTACCAAATAGGGACTCCGAATAACATTGGGTATCTTGTTGGAAGCAAAACAGTCACAGTAGGTTTTGGTCAGGCTGTTACCGCAGATTTCGAAATATCAGGCATAACTGGACTTGTTGAAGGGAACCTTAAGATTAACGGTGTATCTAGCGGCGGAGTAGTCCAATTCTGTGGTCCACTAGAAACAGATCCGTGCCCAATGCCAACCGGTGGCTCACGTTATTTTGATGTCAACTACGGTCCTTTTATGGAATTTAGTGGTTCCACCGGATTTAAAATGCCCGTACTTGCAGGTAATTATCGCGCACACGTTATTACAGCAAACGGTCTTAATGTCGGAATAGTTCCTATTACTGTTAACACAGGACAGATAGTTGCCGACCCCTCCTTACAGTTTCAATTAAACCTCGGGTCCATCTCAGGAACAATTTACTGGGACACAGAATTACCAAATTCTGGATATCAGATTAGACTAGTTGGTAATACAACCGGTTTTGGTTTATGGAAAAGTGCTCTTGGCTATCCCGGTTTCGAGACCGGTTTTAATCTTCCTCCAGATACTTATACGGTTACTGCATATCATTACCAAATTGGCGCCCCAGATAATGTAGGATATTTTGTCGGGAGTAAAACAGTAACTCTAGACCTGGGCCAAGCCGTTACTGCCGATTTTGATATATCAGGTACGACGGGATTCGTAAAGGGAAACCTGACAATTAACGGTGTAGCTAGTGGTGGGCAAGTCCAATTTTGTGGCCCATTACAAACAGATCCATGTCCAGTACCAACAGGTGGTTGGCCTCATTTTGACCCCAACGATGGTCCACTTATGGAGTTTGGAGATGTTAATGGATTTAAGATGCCCGTACCTCCCGGAAACTACCGTGTTCATGTGATTACCACGGAGAGAGTTGACATGGGGATAATCCCAATTTCAGTTACTAGCGGAGAAGTAATCGATCTCTCAACTACAGCAGTATTCGTCCCGTTGGGACAAAACGTGATTGTCTCATTGGCTGGGATTACGGTTACTTTTTCGGAGGTAACAACCGGGGGCTTTATGACGGTTATATCAACAAGTCATCCTCAAGGAGGTCAACCCCCGTCGCAATATAGATTTTTAGGCACTTATTATGAATTAACCACAACTGCAGCTTATACGGGTCCGGTCACGGTTAGTTTTACATATAATGATGCAGACGTTAGGGGTAGGGAGGAAAATTTGAAACTTTTTCATTGGGACGGTACGACTTGGCAGAACATAACAGTTTCGGTAGATACGGTAAACAATATAATAACCGGTTTATCACCAACTTTGTCGCCTTTTGCAATCGGAGAACCATTGGAAACTCCTCGGGAGCTCACTTCTCTTACTCCTATACAGGCCTGGATTGGACTTAAAAACAGCGATGATGTAGGTACAAGATTTGATTTGCTCGCTGAAGTATATAAAGATGGAAATTTAATAACCTCCGGCCAATTGGATAATGTTTGGGGAGGAAGTAGTGGATTTAATAATGCAAGATTAAATACCATAAACTTCAATTCATTTTCTCCTGTGGATTTTCCCCAGGGATCAATTCTTAGTATTAAGTTATATGTAAGAAATGCATGCCAAGGCCCCACGCATAACTCCGGAACGGCAAGGTTGTGGTTTGATGATAGTGCCGCAAATAGTCACTTTGGAGCAACAATTGGAAATGATACAAGTGATTATTTTATTAGAGACGGGTTTGTTCTTTCAACGGCTGTTGGCTCGGGACCAAGGAAAACAATCGATGTTCAGGCGGGATCTCCCTGCAGCTCCTTTAAATCATTTGGAACTTGGTCGATAACTCCTTAAAATTTTCTGCCGATCCTCTATAAAAAACATTTCGATAGGGCGTGAATGCGGGGTCTGCGCCCCGTTTGATGCTTCGCTATCAAATCGGGGCTTGACACTTGCGTGAAAACATATCAAAATGGTAAATATTGGTGGGAAATGGTGGTTTCCCATACATCTCTGCCTAAATGAAAACAAATGTTTCTAGGTACATATTTGGTGAGAGTGACTTCCGGAAGTCGTGTTTCAGTTCCTTCATCGTTTCGCCAAGAGCTTGGAGAGTCTTTTATTTTAGCCAAGTGGTATGAAGGTTGTTTGGTTTTGATAGGTAAAAGTTATTGGGAGGTACTTTTAAAACGAATTACCGCTGGGGTTGAGACGCTTTTGACTCCAGTGAGGGAAATTGAACGCTTTATTTTTACGTCCGCTTATGAAATGACAGCGGATGAGCAGGGACGAATAGTTATCCCTGAAAGGCTGGTGTCATACGCCGGTCTGGGCGGGGAAGTATATTTTTTAGGCGTTCGGGATAGGGTAGAAATTTGGAACAGAGTAAGTTGGGAAGAAAAAGAGAAGGAGATTGCAAAAGAGGCTCCTTCATATATTGAAGAATTAGCTAAGAAAAATGGAAAAAGGTGATTATCACGAACCGGTAATGGTTCGAGAGGTGATAAAGGCTTTGCACATTAAAAAAGGCGGTTTGTATATAGACGCAACAGTCGGTACGGGAGGTCACGCGCTCGAAATTGTAAAAAAAGGAGGACGCGTTTTGGGAATTGATATGGACCCTATGATGCTTGAAATTGCCAAGATGCGCTTGGAGAAGGCAGGAAGGCCCTTCAAGCTAGTATCTGGCAACTTCAAAGACATTGATGAGATAGTCAAAAAAGAGAAAGTAGATGAAGTTGACGGGATATTAATTGACCTTGGAGTATCGAATGTCCATTTTGATACAAAGGAGCGGGGATTTTCTTTTAGTAATCCCGAAGCACCTCTTGATATGAGATTAAATCCCGATTCTCAAGGCGTTACGGCAGCTGATTTACTTAACGGCTTAAGAGAAGACCAATTAACGGTTCTTTTTGCCAAGGTTTTGCCCTTTTTTAAGGCCAAAAAAGTAGCAAAAGTGCTAATTTTGTTTCGCGAGCAAAAGAAATTTGAAACAGTTGCTGACTTTCTGGAAGCTCTGAAGGATTTCAAGGGAAAACCGGGACTAAATCCGGCAACTTTGCCATTTTTGGCCTTGCGTATCGCCGTCAATAGCGAACTGGAAAATTTGAAAGAGGCCTTGCCGAAAGCCTTTGCACTTTTGAATAAAGGCGGCAAACTGGTAATTTTATCTTTCCACTCAAAAGAAGAAAAAATTATAAAAGACTTTTTCTTTTCGGAAGAAAGAGAAAATAAAGCCAAGATTCTGACAAAGACGGCAATTACACCTCGCGATGAGGAAATTGCCAAGAATGTAAAAGCTAGGAGTGCAAAATTATGGATATTAGAAAAATCATTTTAATTATTTTAGTTTTTGCCCTTATTTCCGGTGCGGTTTTAATGACCGTAGAAATGTCGACACTGGGGGCAGATGCGGAAAGAACCTCAAACGAGGAAGTTAAACTAAAGGAAGAAAATAGACAATTAAAAAGCATGTTGGTTGAGGGGTCTTCCCTCTCGGGACTTGAAAAAAATGCCGAAGGATTGGGCTATTTAAAACCTGACTATACTTTATACATATCGGGTAAAGAAGCCTATGCAGCCAAACTTCCGTAGTAATTTACTATATGAGGCTAAAAGTACTTAGTCTTGTCTTCTTGGCCGGCTTTTTGGCTTTAATTTTTAGACTTTTCTTTTGGCAGGTTGTAAAGAGCAAAGAATTAGGACATCAGGCGAAAAGCCAATATACGGCGAATGAATTTTTAGTTGCTCCAAGGGGAAGTATTATGGCTAAAGACGCAAGCTGGCTTGCGGCAAGGGGAGAGGCATACCTTGTTTTTGCGGAGGTACCGAAACTGAAAGAAGAACCAAGAAAAATTGCCGATTCCCTTGCGCCATTTTTTGTTGATGAAGAAGCGGATAGGTCGACTCTTCTTGCCGAAGTCGAAAGGCTTATTTCTCTGATGAGCCGAAAATCCGTTGTCTGGGTGCCTTTGAAGAATAAAGTTACGGCTGAAGTGAAAGATAAAATTGCGGCTTTAGAAATTGACGGCATTGGTTTTGAGAGAAAAGAGGATAGGTTTTATCCCGAAGGGTCCCAGGCAGCTCATCTTTTGGGTTTTGTGGGTAAAAACGAGGAGGGGAATGATCAGGGTTATTTTGGTTTGGAAGGCTACTATAATCTTTCCTTGGCGGGTAAGCCGGGTTTTAACAGCAGCCAGAAAGATCCTAAGGGAAATCCGATTCTAATCGGGGACAGGCGAGAAATTGCAGCAATTGGCGGAGTTGATCTTTTGACCCACATAGACAAAACTGTTGAGAGAATTTTAGAGGATAAACTTCGCGAGGGAATCGAAAAATTTCAGGCGTCTGCAGGAACCGGTATAATTATGAACCCCAAAGACGGGAGCATTTTTGCCATGAGCTCTTTTCCTTCTTATGACCCCAGAGAATATTGGCAATTCGGCGATGACTATTTTAAAGACCCGGTAATTTCCGATGCATACGAGCCGGGAAGTATCTTTAAGATTATTGTTATGGCCTCGGGGCTTGATGCAGGAGTTGTTAAGCCGGATACGGTTTGTGATATATGCGACGGCCCCTTAAAAGTTGATAAATATTTTATTGAAACCTGGAATAAAAAGTATAATTCGGACTCGACAATGGCCGATGTGATAATTCATTCTGATAATGTGGGAATGGCATATGTAAGTCAAAAGTTGGGAGCAGATGCCCTATATGATTATTTGGATAAATTTGGTTTTGGTAAGCCAACCGGAGTAGACCTTCAGGGAGAAGCTTCGCCCAAACTTAGACAAAAGGGAACGTGGAACATAGTTGATCTTGCAACCGCCGGTTTTGGTCAGGGAGTTGCCGTAACCCCAATTCAAATGATTAGGGCGGCTGCGGTGATAGCCAATGGCGGAAAGCTTGTGACTCCCCATGTGGTTGATAAACTATTAGGTGTCGGGTGGGAAAAAGAGATAAAACCGCAAGCTGGCGAAAGAGTTATTGGTAAGAAAGCTGCGGCCGAAATTACAGATATGATGGTTGAGGCGGCCAAAAGCGGAGAGGCAAAATGGACAAATATAAGCGGTTTTAAGATTGCAGGAAAAACCGGAACTGCTCAAATTCCGATATCCGGCCATTATGATTCGGAAAAAACAATTGCTTCGTTTGTCGGCTTTGCGCCGGCAGATGATGCCAAATTTGTGATGCTAATTTCCCTGCGTGAGCCTAAAAGCTCACCTTGGGCTTCCGAAACCGCAGCTCCTTTATGGTATTCAATCGCCCGCGACCTGTTTCCATATTTTGGAGTTCAGCCCGAGTAGTGGTAAAATACCGATAGTGTCCAAGTTTCTAATTACTGGCGGCACAAAGCTTTCTGGAAAAATAAAGCTTGCCGGAAATAAAAATTCCGCGCTAAAGCTTATTCCTGCTTCGCTTTTAGCCGACTCCCCCACTACTTTAACAAATGTTCCCAAAATAAGAGATGTTGAAGTTCTAGTTCAAATTATACAGAAACTGGGCGCAAAAGTTGCCGGTCTCGGAAGTGATACTTTAACCATTGACCCTCAAGGTTTGAATTCATTTGTGCTTGATCCGGATCTTTCAACTAAAATAAGAGCTTCAGTTGTTCTTGCTGCTCCGCTTTTGACCAAATTTGGCAAAGCAGTCATAACTCCGCCCGGAGGGGACCAAATCGGCGAGAGACTTTTGGACACCCATTTTACTATGATGAGCCAGATGGGGGTTGAAATTGCGCGCAAAAATGGCCGATTTCATTTAACTTGGAAGGATAAAAAACCAACCAGTCTTTTTTTGGAAGAAACGTCCGTCACGGCAACCGAGATGGGTATGATGCTTGCCTCCTCTTTTGAGGGAGAGGTGCGAATCGAGGATGCAGCCGCCGAACCGCACGTTGTTGATTTGGCAGGGTTTTTGAAAAAAATGGGCGCAACCATATCAGGCGAAGGAACGAACACTCTGGTTATTAATGGTAAAAGTAAATTGAGTGGTGCGGATTATAAAATTGTTCCAGATCATATAGAAGGAGGCACTTTTGCCATTGCGGGAGCAATTACCGGCGGGGAAATCGAAATTACGGATTACGTGCCGGAGCATTATAAAATGATACTTCTATATCTTAAAAATATGGGGGTTGAGTTTAAAGAAAACGGGAATAAATTGATAATTCTTCCCTCAAAACTTGCTGCACACAAAAGAAAGTTTCAAACCCGTCCTTGGCCCGGATTTCCCACAGACCTTATGAGTCCTTTTATTATTTTAGCTACCCAGAGCGAAGGGACGGTTCTCTGTCATGACTGGATGTATGAATGGCGAATGTTTTTTGTCGATGATTTAATTTCTATGGGGGCAAATATTTTTATCGCCGACCCCCATAGGGTAATAGTTTCAGGGCCAACTAAACTTATGGCCGACGTCTTGTATTGCAAAGATATAAGAGCCGGAATGTCGGTTATTTTGGCAGCGTTGGTTGCAAAGGGTGAAAGTGTTATTGACAACATCGAGATGGTTGAGAGGGGATATGAACTTTTGGAAGAAAGACTAGTTGGCTTAGGCGCAAAACTTAAAAAAGTTGCATAACATTAATTTGGTCGATATCCTCAAAGATTTCCAAGTTTCAGGGATCAGCGATGATTCTCGAAAGGTAAAAAAAGGCTACCTATTTGTAGCTATAAAGGGAGAAACGGTTAATGGCCACAATTTTATTAACGAGGCAATTAAAAAAGGTGCTGTTTGTGTTGTTGGAGAAGCCGATTTGAAAATAAAAGGGGCAACTTATATAAAAGTTGCGGACTCAAGGGCAGCCCTTTCGCTTCTTGCCCAAGCCTGGTACGGGAATCCCTCTCGAAAACTTAAAGTAATCGGAGTAACCGGTACCGACGGAAAGACCACGACTGCGAACATAATTTACTGGATTTTAAAAAAAGCAGGCTATAAAGTCGGCTTAATTTCATCCGTTAGCGCAAAAATCGGGGACAAGGAATACGACACCGGTTTCCATGTAACCAATCCCGAACCCCTACCATTGCAAAAATTCTTAAAAAAAATGGTTGATTTGAAGAGCGAATATGCGGTTTTGGAAGTTACTTCGCACGGGCTTGACCAGAAAAGGGTTTTTGGGATGGATTTTGAGATTTCCGTGCTTACGAATATTACACACGAGCATTTAGACTATCACAAAACTTTTGATGCTTATTTAAAAACCAAAATAAAGCTTTTTGCAAACTCCAAAATTGCAGCACTAAATAAAGAGGATAGTTCATACAATACTGTGAGAAAGTTGTTGCCAAATTCAGTTAAGGTAATTCCTTATGGTTTAGATTCTTTAGCCGGTGATGTTAGAAACGCAGTTCTCACAAGATTTCCGGAAAAATACAACCAACTAAATTCATCTGCTGCGATAACGGCTGCGAAATTAGTTGGTGTAAATGAAGAGCAATTAATTCAATCTATTAAATCGTTCCCGCAGGTTCCCGGAAGAATGGAAAAAATTCCAAATACTAAAGGAATTGGTATTTATGTCGATTTTGCCCATACCCCAAATGCGCTTGCAAGTGTTCTGGCTTCTTTGAAAAATTCGACCAAAGGAAAATTAATCGCAGTTTTTGGCTGTGCAGGAGAAAGAGATAGTAAAAAGAGGCCGATGATGGCAGAAATTTCAACAAGATTGGCTGATGTTTCTATTTTTACCGCCGAAGATCCGAGAAGTGAGGATATAAATAAGATTATCGTACAGATGGTAAAGGGCGTGGTTAGTTACAAAGCAAAAGAAATAGGTACAAATAACTTACATGATATATATCATGTAAGTGGTAAACATTGTTTAATCCGGATTCCGGAAAGGGGAGAGGCAATTTTCTATGCAATAAATAAAGTTGCTAAAATAGGCGACACTGTTGTAATTTGCGGAAAAGGACACGAAAAAAGTATGGCCTATGACCATACTGAATACCCATGGAGTGATTACGAAGCCGTAAAAATGGCCCTGAAAAAGATACATTTCACGCCGAAGGCGAAAGTCCACTTTACGCCGAAGGCGAAAGTCCACTTTATGGGGATTTTAGGTAGTGGGGTGGCTGGGGTTGCCTTTTTGGCTACCAAATTTGGGTACAAGGTGACAGGGTGCGATTTGGAGAAAGAAGGCCACAATATTAAGCATTTGAAGGATGTAGATTTAGTAGTTGCGACCCCTGCGGTTTTCTATCAGAGCGAGCATCATCCAGAGATTGTCGAGGCTCAAAAAAGAGGAATTTTTTTAACTTGGCAGGAATTTTTAGGTAAACACCTGCTTAAGGACAAAAAAGTGATTGCTATAGCGGGAACTCACGGGAAGTCGACAACGACCGCCATGGCAGGAAAACTTCTGGAAGATAACGGATTCGATCCGATTGTCGTACTCGGAGCAAAAGTTCCTAAGTGGGGCGGAAATGCCAGATTCGGGAAGGGGGAATATGCCGTAGTCGAAGCCGATGAGTTCAACAATAACTTTTTGAATTACAACCCTGAAATAGCAGTTATAAATAATATAGAATTTGATCACCCTGATTTTTTTAAAGATGAGAGCGAGGTTCGGGAAAGTTTTAAAAAATTCACAAGGAGACTGACCGGCAGGAAAATTTTAATTACTGAAAAAGATAGTCTCCATAAAAAATTTAATTTGAAGGTTTTGGGCACTCATAATCAGAAAAATGCAAACATGGTTTATCTTTTGGGGAGGGTGCTTGGAATCGATGAAAGCAAAATCATCCAATCGCTCGAGAGTTTTGAGGGCATAGGCAGAAGAATGGAATTGATTTCCGATAAAAACGGGATTAAGGTTTATGACGATTATGCGCACCATCCGACGGCAATTAAGGCAACTCTATCAGGGTTAAGAGATAAATATCCCGGTGCAAGGATTTGGGCGGTGGTTGAGGCCCACGGGTATGCCAGAACCAAGGCGCTGCTTGATAAGTATGCGGGAGTTTTTGATAAAGCCGATTTTGTTGTTGTTGGCCCGATTTTCAGAGCCCGGGATTCTCAAACTTTCGGGATAACCGAAAAATCGATTGCCGAATCGTCAAAACACAAAAACATTTTCGATTTCGGCGATTTGGATAAAATGCTGACCTTTTTGCAGAAAAATTTGAAAGCAAAAGATGTAGTTCTTGTTATGGGGGCGGGCAGAAGCAACATATGGGCACAAAAAATTTCCGAGATTTAACCACGTTCCGCGTGGGGGGAAAAATAAAATATTATAAAGAGGCTAAAAACTCCAAAGAGGTTATGGCTGCCGTGGGATTTGCAAAGAAGAATAATTTACCGATTTTTGTTTTGGGTGGAGGAAGTGACATCCTCGTTTCAGACAAACCTTTTGATGGTGTTGTCATTAAATTTGTTGGCTCTAAGTATAGAGTATCGAATATCGGGTTGCGTGTTCTAATAACTGTTGAGGCGGGAATGAATTGGGATGATTTGGTTGACTGGGCGGTGGAGAATAATTTGCAGGGGATGGAGTGTCTTTCGGGAATTCCGGGAACAGTCGGAGCTGCTCCTATCCAGAACATCGGCGCTTATGGGCAGGAATTGAAAGATGTGTTTGTAAAACTCACAGCCTATGATATTGACCAGGGAAAGTTTGTGAAATTTGATAAGGAAAAATGCGAATTTTCCTATCGAGAAAGCATTTTTAAAAAGAAAGAGAATTGGCAGAAATATGTGATTGTTGATGTGACATTCAATCTAATTAAAAACGGTAAACCAGAGATAAAGTATGATTCACTGAAAGAATATTTAAAACTCCAAAACTCAAAAACTCCAAAACTCCAAGAAGTTAGGAATGCGGTCCTGGCGATACGGGCTTCGAAGTTTGAAAATCCAAAAGATGTCGGCAACGCCGGGTCATTTTTTAAAAATCCTATTATTAAAAAATCGCATGTAGAAAAATTACTTAAGGAGTATCCTGATATTTCCTGTAGGGACAATGGAGACGGTACTTATAAATGTTCTGCCGGCTGGCTTATAGAAAATGCCGGATGGAAAGGGAAAACTTACAAGAGTGCCGGCGTTTCGCCAAACCACGCTTTGGTTTTGATAAACCCGAAAGGAGATGCTCGCGCAAGCGATATAATTGAGCTTTCGGAAAAGATAACTAAGGATATTTATAAAAAATTCGGAATTAAACTAAAAAGAGAAGTCCAGCTTGTTGGGTTTCCCGAGGACGATTCGGCTACGTGATTCTATTTGGGTCTTTTTTCAATTCTTCGTAAATTTTTAGGCACTCAATAATATGTTCTTGCAGACCGTTTTCTTTCGAAAAGCTTTCTATTGGTGGTATCTGCTCTGTGGCCGGTTCAATACCTTGGCTTAAAAGTACTCTCTTATACAGGTGGCTGTGTGTTCCATGTAGATTGTCTATATCTACATTAGGGAGAGACTTCCAATGTAACATTTCTTCGGAAAAGTGTATACCCAACTTTCCAAAAGCTCTGCTGAATATTTTAGTTGGATAGTTTCTAAAATCATCTGACTCTACCACCATGTAAGGGATTCTATTTGCTTTGCAGTGGTAGATTTCTGAGTAGATTAGTTCCCATCCAGTTTCAATTAAAGGATATATTGGATTTGCTCCCACCTCTTCCTTTTTTCTCATTCTTGATGCTATTGCTAAACGAGGGTCGCGAAGGAGAAAAATTAATGGTTTGGTAGCAATGTCAGCTAAGAGGGGAAAATATTTTCCAACTTGATAGGGCATCTCTTTAATAATCAAGGCATTATTTGGCTGAATCATGTCTATACTTTTTTTGAGGTCTCTGACATCTAACGGATTTTCTATTTTTTTGATGACCTCTTTGAGTGATTTGTGTTCAAAATAGACAATTTCAAATGGTTCGTGGGCGTAAAAACCAACTGTTCCGTGCTCCCAAAAGACTCTAGCGAAGGATGTAGATCCCCCTCTAGGTGGCGAAACAATCACAAAGATTTCTGGATATTTGTGAGCAGCCTCGTAGAATGAGTGTTCACTTGAAAAGACCTCGGTTTCTATTTCTCTCATTTCTGGGATTATATCAAGATTGGGAACTTAGTCAATGTTTAGGCGGTGTTTTTGTTGTTTGCCCATTAATTTCAAGAGTGATAGAATATCAGCTTAGTATGTCAGTTGAATCTCTTAGAGCAAAACACCCGGTTTTTATTTATAACGACCTTAATATATATCAGAATAGTAACAGGCTGGACATAGATTTTGATTTTACAATGGAGCCAGATGTAGCTTTTAGACCGAAGGTGTCTATTCCGATTATCGAGAAAGTCAAAAGTGAAGATATAGAGAATTTTGCCTTCCATTTAGGTTTAATTGAAGCTGTTAGTTATTGGAAATCCGCGTGTTCGCCCGAATTTATTGTGAAGGCGGGGAAATTAAATGAACAGCAAGTTTCATGGTGGCACGACCTTTTCATTCATGGTTTGGGTGAGTTTTTTTACCAGAACAACATTAATTTTACGAATCCAAACTTTCTTTCCATAAGGAGTGAAGCTGATGCTCCTACATATAAGAAGGTGCAGCCAAAAGATATGAGTGGAGATTTGATTATGGTTGGAGGAGGTAAAGATTCAGCTGTAACATTGGAAATATTGAAAAAGATGGGCAAGCGAAGGAATGTTTTTATACTTAATCCTACAAGGCCTGCTTTGGAAATAACTTCTAATGCTGGTTACAAAGAACCATTAATTATTGAGCGTACTATTGATAGGAAACTACTTGACCTGAACAGTAAAGGATACCTCAATGGTCATACACCATTTTCTGCATATTTGGCCTTTTTGGGTATTTTTGTTGGTGAACTGCACGATTATGAGAATATAGTTGCATCAAATGAGCAGAGTGCTGGAGAAGGAAATGTGGTTTTCCATGAACTTGAAATAAATCACCAATATTCAAAAAGTATACGTTTTGAAAGACTTTTTCGTGAATATTATACTAAATTCTTGACTAGTGACATTCAGTATTTCAGTTTTCTCAGGCCTTTATATGAGTTGCAGATTTCAAGGTTGTTTGTAAAACAAGACGGCCAACTTGATGCGTTTTGTAGTTGTAATGTTAATCGAGGAGAATCTTGGTGTGGTGAATGCCCAAAGTGTGCTTTTGTTTATCTTTCTCTTTTTCCTTTCTTGGATAGTACAAGATTGAAGGAAGTTTTTGGCAAAGATTTTTTTGATAATCCCCAGATTCAAAAACATATTGTTGATCTTGTGGGGCTTGGGGAGCATAAGCCATTTGATTGTGTTGGCACAGTTGAGGAATCTAGGATGGCTGTCGCTCTGGTTATCAAAAAGTATGAGTTGCTCAATCAGCCATTGCCTGACTTTTTCGTTTTTTTGAAAGATAAATTAGGAGTAACAGATGATGTTTCGGCGGATCAAATCGAGAAGAAATTAAAGGGAGATTGGAGTAATAGTAACTTTCTTCCAAGGGAATATTCAAGGTTACTAAGAAAGAAAATTTCTCAACTTTGATATATGAAAGAGATATTTGGTAAATCTGTTTTGCTTCTAGGTTATGGGCGTGAAGGACGAAGTACTCATACTTTTCTGCGTGCTCGATATCCAGAAATGATAGTGGGTGTAGCAGATAAAGACCAATCTCTACATATTGAGGGGATCAATGAGGCGAGGTTGCATAAGGGGGATAATTATTTAAAAAGTGTTTTTGATTACGATGTTGTCGTTCGTTCACCAGGGATTTCACCATATCTTCCAGAATTTAGAAAAGCTCAGAGAGAAGGAAAATGGATAACATCAGCTACAAATATTTTTTTTTCAGAATGCCCGGGGATGATTATAGGTGTCACTGGTACAAAAGGTAAAAGTACCACCACTAGTCTTATTTATGAAATAGTCAAAAAGGAATATTCTGATGTACGCTTGGTAGGGAATATTGGCCGTCCTGCACTGGATTATTTAAATGGTGCGGATATAAACACGATATTTGTTTCAGAGCTTTCTAGCCACCAACTTGAGGATATCCGATATAGCCCCCATGTCGCAGTGTTGCTAAATATCGTACCTGAACACCTTGATTATTACCCGAGTTTTGAAGACTACGCCAAAGCTAAAAATCAAATAGTTCATTATCAAGGAGCAAATGATATTGTTGTTTTCAATCCTACACATAAAATACTGATTAAAATTCTTGATAAAATTAAGTCCCAAGAATTAAGGTTTTCTTTAAATCCGAGTGACAATCTTTTTTGCTGGATTGATGGTAAAAAAATTTATACGAGTATTGATGGATCTTCTTCGCAGGTTATGCCTCTTGAGGAAATTCCTTTGCTAGGAAAAGGTAATTATGAGAACACGTTGGCTGCAATTTCTACAGGTCTTGCGCTTGGCGTGTCGAGAACAAGTGTACGCGAGGCGGTAAAAGGATTTAAATCACTAGAGCATCGTTTAGAATTAGTTGGTAAGGTAAAAGGCATAGAGTTTTATAATGATTCTCTGGCTACGATTCCTCAGGCTACTATGCATGCACTTGAAGCACTTGGTCCGAAGGTAGAAACACTTATAGCCGGCGGTTTTGATAGAGGATTGGAATTTGGTGAATTGGGCAGTTTTCTTAGCAAGCAGAAGGGGCTGAGAAATCTTATTTTATTTCCAGATACAGGTAGTAAGATTTGGGACTCGTTACTCCACGCAGGCAAGTCCAAACGAGCTTCGTTTAATAAATATGAGGTTAAAACAATGGAAGAGGCTGTAGAAATCGCCTTTAAAGTAACTAATCCTGGCAAGGCTTGCCTCATGTCACCAGCCTCGGCGAGCTTTAATCTTTTTAAGGATTATAGTGAAAGAGGGGATACTTTCAAGAAGCTGGTTTTATCCCGTATGTTATAATGCTGACTGAAATGGGTAATTATGAATTGAAAACCAGTGGAAACGAGCTGAGTACCGCATTTGAAAATTTGCCTCGTGAGAAGTGGAATAAATTAATTGATGAATTATTTATTGACTTTCCTAATGGTAGCCAAGATGGTGTTTTAACTACATATTTTCTACGTTCAACATATCCTAAAATTGGTGGCCAGATATTGCGCCACATAGATCGCGATTCTCATTTTTGGGGCTTGCTTTTGCCAAGAAGAGATCCTGATGGAAATAACTGGACACTGAGAACCTATCTGTCAGGTTCAGACACACACTTTCAGGAAAAGCACCAGACCGCTATACAAACTTTCTTGTATAGTTCGGGTGTCAATCCTGTATTTTGGTACGATACTAGGTCCAAGAGAGATGAAAAATTTGTTGGGAAGGTGTTAGCTAGGTTTGGAGATTTCGGAATATCCTTTCCTGATATAGATCAAGCCAAAGAGGCGGAAAACCTGCAGAAACGAATATGGAATGTTACTGACCCCGCATATTTATATCCATTTGATCTTTATCATCCCGATGCGGGAATGGCAACGCGTTTAGTGGCAATTCAGAGAGACGAAGTTATTGGTTTTTTATTTGGATTTTATGGTCGAGGGAATCAATGGACAGGCACAAGAGAAGAAGATTGTATCTGGATTGAATCTCAACTTATGGGTGTTGAGCCAAAACACAGAAGGGAGGGGGTAGCGAAGAGATTGAAATTGACGCAACGACAGCTGGCGCTAGAAGATGGAATAAAACTCATTCGTTGGACCGTTGATCCTTTGCAAGCAGGGAACGCATTTTTAAACCTGAATGAACTTGGGGGAATCGCGATGCATTTTTATCCTGACTATTACCCGTTTCGAAATGATCTTAATAGGGTCAGAGCCTCTAGGATAGCTATTTCTTGGTTTTTGGAATCTGAAAGAGTGCAAGAGCGTATTACTGGTGGGAAAAAAATTCTTAATTTTAAAGATTTTAAGCTAGATTCTTCCACGGAAATAGTTATCCCAGTAGATGATTCAGGAAGTAGTATTAGACAATTTGATTATTCTAACTGGAAACCACAGGGAAGTAATTTGCTTGTTCATATTCCTTCAAATTGGAACGAACTGCAACGGACGAATGTAAATGTTGCGGTCATCTGGAGAGAGGCTACAGATGCTTTGTGGGGAAAGATTTTAGGAACAAAAGATGACAATTATGGGTTGGTGGGTATGGTGGAAAATTCTGAGAATAATGATGTTTTTGTGGTAGCACAGCGTTTTCCCGCCAAAATCGTTCGTTGATGGCCAATTAAGCTTTGTAGTAACCTCAGAGCGAATTACCGTATAATATATGTGATGTTCTTAAGCATTAAGCGTTTTTTTTATTTCCCGATCGCCAGTTATTTTCGTTTTTTTGCTGCAATCAGACTTAGGAGGTGGAATCCGAGAGTTATTGTTATCACTGGTTCGAGCGGGAAAACTACACTATTTCACCTAATTGAGTCTCAACTAGGCAATAGAGCTAGATATTCGCACGAGGCCAATAGTTCTTTCGGGATTCCGTTTAATATTTTAAACATTCATCGTAAAGATTTAACCTTGATTGAGTGGCCAACGGTTTTAGTTTTGCCCCTAATCAACATTTTTAAGTCTGTGCCGAAAGAAAAAATTTACATAGTTGAAGCAGATTGTGACAGGCCATATGAGGGAAAGTTTCTAAGCAATTTTCTTAAGCCGGAAGTAACTCTTTGGCTGAATGTTTCTCGGACCCACAGCATGAATTTTGAGGAAGAGGCGGCAAGAAGAAAAATAAACTTGGAGGAAACTATTGCGGATGAATTCGGTAATTTTGCCAAACAGACCACAAATTTAGTTATTGCCAACACAGACGACGTATATATTGAAAAATTTCTGAAATCTAAGCACATAAAACATGAGAGCGTTTCACTAAAGGGTCAACAATTCGATTATAAAGTTGGTTTGTATGGGACTAGTTTTATAATCGGCAGATATGAATATGAGTTTAAATATCTTCTTCCGAAAGACACTTTTTATCAAATTGTAGAGTGCAAAAAGCTTATTGATTATTTGGGTTTTAAATTTGACCGGAAATTCACTAATTTTGTATTGCCCCCAGGAAGGAGCTCTGTTTTTAAGGGAATAAAAAACACAACGTTGATAGACAGCTCGTATAACGCCAATTTAGATTCTATGAAAGTTATTCTAGATCTTTTCAACAAAATAAAATCCAAATGGGAAAAGTGGGTTGTCCTTGGAGATATGTTGGAACAGGGAAAAAACGAGGAAAGAGAGCATAGGCTTTTGGCAAGGGAGATTAAGAAATTTAATTTTGACCGAGTCATTTTGATGGGCCCGAGAGTTACAAAATATACAAGACCTTTACTTTCGGGTAAAGTTGATGCTTTTTTGTCGCCCAAAGAAGTATTGGATTTTTTGAAATCGAGCATTTCCGGCTCGGAAACGATTCTTTTTAAGGGTGCAAGGTTTCTTGAGGGAGTTCTCGAGAATTTGTTGGAAAATAAGAACGATGTTTCAAAGTTGCCCAGAAGAGAAAAAATATGGGAAATACGACGAAAGAGGTGGGGATTATGAAGAAAATAGTAATTTTACATGGCTGGACATACTCTTTGGATAAGTGGGAAAAGTTTAAGGATTTACTGCAAAATGAAGGATTCCAAACGATTTTTCTTAAGATTCCAGGATTAACCGCAAAAAGCGGTGAAGTTTGGAATTTGGATAAATATTCTAATTGGTTGGGGAGTCAGCTTTCTAAAGAAAAAGATAAAGTGGTACTTTTGGGACATTCGAACGGCGGCCGGATAGCTTCTTATTTTTCCGCCAAATTTCCAGATAAAATTGAAAAGCTAATTTTAATTGACACGGCGGGTGTATATCATAAAGAGTTACTTTTGGAAATTAAAAGATTTTTATTTGGGTCCGTAGCTAAGTTGGGGAAAAAATTTACAAACTCACAGGTCTTAAAAAAGTTTTTATATAAACTTGTTAGGGAAAAAGATTACCAGGAAGCCTCCCCCAATATGCGAAAGACAATGTTAAATTTGATAAAGACTGACTTAACAGCTGAATTTAAAAAAATAAGCGTTCCTACTCTTATTATTTGGGGGCAAGATGATAGGATTACGCCTCTTTCTGATGGTCAACTGATAAATAAATTAATTAAAAATTCTAAACTAAAAACAATAGAAGGTGCCAGGCATGCGCCTTTTTACACACATGCAGGTGAAGTGGCAGGGATTATTAAACATGATATTTAATTCTCTTGGCTCAAATTATGATTTTGAATATGTGATAAAGAGCCTTTTTGGTTTCAGTTCCAATACCTCAAGAAGTAAATTAGTGTCATTTCTTGACAATAAATACCAAGGGAAAACGATCCTGTTATATAAGGGTAGGGAGGCGATAAAGTTGGCACTTAATGTTCTTAAACTTCCCAAAGGAAGTAGGGTCGGTATTACAGGTTTTACTTGCTTTGCTGTTTATCAGGCAGTTAAAGAAGCCGGATGTGTTCCGGAATATATCGATATTGAAGACAGAACTTTGAATTTTACAGTCGAGGAGTTAGCCAAGCACAAAAGTTTGAAGGTGATAATAGTCCAGAATACGCTAGGGAACGCGTGTGACATTGAAGACATATTAAGTTTTTGTAAAAGAAATAAGGTTTATCTTATCGAGGATATGGCCCATAGCGTAGGCATCAATTATAAAAACAAAAAAGAGGTTGGTACTTGCGGTGACTTTACAGCTATGTCTTTTAGCCAAGACAAGATGCTCGACGCGGTTTCCGGCGGTGCGCTTGTTGTTAGAAATCGCGATTTTCAAGGCAAACTCAAGGAGGTTAATCTTGAGGATTTAAGTATAAAGAAACAAGTAGTTGACAGATTTTATCCACTATTTACTTTTTTAATACGTAAGACTTACGGTTTGGGAGTCGGAAAGTTACTGCATTTTATTTTAAAACGTTTGAAATTACTTTCCCAGCCGATGCCCGAGGATGGTAGGATACGGTTTCATAGCTTGCCGGGTTGGTATTGCGCTTTAGTTATTTATCAATTTTCAAGAATGGATGAAACATTGAAACACAGGAGAAAGATTATTGAAACATATAAAGACAAAATACAGAGTAAAGCCGTCGGTATTATTAGGTTTCCGATTTTTATTGATGGTAGAGATAAACTTATTAAGTATTTGGGGAGATATGGTGTATATATTTCTGATGTTTGGTATGATGCACAGATTTCACCCCGTCGATATTTAAAGTTAACAGACTATGAAAAGGGCGAATGCCCGATATCAGAAAAAATTTCTAACGAAATTGTAAATTTGCCGACACATAAAAATGTTTCTGAAAAAGATGCTTTATTTATAGCGTCTAAAATAAACCAATGGTTAAATATGAAGTAAAAGAAATAGCTGATAAGAATGTATGGGAGAGCTTTTTGCTTGCAAAAATTCCCAAATCCTTTTTGCAATCTTGGGGATGGGGCGAGATTAATCGAAAAACAGGTGAGAAAATATTTCGTTTAGGTTTTTTCAAAGGTAGAAAATTAGTTGGAACTTGTTTGCTTATAAAACAAGATGCGAAGAGAGGGCCCCATTTGGTTGTCCCGGGCGGCCCATTTTTAAATTGGAGCGATAAAGCTTTGTTTACGTTTTTTGTTAACTCCTTAAAAGACTTGGCCGCCAGGGAAAAAGTTTGGTTTGTTAGAGTCAGGCCGGAATTATTAAATACTCCGGAGAGTATAAACTTGTTTGCAAAATTGGGTTTTAAGCCTGCGCCGATGCATCTTCATGCCGAAAACACGTGGGTTCTTGACATAACAAAACCTGAGGAGGAAATTTTGCGCGGGATGCGAAAATCCACCAGATATTTGGTGAAAAAAAGCTTTAGTGAAGGTTTGAAGGTGGATATCTCCGAAAGTAAGAAATACGCGGGGGTTTTATATAATCTTCAAAAAGAAACTTCCGAAAGACACGGATTTGTTGGTTTTCCACAAAAATTGTTTGAAGTAGAAATTGAGGAGTTTACCAAGGATGATAATGCGCGGGTTTTTATTTGCCGGAAAGGTAAAAAGGTTTTAGCCGTAGCCATTATTATATTTTATGGTGACTCGGCCTATTACCACCTTAGCGGATCAACTTCAGAATTTCCGAAGATTCCCTTTTCCTACTTTTTGCAATGGCAAATTATCAGAGAAGCCAAAAAAAGAGAGCTAAAGTATTATAATTTTTGGGGGATAGCCCCGAATGATAGTCCCAGGCACAGATTCTCGGGAGTAACACTTTTCAAGACCGGTTTTGGAGGGGAAAGAATAGACTGGATGCATGCCCAAGATTTGCCAATTTCTACAAGTTATTGGTTGACTTATTTATTTGAGACGGCAAGAAGGATAATCCGTAGGCTTTGATGATTTTGAATCTTAGGATATAATGTTTTCACAGGATATGAATTTGCCAAACCTGCTGCCCTTGGCCTTGGGTGTAATTATTTTCTCCTTTGCCATTGCAAGTGTTCTTATTGTTCCCTTCATAGACTTCCTATATAAAATGCGTTTGGTAAGGCATAAAGAGGCTCCAAAAAGCGGTAAGGTTCCTCTTTTTGACAAATTGCATGATATAAAAGCCGGAACACCGACCGGAGGGGGAATACTTTTAGTTTTTCTGGTTAGCCTTCTTTTCGCTATTGTTTTTCCAATCGCAAAAAATTTGGGTGTTTATATCTATTCTGCACACAACCTTGCAATTGAGCTTTTTATTATTTTTTTTACTTTAATTTCTTTCGGCCTTCTGGGCTTGATGGATGACTATATAAAGATTTTCGGCAAACCGCACCCGGGTTTGGTTGGTATGTGGGTTGGTATGAGTAGAACTACTAAGTTTATTTTCCAGTGGATTTTGGCCCTTATAATCGGCTATCTTTTATACAAATCTCTGGGAATTAGTATAATCCATATTCCAATTTTCGATAAAGTTGTTAACTTGGGATTTTGGTATGTGCCACTTTCCGCCTTCATAATAGTTTTTTTTACAAACGCTTTTAATTTCACGGACGGACTTGACGGTTTAGCTTCGGGGCTTTTAATGATTTATCTTTTTGCTTTTGGGGTAATTGCTGCGGGGAACTTGGATACTCCCCTGTCAATTTTTATTGGTCTTTGGCTTGGAGTGATTATCGCTTTTCTTTATTTCAATGTTTATCCCGCAAGAATTTTTTTGGGAGATGCCGGGGCGCTTTCTTTTGGCGCAATGATCGCCGTTATTGGACTTTTAACCGGAAATGTACTGGCTCTTTTTGTGATTGGAGGAATTTTCGTAATTGAGGCTGCCTCCTCCGCTGTTCAGATTTTGGGCTGGAAAATCCTAAAAAAGCCGATACTGCCTCTTGCACCCATCCATCACGCTTTTTTGGCAATCGGTTGGGAAGAACCGAAGATTGTAATGCGGGCATGGATTTTGGGAATAATACTTGCCATATTCGGTCTCTGGCTTGCTACAATATAATGTGGCTAAAATCAGGCTCAAAAAACAAAAGAAAACCCAAGACAGAACCCTACTTATTTTAATTTTTCTGCTAACCGCGTTGGGACTTATAGCGGTTGCGGATGCTTCAGCTCCCCTTGCTTTAAATTCTTTCGGCGATAAATTTTATTTTGTAAAGGCGCAAGCTATTTGGGGCCTAGTAGGAGTGGTACTTCTTTTTATATCATCGCGTATCCACTTTTCTTTTTGGGAAAAACTTGCAACGCCGCTTTTTTGGCTGAGTGTAGTTGCCCTTGGGCTTGTTTTGATACCCGGACTCGGGCTTAAGGTTTTGGGTGCAAGACGATGGTTTATCATGGGTCCGATATCCATCCAGCCTGCTGAAATTGTGAAACTAACTATGGTTATATATATGGCCAAGCTTGCAAAAGGAGAAAAAGGGCCGCTTTCTTATTTCATTCCCTTGGGGGTAGTCTGTGGACTAATTATGCTTCAGCCGGATTTAGGTACAACCTTGGTTATTGTAATTACGTCTTTTGCTCAAATATTTTCTTCCGGAATTGGTTTACTAGCCTTTTTTGGTGCAAGTTTAGTTGGGGCAGCTTCCGCCTTTATTTTAATTATTACTTCGGATTATAGACGTGCCAGACTGATGACATTTCTTAAAGCGGCCGAGGATCCTTTAGGCCGGGATTATCATATCCGCCAGGTTCTTTTGGCTCTGGGTTCCGGAGGGCTATTCGGCATAGGACTCGGACAATCCAGGCAAAAATTCTTATTTCTGCCGGAGGCGGCGACCGACTCGATTTTTGCAATTATTGCTGAAGAAACGGGTTTTATTGGCTCGATAATATTGATTTTTCTTTTTGGGTTTTTTGTTTACAAAGTTTTTGTAATTGCCGGCCGAGTGGAGGATAAATTTGCCAAAGTTTTGGCAATAGGAATTGCTGCCTGGATAGGGGGGCAGGCCTTTCTTAATATAGGCTCAATGGTCGCCCTTACCCCGCTTACCGGAATCCCCTTGCCCTTTTTCTCTTATGGAGGCAGTTCCCTAGTTATGGCACTTTTCGCATGCGGTATACTACTTAATATCTCAAAAGAGGTCTGAAATGGTGAATAAAATGACAAAAATAGTTTTAACAGGCGGTCATGCGGGGACTACTGCGTATGCGACAGTTGAGGAAATACTAAAACGCAAAAGAAGCTGGGAACTTTTTTGGATTGGTCCCAAAAGCGCAGTTGAGGGCAAAAACATTGCGACGGTCGCATCCCAGATTTTGCCTCAGTACGGAGTTTATCATCATCCGATAATTGCCGGAAGGCTAACTAAAAAATGGACAAGATGGAGCCTTTTTTCCTTATTTAAGATTCCGATCGGTTTTATACACGCCTTAATCCTGCTTATCAAAATAAAACCGAAAATTATCCTTTCTTTTGGGGGCTATGCGGCTTTTCCCATTGTAGTCGTCGGCTGGATATTGGGAATTCCCGTAATTATTCACGCCCAAACCGTGGTTGTCGGACTGGCCAATAGGCTTTCTGCTTTTTTTGCCCGAAAAATTGCGATTGCCCGAGCGGAAAGCAGAGAATTTTTACCTAAAGATAAAGTAGTTTTGACGGGAAATCCGGTCATGGCATCTGTCGTTGAGGTTGGCGCAAAAGCCGAAATCCCAAAATCACCGACCATTTACATAACAGGCGGGTCAACCGGCGCCCAGAGAATAAACATTGTAGTTGAGGAAATACTGCCGAGTTTGCTTAACGGCTTTAATATTATTCACCAAACAGGGGAATTGGATTATGACCATTTTCTAAAGGTAAGGGAAAATTTAAGCCCGAATTTAAGGGGGAAATATGAACTTAAGGCCTTTTTTGACCCGAGGGAGGTTTGGAAAATTTATAAAAAAGCCGATATTTTAATTTCGCGGGCAGGTGCAAATACGATTTCCGAAATTTTAATTACCAAGCGACCATCAATATTAATACCCATTCCTTGGTCAACGTATGATGAACAAAGTAAAAATGCACTCGCTGCCCAAAAAGCAGGCATCGCAATTGTTTTGACGGAAGATAAGTTGACCTCAAAAAGTCTGCTTGATGCAGTTTATAAACTCAAAGAAGATTGGGGAAAGATGGTTATCAAAACCGACACCAAACTTGCACAACTTGATGCTGCAGCTGCAAAAAAGCTGACTGATTTAATGGAAGGTATTTCGCAAAGTGAAGGCTAGATTCATAAAATTGGTAATTGCTGCGCTACTTCTTTTGGGAATTCCGGGAATTTTTCTTTCCTTACCGGCCCTTGTCAAAGTTAATCACATGGATTGTAAAAGCCAATACGGACCTTGCGGTGCGGCACTCGAGGAGAAAATTAAAAAGTCGGAAGGTTTATCTTTAAGAGGCGCCAAAGGCACACTCGGCAGTTTGCTGAAAAATGAAGTTGGAATTGAAGATTTTTCAATCCAATACAAAATTCCCGACAGATTGGTGGTTGATGTAATTCTCACCAAACCCAAATTTGCCCTAAAGAAAGAAGGTCAACCCCAATTTGTTTTGATAGACAAAGAAGGAATTGCCTTAAGATGGGAAGATTCTACAAATTTGCCTTTTATTGAAACTGACGGCGGGGTACCAAACGTGGGAGAAATCGCCCAATCCCGCGAAATTTTTGCCTTAAACTTAATGTATGATGTTTTTTCTGCGTATGAAATTCAGATGGGAAAAATAACAGACGACAGTTTGGTTATTGATATGGAAGGCGGGCTAACTGTACTATTTCCCTTAGAAGGCGACAAAGATGTCCTTACTGGTTCATTGGCCCTTATTTTAGCCAAGTTGAAGTTGCACCCGCAAGATTCTAGAATTAACGTAAGGGAAATTGATTTGCGTTTCAAAAACCCGGTATTAAGATAAAATGAAAAAAAATCGAATTATTGCAGGAATTGAACTCGGATCTTCAAAGATTTCCACGATTATTTCCCAGGTTTCGGAAGATGCGACCACACAGGAGACTTTAATAAATATAGTAGGAGTTTCGGCCAGTGAAGCTAAAGGAATAAGAAAAGGCCAAATTGTCGATATTGAAGAGGCGGTTGAATCAATAATTTCCTCGGTTGAAGGCGCAGAAAGGATGGCCGGCTATAATCTAAACTCGGCAATAGTTGCAATTGGGGGTGCGCATATCCACTCACAGAATTCCCACGGAGTCGTTGCAGTGAGCGATCCGGAGGGAGAAATATCGCCGGATGACATTAATCGGGTAATAGAGGCAGCTTCGGCAATTTCTCTGCCGCAATCAAGGGAGGTAATTCACGTCATCCCCAGCGAATTTATTGTGGATGGGGAGACCGGAGTGAAAGACCCGGTAGGCATGAGCGGGGTCAGACTTGAGGTAGAAACACATATTGTTACTGCTGCTTCCGCTTCTATAAAAAATATCAAAAAAGCCTTAAATGAGGTAGGGATTGAAATTGAAAGCATGGTTTTTTCGGGGCTCGCCGCAGGAGAAGCAGTTGCTTCAAGTACCGAGAAAGAATTAGGGTGTGCAGTTGTTGATATGGGGGGAGGAACAACGTCTGTTGCCGCCTATATCGACGGCTCACTTTCCTATTCGGGCGTCATTCCAATCGGAGCAAGAAACGTAACCAACGATTTGGCAATCGGCTTACGGGTTTCTTTGGAAGCTGCCGAGAAAATTAAAATTGCCCTGTCCCAAGAAGGTAAAAAGAAAAGCAAGGATAAGGAAGATGCGGATAGTGATCAGGTAGAGTTGACTGACCTTGGAGTAAGCGATTCCAAGAGAGTTTCTAAAAAGACGCTTATTGAGGGAATAATAAGACCGCGTCTAAATGAGATTTTTACCATGGTCAGAATCGAGCTTGATAAAGCCAATTTGGCAAATAGAATTCCCTCGGGCGTAATAATTTGCGGAGGAGGGGCCGAAACTGTTGGCGCGGCCGAGTCGGCAAAAAGAATGCTGTCATTGCCGGTAAGAGTCGGGGTACCCAAAGGTATAGGCGGGCTAATTGATGATATTGTTAATCCGGCCTTTGCAACCAATGTTGGACTAATAGTTTATGGTTCAAAACTCGGGGTGCGGCAAAAAGAAGGTTTAGGGGCGAAGTTTAAAATTTCAAGCATGGGCTTTTTCGGAAAAATAGTAGATAGTGTTCGCAATCTTCTGCCATAAAGAATTTGGGGGTTGACCCCGATTTTGTCGGGGTTGATTTTTAGAATTTGAGCAGATACAATCTGCTCACTCGTATGGCTCTTGTTAAACCAGACTCGGCTAGAATTGCAAAGATTAAGGTAATTGGAGTTGGTGGTGGCGGAGGGAATGCAATCTCCTCAATGATTGACGGAGATCAAATTACCGGAGTTGAGTTTATTGCCCTAAATACAGACGCACAAGTTCTTCTTGCTAATAAAGCTCCAACTAAAGTTCAAATCGGGGAAAAATTAACCAAGGGTCTTGGAGTCGGCGGTAATCCCGAAATAGGCGCACATGCAGCGGAGGAGTCGGCCGAGAAAATTAAGGAATTGATGGTTGACTCGGATATGGTTTTTGTGACTGCCGGCATGGGCGGGGGAACCGGAACAGGTGCTGCACCGATTGTAGCCAAACTGGCCAAAGAAGCAGGGGCACTAACTATCGCAATTGTGACCAGACCATTTGCTTTTGAAGGCACCAGACGCATGGTTTTGGCGGATGAGGGAATTGAAAAATTAAGAAGCGAAGTTGACACTTTAATTGTCATTCCCAACCAAAGATTGATGGATGTTATCGACCGCAAGATGACCCTTCTTGAAGCTTTCAAGGTAGTTGATTCAATATTGGGCCAAGCAGTCGGCGGTATTGCCGATATTATTGTAACTCCGGGCCTTGTTAACGTCGATTTTGCCGACATCAAGACCATTATGAAAGATGCCGGAACCGCGCTTTTGGGTATTGGAACCGGAGTTGGTGAAAATAGGGCCCAGATGGCAGCCCGCGCAGCTGTTTCTTCTCCACTTCTCGATATTTCAATAGAAGGAGCGCGGGGAGTTCTTTTCAATATTGCGGGTGGGGCAGACCTCACCATGTTTGAGGTTGACGAGGCAGCAAGGATTATTTCTTCATCGGCTGACCCTGATGCCAATATAATTTTTGGCGCAGTTGTAAAAAGTGACTTGGCCGATCAGGTAAGAATCACCGTCATTGCAACAGGTTTTGACGAAACACGGGCGCACCTTGCAGCCATTGCCAAACCGGTTGATAAACCAACGATTCAGGGAGTAATAAGCGAAGGGCCAACCCAAAAAGAGGAAGAGGAGGAAGAAAAGCTTCCGCCAACTGCCAATTCAGAGGGTGAGGGAGAAGAAGATATTTTCGGAGAAAAATTCGAAATCCCGGCATTCCTGCGCAAAGTCCACTAAATGGTTGACTGAATACCCAGTTTATTTTCAATCTTTTCAATTCTATCTGTTTGATTTTTGGAGTGCTGAGAAAGAATCTCTCTTTCCTCACGGCTGGCTACAACTTCTTTCAGAATCGGGTCAATTTTAGTGAAAAATTCATCTTTAAATTCAGTAATTTTTGCTTCAAATTTTTGTTCCTGATTATCCAATGCATCCTCCAAAACGTTCTTGACCCAAATTTTGTCGGTTTTTGTTAATGCCATAACCCTATTTAATACCGTGAAGCGTTTTGTGTCAATCCAAACCAGTGTCTAACAACTAATGCCTTCTTCCTAGCCACGGCGGAGTTAAACAAATCAAAACTTAGTAAGAGGTTTTTCTGCTTTCTTTTTGAATAATTCTCCAGTGGTACTTGTAGAGGGGGATTCCGACAACAAGCATTGCGACCGCTTCCGAAACTTCGCGTTGGCGCTGTCTCTGGTTTTCAAGGTCGTTTGCTTTTTTCTGCTCATCTTTTTCAGCTTGAGTCAGGACAACCGTTTTACCGTCCGGTGTTCCCGCGGGCGGGGTGATGGCATTAAATTGGTCGGCTCCTTTGAAAACATAAACCTTGATTCCAAGTTGGATTATTCTCACGCAACCGATAACAGCGATTAGGAGTCCAATAAACGAAAAAAGATAAAGATAAAGAAGCCTTATGCTAAACTTCATTGATTAATTATACTACAGAAATTTGGGACAGAGAAAAAAATCTCCCGACACCAAAATAATCCTCAATATAAAAAATGGTAAAATGCCATGAATATGGTTACAAAAACTATTGATGTTTATTGCAGAAACGGCCACCTTCTTTTTGGAAAATATAAAAAAGAAAAGTCCGGATTTTTAATGAAATGCTACATTGACATGATCGGGGAGGATTATGTCGGAATTTCCGGACTCGCCAATGAAACTGATGTTTTTTGCCAAAAATGCAAAGTAAGAATCGGCAGAATTGGCCTTAAACACGGCCGTCCTTCGGTAATTATCAATCACGGGGCAGTTAAACAACTCAAAACCTGAAAAGTGGTAAAATAGGCCAGAATGCTAGTTTTTATAGATGATTCTGGAGATCCGAGTTTTTCGATCCGCAAAGGAGCAAGTAAAAGCTTTGTAATATGTTGCGTTGTTTTCGATGATGAGCTGGAAGCAGAAAAGATTGCGGTTGCGATAAAAGAACTCAGAAGAAAATTAAAGTTTTCTGATAAGGTAGAATTCAAATTTAATGGCTCCAGCTATAAAACCAGAATTGCCTTTTTGGAAACAATAAAGCCATTTTCTTTTAAAGTGCGAGCCTTGGTTGTAGAAAAAGAGAGAATTAAAAGTGAGCAGTTGAGAAACGATAAGCAATCTTTTTACAACTACTTTATAAAAATGGTTTTACAGTATAGTAAAGGTACTATTCAGGATGCGAAAATTAGAATAGATGGCAGTGGGGATAGAATCTTCCGTCAAAGATTTTTGACCTATCTAAGAAAACAACTAAATACAAAACAAAGGAAATTGATAAAAAATGCGCGACTGGTTGATTCTAAGGAGAATGTGCTAATTCAAATGGCGGACATGATAGCCGGAACAATTAGAAGGTATAAAGAGAAGGAAAAAGCTGACGCTCCTAAGTACTGGGAGAAAGTTAAAAGTAAAGTTGAAGACTATTGGGAATTTAAATAATACCACAAAAAAGTCCCAAATTGCTTTGGGACTCTCCGACCACGTCTCTAGACGGGTAGTTCCCGACACGCTACCATCCGGTAACAGTTCGAGATACAGGTCTTTGTAACTAATACTATACCAAAGTTGTCAATACTTTTCCATATTTACACTGAAAACTCCCCAAAGGTGCTAAAATAGACCATTGTTTTCATTTTTTGGATATCATGGATTATGAAATTATATGAACTTAACTTTTGACGCAGCACTTGCAGATGGCTATAAAAACCAATCCCAGAGGATCCGTATTTTGACTGAAGCTTGGGTAAATAATCAGATTTATTGCCCAAACTGTGGACGGCTAAATATTGAAAAATACCCCAATAACCAAACAGTCGCCGATTTCTATTGTTCAAGTTGTTTGGAAGATTACGAGTTAAAAAGCAAACAAGGTAATATTGGCGCGAAAATTGTCAACGGTGCATATCGAACAATGGTACAGCGCTTACAGAGCAATAAAAATCCGAATTTGTTTCTATTAACCTATGATTTCAATAGTTTAAAAGTTTCGAACTTTTTTGCTGTTCCGAAGTATTTTTTTATTCCAGAAATGATTGAAAAACGAAAACCACTTGCACCAACAGCACGACGCGCTGGCTGGATTGGTTGTAACATTGTACTTGAAAATTTACCTTCTGCAGGTAAGGTCTTCTTTATCAAGAATGGTACGATTGAGCCAAAAGAAAATGTCTTTTCTCGATGGCAAAAAACTTTATTTTTGCGAGAGGAAAAAGAAATAGCCGCGAGAGGATGGATACTCGAGGTGATGAACTGTGTGGAAAAATTGAAGAAGCAAACGTTTTCTTTAAACGAGATGTACGCTTTCGAGCAAGAATTGAGCGAAAAACATCCACACAATTATTATATTAAAGAAAAAATTCGACAACAACTTCAAGTTTTACGGGATAAAAATTATCTTGAATTTACAAGTAGGGGAAGTTATCGAGTTACTTAAGTATAAACCTCACTGTCGTTAGAATGGTAATACAAAATTGTTTTTATGTGTTGTCATTCTGTTTACCATTTAACTCTTTCAATTCTTGAGATTTTTCTTCGAGAGACCAAATACGACCACACTGACACCTGCCTGTATAAGTATCCTGATATTGGCCACCAACAAGGTTTAATTTAATACTTTTGCTACACAAGCAATTAATTATCATTTTCAGCGAGTTCACTCTCTAATTATTGATCGATAATTCAAGAAGATCAAATTTGACCTTTGGGTGGATTCGGCTTCGCTCACCATAGAGGAAATTTGGAAATCCAAGTATATTTTTGTATACTACTGGGGCATGGGGATAGAACAAGCCACAAGTCAGTTAAAGCTTTTTACGTTCGAAGGTAGAACACAGCCAGTTTCTTTTGTATCAAGCGTAGAGGTTACTCGTGGAGTTGTCTGTGATGTATACAGCTTTATCGGTGATCCGAGTAAAGATTTGGGGATTATCAAAGTTGAACCCGGATGTAAAACTCCCCTTCAAAAAGTTCTTAAGGGGGAGAGAACGATAGAGGGTTACTTTTCTGGAAAAGGTAGGCTGATTGTTAAAACAAACGATAGCAGTGAAGTGGTTTATCGTGTTGGTGACTATCCTTTTGAATCCTATTTTGTGACGATTGGAATTGGTGAAACTATGCAATGGCAAGCTGCCGAAGATTCAAATTTAGTTGTATATGAGATTTGTTTTCCTCCATACGAAGATGGACGTTTCGAAAACCTTCCGGAACAACTTCAATAAAATTTGACCTTTGTGGATTCGATTACACTCACCACTAAGGAAATTTGGAGAAATTTTGTTTCTTGTAATGTCTGGATTTATAATACCGTTATGGTAGATGTAATTACTTCTAAAGAGGGTCCTCTTTTTCAAGGTTCGGTGAGAGAGTTGAGATTGGATGATCTAGATTCGTTGAGGCCGATTCTCTCAACATGGATTAAGGACAGAGATACGGGCGAGACTCTTCCAGGTGAAGTCGAAGAGGATTTAGAAATAATGGGCGATAGCGCTCAAGGGAAAAACGACAGGAAATATTTTGTCGCAGAAGATGTTGAAGGGAAAGTGATTGGTGTTATCGGATTTAAGAATCCGGACCCAAGAATGCTTAAATATTGTCAAACTTCCAATCCGGCAGAGTTGGTAAATGCTTATGTTAGTGCCGATCAAAGAGCCGGCAAGGGAGCGGGGAAGGCTTTGGTGGCTAAGCTTGAGGCAGAAGCAATAAAGGAAGGTCGAACCGAAATCGTTTTAAATAGTGGCCCTCGATACAAAGAGACTGGTTGGGGCTTTTATGATAAATTGCCTGGGTATCAGAGAGTAAGGATAGCTGTTGGGTATTATGGTGAGGGTGGAGATGCTCCAGTTTGGAGAAAAGAATTATAGATTTCAATAAATTTTGACCCTTGTGGATTCGATTACACTCACCACTAAGGAAATTTGGAGGCTAAATAGCGGGCTGGATGCCTAGTTTCTTTTCGACTTTCTCGATTCTATCTGCTTGCTCTTTTGAGTGCTGAGAAAGAATGGTTCTCTCTTCTCGACTGGCCACAACTTCTTTCAAAATCGGGTCGATTTTATTATAAAAATCGTCCTTAACCTCGACAATTTTAGCTTCAAACTTTTGTTCCTGTCTATCCAAAGCATTCTCCAAGGTATTATTCAAAAGATCTTTAACCCAAACCTTGTCTGATTTTGTTAATGCCATATCTTGATTAAATACCGTGAATGGTTTTGTGTCAATCGATAATTTGACCTTTGGGTGGATTCGGTAAACTTACCATAAAAAATTTGTAAGAGTAGTATAATTGTCTCAAATTATGATTAATAAAGAGTGGCATTTAGCAAATAAAATGCCGAAAAATCCCACACTGGAGGAGCGTATTGAATGGCACCTTTCCCGCGCCAAAAATTGTTCCTGCAGGCCTTTGGGTGGGAGGATTTTGGAAGAAATTAAAAAAAGAGGATTGAAATATTAAAAATTTATTAGCCACAAAAGGGTATCCCCTTGAGATTTTGGCGAACTCTATTCGAAAAATTTAAGAACCAGAAAGATTGCGACAACCGCTCCGATTGTGCCGAAGATAAGTGAAGAAATAGAGAAAAGGCCTGCTCCGCCCCAGAGAGCCGGAATATATGAACCAACAAGGTAGCCGATAAATGCGGCTATATAAACGAGAGTTTTTGACGACATAATTTATTGTAGCACTGGGGATGGTATAATTTGCCTTATGTACAAACTTTCTCCATCCGACTTCAAGTATTTATACGAAGATTGTAAGCATTGTTACTACCAGAAAGTCAAAAAAGGGATTGCTCTTCCATCTATCGGCATGCCCGGTGTTTTTTCCAAAATGAATTCTCTTCTTCAGACTGCAATTATCGGAATGGATTTAAGGGAAATTAATTCCGAGCTTCCTGCAGGAAAAATTGAAGTCAAGGAAGGATTTTTAAAATCAAAACCAATCCCGCCGACTAATGATTGTTTTATTTCCGGAAGATTTGATATAGCAAGCAAACTTGATGACGGAACTTACTCGGTGATTGATTTTAAAATTACAGACCCGACTGAAGATAAAATCCAGAAATTTTTTCCCCAAGTCCATGCTTATAAATTTGCTTTGGAAAATCCTGCATTCGGAGAACCCAAAAAAGTCAGCAAGATGGGTGTGGTTACAATTAACCCGGAAGAAATTAGCTTTCCGGGAGAAAACGTGATTTTCAAGGCAACACCGAAGTTTTTCCCTATAGAGGAAGATATGGATAGATTTTATGCATTTATTTCCGAAGTCTCAAAACTTCTAGCTGGTCCTGTTCCGAAAGAAAATCCGGATTGCCAGTGGTGCAGGTACAGAGTTTGTTTTGCCAAGCCAGCGGAGAATCAAGAAGAGATACCGTTTTGAGATTCTGGCGAAGAACTTTTAATCTCTATTTAATTCCTTTTAAAAGGTATCTAATCATTGCCAGTGGGTGGACAAGAAAAAGGTGAATGTTTGAATAAATCCAATTGGAAGATAATTTTTTAAGAAATTGCCTCTTTCTATTTTTGAGACTCTCCGAAATTTTATCTTTCGTTACCGTAGTTATTCTAAATGGTAATTTTTCTACGCTAAACCATTTTCCGATGTTTCTGGGGAATTCCGGCCTGTATTTTCCAGATACATATCTTGCTTCAAAAACATGCGATTTTCGTACTCCATCATGCCTTATTGTCAAATATGTTCCAACTTTTCTTAGGATTTTTGTTTTAAAACCCGTTTCTTCGAAGGTTTCTCTTTCCGCAGCACTTAATGGGCTTTCACCTTTTTCTATACCTCCGCCGGGAGTTACCCAAATTGGATAATCTGTTCTGAATACTAGAAACGTCTCTTTTTGAGAGCCGTTTTTGAGTAAAACCACGCTAGCCGAGTCATGTTGCGTATTTGTTTTCACTGGTCACTATTTTATCATCATTCTGGAAGGCTTCAAAAGCGAAGGCAGATATAGTAGAATTGACCACAAGATGGTAAAGAAGCCCTTTTTTGACCCGGTTGAGCAGAAAGTTAATTTTCCTTGGTTGGAGAAGAAACTGTTGGATGAGTGGTATAAAAAAGGAATTGTTAAGAAATATCTTCAAAAAAACAAAAACTCCAAAAAATATTTCTCTTTCTTAGATGGCCCGATAACTGCCAATAATCCTATGGGAGTTCATCATGTTTGGGGACGTACTTATAAAGACCTTTGGCAAAAGTTTAAGAATATGCAGGGGTATAAAGAAAGGTTTCAAAACGGGTTTGATTGTCAGGGACTGTGGGTAGAAGTTGAGGTTGAAAAAGAATTAGGCTTAAAAAGCAAAAAGGATATTGAAAATTTGGTTCCGGGGGACAAAAAAGCTTCGATCGCCAAGTTTGTGGAGCTTTGCAAAGAAAGAGTTTCTCGTTTTGCGAATATCCAAACAGAACAAACCAAAAGGCTCGGCAACTTCATGGATTGGGACAATTCGTATTACACACTTTCCGACAATAACAATTATATGATTTGGCACTTTCTTAAAAAGTGCCATGAAAAAGGCTTAATTTACAAAGGCCACGATTCGGTTCCCTGGTGTCCGCGCTGCGGAACTGCAATTTCCCAGCATGAGATGTTGACCGAAGACTACAAAGAGTTAACCCACGAAACCATTTATTTTGAATTGCCGATAGAGGACAGAAAGAATGAGTACTTACTGGTTTGGACTACGACTCCCTGGACGCTGCCTGCCAATATTGCAGTTGCGGTTGATGAGGATTTTGATTATTCACTGGTCGAAGGAACAACCGGTGATAAGTTTTGGGTGGGTAAGGATTTGGTTGAAAAGGTTTTTAAGGGCAATTACAAACAGATAATAAAAACCGTTAAAGGCAAGGAGTTGGTTGGCCTTAAATATCGCTGGGCTTTTGACGATTTGCCGAGAGTGAAAGAAGTTGCCGATAAAAATAAAGACAAATTCCATGTTGTTATCCCAACCGATGAGAAAATAATGCCAATATCCCTGGATGAAGG
>Ga0209210_1000082_pt1 | contig 117691 bp, 107 predicted proteins | sample RifGroA1_FD_183991 | JGI IMG/M metagenome (GOLD analysis project Ga0209210, IMG submission 183991) | Contaminated groundwater microbial communities from Rifle, Colorado, USA - Rifle Groundwater A1 (SPAdes) (version 2) | ecosystem: Environmental > Aquatic > Deep subsurface > Groundwater >... | reverse complement strand
AAGAACATCCCGCAGGCGCGCTGGGCTTGGTCTCCGACAATAGTCGGAGCCAGCGCGCCGAGGGGGAAGAAATTTTTGTCGCTGGAACAAAAATATTCTGGTTCTGAAAGGCAATCTGCTGGAAAATATTCGCTTGGAAAAGATTTTTTAATAAAGATTACCCCAAATTATTCCAAATGAATTTCTTCTTGGAAGCTTTCCAATCTTTTTCTGACAATCGGATATCTTTCAAGTTCGGAATCGTTTGAAAGCAATTCTTCCGCCGCTTTCCGGCTATCTTTGACCAGCGTCGGATTTTTAATCGCTTTCATCGCCATATCCGGAACGCCGGTTTGCGCCCAGCCGGCCGATGTTCCCAAAAATTCTCCCGGTCCCCTGATTGCCAAATCTTTTTCGGCCAATTCAAAACCATTTTTAGCGTCAATTAAAGATTTAAGCCGCTCATGAGTTATTTTTGAAGACGACTCCGTAAGAAGAAAACAAAAAGATTGATGCTCTCCCCTGCCGACACGGCCGCGAAATTGATAAAGCTGAGCTAAACCGAATTTGTCCGCGTCTTCAATCATCATTATGGTGGCGTTAGGCACGTCGACGCCGACTTCTATGACCGAAGTGGAAACTAAAATATCGGTTTCGCGATTATTAAAGCGCGTCATTGTTTCGTTTTTTTCCTTGGCTTTCATTTTTCCGTGAAGCATTAAAACCCGCAAATCCGGAAAAACTTTTTTGGAAAGTTTTTCATATTCTTCTTTCACCATTTTCACATTATCCCAATTATGAAAAAAAGATTTTTTAATTGATTCAGTTGTGTTTTGATTTTCAATTTCCTGGCTTTCAGATGTCGGTTCTATTCTCGGACAAATCACAAAAACCTGCCTGCCTTTTTTAACCTGGCCGCGAATAAAAGCGTAAGCCTTATCGCGATTTTTAGGGTCAACAATTTTTGTGATAATCGCTTTTCTGTTTTTCGGAAGCTCGTCGATTATGGACAAATCAAGGTCGCCGAAAACCGCCAAAGTCAAAGTGCGGGGAATCGGAGTGGCGCTCATGCTCAATAAATGAGGAAGCATTTCTTTTGCGCCGTGATTCTTAAAAAGCTCCGCCCGCTGGCGGACGCCGAAACGATGCTGTTCATCGATAATCACCAAAGCCAAATCGCTGAATTTAACGTATTTTTGAATAAGCGCGTGAGTGCCAAAAACAATTTTAATTTCATTGTTGCCGACTTTTTTCGTTAAATCGTTTTTCTTAAAATCGTTTTCCAATCCGTCTCCATAAAAAACTTTTGCCATTGAACCGGTCATTAACCCGGCGCCTTTGTCAAAGTCGGCAAAAAACTTCTTGAAAGTTTCAAAATGCTGGCGCGCCAAAACTTCCGTCGGCGCCATAAAAGCCGATTGCTTGCCGTCTTTCGCCAAAACCAGCGCCGTTAAAACCGCCACAATCGTTTTTCCGCTGCCAACGTCTCCCTGTAAAAGCCGATTCATCGGGTGGGATTTTTTAATGTCCTGCAAAATTTCCCAAAGCGATTTTTTCTGGCTGAAAGTAAGCTCAAAAGGCAGTTTTGCAAGCAATTCTTTAATGTCATCAAGCTCAAAATCCGATGAATAAGCTTTTTCTTTATCAAGCTTTATTCTTTGGCGGATATTAGCCAAACTCAAAAAAAACAAATCTTCGAAGGCAAATCTTTTTTTCGCCAAAATCGCGTCATCGATTTTCTCCGGAAAATGGACGAGTTTTATGGCCTTGTCAATTCCCAAAACTCCGTATTTTTTTAAAATTTCTTCGGGCAGCGATTCTTCGATTTTGCCGATTTTATCAAGCAGCGGCTTCAATAAATATCTGATGCCCTTCGAAGTGATGCCCTTGGTTTCCGGATAAATCGGCACCACCCGGCCCGTGTGCCGCAAATCGCCGTTCTCTTTGGAGGAAGTGATGATTTCATGGATGGGATGATTCATTATTAACCCGCCTTTAGGCGCTTCAGCCACTTTGCCGGCCAGATTCACCATTTTTCCTTTTTTAAGCATCATTATCAGGAATTTCTGATTGAACCAAATGGCGCGGATGCTGCCGGTATCGTCGCTTATCAGCGCCTCGATGATAAACATTTTCCGCTTCCAAGTCCGCCGCATTTTAATCGATTGGATTTCTCCGCGAACGGTCGCATGTTGATTAATCTGCAAATCAACGATTTTGAAGATATTGGAAAAATCTTCATACCGGTTCGGAAAATGCCAAAGCAAATCTTTGACGGTCGCAATGTTAAAATGTTTCAATTTAACCAAAAATTTCGGCCCGATGCCTTTAATTTTTTCCAGAGGCGTCTCAAGTTTTATTTCGTCCATCCGTAAAATTATAACTCAAAATGTCGCGAAATTCATTAAAAAAACAATGGGCTTCCGTTGCGGAAGCCCATCAAAAAATCTCTGAAAAGGGATTATGGTGCGCGGGAGAGGATTCGAACCTCCACGCCTTGCGGCGCTACCACCTCAAGGTAGTGCGTCTGCCGGTTTCGCCACCCGCGCAAATTTCCTTATATTCCTAACTACTAATTTTACACCGCCACGCCAATCTTCCGTCTTGAAACTTTCTTGGAGACTTTTCTCAAAAAATACAATTTAGCCCGATGAACTTTTTTTGGAGAACTTAAAACTTCAACCTTGTCGATAAGCGGCGAATTGATGGGATAAATTTTTTCAACGCCAATACCGCTCATTTCCGCCCGGACCGTAAAAGTCGCGCCCGTTTCCTTGCCGTGCTTTCGGGCAATAACAACTCCCTTAAACGCGCTGGTTCTTTCTTTGTCTCCTTCTTTTATCTTTTCCCAAACCCGCACCATAGCGCCGGATTTGATTTGTTTCAAAATTTCTTCGGTTATCATAATGATAAATAGTAGATATTATTTAGCGTAATGTCAACTTTGGTGCGCGATGGAGGGATCGAACCTCCGACCTTTTCAATGTCAATGAAACGCTCTACCACTGAGCTAATCGCGCGACTGGTGGGCGGCATAGGAATCGAACCTATGACCTCTGTCTTATCAGGACAGCGTTCTACCACTGAACTAGCCGCCCAAGTTTTCAACGCGACATTTATTCTATTTTATTATTCCTATCTTTTTCAATCCTTCAAAATTAATTCTGATTATCGGCTGTTTACCGGCGTTTTCAATATTCATCGCTGCATTAATCTTACTGACTAAAAAACTCAACGAATATACCACAAAAACAATCAGTCCCGCAAGCAGAAAAAAACCGACGATAAAAATAAAATTTTTTTTCATGATTTTTTAAAAATAGAATACTTTGCCGTTCAACAATCCCCTGTAATCGTTGTCTCTCCGGCTCAAATCAAGCGCGTTCAGTTTAATGGAATAACGGCTATTTTCAACGGTTTTAAGGAAATTAACGATATTATCAAATCCTCCTCCGAGAGTGAAATCAACTCCTATCCATTTCAAATCATCCGCTGAAATTTTCCCGATTAAATTTTCTCCGGAAAATTTAGAGGTGAAGCTGACTGAATTCTGACCGGCTGCCGCGCTTAAATCGCGGGAAAAATTTACCAGTTCGTCCCGAGAAGGAAGAATGTTCTCTATTCCGAGAATATAAGGACTGACGGCGTTAAAATCCGCGCGTAAAGCAAATAATAATTCGGCTATCTGAGAATGAAAATCAAGACTGCTTCTCGATTCCTTTATTTTATCCACTCTTTTGCCGATATCAAAACTCAAATAAACAAAAGCGGCCGCCAAAACCAAAACCAGTATTGCGCCAATGCCGATATGCGTCAATAATTCTTTCCTCATATTATTTTTCGTTCATTGTTTCGTATATAATGTATTGTAATGAATCAAGACCGCCAAATCAAGATAATCTCTCAAAAAAATCCCGAATATCCTTCCTTGCTTAAAGAAATTCAAAATCCGCCGGAAAAATTATATGTTCTGGGAAATTTGCCGTCGGAACCGTTGGCGAACAGACCAAAAATCGCCATTGTCGGAACCAGAAAAGCCACGGCGCAGGGCCGATTGCTTGCCAAAGAAATAGCCCGAAAATTAACGGAATTAGGCGTAATTATTGTCAGCGGTTTGGCAATGGGAATAGATACTTCGGCTCATGAAGGCGCGGTCAAAGCCGGCGGACAAACCATAGCGGTTCTGGCAAACGGACTTGATACAATCTATCCCCGTCAAAATGAAAATTTAGCGAAAAAGATTTTGGAACTTGACGGCGCGATTATTTCTGAATATCCGACCAACACCCCGTCTTTTCCAAATCAATTTCTGGAACGCAACCGAATTATCAGCGGATTAAGCATCGCCACTATTATAATAGAAGCGCCCGAACGCTCCGGCTCGTTGGCAACAGCCAATTGGGCGGTTGAACAGGGCCGTGAAGTTTTTGTTTTTCCCGGACCGATAGACCATCCGAATTATCGAGGCTCGCATAAATTGATAAGAGACGGCGCAAGGCTAATCGGTTCAATTGAAGATCTTCTTGAAGATTTACCCGCTGAAATCTTCCAAAAAAAAAGTTTTAGCGGGCCGAAAAAATCAAATACAGGAATAATTACCGATAAAAATCAGTTGTTAATTATTAATACGCTTCAAGAAACGGGCAAGCCACTGAATGTTGACAAAATCATCGAACTGACTAAACTTGAACCGCCGGTCGTCAATCAAGCGATTGCCTTTTTGACGATTGCCGAAATAATAAAAGAAACGGAAAAAGGATACCTAATATGAAATTAATAATAGTAGAATCGCCAACCAAGGCAAAAACCATTTCTAAATATCTCGATAAAAAATTTGAAATCCGCGCCAGTGTCGGCCATATTCGCGATTTGCCGAAAAACAATAAAAAAGCGATTGATATTGAAAAAGGATTTATTCCTCATTATGAAATTTCTCCAGGCAAAGAAAAAGTAGTGGAAGAATTGGAAAAACTTTCCAAAAATGCCGAAGAAACGATTCTCGCCACCGACCCCGACCGCGAAGGCGAAGCCATCGCTTGGCATATTAAAGAGGCCTGCGGCCTTAAAAATCCCAAACGAATTGTTTTCCACGAAATCACCGAAAACGCCGTTAAAGAAGCGTTGGAGCATCCGCGCAATATCGATGAAAATTTACGCAAAGCCCAGGAAGCGCGCCGCGTTTTGGATAGGTTGGTCGGTTATGATTTAAGCGGCTTAATCTGGAAAAAAGTAAGATACGGGCTTTCAGCCGGCCGAGTGCAATCGCCGGCTTTGCGCATCATTATGGAGCGCGAACGGGAAATTAGAAGTTTTATCCCGGAAAACTATTGGGTAATTACCGGAGAATTTAAAACAAAAAACGGAGATATTATTTTGCTTATCTGCGACAAAGAGCCGCGCGACGAAACTGAAGTGAAAAATATTATTGATATCGCCAAAAAAGCAAAAGCTTGGGAAATCGTCACGATAAAACAAACTGAAGTTAAACGCTCTCCCCGGCCGCCATTTACCACCTCAACCATCCAACAGACGGCCAGTTCGCGAATGGGTTTTTCGCCGTCGCGCACCATGTCTATCGCCCAAAGACTATATGAACAGGGATTGATAACTTATATGAGAACTGACAGCGTCAATGTCAGCCAAGAAGCGCTTCGCAAAATTTATACGGAAATCGAAAAAATTTTCGGCAAAAATTATCTTCAGCCGCGCGCTTACGCCACTAAAAGCAAAAGCGCCCAAGAAGCGCATGAAGCTATCCGACCGACAAAAATTGATCAAAAACACAGCGGAACAAATGATGAACAAAAAAAACTTTATAATCTCATCTGGGAAAGAACAATTGCCAGCCAGATGGCCGACGCTAAAATATTAAGGACGAAAATTTCGGCAAATATTTGTCAAATGTCAGATGTCAAAAGTCAGATGTTAAAAGCAATTCCTGATTTTTCCGCCAGCGGCAGTATTGTCGTTTTCCCGGGCTGGCTTTCAGCTGACCCGATTAGTCGCGGCGAAGATTTAGAGCTGCCAAAATTATCAAAAGACGAATCTATTACTTTAATAAATATCAATAGTGAGGGTAAACAAACCGAACCGCCGGACAGATATACCGAAGCCGGACTCGTCAAAGAATTGGAAAAAAGAGAAATTGGCCGGCCAAGCACCTACGCCTCTATTATCAAAACAATCAACGACCGCGGATATGTCCTAAAAGAAGGCAAAACGCTGCACCCCACCGACACCGGAGATGTAGTCAGCACATTTTTGGAAAATAATTTTGCGGAGTATATCAGCGATTCTTTTACCGCTGAAATGGAAAACAAATTGGATGAAATCGCCGAAGGAAAAAGAGAATACGAAAAAATGCTTAAAAATTTTTACGGCCCGTTTTTAAAGGAAGTAAAAGCAAAAGACAAAACAACAAAAAAGCTGACTAATCTCGGCGAAGCGCCGGAAGAATTTAAATGCCCTGTTTGCGGCGGTTCAATGATTATTAAATTATCAAAAACCGGAAAATTTTTAAGCTGCGCTAAATTTCCCGAATGCCAAGGAGCAAGAAAAATAGACGGCTCAATTATGGAGGGACCGAAAGAAACCGGAGAAATCTGCCCCAAATGCGGAGGAAAACTGATAGAACGCGAAGGCCGATTCGGAAAATTCATATCTTGCGCCAATTATCCAAAATGCAAATTTATCAAACAAAGTCCCGAAGAAGAAGCTAAGAAAAAAACCGGAATAAAATGTCCGGAGTGTAAGGAGGGTGAAATTATTGAACGCCGCGGAAGGTTTGGCTTATTTTATTCCTGCTCCAATTATCCCAAATGTAAATTCGCCATCAAAGCCAAGCCCACCGGCAATATCTGCAACCTTTGCGGCTCGCTGATGATGGAAGGAACGAAAACGATTCCGGAAAGATGTTCAAACAAAAATTGTCCGAATTACAATCCACATAAAATTAAAAAATAGAAAAGGGCTTGTGTAAAACAAACCCTTTGAAAACTAAGATTAGCCGGCTATTTTTCTAACGCCGACTTCGATGTGCGGCGGCAATTCGCCGCACTCAGAACACTTGTCTCTTTCAAACGAAGAAGGAATAAGAGCGCCGCAATAACTACAGGCGTAATTTCTTCCATTATTGGAATAAACTTTGAACATCGCGTCTTCATGGTCATCGGGCATCCATCCTTTCCCGAACGCAGAAATCACTATTTTCTCCGCGGCATTTCCAAAGATTTCAAAACATCTCCTTTCTCCGGTTTGCTCATCTTCCTGAATTATAGAGATTCTAATCACCTTAACCGTTCTTTCCATATTTTAAGCCTCCTTCTCCAGCAAAATTTGAAAAAAATCTGAAAAAAGAATACTATGAATAAATATGAATGTCAAGGAACTTTTATCCGAAATTCAAAAAACGAAACCGCTGGCAAAAGCGGATATTGAACTTATTGAAAAAGCTTATAATTTCAGCCAATTAGCCCACAAAGGCCAAAGAAGAAAATCCGGCGAGCCGTATTTTAATCATTCTTATGAAGCGGCCCTGAAAATCGCCGGATGGCGATTAGACAGCAAAACAATCGCCGCCGCCCTTCTTCACGATATCGCCGAAGACACAAAATCCACCATTGAAGACATTAAAAAAGAATTCGGCGAAGAAATCTCTTTTTTGGTTAACGGCGTCACCAAACTCGGCCGCCTGAAATATCGCGAACAAAACGGAATTCATAAAAAACAAACGTTAAAAACAAAGAAAGAAGAATTTGGGGCGATGCGCGCGGAAAATTTGCGCAAAATGATTTTGGCTTTAAGCCAGGACATAAGAGTTGTTTTGATAAAATTAGCCGACCGGCTCCACAACATGAAAACTCTTTCCGCTTTGCCGCCCCAAAAACAAAAAAGAATCGCTTTGGAAACTTCGGAAATTTACGCGCCTCTGGCATATCGCTTGGGAATGGCGAATCTATCCGGCGAACTTGAAGATTTAGCTTTCCCTTATTTGCATCCAACCGAATATAACTGGCTGATTGAAAACGTGAAAGAAAAATACGATGAACGCCAAAAATATCTGGAAAAAGTTAAAACCGTTATTGAAAAAACGCTTAAGGAAAATAAAATTGAACCGGTTAAAATTGATTTTCGCGCTAAATATTATTCCAGCTTGTATAAAAAACTGCTGCGCTATGATATGAATCTGGAGCAGATTTACGATTTGGTGGCTTTAAGAATCATTCTCAAAACCGTTGAAGATTGCTACATGACGCTCGGCATTATTCATCAGTTTTGGCCGCCTTTGCCCGGAAGAATCAAGGATTACATCGCCCTTCCCAAGCCCAATGGCTATCGCAGCCTTCATACCACGGTTTTTTGCATAGATAACAGACCGACCGAATTTCAAATCCGCACTATGGAAATGCACGACGAAGCGGAAAATGGAATTGCCGCTCATTGGGCTTATACCCAATCCAAAGGCGCAAAACAATATCTGGAACAGAAACCGATTTTCGCCGAAAAAAAAGAATTAGCCTGGATTAGGCAATTAAAGGACTGGCAAAAGGAATTTTCCGGTTCCGAGGAATTTCTCCAATCGTTGAAAATCGATTTTTTTAAAGACAGGATTTTTGCCGTTACGCCCAAAGGCGAAGTGATTGATTTGCCGGCCGGTTCAACGCCGGTTGATTTTGCCTATACCATTCATACGCAAATCGGCGATAATTGCGTTGGCGCTAAAATTAACAATAAAATCGTGCCTCTGGACCATCAATTGCAATCAGGCGATTTAGTGGAAATTCTGACTCAAAAAAGCAAAAAACCTTCGGATTCCTGGCTGAAGTTCGTCAAAACCGAAACGGCAAAAAAGAAAATCAAGTCGGCCCTGAAAGATTCTTTGACAATCATAAAATCCCAGCCGAAAACAGCCGAATTAAAAATCATCGTTGAGGACCGGCTCGGGATGTTAAAAGATATTTCCTCAACATTCTCGCAAAATCGCGTCAATATTCAAACCATCAATGTCATCCGCCAAGCCGGTTATCCGATTGTTAAAATCCGCTGCGCTCTTAATGATAAAAATAAAATAGAAAAAATAATTTTTAAATTAAAAAAAATAAAAGGAGTAAAAGAAATAAATTATAAATTGAATTAAGGATTGGAAGTCAATTTATCGATAATTCCCCTTATTTCTTCCGGAGAATAAAAAGTAATGACGATTTTCCCGGCTTTTTCCGCGCCGGTGGTTTTTTCAATTTTTACCGGAGCGCCTAAAATCTCAATCAATTGCTCCTGTAAATGAATAATTTCCGAGTCGCCGGCGGCATTTTCCGGAAGCATTTCCGTTTTCACCGGTTCCGGCGCAAGCGTTTTTCGAATGCGATTTTTGAGTTCCCGAACGCTTAAATTATTCGTTAACAATTCTTTAAAAATCGCGATTTGTTGAGCCGGCTCTTCAATCGCCAAAAGCAATCTGGCTTGGCTTTCGTTTATTTGGCCCTTGCCTACCGCCTCCTGAATTTCGTTGGGGAGATTTAACAACCTTAAAGTGTTGGCGATGGTTTCCCGGCTTTTGCTCAACTGAACAGCAATTTCTCTTTGAGTCAATCGGAATTCTTCCTGGAGTTTGGCGTAAGCCCGGGCGGTTTCAATGGGATTAAGATTAGCCCGCTGAAGATTTTCCACAATCGCCAATTCCATCTGTTCGGCGCCGGAAGAAATTCTCCGGACAATCGCCGGCACGCGTTCCAAACCGAGAATTTTGGCGGCCATCAATCGCCTTTCGCCGGCAATCAATTGGTATTCCACTTGCGTGCCGGTCTCGGTTTCTTTTTCTATTTTTGAAACAACCAAAGGTTGAATAATGCCGAATTCTCTTATGGACGCCGCCAATTCTTTTAATAATTCCTCGTCAAAATTTTTCCGCGGTTGATAAGGATTGGGTTTTATTTTGTCGGCTTCAAGGTGAAAAATCGCGTCCGGATAACGATTTTCCGGCAAATCATTAACAACGGTTTTATCTAGAAAATTAGGTTGAGGCGATTGATTCTCGGAAATCGGATTGTCTAAAATTTTGTCTTCGTTTGTCATAATAATATATTTACTGTACTATGTTCCCGTGATATTATCAATAAATTAGTCTGCCCGGGTGGTGGAATGGCAGACACGCACGACTCAAAATCGTGTGCCGCAAGGCATGAGAGTTCGACTCTCTCCCCGGGCACCAGAAAACGCGGCGGAGCCGCACCGCTCAAAACCGCAAAAGAACCCGAAAAACATCGGCTCGAACCATATTTTAATTTTGGGGGAAGAAAATTTTTTAATCCGAAAGTCAAAATCAATTATTAACTTTGCTATAATTAATCATATGAACCAAAAAGGATTTATAAACATAATACTGGTTGTAATTATTGTTGCGCTCGTTGGTGCGGGAGCCTATTTTGTTTCAACTAGACAAACTATATCGCCAACTCCTATGCCAAGTTCATCTCCTACCCCCACTCCTACACCAACGCCCACACAGCCATCAACAACTGATACTGGACTAAAACCATCGACTCCTGTACCACCCCAAGCAAATAAATCAGCATGGAAAACTTATCGTAATAATAAATACCTTTTTCAATTAAGTTATCCATACGGTTGGAAAGTGAAAGAAGAATATCCAGAGATAGATAAGCAATCAAAAGAGGCAGAAACAGTATTGAGCTTAGAAATATTATCTGTAGACAAACAGCGAGTATTTGCACTTCTTTATCATGTCAACGAAAATCGATGGTATACTTCGATAGATAAAGCAAAACTTTCTGGCGAGAAAACATTTTACGTGAGCGGTTTCGAAACTGTGATTGAGAGAGATTTTATGCCACTTGCTGTTAAGGTGATGGTAAAGCGAGAGAAAGAAGGATCAGACGATGGTTTAGAGTTTCTATTTATCAGTTCGACTTCGACCCCCTCATTCCTTTTGAATGAGGATGACATTAAGTTTTTTAAGGAAATTCTTTCTACCTTTAAATTCATAAAATAAGGTTTGTAAAAGAATTTGCCGCCAAAGAAAAACTTGAAATTGTCAGCGGTGCGGCTCCGCCGTCTTTCCGAATTTTCGCGGGGGGACTTCCTCGCCGCCGCAGGCGGCGAAATGCGTTCGGACTAATTCAAGAATACTGCACCAGAAAGGAAAAAAACGTCTGGAAAGACGTTTTTTTATTATTAATTTTCTTTCACGATTTTCTTGTTAAATTCAAAATCCAAAATCTTTTTTATTGCCACGGCGCTGATGATACCGATAATCGCGCCAGCCAGAATATCCGAAGGCCAGTGAAAGCCGATAAAAATTCTGGCAACTCCGATTAAAAAAGCCGCTCCCAAAAACCGCCAGCCCCATTTTCTTTTTGATATGTCTTCGCTAAACCGAAAAAATAAAATTATAGAAACCGCCAAAGCAAAATAAATCGCCGCGTGGCCCGAGGGAAAAGACATATTAATATCATATCCCCCGTATTCCGTTAAGGGTTTTATTCCCAAAGCTGAAAATGGCCGCGGCCGGGAAACAAAAAATTTTAATATTTCAGCGATAATTCCTCGCGACAAAATTGAAGACAATAAAACTAAAACCGCCAAGTGAATTTTCTCTTTCCGTTTCTTTTCCTGAAAAATTAAAATCAGCGTTATAAAAATCAAAAAATAACCGAGGTATTGGGCTGAAAAAACGCCGAAATAATCAAAAAGCCAGTATTTGCCGGCCAATCCGTTGATGAAACGAAAGATTGAGATATCCATTATCTGCCGGTAAACGGCAAAAGCCCCATTATTCTTGCTCTCTTAATCGCTTTTGAAAGCATTCGCTGATGTTTGGCGCAAATGCCGGTCCATTTCGGGTCGACTATCTTCGCCTGCAAAGAAATAAACTTTTTTAAAGTTTCCGTGTCTTTATAATCAATCGCTTTTTGGTTTTGGGAACAAAAAAAACACTGCATATTAAAATGGCAAATCTTCCGCCTTTATTTCTCCTTCGCCGATGTCGATTTCTGGAAGCTCTTCTTTTGAAAGAACATCTGTTTCCTCTCCCGCCGCTTTGCCGGTTTTATCGCTTCGCGGCCCGAGCTGCATTCTTTCGCAGATGATTTCCGTGGTTTTGCGATTTTGACCCTGCGCATCCTGCCAGCTTCTGGTCTTCAATCTCCCTTCAATTAAAACCAAACTGCCTTTTGACAGAAATTGATTGATGATTTCCGCCTGTCTCCCCCAAGCCACAACATTATGGTATTCAACCTCGGTTTGTTTGGCGCCGCTTTTATCGTTCCAGACCCGATTAGTGGCAATTCCAAAACTCGCCACCGATTGGCCTGTCTGGGTAGTCCTTAATTGCGGGTCAGCGGTTAATCGGCCGAGAATAAAAACTTTATTTAAATTCATATCGTTTTATTTCAATATTTCTTCCAATTTTTTCTCAAGCGCTTCGTTAGTCAAAACCGGCTGACTCTCGGCTTTTCTGATTTCCGATTTTGAAACAGCTGTTCTTGCCGTCCTTGGAACGAAAGGTTTAGCAGCTCTCGGCTGATAAAAAATCGATTTTGTCTTGGCAGCCGGCGGCGTAATGATTAAAAATCTTAAAATTTTCGGATTCAATCTCAAGCTGTCCTCCAATTTTTTTATTATAGCCGGTTCAGCCGAAAAATGAACGTATCCAAAATAAGCGGCTGTTTCTTTTTTAATGGGATAAGCCAATCTGATTCCGTTTATCTCTCCTTCATTGATAATCGCAGCCTGATAATTATTCAAAGCTTTCACTATCTCCTGCCTGTCATTCTCGTCTTTTATCAAAAATCCGATTTCGTAATTTTTTAATTCTTTTTCTATTTCCATGTTTTAGAAGATTATCATAAGAACCGTTATGGTGTCAAAATCTTTTCCTTCTTTCCGCTTTTTTGATAGCCCGTGCCGGCCGGAATCAACCGCCCGATAATGACATTTTCTTTAAGCCCTCGCAACTCGTCTTCTTTCCCTTCGCTGGCCGCTGAAACCAAAACTTTAGCGGTCTCCTGGAAGCTGGCAGCGGAAAGAAAACTCTCGGTGGAAAGCCCAACCCTTTTGACGCCCATCAATAATTGTTTGGCAAGTGCCGGCTTTTTGCCCTTTTTCTTGATTTCCCGATTGGTTTCAAAGAATTTTGATTTTTCCACTGTCTCGCCGGCGACAAAATCGGTATCTCCCGACTCTTTAATCTGAACCCGGGAGAACATTTGCTTGACGATTATCTCCAAATGCTTGTCATTGATTCCGCTGCCTTCGGAAACATAAATTTTCTGCACCTCGTTGATGATGTATTTTTCAACCGCTTCTTTGCCGCGCAGTTGGAAAAGTTCTTGAAGGTCAAGGCTTCCTTCGGAAAGCTGGTCTCCTTTTACCACTTTATCTTTCGATTTAACAAGCACGGTCGCCGAACGAGAAACGGAATATTCTATAATTTTGGTTTTTTTGCCTTTGGCAGTCGCTTTATTAATTTTCAATTTGATGATTTTGAATACTTTACCGTCTTCGATGTCTTCAATAATTCCGTCAGCCTCGGCTAAATAGGCCTTGCCCTTGGGAGAATGAATTTCAAACAATTCCTGGACTCTCTGAAGGCCGTGAGTGATGTCAACGCCAGCCACGCCGCCGGTATGAAATGTCCTTAAAGTCAATTGCGTTCCCGGTTCGCCGATTGATTGAGCCGCCACCACGCCAACCGCCTCGCCGATTTCAACGAGAGAAATTCTACCCAAATCGTAACCATAGCATTTCGAACAAATTCCGTAAATGATTTTGCAAGTTATCGGCGAGCGAACTTCCACTTCCTCAATTTTGGAATTTTCAATCAGCTCGGCATTTTGACGATTAATTATCTCGCCCATTTCCACTAAAACTTTATTGCCGATTTTAATGTCTTTAAGCACGGTACGGCCGAAAACCCTTGCCGCAAAAGAATGGCCGTATTCATCGCTTTCCCGGCGAATAATTTTTATTCCCTGCGCTGTTCTACAATCTTTCTCGGTAATGATTAAATCCTGAGCCACATTAACCAAACGCCTTGTAAGATAACCGGCTTGAGCGGTTTTTAAAGCCGTATCAGTCAATCCTTTTCGGGCGCCGTGAGTGTTAATGAAAAATTCCAAGACGCTTAAACCCTCTTTATAGGAAGATTTGATCGGCAACTCAATCGTTTCTCCCTGGGGATTTTGAACCAATCCTTTCATTCCCATCATCTGCATCGGCTGGGACCAAGAACCCCTGGCGCCGGAATCAATGATGGTGAAAACCGAACCGGACGGATCAATTATGTTTAGAACAATCGCGGCGATTTTATCCTTGGTCTTGTCCCAAATATTAACGATTCTCACATGCCGTTCAAAATCAGTCAGTAATCCTTCTTCGTATTGCCGCTTAATCGCCTCGACTTCTTTTTCAGCGGCTTTTATAATTTCTGTCTTCCCGGCCGGAATCATCAAATCGTCCTTCCCCCAACTGACGCCGGAAATAGTGGCATATTTAAAGCCCAGATATCTTATTTCATCAAGAATCTCCCATATTCCCTCAATGCCGTATTTATCAATTAAAGCGGCTATCATCCGGCTTAATTCTTTTTTATTCATCAACTTATTGATAAAATCGAAATCTTCCGGTAAAGCAAGGTTAAAAATCGCCCGGCCAACGGTTGTTTCAATAAGCTCTCCCTTAATATTTATTTTTATCCGCTGACCAAGATTAATGTAGCCGAAATCATAAGCCATAAACGCTTCTTCATTTGAAGCAAAAATCTTTTTGTTCTTTTTTTCTTCACTATTCTCTTCAATTTTAGTCAAATAATAACAGCCCAAAACAATATCCTGGGTCGGTTGGGCAATCGGATCGCCGGTGGCCGGCTTTAAAATATTTTTAGAAGCCAGCATCCGTTCTTCCGCCTCTTTTTGAGCTTCTTCCGATAAAGGCACATAAACCGCCATTTGGTCGCCGTCGAAATCCGCGTTGAAAGCGCTGCAAACCATCGGCGGAATTCTGATAGCCATGTCTTCTATCAAGACCGGCCGAAACGCCTGAATGCCCAAACGGTGAAGCGTCGGCGCCCGATTAAGCAAAACTTTTTTATTTTTAATGATTTCTTCCAAAATTTCCCATATCTCCGGACCGGCAACTTCGATCAAACGATTGGCATTTCTAATGTTGTAAGCCAATCCTCTTTCAATGACTTTACCGATGACGAACGGTTTGAAAAGCTCCAATGCCATCTTCTTGGGCAAACCCACTTCGTCAAATTTCAATTCCGGTCCGACGACAATCACCGAACGTCCGGAATAGTCAACTCTTTTACCAAGCAAATTTTGGCGGAATCTTCCTTCTTTGCCTTTCAAAATATCAGCCAATGATTTCAACGGCCGGCGCTGAGAATTCAATTGCTGGGAACCGAAACGCGCCGAATTGTCAATCAAAGCGTCAACGGCTTCCTGCAACATCCTTTTTTCGTTGACAATAATGACTTCCGGCGCCCGAATTTCCAAAAGTTTTTTCAGCCGATTATTGCGGTTTATCACCCGGCGATACAAATCATTAAGGTCGGAAGTGGCGTATTGTCCGCCGTCAAGCGCCACCATCGGTCTAATATCCGGAGATAAAACCGGCAAAACCGTTAAAATCATCCATTCCGGCCTTGATCCGTTTTTAATGAAAGAACGGATGATTTTAAGTTTATAAAATAATTTCTTCCGCCGGCTGACATCTTTAACTTCGCTTAATTCTTCTTCTATTTTTTTCGCCTCTCGCTTTAAATCGACATTTTTTAGAATTTTATAAATCGCCTCGGCTCCGTTTCCGGCTTCAAAAACGCCGGCAAACCGTTTGCTTAAATTATGATATTCTGTCTCTGTTAAAATTTGACCGATTTTGATTTCCTTAAGAAATTCTTTGGTCTTAGAAGCGGCTGTTTCCAATTCTTTGGACGCTTCTTTGCCGCTGACCGCTTTTTTCCTCGATTTAAATTCTCTCTCTACTTCCTCTAAAATTTTCTTCTTATTTTCTTCATTGATTTCGGTAATGATGTGAGCCGCGTAATAAATAACCTTCACCAATTTCTGGAGCGGCGCGTCAATAAACAAACCGATGCGCGAAGGCATGCTTCTCAAAAACCAAAGATGAACAACCGGGGAGGCCAGAGAAATATGCCCCATTCGTTCCCGACGAACCGAAGAACGGGTGATTTCCACGCCGCATTTGTCGCAAACTACGCCTTTGTAGCGAATTTTTTTATATTTTCCGCAGTAACATTCGTAATCTTTTGTCGGACCGAAAATCCGCTCGGAAAAAAGACCGTCGCGTTCCGGCCGCTGCGTCCGATAATTAATGGTTTCCGGTTTGATAACTTCGCCATGCGACCAGGAAAGAATTTTTTCCGGAGAAGCGATATTAATTTTTAATATATTGAAATCTATCATTTTAATTTCTGGTCTTTGTTCGCTGTTTCAATATCCAATCCCAACGCTTTTATTTCGCTGACTAAAACGTTGAAAGCCGCCGGCGTGCCTGGATTTTTTATTTTTTCGTTTCTGATAATCGATTCAAAAGTCGCCGTCCGACCGAGCACGTCGTCTGATTTTATGGTAAGCATTTCCTGTAAAGTGTAAGCCGCTCCGTGTCCTTCAAGCGCCCAGACTTCCATTTCTCCGAATCGCTGTCCGCCAAATTGAGCTTTCCCGCCCAACGGCTGTTGGGTTATCAACGAATACGGCCCGATGGAACGCATGTGGATTTTATCTTCAACCAAATGATTAAGTTTCATTATATAGATGTAACCGACTGTAATCGGCTTAGGGAACGGCTGGCCGGTCCGGCCGTCAAAAAGATTCAATTTGCCGTTTTCCGGATAACCGGCTTTCTTAAGTTCACCGGAAATATCTTCTTCGGTGGCGCCGACGAAAATCGGAGAAACCGCCCGATAACCCAATTTTTGGGCGGTTAATCCAAGATGAGTCTCTAAAATCTGACCGAGATTCATTCTGGAAGCAACACCCAGAGGATTGAGAATAATGTCAACCGGTGTGCCGTCTTCAAGATGGGGCATATCTTCCATGGCTCTAATTTGCGATATCACGCCTTTATTACCGTGCCGGCCAGCCAGCTTATCTCCGGCCCGCACTTTTCTTAATTGAGCCACTTCCACCCGAATTCTTTTTATTATCCCGGGCTCAAGTTTGTCTCCCCTTTCGCGCGAAAAAACTTTAATGCCGATTACTCGGCCGGATTTTCCGTGAGGCAAAACCAAAGAAGCGTCTTTAATATCTCTGGCCTTCTCTCCGAAAACCGCTCTTAATAATCTTTCTTCGGCGGAAACCTCCGCTTCTCCCTTGGGAGAAATTTTTCCCACCAAAATATCTCCGGCTTTAACCTCGGCTCCGATTCTGATAACTCCATCCTCGTCGAGATTTTTCAATTTTTCCTCGGACACGTTTGGAATATCCGGCGTGGTGATTTCCGGTCCAAGCTTGGTATCCCTGACATCGCAGTCAAAATCTTCTATGTGAATTGAAGTGAACATATCGTCTCTAACCACCCGCTCGGATAAAATAATGGCGTCTTCAAAATCGGCGCCTTCCCAAGACAAAAAAGCGACTAATAAATTCTGTCCCAAAGCCAGAACGCCGCCGTCGGTTGAAAAACTATCGGCCAAAACCTCGCCCTTCCTGATTTTTTGTCCTTTATCCACCAAAGATTTTTGGGAAATGCAGGTAAAATCATTGGAACGCCTGAATTTATTCAGAATATAAATTTGTTTTTCTTTGGAATTATTTTCGACGACGATTTTAGTGGCGTCCACTTCAACTATTATTCCGTCGGATTTGGAAATTATCAGCCGACCGCAATCTAAAGCCGCTTTTTCCTCCACGCCGGTTGAAACCAAAGGAGCCGACGGTTTTATTGAAGGCACGGCTTGACGCTGCATATTGCTGCCCATCAGCGCCCGATTAGCGTCATCGTGTTCCAGAAAAGGAATTAAAGCCGTTGCCACGCTGGTCATCTGATAAGGAGAAACATCCATTAATTCGGCTTCTGCCGTCGGAAAAACTCCGGCCTTGCCTTTAACGCGACCCTCGACTATTTTTTCTTTAATTCTTCCGTTGCTGTCTAATTTGGAATTTCCCTGGACAATTTTGTATTTTGCTTCTTCAATGGCGTCCAGCCAGATAATTTCCGAAGTTATTTTACCGTTTTTAACTTTAAGATAAGGAGTTTCCAGAAATCCGAAATCGTTCAATCGGGCGAAATTAGCCAAATGGTTTATTAAACCGATGTTGGCGCCTTCCGGAGTTTGAATCGGACAAATTCGGCCATAATGAGATATATGAACGTCTCGGACTTCAAAACCGGCGTGTTCCCTGGTTAAACCTCCGGGACCCATCGAGGAAAGGCGCCTCTTGTGTTCAAGCTCAGCCAAAGGATTGACTTGATCCATGAACTGAGACAATTGCGAAGAGGTAAAAAATTCCCTGACGATTGCCACCAACGGCCTGGCGTTAATCAATTGAGCCGGCGAAAGGGTGGCAACATCCAAAGTGGACATTCGGTCATGAACATTGCGGCGCAATCGCTGAAAGCCGATGCGCAAACGACTTTGAAGCAATTCACCGACGGCTCTTACCCGACGATTGCCAAGATGGTCAATATCGTCCGGTTCAGCCGCGGAATCGTTATTTAACCGGATAATTTCCTTGATGATCAAAGTGATGTCTTCAAAATCAAGCAAAAGGGAATCTTTGTTTTTAATGCCCAACCGCTGATTAAATTTGAACCGGCCGGGTTTTGACAAACTATAACGATCTTTCCGTTCAAACATCGCGTCAATTAAATGTTTAGCGTTTTCCGGAGTCGCCAAGTCGCCCGGACGCAATCGTTTATAAATCTCCGTATAAGAATCCATCGAGGTCTTGGCTTCGCTTTTCTTCAAGGTCGCTTCAATAAATTTAACCGGGCCGGTATCCGCATTTTTGAAAAATTTCAAAATATCATCGTTGCTTTCCAAATTTTTCTGGCCGGCCATATTGGCGAATATCCTAATTAAATCAGTAACGGCGGCTTTGCGATGACGATCGATCTTAACGCCGATAAAACCGTCCGGGTCAACCGTAAACTCAAGCCAGGAACCGCGATCCGGAATTATTTTAGCGCCGAAAAGCTTCCTCCCTTTGTAAGATTCGGCTGTAAAATACACACCGGCGGAACGAATCAATTGGGAAACCACCACCCTTTCCACGCCATTGATGATAAAAGTTCCCCGGGAAGTCATCATCGGAAAATCGCCGAGATAAATTTCGGTCTCTTTGGTTTTTTTGGTCCGGTTGTCGACAAATTTTGTTTTAGCCCTTAAAGGCGCTTCAAAAGTCAAATCTTTTGACCAAGCCGTTTCTTCGTCGTATTTCGGCTCGTCAAAAAAATAATCGAGAAAGTGAATCTCCATTTCCTTGCCACTGGGATCTTTAATCGGAGAAGTTTCTTCAAAAAGTTCCCGAATACCTTGTTTCATAAACCAATCCCAGGATGAGTGCTGGATTTCGGCCAGAAACGGTTGGCTAATCGAACTCTTGGGGTGGGAAGAAAAAATTTTAGTTGGCAATTTCATAAAAAACAAAAAAATACCCTCCCATTTGAATGGGACCGAAAAAAATTATCTGTTATTTAATAAATATTTGACACGATTGCGATTATGCTCATCAAAATCCTTGGAAAAAATTGTCTTTTTTGTTTTGGGATCCGATAAATAATACCAATAGGGCGAATTTTTCTTTTCAATAACCGATTTAATGGCTTCAACCGAAGGATTTCCTATCGGCGTCGGCGTCAAACCGACGTGAAGATAAGTGTTATACGGCGACTTGATTTTGAAATCATCCTTGAAAAGTTCGGGACAATCCAAAAATCTTCCCGAACATTTAGCATAAATAACAGTGGCGTCAATTTGGAGAAAAATGCCGTTCTTCAGCCTTTTCTCAATTATGCCGGCCGCAATCCGGCGTTCGTCATTGTCCGGAATTTCTTTTTCCAGAAAAGAAGCGATTTTTAAAACATTCGCAACGTTATCATTTGTCCGGAAAAAAGGCAAGGCCCGCTCTTTAAAATTGTCCAAAATTTTTCTGACCAGCGTTTCGGGTCGGGTATTCTCGTAAAAATAATATGTGTCCGGCAACAAATATCCCTCAAGCGAATCGACTCCTTTTAAAAACGGATATTCAGTTGTCAAATTATCGAAATTGAAATCGAGCAGTTTGCCTTTAACGACGATGCTTAATTCTGAAAGCCGGGCGTCAATTTCTTTCAGAGTCATTCCGGGAAAAATTGTCATTGAAATTTCCCTTGGACCTTCAGTTAAAATTTTAAGCAATTCAAGCGCTGAAACCGGCGCAGAAAAACTGTAACCGCCTCCCTGAATACGATTGGCTTTACCGCTTAAAACAGCGTATGTTTTAAAAATCTTTTTTGAACGAATTAAACCTGCGGTTTTAATCCGTTCTGTTATTTCATTAAAGCCGATGCCTTGGGGAATGTCAAGGACAACGGGCGGGTCTTTTAAATATTCAACTGGCCGAAGATTTTCAACAAAAAATCCGGAAACAGCGCTGACAACCAAACTGCCGACAATCAATAAAATGGCGATTTTCATTTTCTGGCAACAATGGATTGAATCATACCGATTAAAATCAAATTGGTCAAGAGACTGGAACCGCCGTAGCTTAAAAACGGAAAAGTGACGCCGATAACCGGCGTCAGTCCCAAATTAGAGCCGATGTTAAGCATAAATTGCACTCCCCAAAAAATTACCGCCCCAAGACAAATAAAACGGCTGAAATTATTATCAGCGGCCAGACCGATATCGATTATCCTGAATGCCAAAACAAGAAAAGCAAAAATTATCAAAAGGCCGACCAAAAACCCGAATTCTTCGACAATGGCCGCAAAAATAAAATCCGTTCCGGCTTCAGGCAAAAATCCCAATTGAGTTTGCGTTCCCTGTCCGAATCCTTTGCCGAAAAAACCTCCGGAACCGATGGCAATTTTCGCCTGAATCACGTTGTAATTCGCTCCCAAGGGGTCTCTTTCCGGAAGGAAAACTCCCAGAATCCTGTTTTTTTGATAATCATGCAAACCGTAAAACCACATTGAAATTCCGGCGAGCGAGAAAATAATCAAAGCAATCGCCAAATGACGCCATTTTATTCCGGAAACCAAAAGAAATCCGAACCAAATAGAAAATAAAATCAAAACCGAGCCCAAATCCGGCTGAATTAAAACTAAAAAAGCGGGTGCCGCGAAATAAACGAAAGAAATAAGCAAATTGGAAACCCTGGCGATGCTAATATGCCTTTTCTTGAAAAAATTGGCAAAAAGAACGATTAAAACTATTTTGGCGAATTCCGATGCTTGAAATTGAAAAGGACCGATGGGCAGCCAGCCTTTTACCCCCCGAACGGTTGGCGCGAAAAAATAAGTAATGAATAAAAGAAAAATTATAAAAAGATAAATTCCTAAAATCACGGTTTTATAATTTATGAACGGCCGCCAGTCAAATTGAACGGTCAGAAAAACGCAAATCAAGCCGATGCCGAAGAAAAGAAGCTGCTTCCAAAACAACTCCGGCTTAGCGCTGGCCAAAGACAATAAACCGGTTGTTGTTAAAAATAAAACGGCGAAATTCAGTTTCCAGTCAAGATTTTTTAGAAATTGAAAATTCATATTGAAAGATTTCCTTGGGCTGTCAACCGTCTTTTTTTTCCCCGTAAAAAATTTATGTAAGCTGCGGCCGCAATCATTGCGGCATTATCGGTCGGAAATTCCGTGATAAATAAATTTGGCGATTGGGCAACCGGATAATTGGGTGATTTTTTAATGGCTTTTTTGAATTCCTTCATTAAAGTTTTGTTCGCCGCCACGCCGCCGGAAACAAAAATTGATTTGGCTTTAAATTCTTTGGCGGCTCTCAAAGTTTTCAAAACCAGAACGTCAAAAGCGGCTTGCTGAAAAGAAGCGGCAATATCTTCTTTTTTTGCGTTTTTATTGTCTCTTAAATAATATAATACCGCCGTCTTAAGCCCGGAAAAACTAAAATCGTAATTTTTTTGGTTAAGCATGGGCCGGGGGAAATCAATCGCTTGCGGATTGCCGAATTTTGCCGATTTTTCAATTTCCGGACCGCCCGGATAAGGCAAATCCAGCAATCTCGCCGCTTTATCAAACGCTTCGCCAGCGGCGTCATCTCTTGTTTCCCCTATTTTTTTAAAATGTGTTAAATCTTTCAATAAAAGCAGAGTCGTATGCCCACCGCTGACAATCAAAGCAATTGCGGGAAAAATCTTTTGCAAATTTACTCTTTTTCGCTGAAGTAAAAAAGAGTATAGGTGTCCGTCCAAATGACTCGCCCCGATTATCGGTTTTTTCCATTTTTTTGCCAATTCTTTAGCAAAGTTTATGCCGGTCCATAAGGCCGGCTCAAGCCCTGGACCAACCGTAACGGCAATTAAATCAAAGTCTTGAATCTTAACTCCTGAATCCTGAATCTTTTTAAAAAGAATCGGTAAATTTTTGAGATGTTCTCTTTTTGCCAAATTCGGCACCACGCCGCCGTAAGGCCGGTGAATTTTTATTTGAGACGCCACTAAATTTTTTAAAATTTTAATCCGCCAGCCGGCGGAGCGGTTTTTTATCAAATTGCCTTTTGCCTCAACAAGCGCAATTGCCGTCTCATCGCAACTTGTTTCAACAGCAAGAATTTTCATTGAAAAATTAAAATGGTGCTCCCATCGGGATTTGAACCCGAGTTTTATCCTTGAAAAGGATGTGTCCTGGACCAGACTAGACGATAGGAGCTATCTCAATTCAGCGTTAAATTGTTTTGCTGTTTCAGTGTATATTTCTTCTTGGATTTTATCAACTTCGCTTGAAAGCAAAGTTCGGTCATTGCTTCTATAAATTATACGATAAGTATAACTGATTTTATTCTTTCCAAATTTTTCAAAATCTTCATATTTATCAATCAGCTTCACTTCTTCAGCCAAATTCCCGCCGATATCCCTTATTAAATCAAAATAATTATTGGGAACGAAATCTTTGCCGACCACAAACGATATATCTCTGGTGATGGGCGGATATTTGCTGACCGCGACATATTTATTGCCTAAAATAAGCTGTTTTTTAATCCTCGGATCATCGGACCAAAGCAAACGAATATCCGGAAGACTCATGCTTATTATCGCCAATCTTTCCAATCCAAAACCAAACGCCCAACCGTTGTATTCATCGGGATTAATTCCCAAATTTTTAAGAACAACCGGATGAACAATGCCGGAACCCAAAACTTCCACCCACCTTCCTTCCACTTCTATTTCCATCTCACAGCTCGGGTCGGTGTAAGGGAACTTATCGATGCTGAACCTGAATTTTATGTCTTTGCCGAAAATAGCTTGAGCGATTTCGGTTAGAATTATTTTTAAATCGTCGATGGTGACGACTTTTTCTGATTTTGGAGAAAGATACCAGCCGTCAATCTGATGAAAAACATTCATATGGTTCCGGTCTATTTCATCCTTGCGGTAAACTTTGCCGCAAGAAAGAGCTCCTATGGACATCTTGTTTTTAATTTTTTCTTTAATAATTTCCTGATTCAAATAGTAATACCACATTACCGTGGTGTGGGTTCGCAAAATGTGGTTGTTGTCAATGTAATAAGTGTCGGAACGGCTCCGGCTGGGATGGTCGGCGGGGAAATTAAACAAATCAAAACTAATATCGGCTCGAACGATTTCCGGAATTTTGATTTCGTCGAAATCGGAAAAACGTTCGATATTTTTAATGCGCCTGACAAGTTCAAATAAAGGGCTGTTTTTATCGCGCGTCAAATCCGGATAATCAAGAAAACGGCTTAATCTTTTGGCTTCAAAATCGTTTCTTTTTTTTAATCCGTTTTTTAACTCCTCTTCTTCTCGGGGTTCAATTTCAATATACATTATTCAAATTATAGTTTTGTTATTATTCTTTTCTTTTTAGCGATTCCTCAATGGCTTTTCTTAGTTCTTCAATATCCGCCGCCGGCTTTTTCTCTTTCGGCGCCGGCGATTCCCGTTGTTCCGTCTTTCTAAAAGGCGTTCCTTCCGGCGTCAAAATTTTTGAAAGCGGCTGTTCTTCGCGGCGCCGAATTTTTTCTTCGATAATTCCCGTTTCTGCTTTCCATTCTTCGGCGATTTTATGTTCAACAACGGCGCGCGGCGTTCCGTATTTTCTCCGCGAATTTTCAAAAATAATATCTTTGAACGATTCCAATGGCGCGTCAAACGGCGATAAAGTTTCGGCGGAAAAAGCCTTTGAGGCCACGCCGTCAATCATTAATTTTATATAAATATGATATTTCGGCAGATTGACCAAATCATTGGCGTTAAATTCCGGAAGAAGTTCTTTTTCCAGAAATTCGGCGTCGGTCGCTCCGACCCGGAAACAAACGATTGTGCCGACGTTTCCAAAAACCGCGGCTCCGACCTCCTCGGAAAGCTGTTCGATATATTGATGGGCCAGAATAAGATTCAAGCGATATTTTCTGGCTTCGGACAAAATGTTTGCGAACGATTCAGTTGAAAAACTCTGAAACTCGTCAACATAAAGATAGAAATCCAACCTGCGCTCCATCGGCAAATCCACTCTTGACATCGCCGCCAATTGAAGTTTGGTGATTATCATCGCTCCCAAAAGAGCGGAATTATCTTCCCCCACTTTGCCTTTAGAAAGATTGACGATTAAAATTTTTCTGTCGTCCATCACTTTTCTCATATCAATGGTTGAATGCGGTTGGCCGATGATATTTCTGATTAAAGGATTGGACACAAACTGGCCGACTTTGTTTTGAATGGCCGCCACCGCTTCTGTTTCAAATTTCTGGGAATAGCGGGCAAATTCATTAAGCCAAAAAGCCTTAATCACCGGGTCTTTCAGATTGTCAACGACTTTTTTCCGGTATTCTTTTTCCGCCAACATTCTCATAATGCCCAAAAGTGTCGAGTCGGGATACTCGAGCAAAGATAAAAGCGTATTATTCAGAATATATTCCATTCGCGCCGACCAGGCGTCAACCCAAATTTTTTTGAATATGCCCATCATGCCTGACGCGATCAAATGGCGGTGTTCTTCCCTGACCGACCCCAAAGGATTAAAAGCAATGGGATGGTCAATGTCCGCGGGATTAAAATAAATCACGTCATCCAGCCGGCTCTCAGGCACAAAATCAAGCATTTTTTCGGCGAATTCGCCGTGGGGGTCGATTATTGCCACTCCGCGACCGGCCCGGATATCGGCAATGGCCAAGTTTTCCAACATCGTCGTTTTACCGACGCCGGTTTTCCCGATAATGTAAAAATGACGCCGGCGGTCGTCGGTTTTGATGCCGAAACGGCGTTTTTCTCCCCGAAAATTAGTTTGGGCGAATAAAGTTGTTTCGTCTTTTTCCATATCAGGCATATTATTCTATTGGCAAGCCGGCGGGCGGGCCGCTTTTCTTGAATTCCAGTTTTCTGAGCCGCGGCGCTCCCACCGGCACTCCCGGGAAATGATAAATGGTTGCCAGTTCTTCGATGTTCAAAACCGGAAATTTCTGTTCCCAAACCTTGTTGTATTTTCCGAATTTTCTTTTTTTGTAATAATCGAAAATTCTCCTTTTTTTGTAAAGCGTTTTTAAATCTTTATATTTCGGAAAAATCCTTGCCCAAAGCGAATCGTAAAGAGTAATCATGTAATTAGGCTTGAAAGCGTTGAGATTTTGAGTATTAAATTGATGGAAAGCTCCTATCATGGCCGAAAAATTGGCCGGAGTAAAACTGTCTCGCCGATCGATATAAACAAAACGAATGACGGTTTTATATCCCAGTTTGGAAATTTTATTGGCGATTTCTTTAACCATATCCTGTTCGTCGGGCGATAAAAATTTCATGGCGGGAGCTTCCGGTTTTTTCTCGCCGGGCCAAGTTGGATGTTCCACCGGCGCCCAAAAAAAATTTTTCAGCCAGGCATTAACGGCTGAACCGCCCTTCTTTACTTTTCCCCGACCGACAATTTCGGCGATTTTTTCTTCTCCTTCTTTTTTCCAATTGTTGCCGGTGGGCGCTCCGGTCGGACTAATTAACGTTTGAAGCCAAATAAATTCTCCCTCTTTCAATTTTGACATTGTTTCAGCCACAACCGAAATCGGATCGAGTCGCTGTTCCTCCACCATTGATTCAAAACTAAGATAAGTTTTTATGGGAAGGTAATTTTCGCGGGCTAAAACCAGTTCTGTTCCCCAAAGGTCAAAAGTTTCATTCGGCAAAACCGTTGGCAGAAGGTCGATATAATCTTCAACTTCCGCGATTTCCGCGTCCGGATACTGGGCGTAAATCGCGCTTTCAATTAAATTTTTCCTCTCCTCGGGCGCGTAAACGTAAAAATAAACCCCGCCGTGATAACCGACTATTTCAAAAGAAAACCAGAGATTGACTTGTCCGTCTATCCATTTTCTAAGCCAACTCAAATTGTAGGTATAAGAAGCGTACAAACTCGCGAAAACCTGTTCCATAGCTTTCGGAGTTTTCAAAATTTCCCTCGGAACCTTGATTTCAAAAAGTTTCCATTTTTTGCTTCTGATGAATTCGGTTCTGACGTATATCAGCCAAACATTCCTAAAAATCAAAAAAAGAATTATTGGCAAAACCAGCCACCAAACGCCGTAAAAGACCATTAAAATGCTTCCAATAACGCCGGAAATAACATCAAAAGCATTAGTCATTAGTTATAAATATTTGATTGATTAAGCGAGATGATACCTGCCGTCGGGCAATTTTTTGAAGTGCTTTTTGTTCTGAAGATTCAATAAAATCGTGTTGTCTTTGAGAAATCTTTCCTGTTTCACCAGATTAACGACTTCCTCTTTGCGAAGCGGACCTTTGTTTTTCAAAATGCGCTGGATGACTTCTTTAGCGATGCCGGGCTGATGGCCGAGTTCGGCAAGACCGTACATTCCGCGGCCGACCAGAACAAAACGCGGGTCTTTGATAAGTTCATTATGCACCGTTGCTTCAAAAGCGGACCGGCCGTTAAATTTAGCCTCGTTGATTTTTTTCGTAATCTCGCGGAAGTGCAAAGGAGATTTGTGTTTTTTAATGATTAAATAAGCTTTGGACCTCATGGTTTTGGGATGAATTTCTTCCCATTTTGTTAAGCCGAATTGCCCAAAGGGATTGGTTCTGAATTTTTTCGATATGGAAACGTAATTTTGCTCTGACGGATTTTTAAATCCGTAGGAGGCGGCGAGCAATTTTTCTTTTTTGCCGGAAAAAAATTTTTCCAGTTTGTTTATCAAATCAACCGCTCTTTTAAAAGAATCCTCGTCAAGGTGCCAGAAATTATAAAAATTTTTGTCGTTGCGGTGAAAGCGCGGGTTTCCGGCAACTTCAAAAATAAATCTGATTTGCCTATAATCGACGCCGTTGTCTTTCAACAATATTTTCAAATCGTTAATAAAATTTTCTTCTTTTCTTACGCCGCCGATTTTTTTCAGCCGGAGCAGGCTTTTTTCTATAATTTTTCTCGCTTCGCTTTTTTCGAGTTCTTTTTTTATCAATTTTAAAACCGCGGCTTCTATTTGCCTTATTCTTTCTCTGGTCAAACCGTATTTTTTGCCGATTGCCGCCAAAGTGAGTTTCCGCCCCTTCAAACCGAATCTCTCTTCAATAATTTCTTTTTGCCGCGAAGAAAGATTTTCAAGCAATTTTTCAATTATTTCTTTTAAATTCGCCATTCTTCAAATATAATCATAATTACCCCTGTCTGTCAAGACAATTTTCGCTATTTCTTTTTCGCGATAAGCAAAGCCGGACTGGCGATAAAAATCGACGAATATGTTCCCACGATGGTCCCAACCATAATCACCAGAACAAAATATTTCAAAGAAAACGGGCCGAAAAAGAAAAGTGCCAGCAATACCAAAACTAAAGTCAAAGAAGTGTTGATTGAACGCGCTATTGTCTGGTTAATGCTGTCATTGATAATTGCCGAAAGGTCAAAGCGGCCGCTTTCTTTAAGCAGATTTTCCCTGATTCTGTCAAAAACCACGATTGTGTCATGAACCGAAAAACCCATTACCACAAGCATCGCCACGATAAATTTGGTGTCCAGTTCTATCCCCAACCGGTATCCCAAAAACGCCAGAAAGCCGGCGGCTATCAAAACATCGTGAAAAAGAGTCAGTAAAGTGATGATGCCATACTTCCAAGACTTGATGGGGTAAGAAACTTTTCTGAAAGCGTAAGCCACATACAGGGAAATTCCCAAAAGCACGAAAATAATCGCCAAAAAAGCTTTATTCCTTAATTCTTTGCCGATTGCCGGGCCGATAGCTTCATAACGAAGTTCTTCAATTCCATTGAATTTTATTTCAAGCGATTCAAAATATTTTTGATGTTCTTCTTCGGAGAGATGCCCCAGACGAATCAAAAAACTTTGATTGGTTTCTTGGGAATAAACGATGAAATTTTTTACCATTAAATCTTTCTCGAAAAAATCCCTCAGATTGTCAGTTGTCAGTTGTCGATTGTCGGTTGTCGATTTTATTTGCCACAATGTGCCGCCGGTAAAATCAATACCCGGCTTCAATCCAAAAACAGCGATCGCTCCGATGCTCGCCGCAATCAAAGTTCCGGAAATCAGCAAAAAAATATGTTTTTTGGCAATTATATTCATAGTGTTATTTTCTAATGAATGCTCTCATCAATATTCTTGTCACCGTTATCGCCGAGAACATGGACATTATCACTCCTATGCCCAAAGCCAAAGCGAATCCTTTGACAAAACTGGTGGTGAAATAATAAAGAATCACCGAAGTGATGATAGTTGAGACGTTGGAATCGCGGATTGACGGCCAGGCGCGCTTGAAACCCTCTTCAATGGCCGAAATTCTTGACAGCCCGCGCCTGATTTCTTCCCTGGTTCTTTCAAAAATCAAAATATTGGCGTCAACCGCCATGCCGATAGAAAGAATAAATCCGGCAATTCCCGACAAAGACATCGTCATGGAAGGAATAATTTTGAAAACCGCCAGCGTTAAAACAGTGTAAATCAAGAGAGCCAGAGAGGCGAAAAATCCAAGACTCCGATAATAAACAAGCATAAAAATCATTATAATAATCGTTCCCGCAATGCCGGCGTAAATCGCTTTTTTCAAAGATTCTTGGCCCAAACTCGCGCCCACTAATTCCTGGCTTACCAGCTTTATCGGCGCCGGCAAAGCGCCGGCGTTAAATCGAGAGACTATTCTTTTCGCTTCCTCGGTCGTGAATCGGCCGGTAATTTGCGCTTGACCGCCGGAAATTTTTCCCTGCACCGTGGCGCAATCTTTTTCTTCCATAAGCTGGCGGTCAATAACCGTACAAAGGCTCTTTCCGACGTTTCTGGCGGTTATATCTTCAAAAATCTTGGCGCCCTCGTCGTTAAATTGGAGACTGATGGACGGAAAACCGGTGGTTTGGTCAAAATCAAGCTGAGCCCCTTTCAAATAACGGCCAGTTAAATTGGTAGGAGATAATTGAGTGGAAGTTCCCATTTCAATCTGTTCATAAAACTCCAGAAGCGGAGTGGAACCGATTTGATTGATGGCTTCTTTGATATCTTTGACGCCGGCGAGTTCGATGATTAAGCGATAACTATCGCCTTCTTTGGCTGAAACCACCTGCGGTTCGCTGACGCCGAACAGATTGATTCTTTTTTCAATCATGTCCCGAAGCCCGCTCATTACCGAATCGCGGTCAACGCTGGCCACTTCGTTCATGTCAACTTCATAAACAAGATGCGCGCCGCCGACCAAATCCAATCCCAGCCGCCAGGGCAAGCGCTTTGCCAAAAAATCAAATCCCTGCGGAAAATTCGGATAAACAAAAAAACCGGCTGCGACAGCCAAAAAAATAATTAAAATAAAAAGAGGAATTGGACGGTTCATGAATATTTATTTTAGAACAAAAACGGCTTGGAATCAAGGCTGTTTTTGTTATAAAACTTATTTCACTTCTTTTTCAATATCCTCAATTTCTTTTTTAATAAACTTTTCCGCGCTGTCCAAGTTTTCTTTCAGATGATGGATAATTTTTTCTTCTTCTTCGGTGAGCTCGCGTTTCGTCCGGGTTTTTTCAAGCATTTTAATTTGTTCGCTAATATTTTCTTTTAACAAATTAAACGCTTTATGAAGCGCTTGTTCCGCTTCGCGAACTTCTCCCCTGAGACGTTTTTTCATAAAAGATAATTTATGCCAGCCGCGCCAAACAATCATAAAAAGGACAAATATTAAAGCGATAAAAGGAACGATAATGGCGAGAAAACTGATTGCCCAGCCTCCGACGCGGAAAATTGCCGCCTTTGCCAATACAATGGTAAATTTCTCAGTCGGCAAACTTTTGGCGCCTCGGCCGTCGGTCGCTTCCGCCCATAATTTGTAAACGCCGTCTTTTAATCCTCCGTCGGCGGCGAAAATAAAATTTCCCTCTTTGTCGCTTTGAATCTTAAAACTTTTCGCTTCGTCGCCATTTCTCTGGAGCCAAAGAGTCACCGCGCTGTCGGGGTAAGTTGTGCCGCGAGCCATGATTGGTTCGCCGCTTTCCAATTCTTTGGTATAGTCGGTAATAATAGGCGCTTCCAAAGGTTTGATGATAAATTCTTCGCTGGCTGTCGTGTAATTGCCGGCCTTATCAAAAGCTTGAACTAAAATCGTTCTTTTACCCGACGCTTGAAGAGGCAAAGTGTAAGGATTGCTTTTAACTGTTTCATTCGATGAAACAAGAAAGAAGTTTCCTTCGCCGATTTTAACCTTGTAATAATTAATTCCCGAAGGCGCGTCATCGGCGTCGAAAATCACGGTCGGTTGCGGATTTTCCGGCTCTTTGCCGTCAATAAATTTTATGACAAACGGTTCGGGCGGCTGGGTGTCAATCTGAAAACGAAAATGAGAAATCGCGCCCCAGCCCTGAGCATTCTTGAATTGAGCGTGGAAATACCAAACGCCGTCTTTGATATCCTCCAACTGCTTTTCGGAAATCGCCGGAACATAAACGACTCCCGGCTGGGAAGCGGGATATTTGTCGTATAATATTCTTATTGCCGTAATGTCAGAAGGCACTGACCAGACAAATTTGGGATTGCTGTTTGCATACCATTTTTCCGGGTCCGGATGGGTAAGCGAAGAAATTTTAGGCGCCAAAGGCGTGCCGGCCGCCACTGAGGGACTTATTGATTCCGTTGCCTGAGGTCCCACTGCCGCTACATTCAAACTAAATTGGGCGTTTCCCAAACCAATTAAGATATTTGTGCCTTTGCCGTCATTGGCGAGTATTGAACCGGAAGAAAAGTTCAGCGCGGCGACGCCAGCCGCTTTTACCCTGAAATTTACCGTAATAAGTTTTCCGCTGGTTCCAATAAATCCCGGATTAAGCGCTATTCCTTCGAAATTGACCGTCCCGGCGCTGTTGGAAAACGACGGCTCCTGAACCCACAAACTGAAAATTGAGCCCGTTTTTGAAAGCGAAGTTACTTCTAACTTATCGCTTGGAAACGAAATCACTCCCGAAGCCGCGTTCATCGCCTGGTCGACGCTCGATACATAAATATTTGCTGTCACAACGCTACCCGCCGCGTAAGATCCCGATGAGGGAGAAAAATACAAAGTCGCCGCGCTTGCAACAGCGGGCAATACGCTGAAAAATAAAAATATTAATGCGATTTTACCGATTTTTGCCATTGAATTTTTTCAAAATTACGCCGACAATTACCGCCACTATCATTAGTATAGCGATTATCCGGTAATTTTGATACCACGGCCTATAATGAACCGGGTAAAACGCTTCAATTCTTTCGTTGCCCGCTTTGTCTGTTGCTTTTACATAAATCTTTTTGTCAACATTCTGATTTTGCAAAATGTACGGACTTTTTGCGATAACAAATCCGCCCCAAAAATTCTCGCGGACTTCATAATGGTCAATACCCGACCCTTTGTCTTGCGTCGCAAAAACCAAAAACCATTTACCGTCAAAAAGCGTCGGATCGCTCGCAATTTCCGATCCAAATTTTTCCGGAGGATCGCTGTCTTTAATTTCAGAAGTTGGGATTTGAGAAACCGGGACTTGTTTGGAAACGAGAAATTGGAAACTGGAAGCCGCCAAAGAAGCCGACGTGCCGAGGCCGTCATTTTTAAGCGCCCTAAAATTCCGAAATTCTATTATTCCCTGCCCCTCGCTTTTAGCGACGAATATCGCGGAAAAAAGAAATCCGTTTGCTTCTTTGTATCCGCCCGGAATTATTCCGGAAAAATCAATTTTCCTTTCATTTGTTATTTTAGGCCGTTCAATCCAAAAATTAATTATGGAATTTCCGTCTCTTATTTCTTTGAGCGAAATTAGATTGTCGGGAAACAAAATACTTCCTTCTATGGCATTAAGTTCTTCTCCTTTGGCGTTCAAAACAACATCAACTTTAAACTGCTCGCCAACGCTGATTTCCCGATTTTTTATTTCAACGCGAAGTTCCGCCGCAAAAGTTAGCAAAGGTAACAATGTAAATATCGCCAAAACGGGAATAAAATAATTTTTAATTTTTGACTTTGAATTCATAATTACCCGGTCCAATAAAACGCCATAATGCTGAAATCCACCAAATCTACTTTGCCATCGCCGTTTAACCACTCCTTTTCTTTAACCGCGAATTCTGCGCTAATTGTCCGCTTATACCAATACGCGGCAATGGAAAAATCCACCAGATTGACTTTGCAATCGCTGTTTATATCTGCCTTGGCCGGACATTTTGCTGGCGGCGCGGCTACAATATTTTTTGTGCCAACGAGAAAACTGATGGCCTTGCTAAAAGAACTAATCGCGCCTTCTTTGGCCGCTTTTGATTTTGTGAAATGCTGACCCATATCCAGTTGAGTAGTATCAAAGTTGTAAAGATACGCGCCATTCGGATCAGCGGCAGTTTTTCCAAAAAACTCTTCCCCAGAACTAACGGCAATGGTAATCTCTCCGCTTGGCGCGCTTTGCCCAAAAATCGCGATGTTGTCGCCGCGTTTAACTTCGCTCTTATCAACCGCGATGGTGGGGGCGATAAAAATGCCGCCAATGTTCGTGGTGGCGCCGGAACTTACACTTACAGGAAAAGTTAAAAGAGATGAGCGGATTCCTTTGCTATCTTCCGAATAAACGCTAAAAATATAATTGCCGCTGGAAATGCCGGTAACGCTCATTGAAAAATTGGCATTTGCGTCAGCAACCGTAGTTGCCGCAATTTGCGCGTCTTTCAAAACCGTTATCGTGCTCTTGGGATAAGCTCGGCCGGAGAGGATAACGCCGGTGGCTGGCGCGACATATCCGCCTCCGCCACCGCCTCCGCCTCCTCCGCCACCGGAAGTACAAGCAGAAGTATTAAAAGTGCAGTTGGAATTGCAGCTTAAAGTGCCGCCGGCATAACCTTGGCCCGTACAGCTTCCCCCGCCCAAAGCCGAGCCGTCGCACTGCTCACCTGAATTTACCGTTCCGTTGCCACACAAATTTTGAACATCGGCGGAAACATTGACCGAAGTAGCATAAGATAATCCGCTACTAACAAAAACGAACAGGACAACGAATAACAACAAATACAGGAAATTTTGTAAAATATTTTTCATTCATTGATAAAAAAATTAGTTGGAATATTTTTTAAGAATCCACTGATTGTATTTTTTAATTCCTTTTGTGGCAATAAATAAAATCGCCGCGAGAATTATCAGCCCCACAAGAACCGTTTTCCACGGGAAAACGAAAAACCAAACGCTTTTAAGAATATTGCTCTGTTTTTCACCCCACTGAAGCGCCAGTTCCGCCTTATAAAATCCGAAAACGAACGGCGGTTTGTCAAATTTCTTGGCCACATCCAATATCTGAGCATTTTCCGGAAAGATAATTCTTTCTTTGGCGTTGACCTTGAAATTCGCGATTGTCGAACCGAAAATATTTTTTATCGCTATCTCTCCCCGCGGCTTTAGGTAAGTGTTGCCTTGGTTTATGAAATTTACAGTAAAATCATCAGGTAGTTTGAACGCGAATTTCCCTTTGGTTAAGGAAAATTTGCCGATGTCGCCCTTTTCATTCACTTCTCCAGAAACCTGAAGATAAACCAAAATGCCGGCACGGGTAACAATGGCAACCTCTTTGGCATCCGGCGAAGCCGTACCCCACCAGATAACGGCAAAATGGCCTCCGGGCGGCGCATTTTTCGGCACTTCAACGGTAAAAGAAATCTCTTTTTGTTCAGCGGGCTTTAAAGTAACGCTCTTTTCCATTTTGAACCACTCGCTAAGCTCCGCCGGTTCGCTCGGCAAAAATTTCTTTTGCCCATCCACTTCAGTGAATTTTTCAAACGCCGCGTAAAATGTTTGCGCTTCCTGACCATCATTGACGACAAAAAGTTTGCCAGTGATTATTTCTCCGGGGTCGGCTTTATATTCTATCTTCGCCGGCCCAACCGTAACCGCCGAAACAAAATTCGACGCCGCAACAAAAGTGGCAATCAAAATTAAAGTGAAATAAAACAAGCGGCTTCGGCTCATAAGCTTGAAACTAAAGACGTTTCAACGCCATTAGTTTGCGGTGCATTCGTAAGTAATGGTATCGGCATAACTTCCGGATGGCGTATTGCCCGCTATCGCGGCTTTATGGGTTACCACTGCTTCGCGATTTGACGAAGTGGCGTTGGTGCTCGCTAAAGTTATATTACTGGTCAAAAGCCCTCCCACGTCATTGCCGCTCTTCACATAGGTTGAATTGAAATCAAGAGTGTCGCCGTTTCCCGTAACGGTGCTGGTGGCTTGAAGACCGTAACCTTCGGTACCGCTGGCAAGCGTCGAGCTGGCGGAAGCAATCAATTTAGAAGCGCTGGAATTCCATAAACCGGGATTCCCGGCATTGCCCGCGTCTTTGACATAAAGGGTGCAGCCAGCCGATGAATTGGCGCAAGATATTGTGCTGGAAGCGTCCGGCGAAGCTGTTTTTATAGATGTGTCAGTCCAAGTGCCGAAATCGGTAGAGCCATTATTAGTGCTGCAGCTGATACTGGCCGTAATGCTCGCGCTTACCGTTACCGCGCTCGTAGTTGCCGCGGTTGCCCATTCGGGATTAACGAATATTTCATAAGTCGGGAAAAATGCTCCGCTCAATAAAAGAAAAATCCCAATAATAATACTGCCGCCTATTGCCTCCATCAATATGTTTTCGCGCATAATATTTTTATTCAATTTTAATATCTCTTTTTATCGCGACCTTTTAATATGTTTAATTATATTCAGTATAAAGACAAAAGATTTTTAAAGCAATACTTAATTCTGTGGATAACCGCGGCTGTTAATTTGCCGTACATTCGTAAGTAATCGTATCCGAGTAACTTCCCGAAATCGCAACGCCGCTGACCGCCGCTTTATGGATTACCACCGCTTCGCGCCCGGAAACATCAACCGTGGACGAAGCCAGAACGGTATTGGTGAGCGTCAAGCCGCCGACATTGTTGCCGGTTTGATTGTATTTGGAATTAAAACTTAATGTGCCGCCTGAGCCACTGGCTGTCGAAGTGGCTTGAATGCCGTAACCGTCAACGCCAGCGGAAAGAACCGCGTCAACGGAAGCAATAAGATACGTCGGCGCGGCGCTTTTCCATAAACCGGGATTCCCACCGCCGCCCGCATTTTTGACATAAAGAGCGCAGCCCGAAGAAGTGCCGGAGCAGGACATTGTGGTTGAAGCGTTGGGCGAAGATGTTTTTATGGAGGTGTCAGTCCAGGCGCTAAAAGAAGTTGAAGAATTATCTGTGGAGCAGGAAATAGTGGTAGTTAATCTATATCCTCTATCAGAAGCAGAAATTTGCTGGGTTGCACCGGTGGCATTCTCAACAACTTTGTAGTACCTCCCGCTTCCATCAGATGGGGCGCCGGTATCGTTGTAGCTCGCAGTGGTTGCGCCATCTATATTTGAATAGCTTGCGTCGCTATCCGCGGCCGATCTTTGCCATTGGTAAGTAAGAGAGCCGACGCCCCGGTAACCAGTATCAGTGGCGCTGTCAGCACTGTTGCCTGTGGCATTGGAGGCAACTACTTTATAAGTATGCGTGGTGCCATTATTGGCCGACTGACCGGACACGCTCAACGCTACATAATCGGCAGAAGTTCCGTCGCTGGCAGCCGCAGTTCCTGGAGTGATAATCGGCGCATCCGCTCCCGTATCGTCAAATGTTGCCACATCCCCAGCCGCGCCCAAATCGGTTGAATCGCGCCAGACATGATAGTCAGTCGCACCGGTAGATTTTGTCCATGTTATAGTTACTTTATCGGTGGCCGAACCATCAGTAGCCGCTACGCTAGTCGGAGCGGCCGGTTTGGTCAAAAAACTGACCTCGCCGCCATATCCCGTTCCAGCAGAATTAGTAGCAAAAGCCCTGGCGTAAATAGTTGTTCCTGAAGGCAAACTGGTAAGGGATTGGGTAAAGGGCGCCGCGCCATAATCGCCGGCAGTTGACGCGGTGTTGGCGTAAGGAGCGCCGGTATCTATATCCCATTCACAGCCGGCGTTGGTGGAATTTACTCCGCCCGTTACCGTAATAGTTCCATTGCAAGTCGCTGTAGTCGCCTCCTTAAGTGTCGCCGCTTGAGTGCTGACGGTGGGAGCAACAACTGGTTTAAGAGCTACGGCAAAGGCATGCTTATAGGTTGTAATACTGGCTGAACAAGTGATGTCCATATCGCCAGTAGCGCCCGAACCAGTCCAAATCATGGAGCCAATAGTTAAGGACAAGTCTGGAATGGTATGTCCTTGGTCAGCATCTTCAACCCAATCTGTAGTAGGCAAAATAGGTTTGGTGAAAGTCCTGACTGTCGTATTGTAGATAGCTCCAAAATATACCAGTGGGGAATTTACAGCGGGAACATTCATTGAAGCTGCCCTGACATTCGCATTACCCGTGCCATAAAGAGTGTTGGAAATAGCTGTTATGTCGCTGATACTTTGGACATCAAAGTCACCTGACGAATAAGCGATATTGAGAGCATAATACCTAGCGCTGGCAGTAAGACTCCAAGTGTAACTCGTTCCTTCACCCGAAGCTATCTTGTAGTAGAGATACCACCTACTATTGGTTGTGGTGTTGGTGGCTACCAGCGTCCAACCAGAAGGCACGCTGTCAACAGTCGGTGGAGACGAAACATAGATAGCCAGAAACATAAACATTATGTCCCCATCTACCGTTCCACCTGCCTTATTTATTGTAAAATCATAGGGCGAACTTAGTGAAGAGCCCCTAGCATAGGTCTCGGTTCTGGCAGTAAATGCGGGCGAAGCTTTGGTTTTTTGAATTTCTGGTGGCACTGGAGGATTCTGCCAAATCTGCGGCCAGCCGGAAAAAATCCAGCCAACCATCGCTAAAAACACAATTACTGAAAAAATAAATTTCCTTTTTATCTTCATTGACCGTCAAATTGCTTCATTAAATCGTTGAAATTTTTGTCTAAATTATTGATGGCTTTGGCCTCTTCGTTTATTTTGCTTATCAATTCCGTTATTTTTTCATTGCTATTTTTTTCCTGCCCCAAAAATTTTTTCTGCAAAATTCCGAGAAGCTGGACCAAATAATCGTTGTAAGTGATCAGCCGGCTGATCAGGGTGGTTTCCGAACCAACCGCTTCCAGGGCAATCTGCGAAACAACGGGCGGAGAAATCTGTGAAATGTTTTTCGTCATGATTTCCAGCTGAGCCGAAAGGTTTACGGCCTTGTTCCGCGCCTCGCGATTATTGTTCAGCTCGGCGGAAATCAAATTCAGCGCTTCGGTGTAATTTTTGTCGCGGTCCAAATCGGATATTTTGTTTATATTGTCGGCTGTTTGAGACGAAATAAAAATAATGTCTTTGGCAATCAGCGACGCTTCCTGGCGCGCCCTTAAAAATTCTTCCGGCACATTTTGCGCTACGGGAGTCAAAAAATAAACCAACAGATAAACCGCCAGAACAATCAAAATAAAAACACAGAAAATTTTGACCCGCCGCGGAATTTTGTGATAAAATTCGGAAAATAACATTAAAATTATTTTAGCATATATTATATTGAATGTTCAATAATTATCAATTTGGGGTATAAAATGATATAATAAAAAAAATTGCGGGTATCGTATAATGGCTATTACTCCAGTTTTCCAAACTGGTGACAGGGGTTCGATTCCCCTTACCCGCTTAACCCTTACCCGCTTGCCCGGTATAAATTGTCGGAAGTTTCGGTTGTTCATACAACTGCTTGACAAAATGAAAAAAATATTATTATTATTGTAATTATGAACTATAAATACTTTGGCAAAATAATCGCATTTGCCGCAGTTGGGGCGTTTGTTTTATTTGTAGCGGTACAGCCGGCATTCGTGAGCGCAACCGTTACTGTTAATGTTTCGGGAACGGATTTAAACGGCGGAACAGCCGTAAGCGTTGATCCGAGTTCGTCTATTATCGCGACAGTTAATGTTACGGGTACCGGGAGCGGTTCCGCAAACGACTGGCGCGCGACTCAATGGCGTATCGGCTCCGGCGCGTTTACCTGTGTTAATCATGGAAATCATAATAGTGGCGGTACAAACAGCGAGACATTTCTTATCACAGCGCCCGGCTCTGCGGGAACCTATGACGCTGAATTCATTGCTTACAATGATGATTCATGCACCGTGGGCGCGAGCGCTACAAGAACAATGACTGGCGCGGTTACGGTACAATCTATTGCTGTTCTGCCGTTTGCCGACACATTCGGAACTTCAAACAGCGAGGTTGTTGCCGGCTGGACAGAAGGCGGTCCCGCTAATGACCCCGAAGATACCTCTATTACCGGAACAAACAGTTCCGGGCAAGATCAAACCCGGGACACTTTGTTATCCAATAAATTCGCCAAAATAGGAAATGAAGATGATAACGGCAGCGACGATGAATATATTTGCCGTACCATTAATACCTCCGGTTATCAGAATATTCAATTAAGCTATTACTGGAAACAAGACCCCGATGCAGATGGCAGTAGCGATAAGGGTATTGTAGAATACAAAACATCGGGCAGTTGCTCTGACGGTTTGGTGTGGACCAATATAAATTCGCATAATCTTGATGGTTCTGCTTGGAGTTCGCAAGTGATTTTTTCCTCGTTCGTTTCCGGCGTTAATGATGGTTCGTTTCTTCTGCGTTTTCGCAACGATTCCAGTGATGATAATGAATATTTCCGTGTTGATGATGTAGCTGTTACCGGGAGCGTTATTGCGACAACGGGCCATTTAATAGTTCAAAAAACCACGTATCCCGAAGGCGATACGACTCAATTCCCCGTTACCGCGTCCGGTAGCGGCGCGATTACCGACGGAGGCGCGGGAACAATAACGGATGCGACTGACAAAGATTATGAAGTTACTCCCGGCACATATGGCGTAGTGGAAGATTTATCGGCTTTGCCGTTATGGCAAAATATGAGTAATGATTGCGCTGATATAGAAATCAACGTAGGAGAAACCAAGACATGCACTATTATTAACAAAAAAGCGGCGCGTATTACTGTTACTAAAACTTCTATTGGAGACGACGGCACATTTCATTTTAGCGGGCTTGGCGGAGACAATGGTTTTGATTTAGACACTACAAATCAGCCCGAACATCAAATTTCAAGTTTTTTTGATGTATTCACGGAATTAGACGGCGCCAATTTTTCGATCATTGAAACCGTGCCGAGCGGTTGGGATGTAGATAATGAAATATGTAATTTACAAAACGTAATGCCGGGAGATGAACCGGTATGCGCTTTTACGAATACAAAGAGAGCGTCGTTCAGTTTGGAAAAGATATCGGAACCCGATAACGGCAGTTTTCAGTTCGACCTTAACGGACCTGCCGGCCCAAACTCAACCAGCAGTCAGACAATTTTCAGCCCAAGCGGCGCATGGAATCTCTCTGATTTGTTCTCCGGCGCATACTCATTGCTCGAAACTATTCTTTCTCCGCAGGATTGGACCGGTTCGCAGGTCATTACTTGTGACGGCAACGGGGATAACGACCCGTCCGGCTCTATCGCGGGTCCTTTCGAATTCACGCTTAATCCAGGCGATGATATGAGTTGCAGGGTCAACAACACGCAAGACGCTCTAATTACAGGCAAAAAATTTGAGGATATGGATGCGGACGGAATTGAGGGAGAAGATTTTGGTCTCCCTAACCGGATTATTGTCGCTATACGCCAAGACGATCCAAATACCGGAGAAGTTGAAAGCGGCAATTACGAATCGCCGCTAACAGATGATGGAGGAAACTACACCCTACAAATTCCGCCAGGCACATATAAAATTTGCGAAGCGATTCTGGGAGGTTGGCGCCTGTCTTACCCGACCGCAAGCACCGCGAGTTCAACTTCCTGCGATAGCGATAGCTACTTTGAGTTTGGATATGAGCTGACAGTTGTTGCCGCGGATAATATCAACGGCAAGGACTTCGGCAATTACAGAAACGGTTCCATTTATGGTTTTAAGTGGGAAGACCTTAACGGAAACGGCGTATTTGATGAAGACGATGAAAACAGCGAGGAGGGGCTTGACGGATGGACTATTTATCTTGACCTTAATGATAACGGTGTTCTTGATGACGATGAACCGTCTTTTATTTCCGGCGAAGACGATGACGGTGGCGTCTATTCTTTTAGAGATCTTACACCCGGAACGTATATCGTGCGCGAAGTACTCAAGAACGGATGGACGCAGACGTTTCCCGGAGCCGATACCAGCTTCAAACATACAGTAGTGGTTACATCTAGGGACGAAGAAACGAACTGGAATTTCGGTAATTCTCACGCCGGTGTCGCGCGCGGCGAAAAATGGGAAGATACTAATAAAAATGGCGCGCGAGATAATGAAGAACAAGGATTGGATGGATGGATTATTACCGCCACAAACAACGAACTGACAAAAACAGCGACCACTACCGATGGCGGACAATATCAATTCACATTCGGTCCGACTGAAATGGGCGAATGGACGATTACGGAGGAAAACCGCGACGGCTGGATGCGTACTTCAGAAGCGGAATCATATCAAATAAACATTTCATCCGGGATGGATAATGACGGGTATGATTTCGGCAATTGGAAATATCCGGTTTTTGAAGGTTATAAATGGGAGGATATTGACGCTGACGGCGGGTGGGACGAAGAAGAACCCGCTGTGGAAGGATGGGCAATGATACTGGGACGCCGAAGCGAACCGCGCGAACCGCAAAGCGAACCGAATGGACACGAACAAATGATTCCGATTGAAATTGTCGCCTTATCTCTCACTGGTTCCGACGGCAAATTTACGCTTGCCGCCACTTCCACGGGCAACTACGAAATTTTTGAAGAATCGCGAAACGGCTGGACGATGACGCATCCGGCGGCGCGCGATTCGTTCTTTGATATTGAGTATCGCATTGATATGGGAGGACACACTCTCGCCACCTCGTCGTTCTTTGACGTATTTATTGAATCATTGGATTTACCGAGCGGCGCAATAATAGTAAACGATACAAACGAAAATCCTCTTCGATTCGGCAACCAAAAATTAGCGGTAATTTCCGGCGAAACAGCAACCAGCACAACCGAAACAACGAGTTTTACCGTCATTTGGACAACCGACAAGCCGGCAACAAGCCGAGTTATTTATGATACGATTTCGCATCCGGTTCTCGGCAATGCTCCTAATTACGGCTATTCTTCTTCAACAATTGAGCAGGATATTGACCCTAATAAAACAACTAATCACTCTGTCGCTGTTACGGGATTAACCGCCGGGACAACATATTACTATCGCGTGATTTCCGCAGCTTCACCGGAAAACGTTGGAACCGAAAACAGCTTCACAACGCCGTCTTCAAGCGATGATGGCGGTGGTGGCGGCGGCGGAGGCGATGGCGGCATTATAGTGATATCGGGCGGCGGAGGTCTTCCTCCTAGTGGAAGCAATTTACCGGTTCCACAGCCCGAAATTCAAACCGTAAGCCAGCCGACAATCACTGCTCCGTCCGGCGGAAATCAATTAACTGCTGTTTTCCCGCAGATTACAACTTCCGGCGGCAACGCGCCGTCGTTAACGCCTGTCGCGGAAAGTGGCGTTGTAACCACGACAACGGTTGAGGAATTAACGACTGTTTCCGGTTTCCCGGCGGAAATTCCGCGCCTGGAATTTGGAGCTCAATTCGCCATGGCTTCAATGTTATCGACACTGGGAAATCTTTTGCCGATTACCGGCAACCCCAATTTTAACATTATTATTTTCATAATATTATTGTTCTCCGCTGTTTATTCGATAACTTATTATTTGATTCGGAATAGGTCTAAATCTAAATAAAAATTTCTCGCGCAAAAGCGTAGACAACAAACCGCTCCGGTTAACCGGAGCGGTTTGTTGTTGGTGGTGTTTGTTTGAAAAAGTCAGAACCCATTTTGCGGAGAACCCTGAAAACTAATGAGGACTCGGCAGGGCGAAACATTTGACTGGGGATATGGATTCGCCCTGCCTCGGCTTCTGTCCCGCCCGCAGGAGGGGTCTGGGGAGGAATGCGGGCGGGTTTCGGAATTGCCCAAAAATTTTTTGAATCGCCAATATCAAACAGAAATGATTGGTAAGTCAGCTATATCGAGTGTGCCTTTGTAAAGTATATGTGGAATTCGATGATATAACAAAGGTCGCTCGCCCTTACCAATCATTTCCTTATAGTAATCTTTCGTTGTTTGTGGCATAGAGGAAAATTTTGAGACTTCATCAGGATTATACGGAACAAAATTTTCTTCACTCATTTTGTCTTTGTTGTCTGTGTGAGCATATAAATATACGATTGCATTTTTCGGCCCAATCAATTTTGGATCAACCTGATAAAAGCTCATCGAAAAATCTAGATTTCTACCAGCTTCAACAAGAGCTTGTTTTACTTCTTTCGGATTGACTGCCGAAAAATGCAAAACATCATTCCATAGGCAATCGAGTATCGGAATTCGTTGTTGGGTTATATGCTCACGCCCAACATATTTACTCACTTGCTGTTCGTAAATATCAGGATGTTTTTCTTTCAGCGCGTTGAGTGGATAAAGTATGTTGCCTTGTAAATTTTTTGGTACGGAATGGTAAAGATATATCATAGTTTTTTAGCGATGAAATGGAAAATATGCCAATGCTTCGGTGTACCGTTTGCGGTTTTGTCGTCTTTTTCTTCCTCATCAAGCAAAATGACTTTCATATCGGAAAATAATTTCTCCACTTGTTCTTTTGTGTGGAAAGTCATTTTTTGATTTGTACTCCACTCATCACGAACACCGAAGCATTGACCGCAAAATATCCCTTCCTTTACGAGCGATAATTTTACTTTTTCAAAAACAACATCAAAACTTTCCGGCGGATTAAATGGCAAGGAATACATAGCGGAGGCGATATCGTATTCGTTTTTTGGAAAATCAAAATCAGCAAAGGCAGAAACAAAATAATGGAGCTTGTCTGACTTTATCGCCTCCGCTTCTTTTGCCATTAAATCCGCTTTATCAACAACTGTTACATCAAAGCCTTGCTCTAGCAGATAGCGAGTATCTTTTAGCGCACCACCACCAATATCAATCGCTTTGCTCTTTTTAGCAACATGTTCAAGGGCTTTGATGAGAAGTTTTGTTGGCGGTTTGTTTTTTGTGATTTCGTAGAATTCCTGCCAATCTTTTTTCTTAAATTTTTCGTTTCTTAGAATATTATCGGCAACTGCTTTTATGTCTTTCTTTTCTAGCCATAATTTCTTAATTTCAGTACGCATCTCTTGATGTTGTGGATAACCATTATCTAATTTTCCATTCAACAGATCGGAAAATTCAAGATTCAAAAGTTCTGTCAAAGATTCCTTGACATCGTTATACGCTAATTTTGAAAGTCCTTCGTCCAATAACTTTTTACCGAAAGCATGCCAAGTGTAGAAATGCAAAAGTTCGTGCATTATCGTGTTGTTGGAAAATTCTGAGCCGATTCTGACGAAAAAGTAGTCCTGCTCGATATTGTAGGTACAACGCTCATTGTGGGTTAAATAAACCGTAATAATCGGCACAGGATAGGAAATGCCGAATATCTTTTCTACTCGCTCAATAAAAATCGGCTTGGCAATTTTCCACCTTTCCTCTACGGCGACAATTTCCTTGTTTGCGTCAAAACCATTTATTTTATCTTGTTCTTCTATAAAGATTTTGACCTTTTCTTTTTCAAAATTGTCGCCGTATTTTTCGGAAAACGAAGTTTGAAATTTTGTCGGCTTTTTACTATTAACCGCTCGTGTTCCATTGATAAAATTCTCAATGTCTTTTTCTATGTTGTATGCAAAATGTAATTTCATAAATTTATTTCAAAAGCTCACTCGCTGTTACTCCAAGCGCATTAGCCAATTTTTCTATTGTCGCAAGGGTAGGATTACGTTTGCCGGTTTCTATACCGCTTACATACGCCCTATGAACCTCTAAGGCACGCGCAATATCTCCTTGCGACATTTTTTTCTTTGTTCTAATGCGCTTGAGATTCTGACCTAGTTTTGGGGATATTTCTGTCATATCTGTTATCCACATTTTATCACTTGTTGCATTATAGGTAAATGTTGCACTATAATGATACTTATGAGTTATGGCGATTCAAAAAATTTTTGGGCAATTCCGAAACCCGCCCGCATTCCTCCCCAGACCCCTCCTGCGGGCGGGACAGAAGCCGAGGCAGGGCGAATCCATATCCCCAGTCAAATGTTTCGCCCTGCCGAGTCCTCATTAGTTTTCAGGGTTCTCCGCAAAATGGGTTCTGACTTTTTCAAACAAACACCACCATTTCAGATTTGCCGAAGAAGTTGCCTCGGGGCTTCGCCCCTCGGCATTGGTTTCCGCCAAGAAATTCCAGGGGGTTTTGAATTCCGCCAAAAGCATTCCAGCCAAAAGTCGGCGGTTCCTCAAATGAAATTTGAGATGTGCCAAAGGCACATGAGCCGATGTATACTGAGATTACAAATTGTCGGTGTAATGCAAAACCTTTTATCAATTTAATTCCCGAAGCTATGATCAAATATTTTATATATTGTCGTAAATCATCAGAAGACGAAGAACGCCAAGTTTTGTCTATTGAGGCACAACTTACGGAGCTTCGGGAATTCGCCAAGCAAAACAATCTTTTCGTGGAAAAAGAATTTTACGAGAGCAAAACCGCCAAAGAGCCAGGACGAGAGATTTTCAACGAAATGCTTGGCGAAATTGAAAAAGGCAATGCACAGGGAATTTTAGCGTGGAATCCCGATAGATTAGCGAGGAATAGCATTGACGGTGGCAGAGTAATTTACTTGGTGGATACTCAAAAGATAGTCGCGCTAAAATTCCCTACTTTCTGGTTCGAGGCGACACCGCAAGGAAAATTTATGTTAAGTGTCGCTTTCGGACAAGCAAAATATTACACCGACAATTTAAGAGAAAACATTTTGCGTGGTATTCGCCAAAAGATACGCCGTGGTGAGTTATCGGCAAAAGCCCCTTTGGGATATTTTAACGAACCTCGTTTGCGAACAATTGAGCCGCATAGAAAAACCTTTGGCAAAGTAAAGGAAGCGTTGGGGGCTTTTACTACCGGCGAATACACGCTTACAGCAATTCAGCGCAAAATGTTTTCTCTTGGCTTGGTTGGCAAGACAGGGAAACCCTTGCACCTCGCCAGTATTGAACATATTTTGAAAAATCCCTTTTACTACGGACATTTTCAATATCGTGGCGAGGTGCATCAGGGTTCGCATAAGCCAATGATTTCAAAGAAACTTTTTGACCAAATTCAAACGGCACTTGTTCAGAATGGGAAGCCCCGCAAAAAGCAAGGACCAAAAAACTTTCAATTTCTCGGTTTTGCTACTTGCGGGGAGTGCGGGTATGCGATAACGGCGGAGCGTAAAATTAAAAAGAGTGGTTTGCGTTATCACTACTACCATTGCACTTTCAAAAGCAAAACCCGCAAGTGTTCGCAAAATCGCTTTTTGCGGGAAGAAGTTTTAACTGAACAAGTGAAAAATCTTTGTCAAAAAGTTTCTTTGCCCGATGAGTGGCGGGAAAAGTTTTTAACAAAACTGGAAACCGAGAATAAGGAATCCCGCCACTCATCAGACCTTTTCGCTCAAAATCTCCGCGATAGTATTTCCGCCATTAAAATACGCCTAGAGCGACTAACAGACGCATATTTAGGCGAAGCATTGGAACTCGTGGAGTATCAAGAGAAAAAGAATGTTTTAATGGCGGAAAAGAAAACAATTGAGGAGAAGTTATCTGATTTTGAGCGGAAAGGTAATCATTGGCTCGAACTCATGCGAAACTGGATTATTGAAGCCAACCAAGCTGAAAATCTCTCTAAACAAGAAAATCCCTCACGGATGAGAGATTTTCTTGTTTCCATCGGCTCGAACCGCCGACTTTTGGCTGGAATGCTTTTGGCGGAATTCAAAACCCCCTGGAATTTCTTGGCGGAAACCAATGCCGAGGGGCGAAGCCCCGAGGCAACTTCTTCGGCAAATCTGAAATGGTGGACCTACGGGGAATTGAACCCCGACCTCCTCCATGCCATGGAGATGTAATGCCGTTTTACTATAGGCCCGTTTAAACTAATTTAATAAAACTTATCAAAAAATTATAAATCTTGCAACTAAAAGCTATAAGCTATAAACTAAAAACTACAAGAATGCGTCCTCGTCGTTCAACGGATAGGACATGGGTTTCCTAAACCTAAAATCGAGGTTCGATTCCTCGCGAGGGCATGGAGGGTTCGCATAGTGGTCTAGTGCGGCGCACTCGAAATGCGCTTGGGGAGAAATCCCCTCACAGGTTCAAATCCTGTACCCTCCGCCCGTCAAATTTTATGTCTCCCAATATCACCAAAATCGTCAAAAAAATAATGCCTGCCGTGGTTTCCATTGTAATTTCAGAAAATCTGAAAAAGATTCCCGACAAACTGATTAGCGCAAAAAATAGAGAAAGATTAAAGAAAAAAACCGGTGGCGCCGGCAACATCGAAGTCGGCAACGGCTCGGGATTTATCGTTGATAAAAACGGCATTATTCTTACCAATAAACATATAGTTGCCGATTCCGGCGCCGAATACACCGTTATCACCACCGACGGAAACCGATTCAAAGCTGAAATTATCGCGATTGACCCGATAAATGATGTCGCTATATTAAAAATAACGAATCGTAAAAAATCCATTGCCGAATTTCCGACCGTTAAGCTAGGAGATTCCGATAAAATCGAACTGGGCGAAGAAGCGCTGGCTTTCGGCAACGCTCTTGGAATTTTCAAAAATACGGTTTCCGAAGGCATTATTTCCGGTTTAAGCCGCAACATCTCCGCTCAATTGGATTTGAAATCCGATTTCCAGGAAATGAGGGGGTTGATTCAAACCGACGCCGCCATCAATCCAGGAAACTCGGGCGGCCCCTTGGTTAATATGAAGGGCGAAATCATCGGCATTAATTCCGTAACGGTCGCCGGCGCCGAGAATATCGGCTTGGCTATTCCGATAAATGTCACAAAAAGAGATTTGGCCGATTTAAAAAAATACGGACGGGTCTGCCGGCCCTTGCTTGGCGTCCGTTATTTGATTATTGACGAAAACGCAAAGCGCCAATTTGGATTAAATACCGATTACGGCGCTTTAGTCATCAATGAAGGTCTGGGCCGGCCGGCAATTATCAAAAATTCCCCGGCTGCTATCGCCAATCTGAAAGAAAAAGACATTATTTTGGAAATCAACGGCGAAAAAATTACAGCGGAAAAAACCATCGGCGATTTTTTGGATAAATTATCGGTTGGAAACGCGATAAAATTAAAAATTTTAAGAGGTAAAAAAGAATTTAAAATAAAAGCTACGTTGATGGAAAGAAAATAAATCAATAGATGTATTCATCAACCAATAATCCTTGCTTGTCAAAAATTCTCAAACGGTCATGTTGCGAATCTAAAATATTTTCGCCAACCCAAATTCGCCATTCATTGGACAAAAAATCGCTGTCATGGCGATGATTTTGAAAACAACTGCCATAACTAATGGTGCTTAAATAAGAGCGGCAAGCGTTCCCTTCATCGGTACCGGGAAAAGAATTGTAAAAATTAACATCCGGCAAACGGCAATTGCCGAGCGAAAAAATATAATTCTGGCAATCGCCGGAAAGATAAGCGATTTCCGCTCTATCTTTGTACGGCAACGGACAGTTTTGATATAAAAGCGGATTGAATTTATTAGAATTATTCAGATAGCCAATGCATTTATTGAGCCGAAAATTTTCATTAACAACGCTTTTATTGCTGTAAATGTTCACATAATTGCTTCCCGACAAAATAATGTCTTTTTTGGAAAACGCGCCGGACGATTCCCAAACTTCGACTCCCTGGGGAATTATTAATTCGCCGTGATTGCTTTTTATTTTCCAGCCGGTGATGTTTATTGATTCTTCTTTTGACAATGAAGAATAAAAACCGATGATTGTTGGATTATCGGCGTAAACATAGGAAGAAACCGAAGAAATTTGAACTTTATTAAAATAAGGTGAAAGTTGTGTCCGCATAAATCCCGAAGGAATCAAATAATCGGGAATCTGAGGCGCCGTTGAAGTGATTAACGGAACAGAAACCGATTGAAAAGAAGGCGCTATATAAGAAGTTTGAGGAAAAACGGTTTGAACTCGCGGCTTTGACGGCGTTTTCAGCGTTTCGGAACTTTTTTTTATTCCTTCCATAATCTCCGGCGCTCGGCCGATAACATAAATCGCAATGCCCGCGGCGATTATCAAAAAAATAATTGTTTTGGTAAAATTCATAGGACGATATTTATCAATTTATCCGGCACGAAAATGATTTTTCTGATTTTTGCGCCGGCAATAAAATTTTTGATTCTTTCGCGGCCCAAAACGATTTTTTCGGATTTTTCCCGAGAAATTCCTCTTTGCGCCAAAATTTTATCCCGCATTTTTCCGTTAATCTGAATAATAAGCTCGAATTTCCGTTCTTCTATCAATTTTGAATCATAGCCCGGCCAATCCGCCAAGTGGATGCTCCCCTTTTCGCCGATTTTTTTCCACAATTCTTCGCTTAAATGCGGCGCAAACGGAACCAATAATTTCAGAAACCTCCCGACTGTTTCATTATCGCATTGCTTTTGATTTTTTTCCATCTCGTTGAATAAAATCATCAGAGAACTGATGGCTGTGTTGAAATGAAGATTTTCAATGTCATGAGTGATTTTTTTGATTGTCTGATGAAGTAGTCTTTCTAATTTAGAATTTTTACTACTTACTGCTTGATATGTACTATTTGATACTAATTTATTAACTCTCCGCAAAAATCTTTTAATTCCCATGATGCCGGCGTCTCTGAAATCTCCTCCCTGCTCAAACGGAGCCAAAAACATCAAATACATCCGCAAGACGTCGGCGCCGAATTTTTTAATGTATTCGTCGGGATTGACGACGTTGCCTTTTGATTTGGACATTTTGGCGCCTTCTTTAACCAATAAGCCGTGAGCTCGGAATTTCTTGAACGGCTCTTCAAAATTAACCAATCCCCAATCATAAAACGCCATTGCCGTGAATCTTGAATAAAGTAGGTGGAGCACCGCGTGTTCGGCGCCGCCGATATACATATCGACCGGCAGCCATCTTTTTGTGACTGCCGAATTCCAGGGACTTTTTATTTCTTTTATGCTTGGGTAACGCAAATAGTACCAGGCGGAATCTAAAAAAGTGTCGGAAACGTCTGTTTCCCGCCGGGCTTTTGAACCGCATTCTGGGCATTTCGTTTCATAAAACGACTTCACCAAAGCCAATGGCGATTGGCCGGTTCCTTTCGGTCGAAAATCTTTTACATACGGAAGTTTGACCGGCAAATTCCTTTCATTAACCGCATACCAGCCGGACATGTCTTTTCTCTCTCCCCTTCCTTTGTTTTTGCACTCTTTGCAATAAATCATCGGAATTGGCGCGCCCCAATAGCGCTGGCGAGAAATCAGCCAATCGCGAAGCCGATACTGAATTTTCTTTTTGCCGTTCGTTTTCTTAAGCGCTTCTTCAAAAGAAATAAGCGGCTTATCAATTATGAGCAATTTAAATTTCTTCGCGAAATCTCGGTCGCGTTGGTCGTGTGCCGGAACCGCCATAATGGCGCCGGTACCGTAATGACCCAAAATATAATCGGCAACATATACCGGAATTTCTTCATTATTCGCCGGATTGACGGCTTTCACACCTTTCAGCTCTACGCCGGTTTTTCCTTTGATTTCGGCCGTCCTCTCAATCTCGGTTTTCTTTGCGGCGGTTTTTATGTATCTCTCAACTTCTCCCCAGTTTTTAATTTTGATTTTTAAATTTTCAATTAATTTGTTTTCCGGCGCCAAAACCAGATAAGTACAGCCGAAAATCGTATCTAATCTTGTTGTGAATACCTTAATTCTAAATTCTAAATTCTTAATTTTGAATTCAATCTCAGCGCCCCGAGATTGTCCTATCCAATTTCTTTGGGCGATTTTCACTTTTTCCGACCAGTCTATTTTATCCAAATTTTTCAACAAACGTTCGGCATAATCGGTGATTTTGAAAAACCACTGTTCCAGTTCTTTTTTCATTACTTCGCTGCCGCACCGCTCGCATTTAGCGTCAATTACCTGTTCGTCGGCCAAAACGGTTTTACAAGACGGACACCAATTAACCGGCGATTTTTTCCGATAAGCCAGTCCGTTTTTGAACATCTGAACAAAAATCCACTGGGTCCAACAATAATAATCCGGATTATATGTTTCCAAGCGCTCATTCCAGGCAAAGCCGTTGCCAATCGCTTTCAATTGTTTATAAAAACGTTTTTCCGAAACTTTCGCCTGTTTCATCGGATGCGCTCCGATTTTTAAAGCGAAATTTTCCGAATGAATTCCAAAACCGTCAAGGCCAATCGGCTCAAAAACATCATATCCGTTCATCCTTTTGAACCGGCCGTAAACATCGCTGCCGACAAAAGCGTACATATTGCCGACGTGCAGGCCTTCGGCCGACGGATACGGAAACATCATTAAATTATAAAAAGGCTTTTTTGCCCTTTTTAGATCCGGTTCATAAATTTTTTTTTCCATATTTTTCGCCTTATTCCAACTTTTTTACCCTAAAACTTATTGTAAAATCAACTCCTTTGACGGCTTTGGAAATTTTGTCTATAGGCAAATCAATGCCGTCGATATTCGGCTCAACGCTCAATTTATTTTTGAAATCCAAAGCGGTTTGTTCATCCGGCGCCTGAGCATTGATTAAAACCGGCATATCCAGCGATTGAATAAAAATCCTGTTGAAAATAATTTTATCGCTGGCGAGGTCTTTAATTTTTGCCAAAAACGACGACCATTTCAAGCGTTCGCCGTACGCCGTTTCGGCTAAATCTATTTTTTTGTTCAAATTTTTAACTTGTTCCTGAAGTTTTTTTAAATCAACGATTTTATCCTGCTGGTTGATGGTTAAAGCGGATAATTGATTTTTTAATGAATCGCTTAATTTGAGCAGAAAAATGTCGGCTTCCAAAAAAATAATCAGCATCACAATCAATGTTGTCAAAACAATGTTCCGCCAGATTTTCACGAATCTGATTATTCGCTGTTCTTTGAATTTTTTCTCCGTTCCCACGCTGGCCAAACTGATAATCGCGTCTCGGGAGCGCGGAACTAATCCCCTTAGCGCCGAACCCAAAACCGCAAACCAGGACGATGAAACATCCTTAAATTTCTTCAACGGTAGTGATTGGGCTTTAATGGAAAAATTTTGAGAAACTATCTGAATAATTTCTTTTTCCAGGCCCGGAGTGATCAAATAAACATTATTAATTCCGCCGCCCCAACGACTTGAATAAAAACTCAAAATTTTTTTAAATTCCTCGGCGACCAATTTTCTGAAAATATCCAAAGAAACCTGCCGCTGGTCGCCATAAATCGACTGCCAAGAAACCAAATGATTAAAATATAGATTTCCGTTTTTTACCAAATGGAAGCTTAAACCATGAGCTTGAACGCAAAACAGGATAAACGGCTCTTTAATGTCGATGACGGCTCCGTCTTCAACCGCCAAACGGGCCAAAGCCAATCCGTGAAACTCAAAAGCCGCGGCCACAAAATTGGAAGACGCCAAACAGCCGTCAATTTCATCTATTATTTCCCTTTGGACAAAAGCCCCCAGAACTTCAAATTGGCTCCCATTTTTATTGACAATTTGCCAGTCGGAATAAACGCTTTCAAAATCAATCGGCGAAATCATCTGAAGATTCAATCTGACCGCTTCTTCCAAATTTTGTTCAGCCACCGCCGGCAAATTGAACAACTGCGCGTAAACATTATCGTCGGGAATATTGACGATGGCGTAAATTTTTTTCTTGCTCCGGCCGGCGAGCTGAGAATGGAATTTCGCCAAGTTATCCAAAAAAACGCCGCGGTCTTTGATTTTGCCGTCTTTAAACGCTTCCGGCGGCAGCTTCAAAGAAGCCATTGAAGGGACATCTTTTTTAATCTGAATGAATTTCAAATCCGAATCGGTGATTTCCAGGGCGCCAATTAACGGCTCAGGGCTTAAAATGCTTAAAATGCGTTTAAAATTCATAGGGCGATTTCTTTTATGGATTCTATTTTGGTTTCACCGGAACTTGTGACGCCGACTATCGCCTGAACTTGACGCCGTTTGGTCAGCGCTTTGCCCAAAGAAGTAATCTGATATTTTCCCGAGCCGGCGCAAGTGTCTTTGCAAACCGTAACATCGGCTGAACGATTAGCAACGGTCAAACTATATGAGGAACTGCCGAAATTTTTGTCCCTGACAATTTTTAAAATCGCGTCCTGAACGCCGGCCTGAGCCGCGGCCAAAGCTTCCTCGGATAATTTCACCCCCAAACCGCTCTGAGAAAAAAAATAAGCTATGAAAACACCGGCCAAGCCGATTTCCACGATAATACCGCCGATAAGAAGAATAGTCGGCAAAACAATGGCGGCTCTGGCAAATTTATAATTCATAATATGCTGTTTTTCGCTTTTTACGGCGACCAGTTGATAATTATGTCTTGAACCGAGGGGCTGGCCGTCCTTGAAGTATCTGATTCCAAAAATATTTTATATCGGAAATATCTTTGATTATTGTGATAGCTTAAATTAACTTTTACCGGCGAACCGGGACCGACAGGAATGTAATAACTCGAAGATGAACCGTCTGTTCCTTTGTAATTCCATGGTCCGGTTGAATTATTGGACGAAGCAATCTGAAATTTGACAACCGTGCCGCTTGGCTGGTTTCCTTCCCACATAATCATGTTGATGGCCGAACCGCCGACAACCTGAGTGTCGTAAACGCTGGAAATCAATTCACCGGTTTCCGCGCCAACTGGCGCCGTATAAACATAAGTTATAGTGATATCGGACAGAGTCGGCGTATAAGCCCCGCTGGAGCTCAAAAACGCCTGGTATTGAAACCATTGGTCAGCCAAACCGTCGCGATGAGAAGCGTTAATAGTTTCTCCGCCGACCGGGTCGGTATAATAATCGCCGCCGCCGGTCGGCCCAAGCCAAGAACTCCAAACTCCGGGAACGCCGCCGGCGTCCGGCGCTGTCCTGATTTGAAATTTAATGTCCGTATTGGCCGGCAAATTTTCCGTCCATTGAATTTTATTAACTTTATTGCCGTTATCAGTGCTGTTATAAGCCGAGGAAGTAATGATTTGATTAGCCGGATAACTTTGCCAATTTACGGTAATATCGTCCAATTGAGGCGTTATCGCCGTATCATTGGTGGAAAAATAAGCTTTATAACGAATATAACGGTTATTGTCCAAGGAAGAAGGAATGGCGGTTCCGGAAGAAGTGAAATAAGTAGATGCTGTACCGTCAGGACCCACATAATTCCAGGGGCCGCCCGCGGAATTGGAAGCCGCCAGCTGAAATTTTAAAGATTTAGATTTATAATCATAGCGCCAAAAATCGACGGTGCCCGGACCTCCCAAACCGTCTCCTCTTAAAGCGTAAATATAATCTCCGGAGACGGGATAAACTAAAGAGCCGCCGCCGTAAACAGATGACGGAGCCGAAGATCTTGTTTCCCAAGAATTACCGGTAATTGAATAACGGGAAAAAGTGGTTGCCAGATTCCCCATCAAAGCGTAAATATAATCTCCGGAGCCGGGATAGGTTAAAGAACCGCCTCTGCCAACGGCATACCCTGTCGGCGCTCTGGCTGTCCAAGTATTACCCGAGATTGAATAACGCCAAAAATTGGAAGTGCCGTTTCCTTGTAAAGCGTAAATATAATCTCCGGAGACGGGATAAACTAAAGAGCCGCCCCAATCAACCGCCGCTATGGTTGAAGCTCTGGCCGCCCAAGTATTCCCGGAAATTGAATAGCGCATAAAAGAAGTGGTGTTATTCCCCGCTAAAGCGTAAATATAATTTCCTGAGCCGGGATAAACCAAAGAGCCGCCGCTAGAAACAGCTGTCGGAGTTGAAGTTCTGGCCGCCCAGGTATTTCCGGAAATTGAATAACGCCAGAAAGTAGTTGTAGGAACCCTAGAAGTTTCGTTATATCCTCTTAAAGCGTAAATATAATCTCCTGAGCCGGGATAAACCAAAGAGCCGCCGCTAGAAACAGCTGTCGGAGTTGAAGTTCTGGCCGCCCAGGTATTTCCGGAAATTGAATAGCGCCAGAAAATGGCGGTATTGTTCCCTCTCAAAGCGTAAATATAATCTCCGGAACCGGGATAAACTAAAGAGCCGCCGTTGCTGACAGTTGCCGGAGCAGAAGTTATTGTTCCCCAAGAATTTAAAGGTTCTGCGCTTTGGTCCGTTGGAGTAAACGCCAAATTTGTAAAATCGCTAGTTTGACCGGTATCAATGGTGTTGGCGAAATCTCCGGATGATTTATAAATTCCGGAAAGTCCGCCGTCTGTTTTCCGCCGTTTTTCAATGCGCCATTGGTTACTTCCGGTTGAATCGTAACCGACAATATAAATAAAGTCGGAATCAGCGGCAATCTCTCCAACACTGTCGCTGCCGGAAGTGGGATCAAGAGTTAAAACCCCGCTTGAGCCGAAACTGCTCACCAAAGCGCCGTTGGAAAGATTTCTTTTTTCAACGCGCCAACGGGCGTCGGTGCCAACGCTGTCATAACCGCCAACATACATATAATCGGCGTCTATGGCGATTGAATTAGCTATGTCGCTGCCGGCAGACGGATTGTTGACCACTATCCCATCACCATCAAAACTAGTTACCAACCCAAGATTGAAAAGCTGTCTTTTTTCAATGCGCCATTGGTCGCCTCCGGTTGAATCGTAACCGACAATATACATATAACTGGAATCAATGGCGACATTAAAAGCGCCGTCATTGCCGGCGGTTGGAGCTTCATTTATCGCTTGTGACAAAGAACCGTTTGATAATAATCTTTTTTCAATTCTCCATTCTACATCAAGATTGACACTATCGGTGTATTTGCCGACCACATACATTTCCGAAGAGTTAATGGCTATCGCGTTAGCGCTTTCCACAAGAGAGGGCCCGCTGGAATTATCGGTGGTTACCGCAAAAACCGAAGAACCGTTAGAGAGATTTCTTTTTTCAATACGCCAGCGGTCGCCGCCCGAATAATCTTTCCCAACCACATACGCATAACTGCCATCGATGGCGATGTCATAAGCTATATCGTATTCCGTACTGCTAGTATCAGTAAACACTCTACCATTGCTGCCAAAACCGGAGACCAAAGAGCCGTCAGAAATATTTCTTTTTTCAACAACCCAACGAGTGCCGTTTATGCCGTCTAAACCGACAACATAAAGATAATTGGCATTAACAGCGACAGAATAAGCAATATCCGCGTCAAAGCTGGAACTGAATTGTACCGCTCCGTCGCCGTCAAAACCGGTTACCAAAGTGCCGTTGGAAAGATTTCTTTTTTCAACACGCCAATTTTGAGTATTGTTATCGTGTCCCACCGCATAAATATAATTATTATCAATAGCGACGCCTTCGGCCGTATCGCTGATCGCGGAAGGATTGTTGATCACGCTAAAACCAACAGCATTCTCTAAGACCACGCTGGCCGCGCTACCGCTACCGGTAATAGTGGTTGAAGAAAAAGTTCCGCCGGAAAAATCAGAATCAGAGGTTTGAGTGCTGGAAGTAGATTGATAATTTAAAGAAACTTCGCCGCTGACCGAAGTTTTAACACTTGAAGAAGCGGAGCTGTAATAATTCCAGCCGGTTTGATTAGCGGGATGGGCCGCGTTGCCGGTCGTAACTCCAGCGCTCCAATCGGTTTGATTGAAAGTATAATTAACGGCTTGCGCCGGCTGATAAAAGAAAACGCCGGCCGCAACCGCGATTATTGAAATCAGCGCTGATATTTTATAAAAAGTCCGCCGGTATTTTTTCATATTTAATATCCTTGAATTTTTATAACGCCGCTGGAAGCGGTGTAATTGATATTTGTTGAACTGGAAAACTTATTGTTAACGCTTGAGGTTGAAAAACTTTCCTGATTGGGACCGCCGACCCAATCGGTCTGAATAAAAGAAATGTTACGATAACGGGTAAGATATTGAGTTTTTGAAATCGTTCGATTGCCTTCCCAATTGACCGTAACCGCGACTTTTTGAGTTGAGGGATCTTCGCTGCCGCCGGTTTCAACAATGTTGCCACTTCCGTCCCGATTGACATTTTCTACGGAAAAATACCGGGTAAAAGATTTACCTTCCATCATTGTTGAAGTTGATGACGGTAAAATCGCGTAAGTGGCGCCGGAAACAGCCAAATGAAACTGCGAAGACGACCCTTTGCCGCCGAGGTCATAAATATTATGCCAATTTGATTCGACAATGGCGTTGATGTTATCCAAATAATCCTGAGCCAGAGAAACGGCAATCTGAGTGGTGCGGGTGTCGTAATTGGAACGCAAGAGCAAGACAATCGCGCCGGTGGAAATGCCAATTAAAATCCCGCCGATTGCCATCCCGATAATAAGCTCCACCAGCGATTGAGCCAATCCTCCCTGATAATTTTTTTTAATATTGAATTTGCCCATTGCTGTTTACGATTATTGTTGAACTAACCGATGGATTGTTCTTTGTAAAAATTATAATCGTTGAAGAGCCGCCGGGCAAGCCGGAAACCGGAGAAAAAATTATATCTTTGCTATTGCCGCCGGCAGGATCGCTAAATTGAAGATTGGAACGAAGCGTTGAGCGGCTGACCAAAGAACTCGTGGAATAATCTATCCCGCTGAACAAATCGTAAAAACCGCCGGCCGAAACCGGATTTTCAAAATGCACCCCCCACCGGCTGCCCGATTCTTGAGAAATAGAACGGTCTTGGGCATTCCGCAGCACAACGACGATTTCTTTGACTGTCAGGTCTAAATCGTTTTGACCGCGAAAATTGAAAATATTTAAAAAACTTATTGTGGCGAGAACGACGGTAATGCCGATAACGATAAGAAGCTCGATAAGAGTGAAAGCTCTCATGTTAGAATTGTCCCACCAATTGATATATCGGCACGATAATCGACAAAGCGATAAGCCCGATGACTCCGCCGATGATTAAAAGTAAAAGAGGTTCCAAAAAAGAAACCAATGTTTTGATGGACGATTCGATTTCCGATTCGTAAAAACCCGCCAAAGTCGCCAGAATATTTTCAATGTGGCCGGCTTTCTCGGAAATCGACATCAAATTGGAGACCACCCGCGGAAAAACCGGCTCTTGCTTGAAAGCTTCGCCGATAGTCAATCCCTTGGCAATTCCTTCGCGGGAAATTCTGATTAAACTTTCTTTTAATTCAATCAAACCGACTGTTCCGGCGGTGATTTCCAGAGAATCCAAAATCGGCAATCCGGCCGAAAGCAAAGCTGAAAGAGTGGAAGCGAAACGTTGAAGCGCGATTTTTTTGAAAACATCTCCGATAAAAGGAATTTTAACGACAAAATGATAAATAATTTTCCGGCCGGCTAAAGTTTTGGCGAAAAAATACCAGCCGCCCAAAACCATCAACGCCGTTATTCCCAATATCCACCAAGTGTAATCGCCGATGAAAAGTCCGACGGAAAAAACGATTCTTGAAAATCTCGGCGGCTGGAAACCGCCGGAGATGAAAACACCGGCGATTTTCGGCAAAGCGAAACTGACCAGAAGAAAAAGGATTATAACCGAAGCGATTAAAAGAATAATCGGATAAGTTAGGGCCGCCTTGATTTTGTGCCTTAAGTCCTGTTCCCTGCCCAAAGAAACGCTTAATTGGTCGAAAATTTTTTCCAAATTTCCCGAACTCTCGCCGGCTTTGACCAGATTGACGAAAACCGGAGAAAAAACCTTGGGATATTTGACAAAAACCGAATAAAAAGGCTGTCCCTTTTCCAAATTCAATCGGGTTTCAATTAGAAAAGCTTTAACGGCCGGCTTGTTAAAATCGGCAATCAATATATCGATGGCTTTCAAAAGGTCGGTGCCGACTTTAAGCATCAAACTCAGATATTTGGTTAAAAAAATTTTATCGGCGATTGTGATGTTCCCTCCAAAAATAAGAAACCGTCCTTTTTTATCAATGCCTTCGAGAGCTTTCAAAGAAATCGGTTTTAAACCCTGGCTGGCCAAATATTTTAACGCCTCGGCCGAATTGTCGGCTTCGCAGTTCCCATCGATTATTTTACCGTTGGATTTTGAGGCGGTGTAATGAAAACGCATATTATTCACGAATAACTCTCAAAACTTCTTCGATAGTCGTCATTCCCAATTCGGCTTTCCGCAAGCCGTCTTCAAACATCGTAAGCATTCCCTTTTTTCTGCCAAGCGCCATCAAATTATCAAGCGAGAAATTCGGGTTAATGATTTCTTTTCTGACATCCTCGTCGATATTGAGAACTTCGAAAATGCCGATTCGGCCGGAATAACCGCTGTTTCCGCAGCTCGAACAGCCTTTTCCTTTATATAAAATTTTAGGCGCTCTGAATTCGGCTGTTAAGCGGGATTCCGCGATTTGTTTCTTTAAAGATTCTAACAAATCCGGCGAAGGCGGGAAAGACTCAATGCATTTAAGACAGATTTTCCTCACTAGCCGCTGGGCTAAAATCACATTCAAAACCGCGGCCGCCAGAAAAGGGGCGATTTTCATGTCAATTAAACGCGGGATGGCGGTCGGCGCGTCATTGGTATGCAAACTTGATAACAACAGATGGCCGGTTAAAGCCGCATGCACGGAAATTTCCGCCGTTTCCTCGTCCCGAACCTCGCCGACCATAATAATATTCGGGTCTTGCCTCAAAATTGAACGCAAACCATTGGCAAAAGTAATGCCGGCCAAAGAATTTATCTGTGTCTGATTGATGTATTTCATGTCATATTCAATCGGGTCTTCGATGGTGACGATATTCACTTCCGGCTGGTTCAAAATGCTCAAAATTGAATAAAGCGTGGTGGTTTTTCCGGAACCGGTCGGCCCGGTGATTAAAATCATTCCGTAAGTTTTTTTAATGTTTTCCAAAATAATTTTTTCCATATCTTCCATAAGTCCCAATTCCTTCAAGGAAAGCGGTTTCTGGGTTGACGGTAACAGCCGCATTTCCACTTTTTCGCCGTAAAAAGTGGAAATGGTGGAAACCCGGATATCTATCAAATCCGTCCCGACTTTGTGGCGAAAACGGCCGTCTTGGGGCTTTTGATGCTCATCGATTTTCAATCCCGAAAGTAATTTGATTCTGGCGATAATCGCCGGATGAACTTCTTTGGGAACTCTGGTGATTTCATGAAGCACGCCGTCAATCCGAAACCTGACAAAAATGCCGTCTTCAAAAATCTCTATGTGAATATCCGAAACGCGCAATGAAGCGGCGTAAGAGAGAAGATTGTCGATAATCGCCACAATCGGCACGGCTTTAGCCGCTTCCTCAACCGTGTCCAGTTTTTCGCGCAAAGATGTCTGAATGTTTTCTTCAATGATTTTTTTGAAATCTTGGGTGAATTTCCGCCCATACATCGCAAATCCCTTGGCTAAATCTTCTTCCGTCGCCAGAAACGGCTTAATATCGGCTTCTAATCGCCTTTTTAAAAATTCAACTGTTTCCAGGTCGGTGGGATCTTCCATGGCTACATCAAAAATGCCGTTCGGTTCCGCGTCAAAAACAATCGCTTTTTTCTGTCTGGCCAGATTTTCCGGAAGCCGATTCAAAATTTCCTCCTTAATTTCCCGATTAACAAGATTGGATTTCATCAAACCGAAATACTTGGCTAAATTATTATAAAGATAATCGGCTGACAAAATTCCGCGCGAAATTAAAACATCGTTGATATTCTGCCCCATTCGCCGCGATTCGCTCAATAAAACATCAAAATCTTCGGGCTTGATCAGCCCTTCTTCAACTACCATTTGTTTTAATTTTTCAGGAGGAATTTGGAGCATTATTCAACTGCCACTTTTTTTTAAATACTATGAACATAGTCCCCAACCGCAGGTCGGGCATTTAATGCAACCCTCCTGTTTCATCAAACGGCTTTTGCAGGAAGGACAATTGCTGAGTTCGGCTTTGTTAACCGTTCCGTTATTTAAGTTTTCTTTAGCCGGTGAAAGGCCAAGAACAGAAGATGGATTAACGCCGATATTGGCTCCGGCTTCGGCGTAAACCGCCAATCCCTTGGCTTTCTCGTCTTTAATAACGGACATTCGCAAAACTTCTTTTGGTTTTTTCTTTGTACTACCGCTAATTAACACCTGGGTTTGAAGAGATTTATCCCGGTAAACCGTCACTCCCTTGCAGCCAAGCTCGTAGGCGAGCAAATACGCTTTTTTGATATCATCAACCGTTGCCTCGGCCGGGAAATTATTGGTTTTGGAAATTGAAGAATCAACCCATTTTTGGAAAGCCGCCAGAACTCTAATGTGGTCAGCCGGCGCGATATCCATTGCCGTAACGAATATCTTTTTGATGTTGGCGGGAATGTAGGGTATGTTTTTAACGCTGCCGTTCAGAGCCGCCGCGTCTTTAACCAAATCCTCATCCATCAATCCTTCTTTTCTTAATCGTTCCTCAAAAACCGGGTCAATATAGTAGAAATTGCCGATAGCCACGCTTTTTTCAAAAACCAAGCTGTAAACCGGCTCAATGCCCGAAGAACAACCGGCCAACATGCTTATTGAACCGGTTGGCGCAATAACCGTGTTAAAAGAATTGCGAATGCCGTATTTTTTAATTTTATTCGCCAAAGCAGCCCAGTCAAAATGCCAGGATTTTTTATCTTCAAAGCCGCTAAAGGGCAATTTGCCTTCTTTATAGAAAGATTTATCGAAATAAGGCATTTTCCCCCGCTCTTTGGCAAGTTCAAGGGAAGCGCTTTTAGCATGATAATTAACGAATTCCATTAATTCTTCCATAAATTCCAAACATTTTTTTGAAGCGTAAGAAATCTCCAATTCATAAAGCAAATCGCCCAGTCCCATTATTCCTAATCCGAGTTTTCTGGTGTTCAAACTTATTTCTTCAATTTCTTTCAATGGATATTTATTGATATCAACCACGTTATCCAAAAACTTGGTGGCGATTTTTACGTCTATAGCCAATTGCTGCCAGTCAAATTTAGACTTCTTGTCGCCGTTTCTTTTAACATAATTCCAAACATTGATCGAACCCAAATTACAGCTTTCGTACGGATAAAGCAGAACTTCGCCGCATGGATTAGTGCTCTCAATCGGCCCTAAATGCTTCGTAAAAGGATTATATTTGTTAATGCGGTCGTAAAATAAAACCCCGGGCTCGGCCGATTCCCAGGCCTGATAAACTATCATTTCAAAGAGCTGATTGGCATCGATTTCCCCATGAACTTTGCCGTTTCGGGGATTAATCAAAGGATACGGCTTATTTTCTTTCAAACACTGCCAAAATTCAGGTTTGAACATTATGGAAATGTTGAAATTTTTCAAAGCCTTGTTGCCTTCTTTGGCTTTGACGAATTTTTCGATATCCGGATGGTCGGAATTCAAAATTCCCATATTCGCTCCTCTCCTGATGCCGCCCTGTTTAACCACCTCGGTCATATTGTCAAACATCGACATAAAAGAAATCGGGCCGGAAGACAATCCGCCGGTGGTTTTGATGAAATCTCCTTCTGGCCGGAGGTGAGAAAAATTATAGCCCACGCCGCCGCCAGACTGGAAAATAATCGACGCGGCTTTCAAGGCGTCCATTATAGAATCAAGTGAATCTTCTATACCGAGTGTAAAACAGGCGCTCCCCATGCCAAGATAATTCCCAAAATTTGCCAAGGCCGGCGTATTCGGCAAAAATCGGCGTCCAATCATTAAATTATAATATTCATTTATTTCCGGCTCGTATTTGTCAAAATAGCCCTTTTTAAGCAAATTTAAAAAACCGCTCCAAGAAATTTTCATTTTCCGGCTTAATGCCAATTGATCGTATAATCTTTTTACCCCGCTTAAATGAAACCGGTTGAGTTTATATTTGCCGATGGAAAATTTTCCTTCGAATTTTTCCGAATCGAATTCTTCAAAACGATGTTCCGACGCCTCACCTCTTTTAGAATAAACTTTATTGTCGTGAAAAAGCGAAGGAATAACCGTATGGGTTGCCACTCTTGAAAAAAGTTCTTTAGGAGATTCAATAATGTCGCCGTTTTCTCCTTTCCGCAAATATCGCGAAGCCAAAACCCGCAGGGCGTTAATGTCGAATTTTTTATCAACTTCGTCTACCTCTTCTTTGTTCAGGATTTGTTCTTTTTCCGCCCTGATTTCCGCCCGGTGCTGGCGGTACAAAATATAAGATTTGGCGATTCGGGCGCGGCCGGAATCAATCAAAACCGATTCCACTATATCCTGAACTTCTTCCACCTGGGGAGCGGCTCCTTTTTTGATTTTTTTCTTCAGCCGCTCGACGACTTCTTTTGCCAAAGAATTCGCCAGTTGCCAATTCGGCTCGCCGACCGCCGCGGAAGCTTTATAAACAGCATTGACGATTTTTTCAATTTTAAACGGCGTAATCTGGCCGTTGCGTTTGCGGACTGATTTGAACATACGGCATTATCGTTTCTTTTTTCTCAAAAATGTCGGTATCTCCCAAATATCGCTTTTTTCTTTTTCTTCTTTTTTATTTTCTTTTTTTCTCTCTTTATCTTTATCTTCTTTAATTTCGTTTTTTTCCGGTAAAACTTCGGAAATAAACAAATTCGGCAAAATGCCGGTTTCCCTTTTAAGTTCGCCGTTAAAACCGGCGGCCACTAGAGTCACCTTAAGTTCCCCTTTTTTCAATTTCCTGTCGTGATGGGCCCCGAAAATGATTTTTGCCGAAGAATTGACTTGTTCGGAAATCAAGCGGGCGATTTCGTTGATTTCGCTCATTTTAAGGTCGCGATGGCCGGAAACGCTGAAAAGCACTCTTTTGGCGCCGTTAATAGAAATTTCCAGAAGCGGCGAATTAATCGCCAAATTGGCGGCGTTAATCGCCCTTTCGTTGCCTGAAGCGATGCCGGCGCCGATCAAAGCCGAACCGGCATTGGAAATAATGGCTTTGACGTCGGCAAAATCAATATTGATTATGCCCGGCATGGTGATAAGCTCGGCGATTCCCAAAACTGAATTTTTAAGCACTTCGTCGATTTCCTCGAAAGCCCGGGTTAAAGAAGTATTTTTATTGATAATGGAAAAAATCCGGTCATTAGGAATGGTGATTAAAGTATCAACGCGGTCTTTAGTTCTCATTATGCCTTCTTCTGCAATTCTCATCCGTTCATATCCTTCAAAAACAAAAGGCTTGGTCACCACCGCCACGGTTAAAATTCCCATATCTTTGGCAATTTCGGCAACCACCGGCAAAGCGCCCGTGCCGGTGCCACCGCCAAAACCAGCGGTCAAAAAAACCATATCCGCTCCATCCAAAATTTCCGCGATTTCCGCCTGAGATTCTTCGGCGGCTTTGCGGCCAAGCTCCGGATCCATTCCCGTTCCCAATCCTTTGGTCAAATTTTTACCGATGTAAATTCTTTTTTTGGCCGCCGTGTAATCCAAATCCTGAATATCGGTGTTGACGGCAATCAAATCAATACCCTTTATGAAACCTTCGTTCATTCTCGTCACCGCGTTGCCGCCGGCTCCGCCTACGCCGATAACTTTAATTTTTGCCAGGGGCTGATTTTTTAATTTCGCTTTTGATTTGATTTTTGTTTTTTTTCTCATTGATTTTCAATGGTTTCTTTTACTTTCTTGACAATATTATTCAAGTCGTCGGTTTTATGGATATAACCGTTGGCGCCGATGGTCTTGGCGAAATGATTATCAATCGCGGTTCCCGATATTGTTTCTCCCAAACTCGTCAGAAACAGCACTTTCGGCAAATTTTTCCCGAAATCCTTTTTAAGATATTCGAAAACTTGGAAGCCATCAAGCCCCGGCATCTTGATATCCAGAAGAATCACATCCGGTTTTTCTCCAACGATGTTTTTTAGAGCTTCTTGGGGGTCGGAAAACGTCTTGACTTCAAAATTTTCTTTTCCCAACGCGGTAGAAAAAATACTCAAAAACGACGGTTCGTCGTCGATGATTACGATTTTCGATTTTTTGGGCGCGCCAAAAATCATTGCACTATAAGAATAACTTTTTAGAAACAGGAAATCAACTCTTCAATTTTACATAAAACCCGCTCCCTTTCCCCTCGCCTTCCGATTCCGCCCATATCTCCCCGTTATGCGCTTTAACGATTTCTCTGGCGACAAAAAGGCCCAAACCAGTGCCTTGAATGGCTCTAGCTTCTTTAGCTCTCTTGAATTGGTCAAAAAGCTCCGATAAAACTTCTTTTTTAATGCCTATGCCAGAATCGCTGACTGAAAACAAAACCGAATCGTTTTCCATTCCCAACTCGACTTTCACAAATCCCGATGGCGTATATTTAATGGAATTTTCTATTAAATTCAAAATAACCTGCCTTAATCTTTGCTCATCGGCTTTTACCGTTATTTTTTCCTCCGCGCACTCCATGGTAAATTCCAGTTTTTTTTGCTCCGCCAATAATTTCAATTCCTCAAAAACGCTTTTTGCCAAATCAACAATGTTAATTTCTTCAAATTGATAATCCATCTTGCCCTCCTCAATTTTTCTTAAATTCAAAAAATCTTCCACGAGTTTAATCAAGCGGTCGCAGGATTTTTTTATGTCTTCCACCCTTTCTTTCACTTTTTCGGGAATTGCGCCGTAAGAACCGTCGTAAATAAGCTGGGCAAAACCTTTGATGATTCCGATAGGCGCCTTAATCTGGTGGCTGACAAAGGAATACATTCCGGCTTTTGTCTTGTCAAGCTCAATCAATTTTTCATTGGCCGCTTTTAATTCTCCGGCCAATTTCTCTATCTTCTCTCTTTGACGAACTTCTTTAATGACGCTTTTGATGAGCCAAATTCCCGCTACCATCATAAATACAAACAATCCGCCAGCAACCATTTGCCCCTTCAAAGATTCTTCTATTAAAAATTCAAACAAAATCGTTGCCCAAATTAGAAAAACCAACAATTCGGTGGCTATAATCTTAATGTTGAAGAGATGATATTTAGAACTTGCTATAACAAGCATTAATGGATAAAAAGAAACCAATATATTCCCATATGGAAAAACAGGAATATCATACCAAAGAAAAAAATTAGTTATACCGCCGCCAAAACCAAGAATTGACCCTAAAATAATATATTGGATAGACTTATATTTTTCTGAATCTTTCTTATAATATCTCAAAAGAATTACCATTGTATAAACGGTTAAACCTATATAAATAAAAATTAAATAAAAAGTGTATAAAATTCCCGGATTGGGCCAGTAAGGAAAAATAAATTTTGGAACAACCCCTCTTATAAAAAGATCGGAGAATGAAAAAGGAATAATCAAAAAAATAATTATATATAAAACTCTGATTAAATTCTTTTTCTGATTATGCAAGTTTAAAAAAGATAAAATCCAATGAGTATAAAATACGGGGATAAACAACGACCCCACAGAGAGCAATCTTATCCAGAATAAAGCAACATCAATATTATTTGAGGAAAGCCATTTCCAATAGCTTAGCGACCAAAAAACGACAGAGATGCTTAAACCAAAAAATAATTTATTTATTAATTCTTTTCTATTTTTTAATATAACTACAAACCCAAGCAGGCCAGCGACAAATGCGTTAAATAATGCAGAAAATATAAATAAACTCATTTTATTTTTATTTATTATTAAATTTATTTTTTACAAATAATAACCCCGTGAATATTATGGGGCTCATAAATAATCTTAATATCGCTAGATCTAAATTCAGAATTTTTTATCAATTTAATAAGATCTGATTCGCTTCTAAAAATTAAATTGGGCCAACCAACAACTTCGGTAACAAATTTTCTTTCGGGGTTATCTTTTATATTGCCCGTAATAAAAATACCGCTGTTGTTTAAAGCTGAATAAATTTGATTAAACATTCGGACAGCCTTTTCATCTTTCAAATAATCTAAAAATCCAACCATTTCTATTATATCAAATTTGATATCACTATTTTCATCTAAAAATTTAGAAATAGTATTTTTGTGAAAATTAAATAAATGAGCCACGTCAAATATGGAAGCCAATTTTTTAGCATCTTCAATCGCAAATTCACTTTTATCGACAGCAAAAACTTCAAAATCAAATTTATTTTTATGCAATCCTACAACCTCAACCACTCCCCTATTTGAACCAGCGGCCAAATTCAATATTCTAATTTCTTTTTTATTTATTGAACGTATCGCTTTTTCTAATTCTCTTTTCACTAATTTCAGTCTATTCCTTAGAGCTTTTGCATTATTGGTTTTTTGCCAGAAATAATGGAAAAAGCCGTTTAAAATACCTTTTTCAAAATCAATTTGATGATTAAACGAATATATCACTTCCAAAGCTTTATGAGTTGTAGCGTGTTTATGCACTTCTTCTGCTTTTTTCGAAGACTTAACGAATAAATTCCGCGGCAATCTGTTTAATACGGGAACAAGAAATATATTTATCATCTTCCTTAAAAAACCATTAACTTCGTATTCCTGCGAATCATTATCAATGATAATTTTTATATTCTTAGAAGAAATTTCATTCATAATCCTCAAATATCCCGGAAGTTTATGTTCCCCAAATTATACCCCAAATCTAGCGACTTCATCAAAACTATTTAATAACCTTTTTAATTAGAGCTGATTTATAACTTTTAATTAACTTTTTATATTCACTAAAGGGCGGTAAATGATATTCTTTTCTTCTTTTATCAAGGTTTTTAATATCTTTTATTGGCCTTGGTCCGAAAATGCCTTCTTTATTTGTATAAAATTGCGTGCCAAATAATTGTTGATTCCCTTTATTAATCAACACTCTGTCTTTTAAATACGCAATATTTGTTTTATTTATTAAATTTGGATTTATTTTATAAATATTTTCTATTAATTTTAAACATTTTCTTTGAAATTTTACATCGTGATTAGTATGTTGAACTAAAAGCCAAGCATTACGACTCGCTTTTTTACCTACTAGATTTATAGTTGGCCAACCGAATTTTTTAATAATTTCTTTTATTTTCAATGTATTCTTTCTATCAATAGTCTTGTCCCAAATTCCAGTTTTCATCGCATTTCTTCTCATCTTTTGATCAATAACAGCCATTTCATTTAAAATTTTTGCCAAATTTTTATTCATTGATTTAAATTTATTATATACTTTTTTAAAAAAATGGGGATAGTTGTTAAGCTATCCCCATCCTAATGAAATTACTAGTCATCAGGATCACTGCCGGTTCCCGAACCAGTAGTCCAACTCCCACCGACCTGATGGGATTGATCTACTAATTCTACCGCGCAAAGCGCCGCAAAAATTTCCGGTTCCATATAATATCACCTCCTTTCTAAAAAAGACTTTACTGCCCGCTCGATATTTTTCCCAAAAATCATCAATGGAGTATTTACTCCCTATGTTCCATTCGTAATGTCATAGGAAGATATTTATTTTTTGGATATTTTTTTATCCGCGTTTTTATAAAACCGCTATTTTCGTATGCCATAATGGCTCTTGTATTAGTAGGTCGGACTTCCAAGTATATTTTTGAAATTTCTAAGTTTTTTGCTTCTTTAAGTATCGATTTAATTGCTTTTGTCCCATACCCTTTTCCCCAATATTGTCTTTCGCCAATTACAATTTGGGTTTCGTACCAGTCGTTTTTTCTTTTAACGAGTACGGTATGACCAATAACTTTTCTGTCGAGCAAAATCATCAAATGATGGTTAGTAGAGCTACTCATCATTGCCAAAAAATATTTTTCTACTTCTTTATCTGAAATACGCCGTAAAATACCACTTGTTAGTTTAAGTAGTTCTTTATCTCTCCACCAACGAGCAAAATATTTTTTATCAGAAGATTTAATTTTTCTTAATGAAATTCTGTTCATAAAAATAGGGGCAAGGTAAGTGTATCACTTTTCCTTAGCCCCGTTAAGTTGCCACGTTTAGTGGCAGTTGCTGGGGGGCTGACAAACGTTCAACACCTTCAGCTTGGGCAACGCCTTGACCTTGAGTACTGGTCGCTGTTTGGGCTGCGCCTTCTGCGTGGCATTCACCTCCTTTCTTTTAAATTTCTTTCAATCACAATCATTTTCTACCTATATCTCAACAGGAATTTCTCCCTAATTATTTATTTTTCAAAGAACTTTTACTATATCTAACATAGTAAGTCAAATGAATTTGTCAAACGCAATAAAATACTGCTGCTATCCTATAGGATAGCAGCTAAAAATTTTGATTTATTGTCTATTTTAATTTCATATTTCTTCATTGTTTTTATTATGGCAGAAAATCGCCCTTATTAGCAAAAGGGGCTGTTGCAACAATAAAATTAAGCAAATAATCAAAATAAAAGAGGGCTAAACACATTACTGTGTTTAGCCCTACAGCCTATTAACTAGGCTGTTTGTTTTTAATCACCATAACATCACCTCCTTTCTAAAAAAGACTTTACTGCCCGCTCGATATTTTTCCCAAAAATTTCAGGGAAAGATCCATTTTGATCGATTAGGGCTTCAAATGCCGCGCGCTCTCCCTTTCCTAATAAAGGAAGTATTTTCCCTTCAACCATCGGCATCATACAACAAGAGTTAGGATCTATCACCGGAATCTTTCCGAACCAACGCAAGGCGTCAGCCCTACATCCGCCTCCACAAATCCTAATATAACGGCAATTTCCACAACCTAAAGATTGAACCGTAATGGCTTTAAAATCTTTCAGCCAATCAGACCCATTAACCGCGTCCTCAATGCTTTGATTTTTAACAGAAGCATAGGGTATATTCAAGGCCGAACAAAAGATTAAATCTCCATTTGCGTTAATGCACAAAAAGTTGAAATTGTACGAACAGGGATGCCCGAACAAATTCATAGGAGAATAATCTTCTTTCTCAATCCATGAATAGTAAACATTATCAATCCTGAGAAGAAAAGGCTTGTTATCTTGCTGATGTTTTTTGATGACTTCAGCAAAAAGATCAAACATCTTTTCGTAATCAGAGAAGTCAAGAATGCCACGATTTCTTTCAGTTCTCACTGTTTTCCAAAGCTGACTGAGCCGCCAGCAGTAGATACCGATATCCTTAAGAACTTGATAAAGCGCGGGAATTTCAAGCAGGTTTTGTTGATAAACGACTGTCTGAATCATCACCTTCTTATCCGGAAACTCATACTTGAGCCGTCTGATATTTTCCAAAGACTCCATATAATCGCTACCATCTCTTATGATGTCGTTGGTAGCCAACCCATCAATGCTGGTTCGAAACTCCTTAATCTGAGGAAAATCCGCGAGAATAGAAAGATTGATGTCTGAAAAATGCTTGCCATTGGTGGAAAAAACCACCCGCGCATCACTTCCACACGCCGAAACTAATTCCGGCCAAAGCCGATAGAGAAAAGGCTCACCGCCGGTAAAAATAAAGTTTTTTACCCCAAGGCGCTTGCATTCTTCTATAATTTCTATCCATCGGCTATGAGATAACTCATCTTGATTGTAACAAGCCGTATTTTTCTCGCCGGCGTGACAATAAAGACACTTCATATCGCATCGGCCAGTCAATTCAAGCCTCACCGATTCAAACATTTTGCACCTCCTTTCTAATCTAGTAGGCTAAAGCAAATGCCCAACGTTTTTTATGAAGAGTCTTTTTACCACAGTGAATGCAATAATGATCTCCTTCTTCCTCTTTTGCATTGAGGGGCAAAAAGCGACTCACTGCCTTTGTCTTTGCCTTAATTTCAGTTTCGCAATCCTCGTCTCCACAGAAGTATGAAAAGACATATCCACCCTGCTTAAGAGCTTTTTCAAATTCCTGCCAAGAATCGGCAGTCTTATTACTTTCTTCTCGGCGTTTCATGGCCGTTGAAAACAAATTGGATTGGATGTCCTGTAGAATTTCATCGACTCGCTTCTGGACCTGGCTAATAAGACATGTCTCCTTGACGCCAGTATCTCGGCGAACAAGAACGACTGTGTTTTTTCCCAAGTCCTTTGGTCCGATTTCCATTCGAACGGGAACACCTTTTTTCTCCCATTCATAGTACTTCTCGCCAGGCCTTAAATTATTCCGCGAATCGATTTCAACCGAAAACCCAACCAATTGATTAGCAACGGATTTAGCTGTCGAAAAAATCTTCTCGTCGTTGGCTTTAGCAATCGGGATAATTACGACTTGCACCGGAGCGATTCTAGGCGGTAAAACCAATCCTTTATCATCGCTATGTGTCATAATCAAACCGCCTATCAGCCTCGTGCTCACTCCCCAACTTGTCTGAAAAACATTTTTTCTTTGTCCATCTTTGTCAAGAAAAGCGACATTAAAGGGCTTAGAAAAATTGTCGGACAAATTATGCGAAGTGCCGGCCTGCAAAGATTTTCCATCTTGCATCAAAGCCTCAATACAAAAAGTTTTTAAGGCACCAGCGAACTTTTCGCTATCTGACTTCTGCCCAGTGTAAACAGGCATCGCCAGATAATCCTGGACGAACTTTGCGTATACTTCATTAAGAATTTTCAGCGCGTATTCTTCTGCTTCTCGCAAAGAGATGTGCGCGCTATGACCTTCTTGCCACAAAAATTCACTTGTTCTCAAAAATAATCTGGGACGCATCTCCCATCTCACAACATTCGCCCATTGATTAATCACAAAAGGCAAATCGCGATAAGATTGAATCCATCTAGAAAAAGACTCATAAATGATTGTTTCTGATGTCGGACGAACGACCAATGGCTCTTCTAGCTCTTTACCTCCGCCGTGCGTTACAACGGCAAGTTCAGGAGATAAACCTTTTATATGTTTTTTTTCCCTTTCCAAGAAACTCTGCGGAATGAAAATTGGAAAATAAGCATTTTTGACGCCCATCTCTTTAAGCATAGAATCCACAACGGCAACGATTTTTTCCCAAATAGCATAGCCATAGGGTTTAATCACCATGCATCCGCGGACGACCGAGTGCTCAGCCAAATCCGCATTAGCAATCACATCTTGATACCATTGCGAATAATCATCGCTTCTTTTAGTAAGAGTTTTTACAATGTTTTTCATATCTTTTTCTCCTATATTAACGGTCTCGCCGTTATTTTTCAAGGTTCTTTTATACTGATTTTAGTGTAACAAGTCAAACTAATTTGTCAAGAAAAGATTTACAATTTTAGAACTCGGATTTTTCTCCGCCACGCTTAATAATAAGTTTTTGTAAAAATTTTGATTTATATATTTTTCCTACCGCGGTATTATCTCCCTCAGTCTCCCCCCGCCGGAACCAACATTGACGATAGTTTGGTATGATTTGTTTCCATCAAGGCCCTGGCAAGACAGGGTATAGGTGGTGGTTGTTTGGGGAGAAACGGTTTTACTTCCGGAAACATTGCTAACAACGCCGACACTCTGATCAATGGAGCAGGAATCGGCGTATTGGCAGGACCACTCCAAGACGGAAGTCTGGGGAGGAACAATCGAAGAGGGATTGCCTGAGAAAGAACAGCGGGGAACCTGGATAACCCTTGAAACAGAAGTGCTGGAAGCTGTTCCATTCGGACCGGAACAACTCAATTCAAAAGTATAGCTGCCCCTGGGCTTGTTCAATGATTCCTGGCCCGAAGCCGGTTTATTGCCGCTCCAGGCGTTGGAAGCGAGACAGGAATCGGCATTGCTTGAACTCCACCAGACATTGACCGGGGCGGGCAGTTCCGCGACCGGCGTGGAATTCAAACTGACCTGGGTCGCCGGACAAGCGCCGGAAAAAAAATTCAAAGGCGCCAAGGGGCCGTAGATGATGTTGCCTTGGGGCTGGGTGCAGCCGCCTTCATCGCATGCATACCAGGAGAAAGTTGATTTAGTGGAAGTAGATATGATGTTGAGATATCTGGCTTTGATAGCGAAGAAAGAATCGGGAATATTAGAGGGAGTTAATGCCTGTTCATTAGTAGTGCCGTAAGGCAGCATAAAATTGCTGTTCCAATAATAACCGCTCTCCTCACTATATTGCCATTGCCACCAGCTGTCTTTCTTTTCCACGTTTCCGAAATCTCCTTTGACTTTGGCCATGTAAGCCAGATAAAGGCCCTGAGGCGGATAGGGGTCAAGAAGATTGCATATGCCATTCATGCAAAAATCCTTGTATTTGCCCTTGAGAACCATTTGCTGGTTCATATTGTCGGTGGAAGCGTAAGCGGCATTGGTGAGGGTGGAACTGGAAGTCGGTTCCTTGTCTCCGCCGCAACGTTCCGGACGAGTGCTATTGGCGCAGATATTGCCGGGCCATAATTGTTGGCCGCCAAAATCATACAAACCAGGACCGGCAGTCAGACTAAAACCGGCTTTGGAGCTTGACCAGGGATACAACCACGAGACCAGATGGGTGGTGGAAGCCGTGAACCGGTAAAGTTCCACGTCAAATTCCGATTCGTCCAGAGAACCGATGACGCCGTATTGACTGGCAACGATAAAATTTCTTGAAATAATTGGATATCTTGTGGCAGTTCCCTTGGGGACAAAATAATAGGTGACGGTGGTGATGACAAGGGGTTTGGTTGTAGAATCGGGAGGGCCGGTTGGCGGACCATAGCTGGTATCGGATGGAATAGTGGTGGCTTCTTCCGGCAATTTATCAAGATAATTAATGGTGGAAGTGGCAATCAGGGCAATGGTGGTGGTGGGGCTAGTGATAACGGTTGATTTATCGCCCCAAGACGAGGAAACCGTGGAGGTAGTAAAAGCGACGATAACCTTGCCGTATTTTTGCTGAAGTTCGGCTATTGTTGTGGAAGTCGCGCTTATTGATTTGACGGTTGTACTGTTAACCCGATAACTGAACAACGCGGATGTTTTCGAGTCGATTTTATTCAGCCAATAATTATAGCCAAGTAGTTTTTCCGCGTCTTTTTCGAAAAAGGAAGGTAACGCAAGAGCCATCTGGCCGCCTTGACAACTGGCGCCGGTAGACATAAGAAAAGGAGCAGTAATGATAAAGCCTCCACCTCCGCCTCCGCAGCCAGACCAATAAGTGTTGTCAGAACCGCTAAGGCAAAGTGCTTGACCAAGAGCAATATAAAAAGTGGTATTAAGAACAGCACTGGCCACTATGCCGGTAATACCAACCACTCCAGCTATACCACCGGCAAGTGAAGTAATAATAGCAGTATTTCCAAAAATATATGGCACAACAATGGGAACAAGAATCGCCACGGCAACGCTAATTATAACAATAACAACATTCAATACTCCTTCGGCTCGAACAGTTTTTACTGAAAGAGAGAATATAATAACCGTTAAAATAAGGAATGAAATGAAGAATTTATTATTATAAAATTTTCCCATTTGTTTTATTATATAACTTCTCTTAATATTTATCTATTGCGAGTGTGGATAACTTACAAAAAAAGCCCCCATTCATGTAGAACAGGGGCTAAAGACGAATATATTTCTTTTCAAGGAGATGAAGATACAGGAGCAAGAAGCGCTCCTGCTATCTGCTTAGCAAACGAAGAAGGAACGCCGTTTTTCCATCTGAGAACCTTAACGCCGGGAGCTATTATTGACGTTAAGACTGCCCCACTCTCCTCTATCAAGAGAATATCCTGATAGTATATCATCCAATGAATTCCCACGAATCCGTTGGAGATTATGGTGGCCGGAGTTTCGGCAATCCGAAACTTAATGGCCAATACATCATCCCCTCCAATCGATTCTACCCGCAGACCGACTTTTCCGAGTTCCTCCTTGAGAGTTTCCCGGAAAACCTTCTCCAGTTCTCCGTTTGGAATCTTGTCAATGAAAATAATCTCTTCTTTTGAACCGCTCTCTCTCGGGGACTCAAACCGCTTGTATGTTTCCCCTTCGGCCACGAATATTTTGTTTATCCGCGGCATTTCCGCTTTTGACACATGAAGCACCGGCTTGGCGGAGCATCCCATTCCCATTGCCAGAATCAGTAGAGTCAAAACCAGCATTTTTATCTTCATAACGCCTCCTTATCTTATTTAATTGTTAAAAATCTGATTTTATTTTTTATAATTATACCTCCTATTTCAAAAAATGTCAAATTAGCTCTCTTATTTTTTTATTTATCAATTGGGTAAATTCTCCAACAGAATCCTTATCGATTAAAGCGGTTTCTTTCGCGGGAAAAATAGGCTGGCCGAAAACGACTTTGATTTTCTTTCTCCTTAATAAAAAGTTAAGCAGGGTCAGGCCGAAAGTTCCCGACATGCCGACCGGCAAAACCGGCAGATTCGTTTTGAGCGCCAGAAAAGCCGCGCCGGGCTTGATTGCTTGGAAAAAACCGTCTTTAGAAAGCCTCCCTTCAACAAAAACGCCGACTGCCTGTTTTTCTTTTAACAAATAAACGCTTTTCTCCAGGGTTTTTTCCAAATTAACGTCTTTTTCCAGCGGATAAGCCCCGTAAGCTCTGATAAACCATCCCAACAACGGCATCCTGATATATTCAGGGGCGGTCATATATCTGATTGGAAACAGCGGCGAATTAAATGGCAAAGCCGCTCCTAAAACATAACTGTCAATATAATTAGCGTGGATAGCGGCGGCGACAATTAAAGGACTTTTTAGATTTTGAAGATTTTCCAATCCCTTGACTTCCAAACCACAAAAAATTCTTAAAAGAGGCCTGATAATCAGCCAGGTCATATTCCAGAGAATCTTTCTCATGGCGCGAAATATTTCAAAATTCTTTTGATTGAATCTATGGAAAATTTGTCAACCGGAAGCCACTGGCCATCTTTCAAATGCTGGTCGGTTCCCAAATAAAGCAAGCCGACGGCCGCGGCGAATTCCGGTTCATTGAGCTGATTTTCCAAATCCGGATGGATAATTTCCAAATCTTTGTTTTCCGGAAGGCCGATTTCCGTCGCCAGTTTCAATTCTTTTTTCGCCAAATCTATGATATCGGGAATTTTGGCGCCGCCGCCGCAAATAACGGCTCCACCCGGAAGCTGGCCGGCGCGGCCGATTGATTTCAATTCGCTGTTTATAAACTCAAAAATTTCGCTCAACCGGCTTTCAATAATCTCGGCGATAAAACGCCGCGAAACGGCGGTTCTGAAATTCCTATCAACTTCTTTAATATCAATGCCGCTTTTTTCTTCAATCGCGACGGTGTTGATTCTTTCTTTCGCGTGAACTTCTGAAGCTAAAGCGCAACCGAAAAAAATTTTAATCAATTCCGCGGCCGGCACCGAACATTTCAAGCCGATTGCCAAATCATTGGTGACATGGCCGCCGCCTACCGGAAAACCGGCGGCATGAAGCAATTTTCCTTCCTCAAAAACGCTTATAGCGGTGGTGCCGGAACCGATATCAATCAAAATCGCTCCCAAATCTTTTTGATTTTTCGTTAAAACCGAACGAGCCGAAGCCAAGGGATTGTAAACCAAACCGCTGACGCTTCCGCCGAGCGAACCGATAACGTTCAAAATATTTTTTACATTCGGAGAAAAAGCGTCAATAATCAAACTGTTTACTTCAAGCCGCGTGCCGTTCATTCCCAGCGGCTCGCGGACATCGCCGATGCCATCAACCACGAATTCGCGAGTAATGGTGTGGATTATCATCCTGTTCGGCAGCAATTTTATCGCCTGCGAAGCTTTAATGACGCGATCGATATCGTCCTGGGAAATTTCGTTATCGGCGCGCGAAACCGCCACGATACCCTTGGAATTTTGGCATTTAATGTTAGCGCCGCCGACATTAACGAAAATATTTTTTAAAGCCGGCCTGTTTATTTCTTTTATTTTATTAAAAATTCTGTTCAGGGAGTCAGCCGCTTCGCCGGCATCGACAATTTCGCCCCTCCTGATTCCCCTTGAAGGTTCTCTGAAAACATTGACCACAGACGGCTTATTGTCTTTGATGACTTGGGCGACAATCGCTTTAATTTGTCCCGAGCCGATGTCTAAGGCGGTGATAAACATAATTCTCTTTTTTTTCCATCTTTATTCTATCATTTTTTTTTCCGTGAGAATATCCAAGTAAATGAAGCGCGCCGTGAATAAGCAGTTTAATAATCAGTGATTCATAATCAACGGTTTGGCCGGCAGCCGCTTCTTTTTTAATGTAAAGCATATCCAGATAAATCTCTCCCAAACAGCACAGCTCGGTTTCGGGATGAGGGAATTTTTTCGGCTCCTTAAAACTTAAAATATCGGTTGGCTTGTCCTTCCTCATGAATTTTCTGTTCAAAAATCTCATCTCAGAATCGCCAATCAGATAAATTTCAATCAAAGCGTTATTTTCTCCGAGAATTTTCAATACTTTTAAAACCTTGTCTTTAATTTCTTTTTCGAATTTTTTAAATTTCTTTTCCGAACTGAAAATTAACGCTTTATTCATTCCAATTTTTTCCTGACTATTTCGCTGACCGTTCCGGCTTCGGCTCTGCCCTTCAATTCTTTCATCGCTTCACCCATCGCTTTGCCGATGTCTTTCGGCCCTGAAGCGCCTGTTTTTTTGACGGCTCTTTCAACCGCTTTTTCGATTTCTTCTCTGTTTAATTCCGGCGGCAGATAAAATTTGACGATTTTCAATTCTTCCGCTTCTTTTTCGGCTAAATTATCCCGGCCGGCTTTTGAATAAATTTCAACGGCTTCTTTTCTTTTTTTCGCTTCTTTTGCCAAAACTTCGGTTATTTCTTCTTCCGAGAGCGCCGGTTCCAACCCTTTTCCTCTTTTTTCAATCTCTTTATTATGGACGACGGACAACAGCATTCTTAAAACGCCGGCTTCAAAGCTTTTTCCGGCTTTCAAAAATTCTTTTAAGGAGTCGCTGATTTTTTGCTGCAGCATCGAAAATGGTTATTTTACAAAAGGTCTTACGCTACGCCCATCTTTCTCATCTTCTCAAATTCCTTTTTCTTCATTTCGCGATACAGGGCCTTGATTCTCCTTTGTCTTTTGCTCAACGGCCTTCTTTGATATCGCCGCTTTTTCGCTTCCAATAAAATGCCGCTTTGTTTAATTTTGGTGGTAAAGCGGTGTAAAAAAGAACCAACCGATTCTCCCTCTTTTCGTTTAATTTCCAACATGTGATTTAGTATATTTAAATTGTTCTATTTGTCCAGTTCCGAATTCGGCATCTTATCAATATCTTCTTGTTTTTTCCATCCTCCCAAAAGATGAAGATGCAAATGGTCGATAATCTGTCCCCCTTCGCGGCCGACATTAAAAACAAGCTTATATCCTTTTAATCCCAGTTTCTCGGCGGCTTTTTTCGCGGAAAAAATCAATTTTGAAATAATTTCTTTGTGGTTGTCCTCGGCGCGCATTATCGACTGAATATGCTCTTTGGGAACGACTAAATAATGAATCGGCGCCGATGGATGAATGTCTTTAAAAATTAAAATTTCACCATCTTCATAAATTACATCGGCGGCAATTTCCTTATTGATGATTTTGCAGAAAACGCAATCTATCACAATTTTTTCTTTATCACTTCCACCATTTTATTTAGTGGCACAGTTTCCTGATTTCCGGTTCCCATGTCTCTAATAATGACCGATTCTTCAAAAACTTCCTTCTGGCCGGAAATCAAAGCCAATTTAACTTTTCCCTTGTCAGCGGCGCGCAGCTGCGACTTGAGCAATTCCTTGCCAAACGATTCGAGGGCTTTTAATCCTGACTTTCTCAATTCTTCTAAAATGACAAGGTCTCTTTTTTTTGCTTCTTCGCCTATGTGGATTAAAAATATTTTCGCTTCGTTTTTGGCTTGGCCCGCCAATCCCTGAGATTTCATTGTTTCAACAACACGTTCGACGCCAACGCTTGAACCAACGGCAAACACTTTTCTTTCCCCCATCATTTCCGAAAGATAATCATACCGGCCGCCACTAGCCAAGGCCGGCGGAAAATTCTGTTGAGAAACGACCGGATTAGAAGATAAATCAACACCGCAAAAAATTTCAAAAATCACTCCATTGTAATAATCAAGACCCCTCACTAAATAAGGATTAACGGTGTAAAAAACCGAAAGATTATCCAGGTATTCCAAAGTTTCTTTGAGGCGTTTGCGGCAATTGGAACAAAGATAATCAAGAATAATCGGCGCTTCCGCTTTTATCGGCAAACATTTTTCGTTTTTGCAATCAAGTAAACGCAAAGGCCTCGTCAGCAAACGCTTCCGGCAGTCAACACAAACTTTATCCTGATTATTTTTGTAATATTGCTGAAGTTTTTTTATGTAAACCGGGCGGCAATGCCGACAACCGATGCTGTTTATCTGAATGACAAGATTTTTAATTTTCAATTCCTCCATCAGGCGAAACGGCGCCAAAATGGCTTGGGCGTCGTAAATAGCGTCGTTTTCGCCGCCGATAATTTCAAATCCGACCTGATGATGCTGACGGAACCTCATCGCCTGGGGCTGTTCATACCGAAATATGGGACCAAAATAAAAAAGCCTTGTTGGTTGAGAAAGTTTGGACATTCCGTGTTCAAAATAAGCGCGCATCACCGCCGCCGTTCCTTCGGGTCGCAAAACCAATTTGTCGCCGCCTTTGGTTTTGATAAAATACATCTGCTTTTCAACCAAATCCGTCGCTTCGCCCGTTCTTTCAAAGATTTCAGCCGATTCCGCAATCGGCGTGTCAATCCGCGAAAAAGAATAAGCGTCGGCGATTTTATTCGCCGCTTGTCTTATTTTTTCCCAATAGGGCTGTTCAAAAGGAAGAACATCTTTCATCCCCTTGGGGCTCTGGAATAAAAATTTTTTCTTGCCGGTTTTGTTTTTTAAGCGTTTATTGAGCATCTCTTAAATCAAAATTGGGAATGTTCGCAAAATAAGCCGGTTTTTCAAAAGCCATCACCTTGTTAAAAGGCCAAAGCCGCAGACGAACCAAACCGACAATTTCATTTTCCGCCAACGGCCCCCAACTGCGGGAATCAAAACTGAAATTGCGGTTATCTCCCATCACAAAATAATGGTCATTGTCCAGTTTGACGCGTTCTCCTTTAAAAATTGTATCTAGATTCGGAGGGAGGTAACTTTCATTCAAAACCAACCCATCGGAAAATTCTTTGTTATAGACGACGATTTTCCCGTTTTTCGCTTCAAGTTCTTCGCCGGGCAAGCCGATAATTCTTTTAATGTAATAAAAGTTGCCGTCGCCGGGATAATGGAAAACGATAACTTCCCCCCGCTCGGGTTTTTTAAGACGATAAGAAACTTCGTCAATCAACAAATAGTCGCCGTTGTGAAAATTCGGCTCCATTGAAGCGCCGCTCACCAAAAACGGCTGAATCAAAAAACTTCTTATTATTAAAACCGAAATCACGGCCACTAAAGCCACTTCGACAATTTCCCAAATGGCGTAAAGAAAAGACTTCATAGATGTTTTTTATTATTATATAATTAAATCCATGAAATTACAAGATGTTAAATTGATTATCGGCCTCGGCAATCCCGGCGAAAAATACGAGAAAACATACCACAACGCGGGTTTTCTGGCAATTGACTTTCTTATTGAAAATCATTCGATAAGCAATCTTCTTTCCCCAATTTCCAAGCCCCTAAAATCAAATGTTTTTATGAACCAATCCGGCGGCTTCGCAGCCAAAACAATCAAAAAATTCGGCGTTAAGCCGACGGAATTGCTGATTATTCACGACGATTCCGACATCGAACTCGGGGATTATAAAATTTCTTTCGGCCGCGGTTCGGCCGGCCATAACGGAGCGGAGTCGGTTATTAAAGCGCTGAAAACTAAAAATTTTTGGAGATTGAGAATCGGAATAAGGCCGAAAAAAACGGCTAAATCTCCAAGATTGAAGGCGGGCGAATTCGTGCTGAAAAAAATAACGAAAAAAGATTTAGAAATTTTGAATACGGTTTTTGAAAACGCGATTTCTAATGTGCCGCGGGGGTGAATCGAACACCCGACGCCAGCCTCTTCAGGGCTGCGCTCTGCCACTGAGCTACCGCGGCAATTTCAAATTTTCGGGCTGCCGGGAATCGAACCCGGGCCGCACCCACCCCAAGGGTGTATACTACCATTATATTACAGCCCGAATTTTATCCCTTCCGGCTCTTTGTTTTTATGCACTTGGTGCAAGCTAAAACTCGCTTGCCGTTCGGCAAACGAAACCGTTGAAGATTCGGATATTTTCTTTTTTTGGGAAGAGGATTATAAATGCCACGAAGTTTTTTCCTGGCTCCGCGGACAATGGAACCTTTTCCGCACAATTTGCAATGCCTCATAAATAAATTAGTTAATTGGTTGTTGGTTAACTTAAAGAGCCCCAGCCGTTGGATTCTCCCGACTAATATCAGGTGGAAGAATTCAATTTCGACCCAAAGGCCAAAATACTGTTATTCTCCCGTTAACACTAATTTGATTCGGAAATCACAGCTAGGACCCAATTATTATTATATGCCAAAAAAATTAAAAAAGCAATCCCTTATTCGCAAATTTCGTCTTTTTTAAACCAAAGTTCAATTTCCAATTCAGCTTCTTCCGGCGCGCCGGAAGCATGAACCAAATTCCTGACGGCTTTTTGTTCGATATTGGCGACAATCGGTGATTCAATCGCGTAATCGCCCCTGATTGTCCCCGGTAAAGCGTCCGAAGGATAAGTTGAACCCACTATTTTTCTAACCGCTTCAACCGCGCCGTAACCCCTAAGAATCATCGCCACCACCGGGCCTTCTTGGAGAAAATCAGCATTCCATTTTTGAATCAACTTGCCCACTTCCTTATTGTTCAACTTGCTGAAATTTTCTCCCAAATCAAAACCAATTTTAGCGTAAAAATCTTTAACTTTTTGCCCAACTTTTTCAAACCATTCCTCGTTATAACCGTAATGCTTAAGAGCCATTTCTTCGCTAATTTTAACTGCCTTAAATCCGATGATTTTCAATCCGGCTTTTTCAAAACGGCTGACAATCTCGCCAACTAATCCTCTTTTAACTCCGTCGGGTTTAATTACAACTAAAGTTTTTTCTTCCGTTAGTTTATTCATTTTTTATTTTCTCATTTTTGATTGATGAAAGCAAAATGTCAATACGATGAAGGTCTCGCGGAAAAAGCGTTGCTTCGCGAATATTTTCGAGATTAAGAAATTTCTGAGTAAGTCTTTCCAAGCCGATGCCCGCTCCTCCTTCCGGCGGCATGCCATATTTAAAAGCCTGGAGATAAAAACTGAAATTTTCCGGATTCAACCCCCGTTTTTCAATGCTTTCAACCAACATTGAATAATTATGAATACGCTGGCCGCCGGTGGAAATTTCCACTCCTCTGAATAACAAATCAAAGCTCCTCGTTAAAGAGGGCTCGGCCGGGTCGGGATGAGTGTAAAAAGGACGCTTTTCCGCCGGATAGTGAGTGATGAAAATAAAATCGGAATCAAAATTTTCTTTGGCGTATTCGCAAATTTTTCGCTCACCCTGAGGGTCTAAATCCGGCTCGCCAAGACAATCAATCCCGTATTTTTCTTTAAGAATTTTTTGGGCGTCGACAAGTTTCAAAGAAGGAATGGCTTCTGAGATTTTCGGCGACTTAAGACCGAAAAATTCAAATTCTTTGGCGCAATTCTTTGATAGATGATTGACAATATAAATCAACATTTCGTTTTCCAGAGTCATTATGTCGGCGTGATTGTTAATAAAACCCGTTTCAAAATCCAAACTTGTATATTCATTCAAATGCCGAGTGGTGCTGTGTTCCTCGGCCCGGTAAACATTGCCGACGGTAAAAACCCGTTCAAAAACGCCAACCATTATTTGTTTATAAAACTGCGGGCTTTGGGCCAAATAAGCCGAACGTTCAAAATAATCCAATTTAAAAACATTGGCGCCGCCTTCGGTGGCTTGAGCCACGATTTTCGGAATTTGAATTTCAGTGAATCCCTTATTTTTCAGAAATTCCCGAAACGCCCAAACAATTTCGGCCTGAATCCTGAAAATATTCCTGTTTTTTTCCGTCCGTAAAACCAACGGTTGCCAATCAAGAAAAGTTTCCAAAGCGATTTCCGAATCCAAATCAAACGGCAATTCTTCGGATTGAGCCAACACAATAAGTTCTTCGGCTAAAATTTCAAACTCGCCGGTTTCCAATTTGGGATTTTCCATGCCCTTGGGCCGGCGGTTGATTTTGCCCTTGATCGCTATCGCCCATTCGGAACGCAATTGTTGGGCCAAATCGTAAACTTTTTTATCGGCCGGAGTAAAAACAACTTGCGCCGCGCCGCTTCGGTCCCGCAAATCAATGAAAATAATCTTGCCGTGGTCCCGACGCACGGAAACCCAGCCCATCAATTCCGCCGATTCGCTTTCTTTATTGACAATATCTTTAATCAAAATCCGCATTGGTTAAATATATCATTTCAACTTAAAAATGTTAATCGCGTTGTTTTGGATTTCCAATTTTATCGCGCCGTCGTAATCAGTGCGAAAAATTTGCGAACCGATTGCCGTCAATCTGTTCAATGCCTGCGTTGTCGGATGGCCGTAAGAATTTTTTCCCACTTCGACTACTGAAACAGCCGGACTTGCTTCATTTAAAAATTTCTCGCTGGAAGAAAATTTTGAACCATGATGGGCCGTTTTCAAAACATCTATGTCAATATCGTATTTCTCCGCCAAATAATCTTCAACGTTGGAACCGATATCGCCGGTAAATAAAACTTTGGCGTTTTGGTTTTCCAAAAGCGCGACCAAACAAGTATCGTTTAATTCCTTGCTTTTAATAAAATTCTCGTCCGGCGAGAGAAAATTTATTTTGCTTTCCCGATAATGAATTTTATCGCCAGCCGCCAAAATCACGGTCGGAATCTTGTTTTCCTCAACAATTTTCAATAATTCCGGCCACGCTTTCGCCGTACCGTCCCGACCGTTATAAATAAAAGCGCCGACTTGATAACGCTTGAAAACATCTATCAGGCCGGCAAAATGGTCAAGTTGGGGATGAGAAAGTATTACTAAATCAATATATCTGTCGGTTGGCCGCAAAACCGAAGATAATTCGCTGAGAATTTTATTATTCGGCCCGGCGTCAATCAAAATTTGAACCCCGCCGGGCAAAATCGCCAATTCGCTGTCTCCCTGCCCGATATCGAGAAAATAAATTTCCGGATTTTTATTAGGCTTGCCGAAAACAATCAACCGCCAAACGAATAAATCAAAAATCAGCGTGAAAACAAGCAATAAAATAAGCTGATTGCGGTTAATCATTAAAGCGCCGAGCCGCTTCTTCCCAGTCAATTATTTTCATAAACGCCTCAATATAATCAGCCCGTTTTATTCCGTAATCGGTCATATAAGCGTGTTCGAAAACGTCCATCACTAAGAGCGGCTGGCAGCCGGCAAAATGACCGGCATCATGCTCGTTAATCCAAACATTAAATAATCTATCCGCTTCTTTGTCGTAATATAAAATAACCCAGCCGATTCCCCTCATCCCCGCCATTGCCTTAAAATCTTTTTCCCACATTTCATAACTTCCCCATTCTTTTTCAATTTTTTTAAACAATTCCGAATTTTTATCGATTACTTTCGGATTTTTAATTAAATTTTCAAAATACAATTCATGAAGCCGCATGCCGTTGAATTCCCAGCCTAACCGCCTGTTTAATTCCGCAAATTCCGGCATTCCGAATTTTTCTTCTTTTTCCATTATCACCAAAATATCGTTGAATTTATTAAAATTATTAATATAACCCCGATATAAAGTGAAATGATTTTCCAGCGATTGTTCGCTTAAACCGCTAATACTCAATAAATGATTGAAGTTTTTTGCTTCGTAAGCCATTTATCCATTATACTGTAGAAATGGCGATTGACAAAGATTATCTGAAAACCATCAAGGAACGGACTAAAAAATCCCATGTCTACAAAAAATACCAGTTTACCGGCTTGCTTATCGCCGAACTTTTGAACGACGAAAAGCACAAAGCGCTCTATATAAAACTGGCGAAGGAACACTCCGGCGACCATCTTTTATCCATTGCCAAGGACATTGCTGAAAGAAAAAATATTGAAAATAAAGGCGGATATTTTATGAAGGTTTTGGCTAAAACCCACCCGTATTTGCTGAAATCAAACAAAAAATGATTTCAATTGTTTTGACGCTTTTCCAATTCCTCATCAATCAAATTTTGCCGCCAAATTCTAAACGCTTCATTTTTTAATTCATCACCGGCGGTAAACAATCCTTTATTCTTCAAATCTTCGGCTATTTCGGCAACGGCATTCCCGTCTACGCCGCGTTCTCTAATCATCGCATCTATTTCTTCACCGATAGATTCTATCAATTCTTGCTTTGTTATAGATTTCTCTTCACCGCTGGAATTTTTTTCAAATTTATTCATAGAAATTTAATTATTTTAGAATAACCGCTATTTTGCCAGCTGAATACAGCCAGTTTTTTTTAACACATTTTTTCATGATTTCTTTAGCAAAATATGAATCGTCTTTCGCAAAAACAGCTGTAATTTCTCCTATTATTCCCGACTGACCCGCTGCTGAGGATTCTTGACCATGATAACGATAATCTTTTTTATCATCAGCAATTTTAAAATAATCATCAATAAATTTTTTTATAAAATCTTTATTTTCTTCATTTTTAGATAAAGAAATAATAAGATGTCTTAATTCAAAAAATCGGCCTCTATTTAACAATGTGGTTGCAACATCCCTTGCTATATTCGGATGAGATTCTGACAAATACAAAGCTATTTTAGCCGCCCCGCTCGGGTTTTTTTCTGTAAAACAGGCATTTATTGCCCGCGTGGCCCTTAAAATATCATTTAATGAGGCTGCTATAACGCCCTCGTACGTAGGCAAACCTATTTCAGCCATATGTTCCATGGCTTTTCGGGATGATTCAGAATTCGTTTTAGATAAAGCTACGGCAATATTAGTTATCGGTTCTATCCACTTTCTTTTAGCGTTGTTTTCTACTAATTCAATGTTTTCTTCCTCTTTTTCACTCCGCAACAAACATTCATCTAAAATTTGCTTGGCATATTCGGGGTTATTTTTTGATACAGTTACCGTTATCTCACCGATTGTACTTCTATATGCCCAATTTTGTAAAAAACAATATGATATTAAATCTTTGGCGGCCTCGGGTTTCATTTTAACTAATTTAACAGAAAGATCTTCAAATCCATAAGGATAATCTTTGCATAATTCTACGGCTTTTTCCAAGGTTTTAATGTCGCCAAGCAAATAGGCAATCTCGCCCGCCTCGTATAGCATACTACCCCTCTTACTTTCAAAACAATCTGTCATAGCTTTTTGAGCTGATTCGTTATCTTTTAATGCAACAGCGATTCGCCCGACTAATTCGGGTTTTTTCTCCTTAAACGCCCTTCCCATAACAACTCTGGATAATTTCGGATCAGTCTCTGCTATTTTAATTGCAAGACGGCTGGCCTCACTTAATTCTCCCACACTTAAAAACATCTCTATTGATTTTATAATAGTATTTCTTGTTTTGGTCTCAAGAATTTGAGAAATGTATCCGCATGATATTTTTTGGTCTTCACACTCTTTCTCTGCTTTTGCAATATTATTAATGTCCCCCGCAGCCGCAGCAAAACTTAAAGCCATATCCGGTCTATTTTGTTTGAAAGCTAAATCCATAGCCCCCTTTATAAGAAAAAGGGTTTCTTTATTTTCCGCTGATTCTAAAATTTCTATTTCTTCTTTTTTTGCGCTTATAATTCCTTCCTCAAAAGATTCTTGTCTTTCCTTGCTTTTCATTTTTTCATCTTCCGTCATCATTTCCTCTGCTTTTTTTAATTCTTCCGAAGAAGGAATGTATTTTTCTTTGCTCATATTATTTATTAACCTTTAATTAATTTATGGATTTTAATTTTTATTTGCGTTATTATTATTATAATATAGCATATTATGAAAATTTATACAATAGTCGACAAAACCGAAGAAAAGTTTTTGCGGACAAAAACCGCTGATTTTGATTTTTCCGAATATACCAAAAAAGATATTGACGGACTAATTAAAAAAATGAAATCTGCGATGCTTAAAGCCAAAGGTATCGGCTTGTCGGGCAATCAAATCGGCCTGAATCTGAATTTTTTTATCGCCCAAATCCCAAAAATCCAGGGCCAAAAAATTGTCGGCCGAGAATCTTATACCATATTCAATCCTAAAATTACGAAAATTTCCAAACAAACGATAGTGACAGAAGAGGGGTGCCTAAGCGTTCCCGGCGCCTCCTCGCTGGGAAGCAACGGTTCAGGCAATTCAGCAATAATATCCAAAAATTGCTCGCGCAACAGTATTCTTATATTTTTCATTGCTTCAATTTTGTCTTTTGCGTTTTTTATTGCTTCTTGAAATTTTGGCATTTCTGCAAACTGTAACGCAACATCTTCTGTTTTATTGGAATATATTTCACGGTTGGAGATTTTTTCAAATTTATTCATAATTTAATGATATTAAAATTAAAATTTATAATCAATATGTTTTTGGAAAAGAAAAAGGAGGAATGTTTTTTGACACTCCCCCAAATAGAAATCATTTTAATGCCTCCTTTTTATTTAAAAACACTCCATCCTCATGAAAGCTGCGTTCAATAATTCATGAACGCGTCCTGGAAGTTTCGGATTTTTTTTTAAGAACCGCAAGGTTCGCTTACCTAATCCTTTTTTTACTATCCCCGAGAGAATAACTGCTGCGCGGCTTTGTTCGATAACATCAGTATGTTGTTTAATAACGGCAAAACATAGTTTTATTACTTCATCAAAAGACAAGTTATACTCGTTTCGCTTTTGAAGTCTTTCTACCATTTTATTGACAGTCATATTATTCCTCCATTTTTCTCTTTTTATTTTTTAATCTCTAAAAAATATTTGTAAAAGAGCAATATTTTTGTTAACTCGTTTATATGCGTCGTGTTTTCGCATATGCTGTTTAATTTTGTTATTTACAAAAATATATGCTAATAATATAGCATATTATGAAAATTTATACAATAGCCGATAAAACCGAGGAAAAATTTTTGCGGACAAAAACCGCTGATTTTGATTTTTCCGAACACACCAAAAAAGATATTGACGAACTGATTAAAAAAATGAAATCGGCGATGCTTAAGGCCAAAGGCATCGGCTTGTCGGCCAATCAAATCGGTCTGGATCTGAATTTTTTTATCGCCCAAATCCCAAAAATCCAGGGCCAAAAAATTATCGGACGAGAATCTTACACCGTATTCAATCCACAAATTACGAAAATTTCCAAACAAACGATCGCGACAGAAGAAGGATGCCTAAGTGTTCCAGGAATTTACGGCTTGGTAGAAAGATCCGTAAGCGTTGTTTTAAGGGGGGAAGACCGATACTCCAAAAAAATAACCATTAAAGCCAATGACCTTTTAGCCAGAGTTTTTCAACACGAAACAGATCATTTGAACGGGATTTTGTTTATAGATAAAGCAAAAAAATTGTATAAAACAAACGAGACTCAAAATAACAATTTATGAAATTCGTGTTCTTTGGAACCCCTGAATTTGCCGCGATTATTATGGAAAAACTTATCAAGGCCGGCTTCGTTCCCGAAGCCGTTGTTTGCAATCCCGACAAGCCGGTTGGCAGAAAAAAAATAATTACCGCTCCTCCGGTAAAAACCATCGCGCAAAAATATAATATCCCGGTTTTACAGCCGGAAAAATTATCAGATGTCAAAAGTCAATTGTCAGATGTCAATTGCCAATTATTTGTCGTTGCCGCTTATTCCAAAATCATTCCAAAAGAAATTTTAGAAATTCCGCGCTTGGGAACAATCGGCGTTCATCCTTCGCTTTTGCCGAAATACCGCGGCGCAACGCCGATTCAAACAGCGATTTTAAAAGGCGATGAAAAAACCGGAACGACTTTATTTTTAATTGATGAAAAAGTGGATCACGGAAAAATAGTAGCAAGTAGCAAGTATCAAGCAATAAGCAACGATAATTATGAAAGTTTATTAAAAAAACTGGCGGAATTAAACGCGAATTTATTGATTGAAATTCTGCCGGATATTGAAGAAAAAATCAAAAACGCATTGCCGCAAGACGAATCCCAAGCCACTTACACCAAAAAATTCAAAACCGAAGACGCTTTTATAAAGCCGGAAGATTTAAAAAGGGCGGAAAATGACGGCGGCCGGCCGACAATTGAAATTGAACGAAAACTCCGGGCTCTTAATCCCGAGCCCGGAGTTTGGACAATTATCGACAACAAACGCGTTAAAATTTTAAACGCTCGGATTCAAGACAATAAACTAAAGTTGACTAGAATCCAAGTTGAAGGCAAAAAACCGCGTTCTATCTTGTGACAGTGATATTTTCTCCCAATTCTTGCGTGCTGGAAGCGTTTACCGTAACGCGATTGTTGACGGTTTTATTGATTCTATAACCGATGCCATAAGTATCGCAGCCGGTCGGACAAGAAGGGTCTACCGGAAGAGACGTCAGATAAGTTTCGCTGTTGGTTAAAACAGAAAGATCAACACAGGTAGAGGTAGCAGTCGCATTAGTCTTACAAATTTCCGTGGAAGTTGCCAAAATATTTGAAGGCAGACTTCCCTTATTGTCGGCCGCGTACTGCCAAACACCGTTCAAAATCGTGTTAACATTGGACCAGCGTTGAGAATTTCTCGCCTGAGCAAATTGACGGGCCGGATTCAACGCCACGATTACCACCGCCGCCAAAATCGCGATAATGGCAATAACGATTAAAATTTCGATTAAAGTGAAACCTTTTCTCATAAATTAATTTCAATTTCTTTTCGACCTTTTAAGATTTGGAACAATTATAGCATAATTTTGGCATTCAAGAAATAAGTTATCCACAATCAGTATTCTTCCCAAGAAACAATGTCCAATGAAGGCGTCTGAACGATGATTTTCAAATTTGTGGCTGCTTCCGAAGAGCTGGCCTGGGTTTTGATAATTTTTTGCGAAGAACTGGCTTCCAAAGTAAAAATTTTACAAGTGCCGGAAGCGACACTAACGATTTCATTGCCGCTGTAATTTGAATTTTGGGATAATTTTAAAAGCGCGGTTTCTCCGCAAGCTTCGGCCAAAAAATAACTTGATTCTTTGAGGTTTGAATCCTGAACATCCGACGAGTTGAAAAAAGAAGAAAAACTCAAACTTAAAGCCAATACCGTCAGAACCGCCGCAAGAATAATCGCCGCGGTAATTGCCAGATATCCGCTACTTCCGCAAGCCGACTGTTGTTTTAACCGTTGTCGAAGCATTGGCATAACTGATGTCAAAATTAACTTCCGCCATCGAAGGCAAACCGCTTGAAGCCGTGTGCTTAAAAAGCGCATTGCTTATTCTAACATTCCCGCTACTGATGACAACCGGCGAACTCGTCCCCAGAGTCATCCGGAAATCGCCGTCATCAATATCGAAAACTATCGGATTTGGAGAGAAATTATTTTTGGTCAAAGAAAGAACGGTTAAAGTGCCGTTGGCCGCGGGAGAATTAATTGTTGAAACATTATTCATCGCCCAGCTGATTTTTCTGATTATGAAATTAGCCTCGTTTTCAACTTCCACCCAGGCCTGGGAGCGGTCGGCGTTGTTGATTATCGGATAAATGGCGCTGGTCGCCGTCGTGATAATCAAAAAAACCAGCGCCAGGTAAATTATTGTCTCGATTAGAGTAAGCCCTTTCATTGCGAAGTGATAATCCTTAAAGCGTCGTTGCTGCGGACCGAAAGGAAAATAATGTTATTCAGATAATCAACGCCGGTGGCGGATTGGGGAAAATTCAGATAAGAATAAAGTGTCGGACTGGTGGAAGTGGATATATCCATAACCTGAAATTCTTTGTTGGAATTGGCGGTCGCCAAAAAAGCCAGATTGCCGGCGGTCGCCACGTCCTGCACTTTATCGCCGGTGGCGATTGAACCGATAACATTGACGCTGGCGGGATTGGTCGCGTCAGCGATGTAAAATTTCGTTTTACCGCCGACATAAACCGCTGATTCGCTTTTGACATAAACCCCGTAAACATGCTCTCCAAGATTTAGTGAGCCGATTAGAGCGGGACTGGCCGGATTGCTGACATCAATAATCGTCATACTGTTGGAATTTTCCTCGGTCCCCAAATAGGCGCGGTTATTGTAAACAAAGATATCATTGATTTCGGTTCCAACGCCGGTCGCGCCGGAATAGTATTGAGGATTGAAAGAATTGGAAACATCAATCACAACAAATTCCTGCGGCGCCCCGCTTTTCCTTCCAACATAAGCAAAATTATTTTTATAAAAAACCGACAAACCGTCGCTGGAATCGCTTAAATTAAGGTAAGACGCCGCTGTCGGAGCAGCGGGGTTGGAAATATCAATAATCCAAAACTCCTGGCTGTCGCTGGGAGAAACCGCATATAAATAATTTCTGGATATGTTTAAATTATTAAAACCCTTTATTCCAAAATCAGTCTGGCTGACAAGCTGAGGCGAAGCCGGATCGGAAACATTAAAAACAAACAAATCCGGTTTGCTTACATTTGAAGCAACGCTAGTCAAATATGCGTATTGGCCTTTGACTTCTATGTCCGTGCCTTCGTTGCCCGGGCCCAAATCGGCGCTGGCCAAAGTCCGGGGGCTCCCCCAGTTACCCGAAGGCGGACTCCCGCCACTGCCGCCGGACGACGCTCCGAGAGCGACAACGCTTCTCCAGTCGGTCAGCAAAGTTATCAACTCCCTTTTTTGGATTTTTGACAAACCGGTCTGCCAGGAAGCGCGGCTAGTGATTTTTTTCGTATCCGCGTCAACGCTCTCGACAATCAATTCTTTCAAAAAACCGTTTTCAGTCGAAGAGCTTGACGACAGAGCGTTAAAATTTTGCTGTCCGGTTTGGCGGGCAATTTCCAGATTCTGACGGCTTAAAGAAACCGCCTGCTGGCTTAGATTGGCGTCGATGATTAAGGATTGACTGCTCGTGAAAAGGAAAACCGCGGCCGACACTCCCATAACTAAAACTCCCAAAGCAATCAAAATTTCCAAAATCGACTGACCTTTATTATTGAACCTTGATTCTGCCTTCATAATTGATTTCTATCGCCCGGGTCCGGCCGGCGTTGATATCGGTTAAAATTATCGTTCCGGAAGCCGAAGAATCTCCGCGAGACGGGCTAAAAACCGCTTCATTTAAACCGCTTGCCGAGACCGCCTTGCTTTTGTCGAAAATCTGGTCAAATTGCGAATCGCGGCTCGCGTAAGAACTTCCTTGAAAAAGAACGTATTGGCTGGAACCGATGTAAATTCCGTGGGCCGATTGATTGATATTACTCATGGCGCGGGAACGGGCTTTTCTTAAAATCGCGACTAAATTGTTTTTTTCGCTGAAAAAAGAATATTGCCGATAAAAACTCATCCCGAAAACCGCCGTAAAGCCGAAAATGGCGGCCATAATGGCTATGACAATCGTAATTTCAATAATGGTAAATCCGTTCTTGCTATTTGATTTTAAGGCTTTGGGTGATTTCATAAATCGGAGAGATAATGGCAATGGCGATAAAACCCACCAGCGCTCCCATCACCAATAAAAGTATCGGCTCCAAAATTGTGGAAAGATTTCTAAACACTTCATCGACTTCGGCTTCGTAAAAATCCGCCAAATAATCGAGGTTTTCATTAAGACGGCCGGTGCTTTCTCCCACTTCAATCATTTGGGAAAAAGTCGGCGGAAAAAAATTTTCTCGCTCCAGTAAATAGCGCGACATCGATTCCCCGCTTTTGGTGTGTTCGGCTATAAGCTTTAATTCTTTCTGATATACCAAATTGGGCATGGTATCGGCGGTAATAAGCAGCGCGTCAACTATTTTTATACCGCTTTGAAGCAACGTCACCAAGGTGCGTGAGAAAGCCGTCATATTTATGTTAGTAATGGTTTTGCCCAAAAAAGGTGATATTAAAAGCACCCGATGATAAACGAATTTGATTTTCTTGATTTTCAATAAAATCCAAATTAGAACAGCAAAACTAACCAAGCCGAGAAAAACCCAAACGGCGTAATTGGTGAGAAAATTTATCAAAGCGATTAAAATTCTCGTGGAAATCGGCAATTTCACCTTAAAGCTTGAAAATACCGGAATGATTTTCGGAAACACAAAAAAAATCAAAAGTCCGCCAATGCCGAAAGTGGCCCCCAAAATAATGACGGGGTAAATCATCGCCGCTTTCACTTTTTTCTTGAGTGCGTAATTTTTCTTTAATTCTTCGTGAAGATAATTTAAATTATCCGCCAAGGTGCCGCTTGCTTCCCCTGTTCGGATAATATTGATGAAAAAATCTCCAAAAACCGAATGGTATTTTTCTAAACTAACTGAAAGAAATTGCCCGTTATCAACATCGACAATCAAACCACTGATGATTTTTTGAAACGTTTTTGATTTGGCTTGACGGCGAAGTAGCCACAAACTGTCGAGTAGCGGCATCCCCGAACGAATCATAATCGACAAATGCTTGGCGAAAAGCATCTTGTCGGAAACCGACAATCGCCACAAAATCTGCTGGAAAATTTGCCGGAAAAATTTCTTGAAATTACTCATGGATAATTCTCAAAACTTCCTCTATGGTAGTGATGCCGACCAAAGCTTTTTTAAAACCGTCTTCCAGCATCGCTGTCATTCCTTCTTTAATCGCCGCCTCCCGAATAACGCCGGAATTGGCCCGTTTCATAATCAATTCCCTAATCGGTTCGGTTACTTCCAAAACTTCATAGATGCCCACTCTACCTTCGTAACCGTCTTCGCATTCAACGCAACCCTTGCCTTCAAAAAAATCCCGATTGTTTTTCAACATTTCATGTTTTAATACCTCTGAAAGACTTTTGAACTCCGCGTCGCTTAAAACTTTTTTTATTTTGCACTTGGAACAGATTTTTCTGACCAAACGCTGGCCGATGGCGATATTAATCGTTGAGGCGATTAAAAACGGCTCGATGTTCATATCCAGCAAGCGCGGCAAAGTAGTGGCAGCGTCATTGGTATGAATAGTGGAGAGAAGAAGGTGGCCGGTTAAAGCCGCGTTGACAGCGATGCCGGCGGTTTCCTCGTCCCTAATTTCACCGACCATGATGACATTCGGGTCTTGTCTTAAAATGGAACGCAAACCATGGGCGAAGGTCAGCCCGGTTTGCGGATTCACCTGAATCTGTTCGATGCCTTTAATTGAATATTCAATCGGGTCTTCAATGGTAATGATGGAAATTTCCGGCGTGTTCAAATTTTTGATAATTGAATAAAGCGAGGTGGTTTTGCCCGAACCGGTCGGACCGGTCGCCAAAATCATGCCGTAAGGTTTTTTAATGGCATCTTTGATAACTTTTAAATCCCTTTCGGAATAACCCAGTTGATCTAGGGTCAGCTGTGTTCTCTCGGACAAAATTCTCAATACCGCGTTTTCGCCGTAATAAGTCGGCGCGATGGAAACTCTGACATCGACATAGCCGACGTTTTCGACCGGAATTTTGAAACGGCCGTCCTGCGCCGCCTGATGCTCATCGGTCCTGAGACCGGAAAGCACTTTGATTCTAGTAATGATTTCCGATTGAATTTCTTTCGGGAAAATAAAAGCGTCGTGAAGAACGCCGTCAATTCTCAGCCGGGCCCTGACTCGGTCTTCTTCCGGGTTAATATGAATATCCGAAGCTTGGCTGTTAAAAGCTTGGTTAATCAAGGCGTCAACCAAACGGATAATGGAAATTTCCCCGGGTTTGGCTTCAAGTTCTTTCTCAATGGCCTCATTTTTTTTTAAATGAATTTCATCGGACATAATAAAATTATTTTATCAAATTATTGCCAATTAAGCAAAAAAATATTACAATTTTTTAACATTTTGCGGGATCGGCTAATGGTAGGCCCCCTGACTCTGAATCAGGTAATCTTGGTTCGACTCCAAGTCCCGCAGCCAAACATAAACAAATCTATGCTTAAAATTATCGGCAATGACATAGTTCGCGAGGGAACGAAAATCGGCTGGATTTCCGGCAACGATATTTTTGACCAGGGCGGGAATAAAATCGGTTATTTCACCGGCGACGATATTTACGATCATCGCGGAACAAAAATCGGCTATCTTGAAAGCAACTATATAAAATATGGCGGCGGCTCAAGATCTATCAGTGTTAAAGAAAATCGCCGAAAAATAACCGGTGGCGCTTATTCCGATATTTGCCGCGCGGCAATAAGATTATTGCTGGGGATTTAACCCTTCCAAAAATTTTCTCAAATCTTCCGGCAAGTCAGTCTCCAAAGCGATTGGCGAACCGTTAGGCAAAATAAATTTCAGATAATAGGCGTGAAGAAAGTGCCGTTTTTCCGAAAATTCATTTTTGGCCCCATAAAGGGCATCGCCGGCAATCGGATGGCCGATGGAAGCCAGATGAACCCTGATTTGATGAGTGCGGCCGGTTTTCGGCTCAACTTCCAATAAAGCGAATTTGGCGCCGAAAGTTTTGATTATTTTATAATTTGTCTCTGCCAACCGTTCTGATTTTTTGCCGCTGGATTCTTTTTTGACCGCGATTTTCTTCAACCGATAATGTTTTGACGGCTTGATTGGATATTTAATCGTCCCTTTTTTATTTTTAGGGACGCCTTCAACTAGCGCCAGATATTTTTTCTCCACTTGTCGCTTTAAAAATTGTTCTTTAACGAATAAAAAAGATTTTTGATTTTTGGCGGCTATCAATAAACCGGAAGTGTTTTTATCCAAGCGATGAACAATGCCGGGCCGCAAATGATTTTCGCCGACATTGATAATTTCCGGATGGCGAAAAACCAATCCGTTAACAAGAGTATGGCGCAAATGTTTTAATGTCGGATGAACCAATAACCCGGCCTGCTTGTTGACGACCAGAATATCGTCATCTTCGTAAACAATATTAAGCGGCATTTCTTCAGGTTCAACTACAAACTTTTTTTTTTGCCCGGAAATCAGAGAAATCAATTTTTCTTTCGACACGGTTACGCGATCATTTTTCCTTAATTTAAATCCTGGTTTAGTGACAAAATTGCCGTTAACTTTGACAACGCCGCTTTGAACAGCTTTTTGCAATTGAGTGCGGGAAAATTCTTTTATCTCGGCGGCTAAAAATTTGTCCAAACGATTTGATTGTTCAACCATGAATTCCATTTGATTATTTTACAACAAAAAACCGGCAAGCCATAAGCCGGATTCTGTATTAAACGATAATTTATCTGGGCTCTTGATTGCTCGCGAGCTCTAGCGGCATTCTATTATTGCAAAACAATAATAGCTCAGCCTTGCGCCCAGTAAGGATTTAGCCGTTTCACTCCTGCTTTCTTATCCTTATGGCAGGATTAAGCCTTCTACGTTAGGATAGGGCTTCTCCGATTTTTTCAAACCGAAGCGTCTCTGTTCGCACCTCTCACATTGCTGCGGCGGGTCGTTAACCCGTACAATTGGTCCGACATAATATCGGACCGGGTGTCCGGACTTTCCTCCCTCCATCTGTTTTAACAGTGAAGAGCTATCGTCTGGCTTGCCGATTCTTTATATTATAACGCCGATAATAAATTTAGTCAAATAATCCGATTTTGCCGTCCAATTCTCTATTCACTAACCTGTCCGCTTCCATATTCTCTTCTCGCGGTAAGGCAACAAATTTCATTCCGCCAAAATCCTGCTTTAAATTCCAAATCTCAATAAAAAACGGCACAAGAGTTTTTTCTTTAATTTTATATTCGCCGTTTAATTGTTTTATCAAAAGTTCGCTGTCCGACCTTATTTCAACTTCCGATTTTTCCGCTTTCTCGCCGCCTATCAAATGTTTTATTTTTTTTAACGCGAAAATCGCGGCTTGATATTCCGCCTCATTATTTGTCGTCCTGCCCAAAAATTTTGAATATCCTTTTCTAAGCTGCGGTATATAAATACCGATAGCCGCCGGCCCGGGATTGCCGCGGCTTCCCCCGTCACAATATATAATTATTTTTTCTTTTTGTGCTGCCATGGGAATTTTATTTTGGCTTTGAAAGTAAAACCGGCGGCCGCTCGATGCCCGCCGCCGCCGAATTTTTTTGCCAATTCGGAAAGATTTATTTTGCCGTCATTTCTCAAAGAACCCTTAAAAACGCCGTTTTGATACGACCAAATCAAACCTATCACTTTTTTGTCTTCGGAAATACGATGGCCGATTTCCGATTCCAAAATCGGCGAATTAACCGCGAAAGCTTTATGGCCGTCAAAAATCACGCCTTCTCCGGCCGCAACGATTTTTGAAATGACTTTTCTCTGATATTTTAAAATCGCCTTCCCTTCATCAAAATATTTTTTTCTTTTTCCGGCATTTTCAAAATCATCCGCTATTTTATTCCATTTCCGAAAATCAAAATCACAAGTAGCCAGAGAGGCCATCAGTTCTTTTGTGCCGGAAATCTTGAATTTCCAAATGTCCACGTCTTCGATGTGGCGCAACAGCCGGGGTATTTTTTTCCCGGGATAAAAATACTTCCAGCTCAAAACCGATCCCGAATGGTTCAAGTCAAAAAGATGGCCGGTCGATATTTTAATTTCTTCCTTTCTGCCGATGTGATGGTCGATGACTATCAATTTTCTGCTTATGTTTAAAAGCTTTTTCATCACTTCCGCCTGGAAACACAAATCAACCAGATAAATTTCTTTATTTTCTAGCCCTCGCGGAGACATCATCTTGTATTGAATGGGAATATACTCGGCCTTATTGCCGAATTTTTTCCAAGCCGCCCAAGCTCCCCCGAAGCCGTCGGGACAATTTTTATGATAAAGAATGACGATGTTTTTCATATTTTATTTTAACGCCTCAATGCCCGGCAATCCTTTACCAGCTAAATATTCCAGCATCGCTCCCCCACCGGTGCTTAAAAAAACATTTGACCTTTGGCCCTTGACCTTTGACATTAAAAATGCGGTTTCGCCGCCGCCGACTATTGCGCGAGTCCCGCTTTTTGCAACCGCTTCAGCCACGGCCAGCGAACCTTTTGCAAATCTTTTGTCTTCAAAATAGCCAAGAGGGCCGTTCCAAATTACAATTTTCGCTTTTTTAATGATTTCTCCGTATTTTTTCGCGGTTTTAGGCCCGATGTCCAAAATTTTTCTGTCATGAATTGCCACATCAAGCGGCAAAATAATCTTCTTTGATTTCAGAATTCTTCGCGCCACGAAAATCATTTTTTCTTCATAAAGGGAATCGCCGACCGGCAATCCTTGAGCGGCGAATAAAGTGTTGGCAATGCCGCCACCGAGCAAAAAATAATCCGCTTTGTTCAAAAAATTATTTATCAAACCGATTTTATCTAAAACTTTGTTGCCTCCCAGAATCACAATCAGCGGTCTTTTGGGATTTTTAACGACTAAATCAAGATTTTTAATTTCATTTTCCAAAAGTAAACCTGCATAAGAAGGCAAAAATTTCGTGATGGCCGACACCGAAGCGTTTTCGCGATGGCTTACCGAAAAAGCGTCATTAACATAAAAATCGCCCAACGAAGCCAATTGTTTGGCTAATTTGGCGTCGTTTTTTTCCTCGCCCACCAAAAATCTCAGATTTTCCAGCAAGAAAACACTTAGCGGCGAAGAATTTTCAATTTTTTGCTTAATGTCGCGAAAATCAAAATTATTTATGAAATTTATTTTTTTTGCCGGATTTTCGCTTAAAAAACGCGCGAATGGTTTTAAACTGAATTCTTTTCGGTTTTTTTTGACCGGTCTCCCCCGATGGCTCAAAATTACAATTTTTGTTTTTTTATCAATTAAAAATTTTATCGTCGGCAAAATCGCTTTTAATCTCAAAGAGTTTTTCTCTTTGCCTTTTTCCACGTTAAAATCAACCCGAAGAAGGCAGGTTTTACCGGACAAATTTTTTTTATTTAAAGATTTAAGAAATTTCATTTTGCAAAATATCTCAAAATATCTATTGAACAATTCTTTTAATTAACGGATTAATGCGGGTAACAATTTCATAATTAACAGTATCGCTTAAATAAGCCAAATCATCGGCGGAAATTTCCAATTGGTCGCTTTTTCCTATTAAAACCGCCTCGTCTCCGATTTTTGCGTTTTTAATATCCGTAATGTCAACACTGATCATATCCATTGAAACCCTGCCAAGAACTTTTGCTTCCTTGCCCTTAATCAAAACTTTGCCAATACTTGAAAGCGACCTTGGAAATCCGTGCCAATAACCAATCGGCAAAATCGCCATCTTTGAAGAACGATTTATGCTCTCCGTCAAATCATAACCGATTTTGCTTCCTTTGGGCAGGTTTTTAATCTGGCCAATAATAGTTTTCCAAGACAAAATTAGTTTTAGTTTAATTTTATTTTTAAACGCTTTTTTTGTTTCCTTTGACGGCCAATATCCGTAAAACCCGATTCCAATTCTTACCATATCAAAATGACTTTGAAAAAAATTAATCGTCCCGGATGTTGCCGCCGCATGCTTTATGATTTTTTTAAATCCGGCTGATTCCAAAAGATTGATTGCTTTTTTAAATTCTTCAATTTGACGCATTGTCTCGGCCGGAAACGCCGGATTCTTAGCCGAAGAAAAATGAGTATAAACTCCTTCCAGCGCGATATTCGGCCGCGATTTTAAAATTTTTATGACTGCCGGAATTTCTGAAACAAAAAATCCTTGGCGATACATTCCTGTGTCAACTTTTAAATGAATTTTAATTTCTTTATTATTATTGATAATTTTTATTTTTTTCAAAGTTGCAAAATCGGCAACAGTTAAAGAAATATTATTTTTAACGGCTTCGTTAATTTTATCGAGTAAAGTGTATCCTAAAACTAAAATCGGTTTTTTTATACCGTTTTTCCTCAAATTTTCCGCTTCAACGATAGAATCAACACCAAACCAATCAATCCCTAATTTTTCAACTGAGCGGGAAAAATCAATCAAACCATGTCCGTAAGCGTTTGATTTGACAACTGCCATTAAAAGACGCTTCCGACCGATTAAATTTCTAAATATTTTATAATTATTTTTTAAAGCCCGCTGATTAATTTCAATCCAAGTTCTTAATCCTAAATTGTGAAATGCGCTTTTAATAGATTTTTTCATAATATGAACAAACTTGTCGGTCAAAAATCCGAAAGTCAAATTTTGGAGCGGAATACCGGAATCGAACCGGCGCCTGTTGCTTGGGAAGCAACCGTACTGCCATTGTACTAATCCCGCATTATTATTTATTTAATGGCGTCTAAAATTCATTTTGGAAACATCGCGGAAAATCTTAGGAAATTAAAGAGTTTTAAGAAGAAAAATAGCAACTGTGAGCGAAGCGAGCTGGGCGCGGACATTTTTCTGAATCAAAACGATTATAATTTTCAAGATTTGGAGCGCGTTGGAGAAATGAATTTTAGACGCTATCCACTATTTTATTATAACTTCTTTCCCGTTCCACTCAAAGTCCGGCAGAAAAATCATCACCCGCGCTTTTGATTTTATTTCTTCCAGTTTTTTCCCAAAATCTCCGTTTCCGCCGGAATACAAAAACAACCGGCTTTCCAGAATCTCCTTTTTCGCTTGCGGCGCCAAAACCCGTTCCTTAAAATCGCTAAATGAAAAACCGTACAGGGTTTCGGCCGCTTTTTGGATTTCTTCGTCCTTGATAATTTCTCCTATTTTTCTATCAACTAGTCCGCCAAGCTCATCCGAACTCAAATCTTTTTTCAATTCTTCGTCTATCAAAACGTTTTCAATAAAGTTTTCCAAAAGCGCCCGCTTGATTTCTTTTCCCGTCTCATCGGCTTCCAAAACCTTGGAGTCTCCCCCAGAAAGCTCCAGCGCGTTTTTATAATAAGTCAAAGCCGCCGAATAATCTTTATTAAAATCTTTGGCGCTGATTATTTTCCAATCAATCAGAGCGATCGGATAAAGCCGGAATAAAATAATCCAAACGCAAAAAACAAAGATAGTAAATATGGATGCCGCGATAAAAAGCCAGAATTTATTCATGGATTATTTTTTTGAAAACTTCCGCCGGTATTCTGACTTTCGCCAAGCTTAACAATTTTTTCTTCCCCTTTTTCTGTTTTTTCCATAATTTCATTTTTCTCGTCCGGTCGCCGCCATAAAGATAGCCTGTCACGTCTTTTTTCAAAGCCGGTATGGTTTCCCGGGCGATAATCCGGCCGCCGGCCATCGCCTGAATAGCCTGATTAAATTGCTGATGCGGCAAAATTTCTTTCAATTTTTCAACCATTTTTCTGGCTTCCCTTTCAATTTTCCCGGCAAAAATGACTCTTGTAAATCCCGCAACCGGTGAATTAGCGACCAAAATTTCCATTTTTTTGAGGTCAGCCTTTTCATATCCTGAAAATTCGTAACTGAAAGAAGCGAATCCTTCGGAAACCGACTTCAAGCGGTCGTCGAACCCGGAAATTAATTCAGCGAGCGGCATTTCCGCCGACACAAAAACCCTTTCGCCCAAGTTTTTCGTTTCCATGCTTTTCATTCGGAAATTTTCTTTTAATTGCAAAATGTTTCCGATATATTTGATTGGCGTAATAATTTCAACGCTTATCATCGGCTCCCAAATTTCCTTCAAATCGTCCGGCAAATCAGCAGGGTTTTCGATTGTCTTCCCCTCTTTCTCAAGTTTATAAGCCACCGACGGAAAAGTATTGACGGTTTTTATGTTAAATTCTTTTTCCAGCCTCTCGGCCGTGATTTCAAAATGAAGCTTGCCCAAAAAACCCATCTTGAATCCTCTCCCCAAAATTTCGTTGAAATCCGCCTCAAAATTCAAAGCCGAATCATTAAGTTTCAGCCTTTGAATCGATTTTTTCAAATTTTCGTAATCATCGGCGTCATCAGGATAAAAAGACACGAAAACCACCGGCTTCGGTTCTTGATATCCCTCTAAAACAAATGATTTGCTGATTACACTTTGCGATTTGCCGTTAATAACGGTATCTCCGATTTTAATTTTTTCCGGTTCTTTCAGCCCAGTGACGATATAACCGATTTCGCCAGCTGACAATTTTTCCGTTGGTTTTAATTTTGGAGAAAAACATCCCATTTCCTTGATTTTAAATTTCTCGCTTGCGGTAATTAAATTAACTTCGTCGCCATTTTCGAATTCTCCGTTGAAAATCCTAATTGAAGCAATAATGCCCTTATGGTCATCGTAGAAAGAATCAAAAATAAGAGCACGCGCCGATGGCGCCGTTTGTTCTCTCGGCGACGGCACATATTGTATAACCGCCCCCAACAATTCTTTGACGCCTTCGCCGGTTTTGCCGGAAATTCTGTGAATTTCTTCCGGTTGACAGCCAATTAAATCCGCCAATTCTTTCACCGCTCCTTCGGCTTCCGCAAGGTTTTTGATTAAATCAATTTTATTGACCGCACCGATTATTTTCAGGCCTTGTTTTTTCGCCGCGTGAAATTTCGCCAGCGTTTGCGCCTGAATCCCCTGGGTGGCGTCAACCAGCAAAATCGCGCCCTCAACCGCTGCCAGAGCTCGGGATACTTCGTAAGAAAAATCCGAATGGCCCGGAGTGTCAATTAAATTCAGAATAAAATTATTATAATGCATCCTCACCGGCGCCATTTTTATGGTTATTCCCCTTTCTCTTTCCGATTCCAAAGAATCCAAAAACTGCGGCTTCATCTGCCGGCTTTCGACTGTTCCCGTCATCTCCAGCAATCTGTCCGCCAAAGTCGATTTACCGTGATCAATGTGAGATATAATAACAAAATTCCTGATATTATTCATAAAATGATTATTTCAGTATATACTATATAAAAATAGTATGAAAACAGCGCTGGCAATTATTCTAATAATTATTTTATTGGCAGTTTTTATCCAGTTTTACTTTATTTTCAAAGAACGCAACCAATTGAAAGAAAAATTCCGAATACTTGTCGCTAAAGCCCAAACATTGAAGGAAGAAAATGAAAAAATCAAATCGGATATAGAGTATTTTTCCAAACCAGAAAATCTGGAAAAAGAACTGCGAAAAAATTTCAATTATAAAAAACCGGGGGAGAAAATGATAATCGTGGTGCCGTAAAAACAACTCTGCGCCCTATGACGCTTTTTGATTTTGTTTCTATGTCCGTAAAAATTATATTTCTTTAACTTCCACTAATTTTTGTTCGAGAATAATATCTGATTCGCCAAAAAGAAATTTTCCCTTAAACTTCTTCCCCTCCAATAATAGGGGTATCCAGCGTATGTCGTCTGGCCACATTTCCGCAAATGGAATTTTATCAACATGAAACCATTGCGGTTTCATTTCCTCACTTTCCTTTGGCTCTCCTAAAAAGTTGTCCGACTTGAAGATGTGAACTTGCAGGATTTCGGAGTTGCCTTTGAATTCAAAATCTATGATTCCAATTTTATTCGGACGTTCAACTTCAATTCCTGCTTCTTCTTGGAGTTCCCTTTTCAACGCATCTTCGATGGTTTCTCCTTCTTGTACCTTTCCCCCAAATCCATTCCATCGTCCTGCTCCGAATCCTCTCTTTTTCATTCCAAGCAAAACTTTTGGATGTTGATGAATTATACAAAGTGTTAAATTTTTCTTCATGTTTTTATATTATATCGCGTCCTACACCCCATGACACTTTTTGAATTTTTTCTTCGAGCCGCAAGGACAGGGGTCATTGCGACCTACATTTTTAAAAACGGGTTCGCGTTGAGTTGGTTGGCGCTGATTTATTTTTATATTTTGCGCCGTTTCCAATTTCTCTTTATTTTCTTTCAGCCAATTTTCGAAATTAACCAACAATTGCTGATAGAGCAAGCGCCCTTCGCGACGGTATTCCGCCAAAGGGTCGCGCTGACTGTAAGCCCGCAGCCGCACCGCTTCTCTCATCGCTTCCATATTTTCCAAATGATTCATCCAAAGTGCGTCAAGCATTCCCAAAATCTGCGGATTGGCTCCTTTTTCCAAAAATTCCCGGCGTTTCTTGTAAATCGCCAATCTTTGTCTGTTCATCACGTCGTCATATTCAAGTAAATGCTCCCGGGCATCGAAATTAACGCCTTCGACTTTTTTCTGGGCTTCATTGATAACCTTGGAAACCAAGCGCGATTCAATCGGCTGGTCTTCCGGCAAATTCAATTTTTCCATTAAGTTTTTTATTCTTCCTCCGCCGAAAATACGCAATAAATCGTCTTCTAATGAAAGAAAAAACTGTGATTCTCCCTGGTCTCCCTGCCGGCCGCTACGGCCCCGCAACTGATTGTCTATTCTTCTCGCTTCGTGGCGTTCGGTGCCGATAACAAACAAACCTCCGGCTTCACGGACTTTTCTTGCTTCGTCGGGCGTCGACGGATTGCCGCCAAGAATTATATCCACTCCCCGGCCGGCCATATTGGTAGCTACCGTCACTGCTCCAGATTTTCCGGCCTGGGCGATAATCGCGCCTTCTCTTTCGTGATTTTTGGCGTTCAGCGTTTCATGAGGAACGCCCGCCTGCTTCAATAAATCAGAAATGATTTCATTGTGCTGAATCGAAGCTGTGCCGATTAAAACTGGCTGACCGGCCAAACGCCGCTTTTTTATTTCTCCAATCGCCGCCCGATATTTGGCTTCAAAATTTTTATAAATGGCGTCCGGCTTGTCTCGGCGAACCATTGGTTTATTGGTCGGAATGCTGACGACTTCCAGATTATAAACCTTGTGGAATTCCTCGGCCGAAGTCTGGGCCGTACCGGTCATCCCGGCTAATTTCTGATACATCCGGAAATAATTTTGGATGGTGATTGAAGCGAAGGTTTTGGATTCCTGCTTAACCTCAACGCTTTCTTTAGCCTCGATGGCTTGATGAAGGCCGCCAGAATAACGGCGGCCGTACATTTTTCTGCCGGTAAATTCATCCACAATGATTATTTCATTGTTCTCTATTATATAATTTTTATCTCTCTTAAATAGGGTTTGCGCCTTCAGCGATTCTTCCAAATAATGGATCAGCCGCAAATTTTCCTGACCGTAAAGGTCTTTGACGTTGAGCGCTTTTTCAACTTTATTGATGCCCTCATCAATAATAGAAACGGTTTTCAATTTTTCATCAACCAAATAATCTTCGTCTTTTTTTAAATTACGAACGATTCGGGCGAAAATTTTGTAATAATCCGACGATTGGGCGTCAGGCGCGGCGATAATCAAAGGCGTTCGCGCCTCATCAATCAAAATACTGTCAACTTCGTCTATAATCGCGTAATAAAACTCTTTTCTTTGAGCCCGAGAATTTACATCGTAAACTAAATTGTCCCGCAAATAATCGAAGCCGAATTCGTGATTGGTGCCGTAGAGAATATCAGCTTGATACGCCTCGCGGCGGGAAACCGGACGAAGAAAATCCTGAAAAATCTTAAAACTTCCTAAAATATCTCTTTCTTTGTCTTCTGACTTGGATTCGGCTTTATAATTCGGGTCGTATAAAAACGCCTGTTCATGGGTTAAACAGCCGACGCTTAAACCCAAAGCAAAGTAAATCTGACCCATCCAAATTGCGTCGCGGCGCGCCAAATAATCATTGACGGTGATGACGTGGACTCCTTTCCCGCTTAAAGCATTGAGATAAGCCGGAGCCGTGGCCGCCAAAGTTTTTCCTTCACCAGTCGACATTTCGACGATTTTCCCGTAATGCAAAGCAATGCCGCCCATCAACTGAACGTCAAAGTGCCGCTGATTCAAAACTCGTTTAGCCGCCTCTCTCATTAAAGCAAAAGCCTCGACAAGAAAATCATCGAGGTTGTTTTTTCCCGCCGCCGCTTGTTTCAACTTGCCGCTTCTGTTTTTTAATTCCTCATCCGTCAATTTTCCCAGTTCCGGCTCAAATAAATTTATTTTTTTAATAAGCGGCGTAAAATCGTGTCTGCCGAAAATTTTTCTGAATAATTTGAACATCACTTGCCGCGGAGTTTTCTGACTTTTTTTCTTGTCGTTTCCATCGAAGTTGACGCTTCTTTATATTTTTTGATTTCCTGCTGCATCTTATCTCTCGCTTTATCAATCGCTATCCGAATATCCCAGTCCGAATGCTCGGCCCTTAAAATTTTCCTCGGCAGGTGAAGATTGATTTCCGCATAAAAAATGTTGCCGTGGCGGTGATGCTTGGTGGTTCGGGCAATTTCCACTTCGGTTTTTATTTCGCTTTTGGTTTCAAACTTTTTTATAAAACGGCCGAGTGGATCTATTTTTGCTTCAATATAATCGCTGATTGCCGGAGTTAAATCTAAATTAGTGGCTTTAACAATGATTTGCATAATAATTAAATTATTTTAAAACAATAAAGCCGTCTTTTCAAGGGACGGCTTTATTTTTTGAAAAAGGCCTATCTTCTTCTCTTTTTTGCCTTTTTCGCTGTCTTTTTTTTCGCTTTTTTCTTTGCTGCCATTGGTATTATTCGCCCAATTGATGAGATTTGGCGAAATTTATTTTACCAGCGGGCGAATTTGCCGACCACACAACTTCGCGTAGCTGACTTAAAACAAAAATTTTCAAATTCTTCTTTCCTTAATATAATTATGAATGTTTAAAGCTCTCTAATCAATATCGGGGCTGTGGATAACTTTTCAAGTATTCTATTTCTTCCTCAAGCTCAACGCCGAATTTTTTCTTGATTTCATTTTTGACAAGTTTGATAAGATTTTTTACATCTTCCGAAGTCGCTTCCAAAACATTGACGATAAAATTGGGATGTTTGGGAGAAATCATCGCGCCGCCCGATGAAACGCCCCTTAATCCGGCCTCGGCGATAAAATAGGCGGCCGGCACGACTTCAAATGGGTCTTTTTTTATCGGCATATTTTCAATATTTGTTTTTATCGACTCCCGCGGCACATTTTTAAAGGTGCTTCCCAAACTCGGATATTCCAGCGGATGATTAACTAAACGATAATTGATATTTTTATTCATTTCTTCTTCTATTTTATTTTGATTGCCTTTTTCCAATTTTAAAGTCGCCTCGAAAATAATTTCTTTTCCGGGTGTTCTCTTAAAGATGCTGGAACGATAATCAAACAAACTTTCCAAACCGCTTCTTTTGATAATCTTTGAATTCGTTTGGGAAATATCCAAGCTGACGACACTCTCTATAACATTCTTCATTTCCCCGCCAAAAGCTCCGGCATTCCCTCTGACGGCTCCGCCCAGAGTGCCGGGGATGCCGGCCGCCCATTCCAAGCCGGACAATTTTTTATCTAAAACGAAATTTAACAATTCACTCATCGGCGCGCCGGCTCCAACTCTTACCGAATTCCCGTCACTTTCAATGAGCCGAAAATTCGGCCTTATTACCAATCCTTCAAAACCGCTGTCGTCAAATAACACATTAGTGGTTCCGCCGATAACAACAATTGGAATATTAAGAGCTCGCGCTTTTTCAACCGCTTTCGACAAATCTTCGAGATTTTTTGCCTCAAAAAAATATCGGGCTTGACCGCCGATTTTATAGTGGCTGATTTGTTTTAATGGGATATTTTGTTCAAACATCAAAATAGTTTCGGGGCGCAGATGGTGACCTCCAATTTTTTGATTTTGTGAGTGCTCTCTCTGCGCCCGTATAAATTATACGAAAAGAAAAAAATATAGGCAATAAAAAACTCTCCCGCCACGAAGGGCGGGAGAGAAAATTGGACAAATTTTCCTCAGTCGATATCATCGCTGGGGAAATTACACTCACATCAAAAAGTATATTACGCTAAAATCAAAAAGTCAAGAGCCAATTACTTTCTAAAGACTAAAAATTTATAGCCGACAAAATTCCAGATTAAAGAAATTATTGTTGCCGCTAAAGCTCCAATATTCCCCCAACGTTCTATTGAAATATTCCCTATCGGCCCGATAATATTTACAATTAGAGAAGCCAAGCTGACATTAATTCCAAAACCAATTAAACTAACTGCGAAAAATTGGCCGAATTCTTTAACATTGGACTCTCCGCCGGCTTTAAAAGTCCAATGTTTATTCCAAAAATAAGCGTTGATATTGGCGACAATAAAAGAAATTGATTTATATAAAGAATAATGCCACCCGGCGGCAAAACCGGTAAAAAATATCAGGCTGTTCAATATCCCCAAATCCAAAAGCGTGCTTAACGCCCCGGCTGCTCCGAATTTTGCGAACTGAAGCGCAATCGGAATTTTTCTGCTGATTAAGAATGCCATCCATAAGGCGATATTGGCAAAAACGATAAAAACCAAAACAAATATGGCGACGTTTAAAATATTTAGTTCAAAAAGAGTTAATTTGACATTCTTCATAATCGGCAAAAGCAGCAAAGCAAAAAATAAACCGATTATTGAAACTAAAATGTAATCTTTTTTTGTCGCCAAAGGCATATTAGAAAAAACTTAATGAAACTATCGTCATTAAAATAACCATTACTATAAGTATTTTAGCGATAAGACTACCGTATTTCATAAGTTACGCTTACTTGAACCGTTATTTCCTGGGTGCCGGGCTGAATTGATGGGGCAATTGTCGCCTGTCCCATTCCTCCTTTGCCAAGAGTTTCATAATAAGGAGTCGGCGTCCCGTCCCGATATTCGGAAAAATTAATCGCTTTGCCGAGACGAACGCCGGTTTTCTTAGCCATTTCCTCGGCTTTGATTTTTACTTTGTCAAAAGCCTGATTTCTCGCTTCACTTAAATATTTTTCCGGTTCGTCGATTTCAAAAGAAATGGAACCAATTTGATTAATTCCCAAGTCCGGCAAACCGGCCAGAATTTTCCCGGTTTTACCCATGTCGCGGATTTTAACCAAAATCGTCTGCGTCAATTCATAGCCGGAAATATACGAACGCCGGGTTTTTTCGTCATATTCATAGCGGGGATTCAAATTATATTGAACTGTCTTAATATCTTTAGCGTCTATCTCCTGCGATTTCACAAAATCAACCGCTGAATTCATTTTTTTATTATTTTCCTGCGCTACTTTTTCCGGATTCTTCCCCTCGGAAACAACGGAAAAAGAGATTTTGGCTATATCCGGTTCAATTGTAATTTTGCCTTCGGCGGAAACAGAGATTGTTTTCGCCGGCATTAAAGAATCGGCGAATTTTTTCGCCGGCCCGAACAACAAAGAATAGACGATAATTAACGCCAAAAAACCGAGAAAAGCGGCAATAGCGGCGTTTTTGATTTTTTGATTATCGGTTGGCATTGATTTAATTATAAACGAAGATTGGTTTTTGGCAAATGCCTTTTATAGTCTGCCGTCTTTGATTTTATTCCTGATTTTTTCGACAAAAGAGTTGAAAAAATAAAGATTATGGAAGGTTAGCATCTTCATCGCGGTGATTTCTTTGGCGCGGAATAAATGAGAAATGTAATTTCGCCGATAATTCCGGCAAACTGAACAGTCGCAATTTTTATCAAGCAGCTTTTTGTCTTTCAAAAAAATCGATTTTCCCAAATTCAATTCGCCGGCGGAAGTAAAAGCAATTCCCCGGCGGCCATAATGAGTCGGGACCGTGCAATCGAACAAATCAACGCCACTTCTGACAATGTTTTCAACGTCTTCGAGATAGCCGATTCCCAAAAGATGGCGGGGCTTGTTTTCCGGTAATTCTTTATTTATCCAATTTAACATTTTCGCCATCGTTTTTTTGTCATAACCGAATTCGCCGCCGATTCCGAAGCCGTCGAAAGGGAGCGAACCGATAAATTTCGCGCTTTCAATTCTTAAATCTTTATATTTTCCTCCCTGAACAATACCGAAAAGCGCTTGTTTGGTTTTTTTTGATTTTAAGCAAATTTTCGCCCAGCGATGAGTCAAAGCCAGCGATTTTTTCAGATATTGATAATCAGCCAGGGGCGGCGGGCATTCGTCGAAAGCGAAAATGATGTCCGCTCCCAAATCTTCCTGAATTTTTATCGACTCCTTCGGCCCCAAAAACAATTCCTTGCCGTCCAACGGCGAACGAAAATAAACTCCTTCTGGAACGATTTTGACAAATCTCGGACGGGTATCGAGCTTAATTTTTTCTTTCGCGGAAAATTTTAAAATTTTTGACATTCCAAAATCCGCGCCGAATCCGAGACTGAAAACCTGAAATCCGCCGGAATCGGTCATCAACGGCTTTTGCCAGTTCATAAATCGGTGAAGTCCGCCTCCGGCTTTAACGATTTTCTCACCCGGCTTCAAATGCAGGTGATAAGTATTGGCTATTAGAATTTGGGATTTAGTCAATAAAACCTCTTCGCTGGTTAAAGTTTTGACCGCCGCTTGCGTGGCTACCGGCACTAAAGACGGCGTTTCCACTTCGCCGTGAGAAGTTTTTAACGCTCCCAACCGCGCCAAACTTCTTTTTGATTTTTTTAAGATTTTAAACTCCAACAATTTTTTTAATTTCCGCCGATTTTAAGCTGGCTTGGCCCACCAAAAAGCCGTCAATTTCCCTATATTTAATAAAGTTAGAAATATTTTTGCCGCTGATTGAACCGCCGTACAATAATTTTAAATTTTGAATTTTAAATTTAGAATTTAGAATACGCCGTATAAAACTCATTATCTCTACCGCGTCCCGCGGCGTATCCGCTTGGCCCGCGCCGATAGCCCAGATTGGCTCGTAAGCCACAATAACATTTGACATCTGACCCTTGACAATTGACAATCCCCTTAAGTCTTTTTCTAATTGTTTTTTTATGAAATTTTCAATGGCTTTTTTGCCTTTTTTGCGAATAGCAAGCGGTTCGCCGACGCATAAAATTACTTTCAATCCGGCTTTCAGCGCCGCCAAAACTTTTTTGTTTATCATTTCATCGGTTTCGCCGAGAAATTTCCGCCGCTCCGAATGACCGATAATTACATATTTAACTTTCAAATGTTTTTCCTGATGCCAGGAAATTTCTCCGGTATACGGGCCGACATCTTTCCAGAACGCGTCCTGACCGCCGAGCTTTGCTTTTTTAATGACTTTTCCGACGTCTTCCAGGAAAGTGAAAGGCGGCGCAATAACGACTTTTGGCGCGTTTTTATCGGAAATGGCCTCTTCAACCGCTCGCGCCAGCTTAATTGCCGCGGCCGCGCTATGCGGATTGCTTTTCCAATTAAACACAATCAGTTTTCTCATAATTTTATAAGCCGCTTTTTAAGATATCCCCGACCCCACCAGATAATCGCCGCCAAAATCAAAATAAGAATCAAATAATCGAATTTCCTGAAATAAACGTGCAAAACCTGCCAATTTTTGCCGAAAACAAAACCTAAATACGTTAGAAAAAGCGACCATATAAATGAACCAAAAAAAGTCAGGATGGAAAAACGCCACAGCGACTTGAATTTCAAAATACCCAAAGGGAAAGAGATGAAGGTGCGGACCACGGGCAATATTCGGGAAATAAATACCGCCCAGTCGCCGAAACGATCGAGCCAGATTTTTGCCCGTTCGGTTTCTCCGAAAATTTTATGATTGTTCCATTTTAAGATATCCTTGCGTACTAGATAACCGAGCCAATATGAAAAAAGCGAGCCGCTTAAATTGCCGATTGCCCCTAAAAAAACAATCAGCCAAAAATTCAAAGTTCCGCCGCTGGCCAGAAAACCGGCGAATGGCATAATGATTTCGGAGGGAATGGGGATATTGGCGGACTCCAGAGCCATCAATATAAATACGCCGAAATAACCGGCGCTTTCTATGATTGATAAAATATATTTCGAAACAATTTCCAAAACGAAAGAAATCATCTTTTTAATATCTTAGCGGCTTCATCCGGGTCAACTGCCGTAATTTCAATTCCCGTGCCAAGTTCAAAGCCGGCAGAAACGCTGATTTTCGGCAGGATTTCAATATGCCAATGATAATGCCGGCGCGTTTTTTTATTTTTAAGCGGTGAAGTGTGAATGAAAAAATTATAATCGGGGTCTTTCAATTTCCGCTCAATTTTTATTAAAGCGTTTTGCAGGGCGTCAACGACAAACTCCATATCTTTGACGGAAGTATCTTCAAAATAAGATAAATGTTTTTTGGGAAAAACCCTTAACTCAAACGGCTCTTGGGAAACAAACGGAGCGAAAACGATGGCTCCTTTATTTTCATAAATAAGCCGTTTTTTTTCTTTTTTTTCCCAATCAATCATCGCGCAATGAACGCATTTTTTATTCTTTCCGAAATAGATTTCGGACCCGTCAAGCGAATGCTGAATGCTTGGCGGAATAATCGGCAAAGCGATAATCTGATAATGTGGATGATAAATGCTCGCGCCGGCTTTTGACCCCCAATTATGAAAAATGGAAACATAAGCCAAGCATTTATCCTTGGAAAGCGAATCGTAGCGGCTCTGAAACGCTTCGAAAATCAATCTGGCAGAATTAACGCTTAGGTGCGGAAAATTTTCGTGATGAGCGCGACTGATAACCAAATCATGATGACCAATCGCTTCAGCCAATAGATAGGGACCTTTTTTGAAAATCTCGGCGCAGATTTTTCTGTGAATAAAAGCCGGATATTTATTGGCGATAATTTGAACCTGCCAATTTTTTTTCGACGGATAGATCAGGACGGGCTCTCCGTGTCCGCTTTTCTGAAAATTTTCAAAAGGGCAATTTTTTTTTGGCGCTTTGATTCTTTTTTCTTTTTTCAATATTTGTTCCGGTCTTTTGGCGCGAGCCGGAGCAATCACAATCCAGTCGCCGGAAACGGGGTCTTGACGGAGTTCGGAATTCATAAAGTTTATAATTTTTGGGTTATTCTATTTTCAGAATACCACCTTAAAACATCTTTTGCCACCGGTACGGCGTTAAGGCTGCCCTCTTTGGCGTTTTCGATTAAAACCAAAATAGCTATCTGCGGTTCTTCTGTTGGCGCATAGCCGACAAAAAAGGCGTTGATTTTGGCATTGCCTTCGGTCTGAGCCGTGCCGGTTTTAGCCGCTATTTTAAGCGACAAATCAGCCAGCAAATGGGCGGTGCCGTAAGGTTTTTCAACCGCGTCAACCATCCCTCTTTGAACTTCTTTAATGTATTCCGACAAATCGGAATAATCTTTAATGATTTGCGGTTCTCTTTTTTTGACAAAAGGGCGATAAAATTTCCCGTTATTGGCAATCGCGGCGATATAATTCAAAAGTTCAATCGGCGTAATTATCAAATCTCCCTGGCCGATGCTGACATTGTAAGTATCTCCCAGACGCCACCCTTTTTTTCCTTCTGAATCGGGCAAAATTCCGGCGGCTTCATAAGACAAATCTATGCCGGTTTTTTCTCCCAAGCCGAATTTTTGCCAATATTCTTTTAGTTTTTCGATGCCCAAGCCGCCGCCCTTTAAGTCGCCTGTTAAAATGCCGGATTCATTTTCTGGCAATCCTCCTCCAAGCGCGTAAAAATAAATATTGCTTGAACGAGCGATGGCGGAACGCAAATCAACCCAGCCGTGCGGCTTCCAATCGACAAAACGCGACGGCTTATCGGGAAAATAAGGATTGGGAATTTCAATATAACCCCGAGAAAATATTTGAGTTTTGGGATTAATCACTCCTTCTTTTAGAGCCGCCAAAGCCACTAATGGTTTGATGGTGGAACCCGGAGAGTAAAGACCGGAAATTGTCCTATTAAACAACGGCTTGTTGCGGTCGCTTAAAACATCTTGAGAGATTTTATTGCTGTCAAAACTCGGCAAACTGACAAGCGAAAGAATTTCTCCGGTTTTTGGATTCATCGCGATGCCCGCGCCGGATTGACTGCCTACATTGTTTAACCCCTCTCGCAAACGATTATAAAAATATGATTGAAATTCTCCATCAATCGTTGTTTCTAATTTTTCGCCGGATTTGGGCGCGCTCAAAAATTTATTTTCCAAAGTTTCTCCCCTGGCGTTGCGATAATAAATAATTCGGCCGTCTTCGCCTCTCAGTTGCTCATCATAAAAATTCTCCAAACCGCTTTTACCGACAATATCATTGATTGAAAAAGAAGAATTGCCCCTTAAATCTTCTTTACTGACCGGACCGACAAACCCGAGAAGATGGGAAAAATCTTTCGATTCGAAATATTCTCTTTTGAAATTTTTCTCGACTTGAACCGCTTTTAAGTTTAATTCTTTAAATTTAGTTGCTTCGTTTTCCGTCAATTGCGGCGATAAAATCACCGAATTCTGCTTTTCCAAATCAACGGAAGAAATCAATCCTTCTATGTCGCTTTTCTGAATTTTCAGAATATCGCCGAGCGCTTCAAATATTTTAAGACGTTCTTTCGGTTTGAATAATTCCGTCAACCGCAAACTTAAGCGATAGACCGGCTCATTTTTAACCAGGGGCTCGCCGAAGCGATCGTAAATTATCCCCCTTTCAGCCGGTAAAGAAATAATCTCGGCCGCGTTAAGAAGAGCGCGGTTTTGATAAAATTTACCGGCCCAAACGCTCAAAAAAAACAGTCTGACGACAACAACGGCGATAATAACGGCGACAAAGACGCCGATTAGCTTAAACGTTTTCTTGGAAAGGGGCATTTCCAGCAAATCCAAACCTTCGGCCAAATCGTCAAGCACCGCTTCCTCTAAAAAAAAGTCCGCCATATTACGCCAAGGGGCTTACCGGAGTATTGAAAAACTGGAGATGAGTCGGGATATTTTCCGCGGCAATGCCCGCGCCTCGAACCACGCAAGTTAAAGGGTCGTCAATAATTTTTGTCTTAACGCCAAGCTCTTTTTCAATTAATTGGTCTATGCCCTTAAGCAAACTGCCGCCGCCGCAAAGATGGATGCCCTGTTCCAAAATATCGCCAGCCAGCTCGGGCGGCGCGATTTCAATCGTTTCTTTAACGGCTTCGACAATCGAACGCAGGGACCGGCTGATAGCGGTCCGAATTTGATAACTTTTTACCGTCGCTTCTTTGGGAAGACCGCTGGAAACATCGCGGCCGCGGATAATCATTTCCAGTTTTTCGTCCAAAGGAACAGCCGCGCCTATGGCGATTTTCAGTTCTTCGGCTGTCGGTTCGCCAATCAACAGTTTGAATTCATCGCGCACAAACTTGATTATATCGTCATTTAATTTATCGCCGGCGGTCTTCAAACTTCTTGAAGTAACCGTGCCGTTCATTGAAATAATGGCGATGTCCGTGGTGCCGCCGCCGATATCCACAAGCATATTGGACACCGGCTCGCCAATCGGCAATCTTGCTCCCAAAGCCGCCGCAATCGGCTCCTCTATCAAATAAACTTTGTTCGCGCCGGCCAAAATTACGGCGTCTTCCACCGACTTTCTTTCCACTTCGGTCAAATTCGGCGGAATGCCGATAACCACCCGATGATAATTAAAAAACCAGTTGCCGCCGATTTTTTTTAAATAATGCCTGAGCAATTCCTGAGTCATTTCAAAATCGGAAATTACGCCGTTGATAAGGGGCCTGACGATTGAAATATGCGCCGGGACGCGGCCAAGCATTTTTTTCGCTTCTTCGCCAATCGCCAAAACTTGATTGGTTTTATTGTTAACAGCCGCGATTGTCGGTTCATTGATAACAATCCCCCGTCCCTTAACGTAAACCAAAGAATTGGCGGTGCCTAAATCAATGCCGATGTCCTGGGTGAAATAATCAAATAAATTCATCGCAATAATTTTAATAATTCTTTTTCGCTGATTAATTTTGCCCTTTCTTCGTTTCTCTTTTTTATTTCAATTTTATCTCCGGTTTTTTCGCTGATGACCAGCCGATAAGGGATGCCTATTAAATCCGCGTCACTGAATTTTTCACCGGCAGAAACTTCACGGTCATCGTATAATACTTCAATTCCGGCCTTCTGTAAATTATCATAAATCTTATCCGCAAATCTTTTGACATTTGACGCCTGACATCTGACGCTTAACAAATGCGCTTGAAACGGAGCGACCGACTCCGGCCAAATTATGCCTTTTTCGTCGTGAAAAATCTCGACAATCGTTCCTATTAACCGATTCAGTCCGATGCCGTAACAACCCATTATCACTTCTTGTTCTTTGCCTTTTTCGTCTTTATATCTTAAATCAAAAGGCTGGGAAAATTTTGTCTTCAGTTTGAAAATATTGCCGACTTCAACGGCTTTTTCTTCCCTTAAACTTTTATTGCCGCACAAAGGACAAACTTTTTGCTCTTTAATAATTTCTTTATTGACGGCGATTTTACATTCATCGCAGACATAAACAGTATCTTCGCCGGCCGACGTAAGTGTTTGAAACTCATGGGAATATTTTGAAAAACTGCCGCCGGAGGCAAAAGTCAAATAAGTTAATTTATCTAAACTCATGACTTTAAAAATTTTATGATAAGATTTTTTGGCTTTTTCGTAATATTTTTCAAGGTCCGCCTCATTTTTATGGAAAGAATATAAATCTTTCATAAAAAATTCGCGGCCTCGAAGCAGCCCCGATTTGGCCCTTGGCTCGTCCCGAAATTTATTTTGAATTTGAAAAACATATTTCGGCAAATCTTTATAAGAAGAAATAAACTTTTTAAGCAAAGGGGAGATAATTTCCTCATGAGTTGGCCCCAAAGCGTAGTCGTTTTTCGAATAAAAACTCGCGAATTTGAATAAAGAATCGTAAGTTTCCCAACGGCCTGTTTTTTCCCAATTGGCTTTTGGCTGAAGGGTCGGCATTAAAATTTCCTGCCCGCCCAAATCTTCCATTTCCTTCCGGATGATATTTTCAATATTCTTAAAAACTCGCAATCCAAAAGGCAAAAAAATATAAACGCCGGCCATCAATTTATCGACAAAACCGGCGCGAATTAAAAATTTGGCGTTGATCGCTTCTTCGTCTTTCGGCGCTTCGCGCTTGGTTTTAACGAATAAATCCGATTGGCGCATATATTTTTATTTTAGCACACGACGCGCTCACAAACGAGATTCGGCCAATTTATCGTCGTAAACAACAATAAACCCCTTCCCTTTCTTTTTTGCCCGATACATCGCTTTATCGGCAAGCTCTATTAAATTATGAATGCTTAATCGAATCAATTTTTTATTTTCCGCCGAAATTATTCCGAAGCTGGCGCTAAATTTAATTTTTTCTTTTACGCCCTTGAGTTTAATTTTTGATAAATTTCTTTTTAATTTTTTGGCAATTTTATAAGCGTCTTCTTTGCAAATGTTTACCAACCCGACGACAAATTCATCGCCTCCCCATCTTCCCAAAATATCAATTTCCCTTAAACTTTTACGGAATATTTCAACGCTGTTTTTCAAAAATTTATCGCCGATTTTGTGGCCGTAAAAATCATTGATTTTTTTCAAATCATCAATATCAATAAAAATTATTGATAAACATTTAATGACGAATTTGCGTTTTTCGCGCTTGATTTTGACATTTTTCTGAAATTCAAATAAAAATTTTCCCGTTTCCTTTATAAACCCTTGTCTGTTATAAATACCCGTCAAAAAATCATAATCAACCAAAACGCGCAATTGTTTTATTTTGTGTTCGTGCTCCAAAAGCAAGCGCCTCAATCTTTTAATCTCTTTATTCAATTTTTTGATTTTCTGTTTCATTAAGTCTTGGCGGTGACGATGTCCGGAACTTTGAACTTAGAAAGTGGTTCAAATTCGAGGATATTGATAAAAGTATACGAGAATTAAGGGGTATCTTCAAAGTTCATCCAGAGTGGTTTGAGGTACCGAAGCCGAAGTCAGATAAGGGCAAAAACGAAGTCACCTATACGGTCAAATAATAGCTACTTTTTATCAAACATAAATATGGATAATAACACAAATAAATCAAAACAAACCGCCCATGACACTCCCTTATTCCGAGCAACCTATAAGTTGTATCTTGCTTGGTATCGTCATTGTCAGATAATACCCAAAAAGGACAGATTTGCTATCGGCCAAAAGACGGAAAATCTCTTGTTGGAGATTATGACTCTGGTGGTGGCCGCTTACCACACGAAAGACGCGTCCCGCAAAAGAGAAATCTTATTCCAGATTAACTTAATGGGCATTCGGGTCACCGCTTACTCGCGGCTAATCGGGTCGCGCCGATAAAAAATTGTCTTGGCGGTGTTTGTATGATACTGTTCGGACTCATTTTGAGCAAAATCCCGACTGATTTACCTAGTCATACGGGTAGTCATTCGTGGTGGTGCGGAATGACTACC